>Ga0137375_10010246_pt1 | contig 11107 bp, 8 predicted proteins | sample SagtaG_24_FD_104936 | JGI IMG/M metagenome (GOLD analysis project Ga0137375, IMG submission 104936) | Vadose zone soil microbial communities from Sagehorn Ranch, Mendocino, California, USA - Sage1_R_113_16 metaG | ecosystem: Environmental > Terrestrial > Soil > Vadose zone | place: USA... | reverse complement strand
TGCTCCATCGCCCACTCCATAGCGAACTCTTGGGCGGCAATTGCTGGCGGGATCCGGCGCCGGTCGATACTGAAGAGCTTCTCATTCAGCCAGCGGGCGAACCGGCTCCGCGTGCCAAGGTTCCACAGGCGGTGGAAATACCATCCGAGGCGACTCAACCTGGCCACTCTCCCGAAAAGCCAGTTGCGCCACGGCAGGCCGCGTTCACGATAATACTGATGCAAAAACTCCGCTTTGAGCCGCGCCATGTCCACGTTCGTCGGGCACTCGCTCTTGCACGCCTTGCACTCCAGGCACAGGTCGAGCGCCTCCTTTACCGCCGGGTCGGTCAGGCCGTTCAGCCCGAGTTGCCCCGTCAGCGCCAGACGCAGCGTGTTCGCCCGGCCGCGCGTGCTGTGCTGCTCGTCGCGCGTCGCCTGGTACGACGGGCACATCGACCCGTCGCGCTTCTTGCGGCACTCGCCAACGCCGGCGCACAACTCCGCCGCCCTGGCTAGGCCGCCGTCGGCGCTGAAGTCGAACGTCGTCGGCACGTCGGGGGTGACGTAGGCCGGACCATAGCGCAGATTCGTCGCCAGCGGCGGAGCATCGACGATCTTGCCGGGATTAAGCAGCCCGAGCGGGTCAAGCGTCCTTTTCAGCTCGCGAAAGGCGCCATAGAGAGCGGGGCCGTACATTTTCTCCTGAAACGGGCTGCGCACCAGGCCGTCGCCGTGTTCGCCGGACAGGGCGCCGCCGTACTTGAGCACCAGCTCCGCGACCTCGCCGGCGATCGCCTCGAACTTGCTCACGCCCTCCGCCGTCTTGAGGTCGATCACCGGGCGCACGTGCAGGCAGCCGACCGAGGCGTGAGCGTAGACGCCCGCCGTCGTGCCGTGCCGCTTGATCACCCCCAGGAACTCGGCGATGTAGTCGCGCAGCCGTTCCGGTGCTACTGCGGTATCTTCCACAAACGAGATCGCCTTCGCGTCGCCCTTCTCGGCCATCGACAGGCCGAGAGCCGCCTTGCGCAGTTTCCAGATACGGCCCTGCTCGGCGTTGTCGGTGGCGCGGTGCAGGTGGTCGCCGTGGCCGCGCCGTTTGAGATCGGCCTCCAGGGCATCGAGCCGCGGCGGCAAATCCTCGGCGCGGTCGCCGTAGAACTCGATGAGCAGGATCGCGCCGGGGTCGCCCTGGATAAAGTCGCGCAGCCGCGACGCCTCGGGATTGAGCTTTGTGCTATCGAGTATGTACCGATCCAGCACCTCGACCGCGGCGGGGCCGTGCGTGAGGATGGCGGGCGTGGCGGCGAGGGCGTCGAGCAGGTCGGCGAACTGGACGACCAGCACCGCCTTCGCCTTCGGGAGTTCGATCAGACGGACCTTCGCCTCCAGCGTGACGCCGAGCGTCCCTTCCGAGCCGACGAACAGCCCGGCGAGGTTGAAGGGCGGCGCCGAGCCGTTGTCCTCCGGCCGACGCGGCGCGAACAGATCGAGGTTGTAGCCACCGACGCGGCGCAGGATTTTCGGATAACGGCGCTCGATTTCGTCGGCATGTTCGGCCGCGAGTTGCTGCACCGCCCGGTAAGCGGCCCCTTCGAGATCACGCTGAGCGGTCTTCGCCCGCAGTTTCGCCTCGGTCACCGGCCCAGCCTCGATGACGCTGCCATCGGCGAGCAGGATCTTCAGCGCGAGGACATGGTCGAGCGTCTTGCCGTGAATGACGGAATGCGTCCCGGAGGAATTGTTGGCGACCATGCCGCCGATGGTGGCTCGGTTCGAGGTCGAGATGTCGGGGGCGAACTGCAGCCCGTTGGGCTTGACGGCAAGATTGAGATCATCGAGCACACACCCCGGCTCGACGCGCGCCCAGCGTTCGGCGGCGTTGATCTCCAGCACACGATGGAGGTACTTGGAGCAGTCGAGCACCAGCCCCGGCCCGATGCACTGCCCCGCTTGCGAGGTGCCGCCGCCGCGCGCCGTCAAGGGGACGCGGAACGTGCGGCACACGTCGAGGGCGAGGGCGATGTCGTCCGCGGTCTTCGGCAGCAGCACGCCGAGCGGCACGATCTGGTAGACGCTGGCATCGGTGGAGTAAAGCGCTCGTCCAAGGCGGTCAAAGCGCATCTCGCCCTGGAACCGCTCGGCGAGGGCGTCGCGCAAGCGAAGGAGATCGACAGGCTCAGTGGCCAGCGGCAACTCATGACGACTCATTTTGGTTCGGCTAACCCCGCCTTTCGCCGCGACCGCCACTGCTCCAGGTGCTTACGCGCCGCCTGCAACAGTTCCTCGTCCTCCATGTCCCAAACCGCTCCCTTGACCAGGCCGCGCGCCAGGTATGACAGGTTCACGAGCAACTGCCCCAAGCGCACCTCGGGGGCGAGTTCGCTCAACTCCGCCAACAGCCGCAACACCTCCTGCCGTACCGGATCGATCATGGTAGCCTCTCCCCCACAGTCGGGTATGCGCTGGCAGGCGACGGAAGATCGCCGATTACCTCCACGGGCACCGTCTGCCCCGGGAGGAGTTTGGCAACGCGCGTCGCCCGCGTGACGCCGTCATAGATGACGAGTTCGCCGTCCGAGCCACGATAGACGATCAGCCGCGGCATCCCTGCTACGGACTTCCCGTGCCGGGCAATCTGCCGCTGCAGTTTGCCTGGGTCGGCGCCGCTGTCCCGTTCGGGCGGCAGGCGAAGTGTCCGCGGATCGACATCGAGCAGCTCAGAACTTCCCATGCAGCGGATTATATCAAGGGCAACCACGGGCTGGAAACGATAACTCCGACCGACGATGTTTTCGGCGGTCTTCGGTAGCAGCACGCCGAGCGGGACGATCTGGTGGACGCTCGCATCGGTGAAGTAAAGCGCTCGTCCAAGTCGGTCAAAGCGCATCTCGCCCTGGAAGCGCTCGGCGAGGGCGTCGCGCAAGCGGAGGAGATCGACGGCCTCCGTGGTGACCAGCGGCAACTCCCGACGATTCATACCGCCCTCTACAAAGGAACGCTCGTTCAGCTGTGTGCGTCCACCACTACCGCATAATACTGGCCGTAAGGTTTCAATAGCTCTTTGACTCGCATGAGGGTTTCGGGGCTCGCCTCTTGTAGCGGCAAGAGCCCGCAGGTATGCCAAATCTCATGCCAAGTTCCGTCGGGTGTGACGATAGCTGCGGCAGAGCAAGCGGCTGGCACTTCTGACACACGACAGATATTCCCTCGTACCTTGTCGCCGATCCCATCTACCTCATCGCTTGCGTCGGGCAGCATGCCAGCGAAAACCCCGTCCCATCTTCCTCCCAGGCTATACCAGTCATAGTGGCCGTCACGATTGGTGTTCCTCCATTGGTAGTAGCCTTTGTCGTCCCGCCCGTACTTTTCCCCATACATTTGCTCTCGCCGTCGCATGAATTCTTCGGCGTCCTCCTCGCCCCATTCCCGCCCGTCCCAAGAGCATGGCTCGAAATACTCTTTGTACGGCTCGACCTCCGCGTAATCAGAATGCCGCCCGATTAAGTCGTCTACCTGGTCGAAAACCTTGGCAGTTGGATCGGAAACGAGAACCAAGACGAACGAGTGCATGGTGATGATCCTCCGTCGGCACGCACCACAGATCGCTCCAAGCGGCGCGTCTCACGGTAACAGGTCCGCCACGGGGAGGGTGCCCACCGTGGCGCCGTCGAGAACAAGCGGAATCGCATCGCCGGGCTGATAGGTCTGGAATGAACCATAAGCCGGAATGGGAGTCGGCCCCGACGGCTGCGTGTATACCTCGATCCGCCGGTCTACGAGATTGACGATCCAGTAACAGCAGATGCCGCCGCGGGCGTAGATGCGGGTCTTGTCCCGCTGATCGCGGAGCAGCGACGAGTCGGCTACCTCAATCAGCAGCCCGACGTCGGTCGGACCGGGGTGGCGGCTCAGGTAAGCGCGCGGCGAGGAGCCGCGCACGATGGCAAAGTCCGGCTCGGGTTGGCTGTCGGATAGCACCACCGTGAGACGGACCCGCAAAGACCAATCGACAGGAATTCGTGGGTGCAAAGTCGCCATGACCAGATCAATGGTTCCATCGTGCGGTGGGGTGCGCGGCATTTTGAGGATCACGTAGTTTTCGAGTAACTCGACCTTGTCCTCGGACGTGAGGATGCCGGCCTCGATCATCTTCTGGTAGCGGGCCACCGAGAAGCGAGCGATGGAGGCATCGTGACCGTAGGTCACCGGCGTTGCCGTCGCGATCATGGAACTCTCCTTTCCGTTCGGGTCGCCCGAATTCTACCCGGACTCGGCTCCAGGTGGCAATCCGGACCACAGCGGTGCTCCTCCTGTGGCCCTGCAGTCCATAGTATGACGCCGGCGCGCAAGATTGTCTCGCAGAGTTGGCCGCAGCAACGCTCTTCGCCTCTCGGAGTTTTGTCATGATTAGGATCGCTGTTGTGCGAATTGCTCTCTGTGCCGTCGTCGGGCTGCTGGCTTTCCCTCGCGGAAGCAACGCAGCCCGCCCTGGAGGCAAGGCCAAACCGCCGAATATCGTGGTCATTTTCGTCGATGACATGGGCTACGGCGATCTCGGCTGTTTCGGAGCGAAAAAGATCAAAACGCCGAACCTCGACCGCATGGCCAAGCAAGGGATCCGCTTCACCGACTTCTACGTCGCTCAGCCGGTTTGCTCGGCGTCGCGGGCGGCGATCCTCACCGGCCGCTATCCCAATCGCGTCGGCATCCTCGGCGCTCTCGGGCCGGCCAGCAAGAACGGGCTGGGCAAGCAGGATCGGACCATCGCCGAATTACTCAAGACGCTCGGCTACGCGACGGCCATTTTCGGCAAGTGGCACCTCGGCCATCAGCCCGAGCACCTGCCGACGCGGCACGGCTTCGACGAGTATTTCGGCCTGCCCTACTCCAACGATATGTGGCCCAAGCACCCCACCAACAAGACGTTCCCCGACCTGCCGCTCATCCAGGGCGAAAAGACCATCGCCCACAACCCCGATCAGTCGAAGCTCACCACCTGGTACACTGAAAAGGCCGTGGACTTCATCACGCGCAACAAGGATCGGCCGTTTTTCCTGTACCTGGCCCACAACATGCCGCACGTGCCGCTGTTCGTCTCCGACCGCTTCAAGGGCAAGTCGGAGCAGGGGCTGTACGGCGATGTGGTGATGGAACTCGATTGGTCCGTCGGACAGATTCTGGAGACATTGCAGAGGCTCGGACTCGACGAAAACACGCTGGTCATCTTCACCTCGGACAATGGGCCGTGGCTGTCGTACGGCAACCATGCCGGGTCGGCCGGGCCGCTGCGTGAGGGCAAGGCGACGATCTGGGAGGGCGGGGTGCGCGTGCCGTTCATTGCGCGCTGGACGGGTCGCATCCCTGCCGGCTCGACTTGCCGCGAGCCCGCCATGACCATCGACCTGCTGCCGACGTTCGCCAAATTGACCGGGGCGAAAATCCCGCCTCACAAGATCGACGGCAAGGACATCTGGCCGCTGTTATCGGGACAGCCGGGCGCGAAAAGCCCGCAGGAAGCCTACTATTTTTACTGGGGCCGCCACCTGCAGGGGGTGCGCAGCGGGCAGTGGAAGCTGCACTTCCCGCACACCTATCCGACCCTGGCGGGTGGCCCCGGCGGCAAGGATGGCAAGCCGGCGCCGTACAAGCAGGCGAAGGCCGGGCTGGAGCTGTACGACCTGGCGAATGACGTCGGTGAGACGGTCAATGCCGCCGCCAAGCACCCCGAGGTGGTGAAGCGACTGCAGGCGTTGGCCGATCGTGCCCGTGCCGACCTGGGCGACGTGCTCCCCAAGGAGAAGGGCAAGGCGGGTGCCGCGGCAGGCGGGCAAGGGTGGATCGACCTGATGCCCGTGGCCGACCTCAAGGGCTGGAAGCGCGTGCCGATTCCGCCGGACAAGAAACTCGCCGCGAAGAACCCGTGGAAACTCGCCGACGACGGCAAGACGCTGATCTGCGATGGGGTCGGCGTCAAGGAAATGCTGCTGTACGACCGCGAGTGGAAGGATGGCGTTTTCCATGTCGAGTGGCGTTTCAAGAAGGTGGCGGGCGAGCCGGAGTACAACAGCGGCGTCTACGTCCGCACCGCGGCCGACGCGTCGGTCTGGGTCCAGGCGCAGGTAGCTCACACGAAGAAGCCGCCGCATCTGGGGGATCTGTTCGCCGATCTGCTCGCCGATGGCAAGACGACGCGCGTTGTGGTCGAAGGGAGCGGCTTGAAGCACGCCCGACCGCCGGGGGAGTGGAACACCTACGACGTCACCTGCAAGGGCAAGACGATCACCGTGAGCGTCAACGGCAAGGATGCCACTACCTGGAACGATTGCCCGATCCTCACCGGGCGCGTCGGTCTGCAGGCGGAATTCTTCTATATCGAGTTTAAAAATCTGAAATTCAAGGCGCTGGACTGACCCCGGAGGCATCAATGGGGAGAACCTGGTCAAGCACCGCGGTAATTTTGGCAATTTCGATAGTGCCGGCTTCGCTGCGATTTGGCTTGGCTTCCGTCGTGGACCGAAGCAGTCGTAGGATCCGAGCCGCTCGCCGCAGTAGCCCCAGCCGCTTTGGCTTTACCTCCATCGTGGACCGAACCAGAATGGAACCAACGGCAAGTTCCTTCACACCATCGACCAGGAACAGGGTTGCTTCGTACCCTGTCAGGGACACGGCCCGATCCAGGCGCAGAACACCAAGGATCGTCTTGTCGTCGGCAGGCAATTCGACGGGCAGAAGTTGCCCAACTTCAGGCTTCATCTGGCGAGCCGCCGTTTTCATTTCTATGACGGGGTGATCGGGAATCAGAGTGCCATCGTCGTTCCGTAACGCGACACGCTCTGAGTAGGCAATGTTCCGCTGGAAATCTGGAGATTGGTCGAGGGAGTGAAGGAGCACGTCAACTGCCACCTTGTATTGGGTGGGCGTATGGGCTGGCGCGGAAGTGAGGAAGTCTCCCACGAGGAAAAGGGGATTATCAGTTTCGACATCCAAAATAACCGCATTGCTCACCTGCTCCCGAACTGCGATTTGGGCATTGAAGAGCGGGATCTCTTCATCATCGGCGAATGACACGAACTGACCTTCAGCATTCAAGCCGGTTCCGAGTGCGCAGAATCGTGCAACCCGACAGAGGCATCTGGCTGGGTCGCGGCCTTTCAGCAGTTCCCAGGCCGTCCACCGCAGTGGGTGCAGCCGATCTGTCGCCAGCGGGTTGCAGAGAATCCCCTCAACCCTCCATCCGTCACCTCTTGCGCTGGCATCTGTCAAGAAAATGACGATGTCTTCAGGAATCATGTTGTCCTTCCTAACAAGGATCGAAGACCTCGGCAGCCGGCATTCTCACCTGGGAGCCAACGCCAGCAGGGGCTGCCCTCACGGAATGCGAATAAACCCCCACTGTCTCATGGTCTGTTCCACTTCGCGTTCTAGGCGGAGCCCCTCGACGGCCCGCGAGCCCGGCCAATCCGCCACCCCCCAGATCCGCAGTTGTCGAGCCTGACGAAAGTGAAGGAGTTCATGTGCAAGTGTGCTGTAGTTCGCCCCCTCGTACAGAATAATGGTGTTCAGATATGGCAAGGTCTTCCCGAAACTCCTGGTCCCACTGTGAGTGACCCCTCTGATATTTGGCAACCACAGGATGAACCCGTGCGCCTCGCGAAACTCTTGCAACAGCCGTGCCACGTTGCGATCAATGCGTTGCATGACTTGCGGATTCGGTATCCTCCAGCCAGCAGCCGCATCCAGATTGCTGATGATCCTTGCTTCGGTTGCCGACAACTCAAGGACCGTTTGGCCCGTCCGGTTCGCAGCGCGCAGACTACTGCCGCGTGCCAGGGGGACAAGGCGCGCGACTCCAAGGAGAGTTGCGGGATCGACTTGGCCATTTGCCAACTGATTCAATGTCAAGAGCCAGTTCACGCCCTGATTCAGCAGGCTATACACGCTCTGAACCACGTCCGCCCCGACCCGAACGGTCCGGGCGGCCTCGCGGAGATACCACTCGCGCCATTCTTGGTGGGCAGCGGGGAGATTCGGGTTGCCAAGGTTTCGCGCTCGCCAGTATTCGGCGAAATAGCCATTGGTAACGACGTCAATGAAAGCCTGCGCGGCCTCGATCTCGTTGAAGCCCGAGTTCAGGTAGGCAACGGGGTTTCCGGCTTCGTAAGTCCCCGTTGCGTTGTGCAAAAACCAGGTGTACGGATTGGCATTCGTCGTCCGCTGCTCGATCCGCCCGCGGAACGTGTTTGTCCACCAGTTCGCCACCTCGGGCGCCATGCGCTGGACGTTGTTCCAAAACAGCCCTTGATCAAACAGACCGGAAGGATCCGTGCGGTCCGTCGGGCTGTTATGCACGTACCGGTACAGATTCTCGTCGCCCGCCTGGAATCCGAGGGGAGCGCCATCCCTGAAGAGTCGCACGATCCACTCAGCAACCTGAGGCTCACTTCTCCTGTCCGGACCAGTCGTAGCGGTACTCGGTATCCTGTGGGCTTGCATCGTTGGTCTCCTTCTGCACAAATTCCGGCCGCAGCCACGGGGCTTGACGGACGACCTCCGCCAGCCAGGCGGCCAGGTCCGTCGGGTGACCGGGTTCGCCGGGATCAAAGAGAGCCATGCCGTTCTGCACGCTGGCCATCACCTGGACAAAGTGCAGGTTGCGGCTTCGCGGAAACAAGTAACGCGCGAGCAGGAAGTCTGGCTCTGCCAGCTCAAAGCGGTCTGTGTCCTCATAATGCCGCCCGCGCAGGCCGACGAATACGCCCAGCAGTTCGCGCGGCGTCAGGCCGCGAAGATCCGAACCGCAACGGACGGCCTTCGGCGGCAGGCGGTACTCCTTGAGGTAGTAATCGTCGGGGTGCGAGTGAAAACCGCCGCCGCCGGTTTTCGTCGCCTCGATGTTGTGCGTGACCTTGCCGTCGTCGTAGCGGCAGATGAAGTGCGAGGAGACGCACGCCAGCGACACCGGCCAGCGCAAGCGCCAGCCCAGCGCGACGTGCAGCGCCGCCATGTTCGCACAGGTGCCGCGCCGCGTGTCCATCACGCCGTTGAGGAACAGGTCGCTGGGGTCGGTGTAGAAGACCTTGGTGAGATCCTTCTGGTCTTCGCGATAGCGGATGCCGAGCACTTCATCGACGTAGTAGCACAGGTAGCCCAGCCGGAAGAAGTGGAGGTCATTTTTCCAGGACCAAGGGCTGTCGTGGAATTGTTGCTCCGCCTCCCGCAAGCCGCGCTTGACGTCGTTCGCCCACGTGTCCGCGGTGCGCTTGTAAGCGCCGATATCGAGGTGGGACAAACTCGGAATCTCGCGTGCCGCCGCGAGATTCATTTCCAGCGGGTCGATGAGCGCCAGTTGCTCATCGGAATACGCCAGCAGGTCGCGTACGGTGCGTTGGCGGCCTGGAGTCGCCACAGGGGGCTGGTGCGTGCCGTTCGGTCGCGAAGGGTGTTTGCTCACGGTCCCTCCGAGCAGCGTCGAAAAACGGATGGGTGTGTTCAAGAAGGGTAAACTGGCTCAGCGACCATTGCAACCGGAAAAAGCCGAAAAACTGGGGCGCGCACCACGAACGCTGACAAGGGCGGGAAGGGGGGTGTTGGCGTGATATGAGATGAATATGAATCCCATTCGCCCCTCTTGCTATTCTCTCGCAACGGACGAGTGCCCACAAGCCCAGAGCGCGAGCGACGGGACCGTCCCGTCGCTGGCGCTCTGGGCTTGTGTACTCTGGTCCCGTCGCTGGCGCTCCGGGCTTGTGGGGTGTTGGTCCCGTCGCTGGCGCTCCGGGCTTGTGTCCATTTGCTCTACGTGAACTCTTGCTACTCGGTGAAGGAGGCGACGAGTCACATCTTCACGAGCAGCCGTTGGTTCGCCGCAACCCCCTTCCGTTCGAGTCTCCCTTTCCCGTGCGGCAGAATGATCTCAAGATCCACCGTCTTTTCGTTGCCCAGGCCGAAATGAGCGACCGCCTCCTGACCGGAACAATAGCCATACCCCGCGCTGATCTCGCGGCAGCCGAGCAATGCGTCCGCCTTGCCGAGCTTTCCGGCGGGGTAGACCTTGACCTTCGCACCGATGCCCATGCGGTTCACGCCGTTGCGGCCTTCGACGAGTACGTCGAGCCAGTGCCCGCCCTTCGTCTCGTTGCGCAGGAGCAAGCTGCGATCCTCGATCCACCAGTTCGTCAGCACCAGGTCGAGGCGGCCGTCGCGGTCGAAGTCGCACGACGGGCCGGCCGCCATGTAGATGATGCGCCGGTCTTTGATCAGTTTGTCGAAGAACGCGCCCGATTGCTTGATGGCCAGTTCCGCCTTGTTGGGGAAATCATTCACGTCCCAGCCATCGATCTGAAAGCGCGGAATGCCGTCCTTGATGCCGAGGTTCTTGTAAATGATCGGATAGGGTTTGCCATCCTTGAACTTGACGATGCTGACGTAGATGTCCGGCCAGCCGTCGTTGTCGAAGTCCTGGATTTCGACGTGCGGGGCCTTCATCGTCAGGGGTTTCAGGCCGGCGGCCTCGGTCACGTCCTCGAAGGTCGGCACGCCGTCCTTGATGCCCTTGTTGAGATAGAGGCGAATCGGCGCGGGACCGCGCCACGGTGCCTTATTGTGGTGGCCGATGACGATGTCCGGCAGGCCGTCGCGGTTGACGTCGGCGATGCACACACCGGCGGGGGTGTCGTCCTTGCCCAGTCCCTTCCAGCGAAACACCTCACGGCTCCCCGGCGCCTCGTAGAACTTGCCCTTGCCGTCGTTGAGGTACAGACGATGGTTTCCGTCACCCTCGGTCAGAAAGATGTCCGGCCAGCCGTCGTTGTTGACGTCCGCAACGGCGACGCCAAGTCCCGACAGACCAGCAGGCAGGCCGACTTCCTTCGCGACGTTAGCGAAACGGTGGTCCTTCAGATTGCGGAACAGAGCCGGGCCGGTCTTGACGGCCCCGTAGTAGCGCTCGCAGGTGAGCAGATCCAGGAACCCATCGCCGTCGAAGTCGATGGCGGCCAGGCCGCGGCCCGCGTACAGCGGCGGACAGGCGCCCGACTCCTTCGAGATATCGGTGAACTTACCGCCGCCGTCGTTGCGGAACAGGTAGCTCGGCATGCGGCGGACCTCGTTCTTCGCAATCGCAC
>Ga0137375_10010245_pt1 | contig 11108 bp, 8 predicted proteins | sample SagtaG_24_FD_104936 | JGI IMG/M metagenome (GOLD analysis project Ga0137375, IMG submission 104936) | Vadose zone soil microbial communities from Sagehorn Ranch, Mendocino, California, USA - Sage1_R_113_16 metaG | ecosystem: Environmental > Terrestrial > Soil > Vadose zone | place: USA... | reverse complement strand
GTCCTCGGTGAGAAGGCGAGGTATCTACCTTCTCCCTAGGGCGCAGGCCCTCTATCTTGCAAGCCCAAAAGAGGTTACGATCGCTCAACCGCCAGAATGCGGTGGGGATGAGCGAGAAGTGTCAGAAGATCGAGGCCACTCCGGAGGCGCTCGAGGAGGACCTACTGCTCCTGCGCCGGGCCGGGTTCACCGGTCTGATCACCTACACCGCCAACGGCGTGCAGGGGGAGAAACTGACCGAACTCGCTTCCGCGCTGGGGTTCAAGGGGCTGATCGTGGGCATCTGGGATCCCAAGAACCCCAAGGAGCTCGAAGCGGCAAAATGCTGCGCCAGTAACCCTATCGTGCTCGGGTATTCGGTGGGAAACGAGGGCTACAAGGAGGGCGGCAAGGACCGCTACACGCTCGACGAGCTCTCGGCGGCGATCCGCGACCTCCGCCAGGCAACGGGCAGGAAGGCGACGACCACGGAGCAGATCGACGATTACTACGGCGACAAAGCCCTCCTTGAGATCGGCGACTGGGTGCTCGTAAACGCCCATCCCTACTTCCACTCCAAGCTTGAGCCGGATCGCGCCGTGCAGTGGACCGTGAGCGCGTACGAAGACCTCCAGAAGCGCACCCCCCCAGCTCGTCATGTTCAAGGAAGTAGGGCTCCCGACCGCCGGCGACCCGCAAGGAAGGCTCACGGAAGCTAGCCAGGACGAGTACTATTACCCCGGCACGAAAGATCCTCACTAGCCCGAAGCGTAAGCGAGGGAATGAGTTATCGCAGTCCCTCGCTTACGCTTCGGGTTAGTGTGACGATCTTCCATGCCGGAGTAATACCAGCAGCTGGCAAAGACCAAGGTGTTGTTCGCCTACTTCGAGGCGTTCGACCAGTCCTGGAAGGACCACCTCCCGATCGAACCGCACTGGGGGCTCTTTGCCTCGGACCGGACGCCGAAGCCGGTGGCGAAGCGCCTGCTGGCGGCGAACGCCCACCTGCAGCCCCCTTCGAAGCCAGAGAAGCCGCAGGAAGACGCGGGGAAGGCCCCCCTCCTCTCCTCGGACAAATCACTCTCCGTGGATCGCTCCTACGTGGCGTCCGGCATGTTGGGCGACATCGGCGACGTCAAGATCGGCTGGGGCGAGAAAGAGGTGCTCCGCTTCACCTACGAGCCCCGGGGTCGCGGCCCGCATGAATGGGATTACAAGTACATCGACGGCAAGCCAAACCCGGAGCCGGCCCGGCAGGGGGGGGTGCTCTGGCTCAGTCCGGCGAACGACTGGGGGGAAGGAGAGAGGTGCGGCTACGACCTCCGGAAGCTGAAGCCCAACGTCATCAAGTGGGAAGCGCGCTGTGTCGGCGACCCGGTCAAGGTACGGTTCGTGATCGGCGGCGTGAACTGGAAGTGGAGCAAGGATGGGCGGCTTGGCTGGGTCAGGACCGGGGTCCCGCACGGCGACACGGTGTCGCTCACGCATCTGGGCATCAAGAAGCTCACCGGGGACTGGCGTTCGTTCGAGTGCCGCCTGCCCGACCCGCCCTACGACTTCCGCCGCCTCGTCGGCGGCTTCGGCTGGACGATGCTGTTGCTCGGCGGCGAGGGGGTAGAGGAGCTCACGTGTGAGCATCGGGTACTCCGGGGACAAGGTTGTCGGCGATACCGCTGCCCGCCGCCCTGGCGGACCGAGCCCGTCCGGCACCAGGCGCGACACAGAACGCCGGTGTCGGTGGATTGCCTGATTGCGGCCTGGGTTGTGCAGCTTCAGGCCTGGAACCAGGCGCCCTCATCTGGGCATTTCCGGACCCGGATCGGCTTTCTTTAGAGCCGATCCAAACAACGCTCCAGGGGGCGAATGCAGAGACGCCAGTCGTACTGCTCGACGACCGTTCTCCGGGCTTGTTCGGCGATCGCCTGCCGGAGTCGGCCGTCGTCCAGCAGCCGGCACACGGCGGCTGCGAATTGTTCAGGGCTGTCGGCGATCAGAATGTCGTTACCCGGCGACACGTCCAGCCCTTCGGCCCCTTTCGAGGTAGAAACGACGGGCGTCCCCAGCGCCATCGCTTCCAGGATCTTGAGTCGGGTCCCGCCTCCGACCCGCAAGGGAACGACGCACACCGCGCTGCCGGCCACACACGGGCGCACGTCCGACAAGGGGCCGGTCAGTCGCACTCCCACCTTCTCTCCGTGCGGAAGTCGCCGAAGGTCTACCCCTTGATGCTCCCCCGTGATCCGCAGCACTACCCGCGGGTGGGTCCGCCGGATCACCGGCAGAATGGCATTGACGAAGAACTGCATGGCGTCGAGGTTGGCATGGAACGTCAAGGCTCCGGCGTACACCAATGTGCAAGGCTCAGCCGGCGCCCACACCGGGGCGTTGGCCACGACGTCAACGCCGTTTGGCACAACCAGAACCCGGTCGGGCTCTGCCCCGAGGTCGAGGAGATGCTTCCTCTCCTGTTCCGAGACGACCGCACACGCATCGTAACGCCGCACGAGTGAAGCCGTGAAGTTTCGTTTGCTCCGCCACTCGGCGCGGCAGCGCAGCCGGCGGATCAGGCTGGGTTCACGCGTACACCGCTCGATGAGGACCGTTAGCTCGCAGTTGTCCAGGATTCGCGGCACACCCGGAAGCTCCGCCCCGTAGAAGCCGGCCAGAACCTCGGAAGCGAGCAACGCATCGAAACGCCGTCGCCTCGTCGCCTCCCGAATGCGGGCCCGCATCTCCTCGCTGTGCCAGCGAGGGTTGGGGAGGACTGTTCCGATCAGCGGCCACGGCCTGGGGAGGACGACCGGTGGCAGGATCTCTCCATGGGAGCGCAGCGCCTCCAACCGGTCCTGACTTACCTCCCCGGCTCGCGAGAACGCGAGGAAAGTGACGTGATGGTCTTCGGAGAGACATTTGAGGAGGTTCAGTATCCGAAGCTTGCTTCCGGTATCGGCCGGTTGGGGAAACCACGACGAGAGGAAGAGGAGATTCATAACCTGTCCAACCCCACCTGAGCCCGCACCGCTCAAACCGGCGCGGGGAGCGCCGTGTGTACGAACCGTGCTGCGGCGTCGCGAGCTTGCAAGCCCGGCGCGAGCCACAGGCCTGCCGGGCTGCCCACCGCCGCCCCGAACGTCTCGGCCACGGCGGGGCTCTTCACCGCGAACAGGAAGATGGCCTCGAGCAGGATCCCGGGCACTGTCTGCAAGTTCGCGATCCCCTTCACGAGAAGGAGACCGCCTTCGGCCTGAATCTCGAAGAGCGCCTCGGCGGATGCGCGGTCCACGAGCGGCAGCAAGTTGCCAGGCGTCCTCGCTCCTCCGGCAGGGACCCGCACAGCGAACTCGGGAAAGTGGCGACGGCGCAGACACTCGGCGGCGGCGTCGTCGAGGTCTATCTCCACGGGACAGGCCTTGGCCAGGAGGAAGGTTTTTACCCCCCAGCGCTTCTCTACCCACGCGAGAAAGGCTAGGTCGATGACCGCCTCCCCGTGGTTGTCGGCCACAAGGCCGAGCGTGGTACCCGCTCGCAGCCTTGCTTCGAGGCGCTCTGCCAGCGGCAGGAAGGGGCGACACTCGCCGGGCCGCAGGGCGGCGAGCCGGGTGGCCGCCAGGGCGGTTTCCGGCTCGCCCGCGGCCGGCCAGACCTCGAGCAGGTTTGCCGCCGCGAGCAGCATCAGCCACGCGCTCAAGGAGCGCGCGCACGATAGGCCGCCGGTCGTCAGAAGTGTTCGGACGGCAAGGTCGTCCACCCGGGCGTTGTGTTCGGCCAGGCGGCTGTTCAGCGCCGGGAAACCGATGCCGGATAGGGCACACGCCAGGGCGGCACGGAGCTCCGGCGCCGAGAGGGCGGTGAGGTCAAGGCTCACCAGGGCGCCCGCCTCGCGAACCGCGCTTGCGACGAGGGTGGGGGACGGCTCGTCCAGCCGGTTGTCGATCTCGTGGTACAGCCACTGGGCGACCTTCCGGATGCCCTCCTCGCGCGTCGGGAAAGGCCGGACGCCGAGGCCTGGCGCGTATCCCGGGGCGATGAGTCGCTCGAGCAGCGCGGGCGCGAGGCTCGGCGCGTAGCTGGGCGGCAGTCGGCCTTGGGCGACCAAGTTCCGCCTCAGCTCCTCGGTGAGCCCTTCAGGAGAAAGGCGCGGTGTCACGGCACGGCCCCCTGCAAGAGAGCGAACAGGTCCTTGTAACCGTCCTTCGCCTCGCCGGGCGTGCTGAGGTAGGCCGCCACCGCGCCGCAACAGCGAGCGATGGCCTGGAGCCCACGGCACATCCGCGCCTCATGGCGCTCTCGCGCCTGGATGGCACGCCTCGCCACCCGGCGCGCGGTGCCCTCCCGGACCGCGGACGCCGCCGTCCGCCAGGCCGCGACGTCGGCCGGGAAGCGCTCCTCCGCCTCGACGAGCCTGGCAAAGAAACGGTCCATCTCGCGGTGGAACGTCTTCTGGCGCCGTCCCGCGCTGTCCAGGACACTCTCCAGCCGCGCCTCCAGGATGGGGTCCTGCCGGAACTGGATCTGCCCCCCGGCGGGGGCAAAGCTCCCGAGGTAGTAACTCACGAGCGCCGGCAGCACGTCGTGATCGCAAGTTTGACGCCGGCAAACCTCGGGCAGGCCGCCCTGGCCCACGCGTGCCCAGGCGGCCGCAGCGACTTCTGCCTCGACCGCGCGCGCCCGCTCCTCTGATACCCCGGTTCCGAGGCGGCCAAGCACTTCCGCAAACGTCGTCCGCTCCCAGTAGCGGATGGCCGGACTCTGGGCGGCTCCACTGGGGAACCGATGGGGCTTCACCGTGTAGACGGGCTCGCCGCCGTAGACCGGGGAGTAGCAGAAAGGCGAGAGGAAAGGGACGTCTTCCAACGGCTTGAGCGCGAAAAAGCTGGCCGCGGCAAGGTCGAGGAACGACGAGCTCGCCCACATCCCGACGACAGCCCCGAAGTCGAAAGCAAACGTGGGATCGAAGGCCTTGCCCAGGGCTTCCAGGGCGAGGCAAGTGCTCCCGCACACAGAGATCTCCTCGATAACCAGGGTCCGCCTGCGGGCGAACAGCCTTTGCGCGGACCGTGTGCGCACCAGGAGCGCGTTTAACGCTGGGTAGCGAGCATGCGTCAGGGTACGGCGCAGCCCGCAGACGCAACGATTCATGCCGTCAAGCAGGGCCGCGAATGTGATCTGGCCACCGGGCCCGGCGGCGTCATTCACCAGGGTGTGTACCCAGGCGCCCGCACCCGGCGCCAGCAGGAGTAGGGCCGGGTCGATTCTTTCTTCGAGCTCTCGCGCCAGGAGCGGGCCTTGCCGCAAGCGGTTCCCGGCCTCGAAGACGACGGCCTTGAGGACGTTCGGGATGAGGATGCGCCCGTCGAGGCCGTCATCGGCCAGAGCGCGCAGGGTTTCCTCGCGCGTGCCTTCGAGGAGCGCCTCCGCCTCACGGGAGTCTGACGTCGGACCGGCGCCTGCAGGCAGGAAGCGCCTTACGACATCGCGCTCTGGGCCGGTCAACGGCGCGGACAAGAGCCCGGCGTCTTCGGGGTCCGCGGCGACGAGGGTCAGCAAGTTGCACACGAACGATTCCCGCGTCAGGCCTTTCACGCGGAGAGGGGCAACCTGCACCGGAACGTGAAAAGCCCGGGCCAGGCGCCGGATCGCCCACAGGTAGGGGTGGGCGGCCCGCTCGACAAAGAGGACCACCTCGTACCCATCCTGGCGAATGGCCTTGAGGACGGGCAGGACCAGGAACGGGACCTCCTCGGGCAGGATCAGCCGGTTCGCGAGGAACCGGTCGTTTGTGCTGTACTCCTGCACGAACGCCGTGTCCGGGGGGTCCAGACGCGTCACGTATTCCCACCAACGCCGGAACAGAGCATCGTTCCCGCCGAAGGTCGCCATGACCTCCGGTTGCCAGGCGCAGAACTCACGCTGCGCTGCTCGGTCCAGAGCTTCTCCATTGCCGTCCATCATCGTCGCGCCACCAGCATCAGGACACTGCTTAGCCCATAATCGAGCCCGCCCTTGAACAGGAGCGGTTCGCCACGGCGATCCTTCTCGATACAGACCAGACCCCTCCCGTCGTGGAGCAGAATGCGCGGGTCACCCGAACTAGAGAGCACCAGAGCCTCCTGGGCGCGGTGGCCCAGCGACGCGGCCACCCGGCGGACGAGTCGGGCGGTGTCTTCCAGCGTGAAGCCCTTGCGGTCGGTGTCGGTGTAGGTGTTGACCAGAAGCAGCAAGCTCGGGTCTTCGGTCGAGGCGATGACCGAGTGTCCCAGGGTCGCGCGGCGGTACGCCAGGGCAAGGAGTTGGTCACCGCGGAGCGCGAAGCTGCCGGGGGACAGTCGCTCTCCCCAGCGGCGCTCCGCGTAGCCGAAACGTGCCAGGCTCGCCCGGACCACGCGCGGGTCGTCGTCGGGGGCGAGCCGGCACGTGACCGGGTAGCCGCAGACGGCGTCCCGCAGGAACGGACTCAGCGCGTCCGCCTTGGCGTAACACGACCGCCAGGCGTGCTCCAGCACGCGCGAGGCCGCCTCGAACAGGTGCCGCGACAGAGAGAGGCTCGGTCGGAAGCCGTAGAGGACATGGGTCAGGTCCCCGTAGAAGTCGTGAACTGCCGGCCGGTTCGTGTCGGGGTCGAGCGCGAGGAGGTCCACCGGCTCGCCCGCCCGGAGGATTCGCAAGCCGCTGACCGCCCACTCGACGTCCCCGCCCAGCTGACCCACGTTGACGACCGCGAGCCGCGTCCCCGCGGCGTCCTGCACCAGCGCGGTCTGTGAGCCGCACTGACATTCTCGTACATGGCCATACAGCGCCGGCCGGAGGTAGACGAAGTGGCCGAGGTTCCAGTAGAGGTTGCCGTTGCCGTTCACGATCCCGAGGACCGCCTCGTGGGCGACCTCCTGGAGGTACTGCCGCGGGCTCCTGCGGAACAAGGCGTTCATCCGGGCCATGTGGTCCTGATCCCAGGCAACCATGCCGCGCACTATCTCGTCTTGCCAGTCGTACCCCTGCCCTGCGGGGTTCACAGCGGGCACGAGTACCAGCCGGTCGAGTGGGAGCAAGGCCGCGTGAAGGGTGACGTCTTTCCCCTCCCGACTCGGGAGCATGGTTTCCCAGACGGCCAGGGGGCCGGCTTCACCGACCTTGTGCCAGCACAGCCGCGGCTCGCGCTGTGGGGAGAGGGGCGTGCGAGTGAGTGAGTCCGAAACGATCGCCGCCTGGTTCAACGCCTCGGCCCGTCGCGCCTCGCTGGCGTCGGCGCGCAGTTGGACCGTGCCGAGCCGTTCGTCGCGCCGCATGAGGGGACGGTCGGAGACGTGCAAGGCCGCCCCCCAGCGGAGCCCCGGCGCGGTGTTCAGGTAGCGGGCAAGCGGGCCGAGTTCGAGATCCACGACGGACGCCCCCACTCCGGCCAGGCGCTGGAGCAGCCCCAATGTTTCCTGGGGGATGCAGATCGCAGAGGCCACGTCGGCGACATGGCTGCGGTGGTGCGCGGTCAGCCCGGAAGGGTAGCGCTCCGCGAGCGGGAGCAGTTCATTGCCCTCGGCCAGCACCCGCCCGTCCTCATCGAGCACGGCGCGAACGAAGACCGTATCGTGCAGCCCGATTCCGGCCGCCAGTGCCCCGCACGCGCCGAACAGGAGCACCTCCTCGAGGCCGTACTCTCGGTGGAGCAGGTCCACGAACGGTATCAGTTGAGCGCCATAGACCGAGGTGAGATGCACGACCAGAGTGTCGCCTCGTGCCGAGCGCACAAGGACGGCCCGCAACAGGGGGCCAGAACAGCGCGCGACCTCTCCCGCTTCTCCGAGACCGTCACGCCAGGCGGCGACGAGCGCCTGTCCGCCGAAGCCGAAGACAGCTTGTTTGACCAGGCAGTCCGCCCCCAGAGTCTGGAGTGCCTGACGATACTCCGGACTGAAATCGGCCTGTTCGGCGAGAACGCGCACACGCTCCCGCGCAACGCCAAGCAAGCGCAACAGGGTCAGGTTATGCACCAGCCGCGTTGGGCCGATGACGTTGCTGATGAGCGCGTCCGGACCGGCTGTGAAAAACCGCTCCTGGAGGTTCGGGTGCGGAGGCGCGACTTCGGCGTGTTGAAACACTGCGGGCAGGGCGTGCAGGAGCTTGTGCTCCGCGAACAGGCCGGCGTGGACGAAGACTTGCCCTGTCGTTCGCCAGACCTCCTGCGGCAAGGCCGTCCGGGCGTAGTCGCCGATATCGACGCAAAGGTCATCGAGAGCGGCGGAGTACGCCGCCTCCACCGGGTCCGCGTTGCCAGGCCAATGCTGAGAAAAGATCGGCATGCTCGAATCCAACCTCTTCTGAGTCCTCTGTGTGTTCATTCGCCAAGGGGCTCGACCTGCCTGAGCGTGAGGCTAATGCGCTCATGCTCGTCCAGGAAGGGAGGGCGATGATCAAGAAGCTCCCTGACGCCATGGAACCGCAGGCGGCTCGGCCCGCCGAAAAGGAACACGTCCCCCGAGGACAGCACCACGTCCTGGACCTCGTCCTCCGGGCGAAAGCCGCCAAGCTGGAAGATGCAGGCCGCGCCGAGGGAGACCGTCAGCACCGGCGACCCGAGCTGCAACACGGCGGGGTCCTCCCTGCGATCCTGATGCAGGCCGAGCCGCGCCTTGCCGGGGCGGTAGCGGTTCACCAGGACCGTGTGCCAGGGCGGGACGTCTCCCCAGAGCTCAGCCACGATGCGGTCCGCCAGCTCTTTGAGGACGTCGGGGATGGGATGCACCAGTCGTGTGTAACGGTAGGTCGCCGGGTCCCACCACTTCCCATAACAGAAAAGGTCCGCGTAGCCGGGCTCGCCGTCAGGGCCTGGGTCGGAGACGCCGGCCGGGGCGAGAACAGAGTGAGCTTCTCCTGGATGAGGGACCAGAGCTCCAGCTGCTGCGGCTCATCGAGGTAGCTCGTTCGGTGAATGCATCCAGCGGGAAGCGGTGTCGTCAGGCGCCCGTTCATGGTCATCCACCCAGGGATTGCAGGGAAGGTAGCTGCCCGCACGCGAGGGGCTCGCCCCTCGGTTCAGGGCACGGGGCCGGACAGCAACGCATGCTGCTCTTCCGCCCGGAGCACCGCTTCGAGGACCGCCTCGAGGTCTGCCAGGGCGCGGTCCCGCTCCAACTCGCTCAGCTCGTGCCCGGGCGGAAACTCGCCGACGATAGACCGCAGGAGGAAGAGCGACCACACGGCCACCGAGATGTTGGCCACTCCGCACGCGGCCTGGTGCGCGGCCACCTCGGCCTCGGTCCGGCGGATGGCGGCCTCCTTGAACGCCGCCATTGGCGCGGGGAGGTCGAGGACGAGATAATCGAGCGGTCCGCGCGCACCGGGGAAGTTGCGCGACTCGCTGCGGAGGTGGCCTTCACCCATGAGCCGCCGGATGGCGGGCGTAAGGCGGATGTCGCCCAAGGCCAGCTCCGCGACGAGGTTCAGGTAGGCGCCGCGCTTCAGGTACGGGATGACCGTGAGCGCCAGTTCGCGGGTCGCGGCGAGATCGATGCCCGGGACGAGCCAGATGGCGTTGATCCCGGGCTTGATCCCGGCTTCGAGCGCGAGCCGCACCGCCCGGTGGTTCTGTTCCACCGTGGTCCCCTTGTGGAGCAGGTCGAGACAGCGCTGGGTGAATGACTCCACCCCAAAGGCAACGATGCGCACTCCCACTCGCCACAGGAAGTCGGCACGGTCGGCCGTCATCTGGTCGGTGGTGGTCTTCACCAGCGTCGGCTTGCCGGTCAGACCCCGGCGGATCAGTCCTTCACCGATGCGGCGGAAGTTCTCGGGGTTGAACCAGATCTCGTTGTCCTCGAAATGGACGCTGTCGCATTCGCGCTGGTGCTGCTCGATCTCTGCGATGACGTCCTCCGCTGGTCGCGGCGGGATCGCCTTGGGCGAGCGGCACCAGTAACACGACTTCCCGCACCGCTGCGAGGTGAGCACCCGGAGCGGCCGATGGCCGATGATGTCGTAGGGCAGGAGGCGCCCCCCGCGTCGAGACTCGACCCCGCCGCGGCAACGATACGGGCGCAGCCCCCAGCAATCCGGCAGGTGCCGGGTGATGGCAGCCACGTTGGCCCAGTTCTGCAGCGGGACAGGGCGGAGCGCCGAGGCCGGCCCGCCCGCTGATTGGGCCGTCACGAGCCCGGGCACCTGCGACAGGTCAGCTCCCGGGGGCAGGCGGACCAGCCGGTGCAGGGGGACTTCCCCATCGCCGAGGATTGCACCGTCGATGGGCAGGGCGCGGAAGAAGGCTTGAAGGTCCACGGTCTTCAGGTGCGGCCCGCCAATGACGAGCCGTGCCGAGGGGGCCCGCCGCCGCATCTCGCAGAGCAGACGGAGGTCGTAGTCCAGGTTGTAGACGGCTTGCACGATGAGGTCGAACCGGTCCTCCTCCAGAATCCGGAGCAGGCGCAGCGGCTCTCGGGGGAAGGCGGCCACTCCCTCGGCGGGTTCCAGGTTGGGGTCGTAGACGCGGGCATCGACAGGCGGTTCGCCCCGCAGCAGCGAGGTGGCCAGGCACTCGGTCGGCGGGTACGGCGCGGCGAACTGCAGGCCCGGATCAAACGAGTTGACGAGGAGCACCCGGACGAAGTCAGCGTGCAGCCGGCCCCCGGCGCGAAGGAACGCCGCGGGAAAGGCCTCGTCTTCGAGGCTCGCCTGCCATTCGTCGGCACCAAAGTGGCGCGCCGCGAGCAGGCCCCGGGAGCGGCCTTCCCGGTGCAGCCAGGTAACCACGGGCGGAGGCAGTTCCTCCGGGCGGAGCAGCCGGGCGCTCCCCAGACGCAAGCCGCAGCCCCCGTCAAGGACGACGTTGCACCGCGCGAGCGCGAGCACATCGGCCGCGGCCGTGACGGTGCCTGGCAGAGCGGAAACGGTTCCGGTCATGGTAGTCCCCCTTCGGCCAGCGGGGCACCGAGGGCCACGCGGAAGCCGTTGCGGTCGCCGCGTTCGTCCGGGGGCATGTGCCCGCGGAAACAGCAGAGCAGCCGGGCGGGGGCGGCACTGCTCCCCCAGGAGCCGCCGCGGAGGACGCGCCGACGCGGGTCGCCGCGCGGGTAGGCGTCGGCGCACCACTCCCAGACGTTGCCGAGCATGTCGCTGAGCCCCCACCGATTGCAGCGACCGAACCC
>Ga0137375_10010244_pt1 | contig 11108 bp, 4 predicted proteins | sample SagtaG_24_FD_104936 | JGI IMG/M metagenome (GOLD analysis project Ga0137375, IMG submission 104936) | Vadose zone soil microbial communities from Sagehorn Ranch, Mendocino, California, USA - Sage1_R_113_16 metaG | ecosystem: Environmental > Terrestrial > Soil > Vadose zone | place: USA... | reverse complement strand
GGCGATGTTCGAGGAGCGCCGGACGGAGGCGTTCGAGTCCCGGCGCAGCGACCTGGCGGCCCGGTTCGAGCGCAGCATCGCCACCATCACGCGGCGGCCACTGATCGGCTACCTGGCCAACCGGAACGTCCTGCCGAAGTACGGGTTCCCGGTGGACACCGTCGAGTTGCGCACCGCGCACTGCGACAGCCAGGTCGGCGCCCGGCTGGAGCTGAACCGGGACCTGTCGGTGGCGATCCACGAATACGCGCCTGGCGCCGAGCTGGTCGCTGGCGGGGTGCTCTGGCGTTCGGGCGGCATATACCGGCTTCCCGGCCGGGAACTGATCACCCGCAGCTACACGGTGTGCCGGGGCTGCCGGCACTACCGGGAGGGCGGCACCGAGCTGGAACCGGCCTGCTCGGCGTGCGGGCGGCCCGCCGATGGCCCGGTCCGCGAATACTGCGTGCCGGAGTTCGGATTCGTCGCCGACCCGCGCACCGGCAAGCCCAGTAACGTGCCGCCGCAGCGGTCCTGGAACGGCGCCGTGCATGTGGTGTCGCTGGGCGAGGAACTCGCGGAGACCCGCTGGAAGGCCGGCACTGGCGCGCTGGCGTGGTGCCACTCCGGTGCACGGGGCCGGCTGGTGTCGCTGGCCGAGGGACCAGGCGGCTCGGGGTTCCTGATCTGCGACTGGTGCGGGTGGGGCGCCGCCAACCACGGCCGTTCCCCCACGTCGCACGTGAGCCCGCTGCGCGGCAAGCCCTGCACGGGGCCGCTGCGCTGGCGTTCGCTCGCGCATACGTACGAGACGGACATCCTGCGACTGCGGCTTGACGCTCCCGGCCTGGAGACCGGGGGAGAGTGGCACTCCCTCCTGTACGCGGTGCTGGAAGGTGCCGCCGACGGCCTGGAGATCAGCCGCAACGATATCGACGGCGTGGTGCATTCCGGGGCGGATGGCCGCAGCGGCCTGGTGCTGTTCGACACCGTCCCGGGCGGGGCGGGCAGCGTGCTGCGAATCGCCGCCGCACTCGACGCGGTGATCGCCACCGCGGTCCGGCGGGTTGGGTCGTGCGATTGCGGCCTGGAGACGTCGTGCTACGGCTGCCTGCGCACCCCGCGAAACGAGCGTCACCACGAGGACCTCAGCCGCGGCGCCGCGCTGACGGTGCTGACATCGCTGCACGGCCTCGCGAGGTGTGCCGAGCCGCCGGAGGGCTGACCGCACTGCGGCCTTTGTTCGGCGTGTCTTTGGCGTCCGTCACGGCGATCCGGCACACTAGGCAGCACATTCCCCCCGGCCGTTCCATGACGAATATCCCCGATGACCGAGATGATCAGAACCTGTGACCGATAGTCAGCCTTCTACCTCAGTGAGTGATCCCCGTGACCGGCCAGCCGCTGTTCCTGGCGACGCGGCCGCCGGGGACGCCGCGTTCGGCATCGACGCGTTCACCCTCGATGACCGGCTGCGGCTGTTCCACTTCGCGGCCGCCGAGAAACGCCACGAGTACCTGTGGCTGCTGCGTGCCTTCGACCGGGCCAGGGCAAACTACCAGGTGCTGATGCACGCGTCCGACGCCCGCGAAGCACTCGGCCAGCTGGCCGAGCAGCACCCGGGGGCGGCCGCCGTCGGCGACGTGCAGGTTCTGCTGGATGCCCTCGCCGAATGGCAGGTGCTGGACCGCTCCTACGACGGCACCCGCGCCGCGAACCTCGCCGAGTACCGCAACCGGCACTACGTCTACCAGTTCAACCAGGCCGGATACCGGGCCTTCCAGGCCGTCGAGGAGGTGCTGACAGCCAGCCTGGAAGACGCCCAGCTGTCCCGCCTCGTGTTCCCTGACATCCTGGCCGACCTGCGGGCGCTCGCCGAGGCGGTGCGGTCAGGGGACGCCGCCGAGGTCTACCGGAAGCTGTCCCGGCTGGACGGAGTGCTCGCTGACATGGCGCAGCGCGCCGCCCGCTTCTACCTGATGCTGGGCGATCTGGCCCGCACCAACGACACCCGGCCCGAAGTGTTCCTCGCGCACAAGGACGCGCTGCTCACCCACATGCGGGAGTTCCACACCGAGCTGACCCGGTTCGCGCCGCTCCTGGCCGCCGCGGTCGCCGAGGTGGACGCCACTGGCACCGAACGCCTCGCCCGGCTCGCCGCGGAGGCTGACGAGTCGCTCTTCCGCGGTGCCGACGAACGGGTCGCGGACTGGCGGGCGCGCTGGGGCGGCCTGGTGCACTGGTTCGGCACCGCTCGCCGCCGCGAGGCCGAACGCCTGCAGGACGCCACGGTCACCGCCATCGCCAACGTCACGGCGCTGCTGCGCCGGGTCACCGAGTCCCGCCGCGGCGGGGTGAGCAGGGAGACCCAGCTGCGCCATCTAGCGCAATGGTTCACCGCCTGCCCGACTGACGGCGACGCCCATGCGCTGTTCCAGGCAGTGTTCGGTCTCGGGGCACCCCGGCATGTCTCAGCTGTGCACGAGGACCCGGAGGCGATCGGGAGCCGGCTGTCGTGGTGGGACGCCGCTCCGGTGGAGCTGTCCCGGACGCTGGTGCGCAACGGCAAGGCCCAGGCGCTGCGCGGGCCCGGCCGGATCCAGCGCAACGACGAGGAGAAGCAGCGGCTGCGCGCCGAGCAGCTGAAGGCGACCGCGCAGCGCCGAACCGCCGCAGCAGCGCTGGCCGGTGACGGCGTCTACGGCCGGGTGCTGGACGAGCCGGAGACCCAGGCCCTGCTCAGCCTGCTGGACGTGGCGTTGTCCGCGCGGGTCCCGGTCAGCCGGACGGCGAGCGGGTCCGCGCACGGGGTGCGGCTCACCTTGCGCCCCGCCCGTGGTTCCACCACCGTGCACACGGTCCGCGGCCGGCTCCATCTGGACGGGCTGGCGGTGGAGGTCACCGGATGAGGGTCGCCGCAGACGTCAGCTCGCTCGAGCTGGCCGAATACCAGAAGGCGGCGCGGCTGATGCTGCGTCACCCGCTGATCACCGCGTCCTACCCGGACGCCTCGACGCTTCCCTTCGTGCGCAAGTGGGTCAGGCAGCTGCGGGCCGATCTCGGCGAGGTCCTGGGTTACACGCTCCTGTCCGGTGGCGACACTATCCGGCTGCGCCGGGTGCAGGACATGCTGGATGGCACCCGCCCGGCGCTCACCCGGGCACGGCGGCCGTTCGACCGCCGCCGCTACGCCTACCTGGTGCTGACCTTGTCCGCGCTGGGCCGCTCCGGCGCTCAGATCGCACTCAGCGAGCTGGCGGACACCGTCGCCGCTGACGCCGGGCGGATCGACGGCCTCGGCATGGACACCGGCCGCAAACCGGACCGGGACGCGTTCGTGGACGCGGTCGCCTGGCTGGAGGTGCGCGGCGCCCTGCGGATGGCCGATGGCTCGGCCATCGAGTGGGTCAACGATCCCGAGCGTGCCGAGGCGCTTTACGACATCGACCGCGAAGTGGTCGGCGCCCTTTATGCGCCAAGCCGGGTGCTGCAGCATCTGAACTCCGTCACCGAGCTGCTGGATGGCCCCGGCAGCGCAGTGTCGGCCCAGGGCCGGGAGGCACGGCGGCGGGTGAACGCGCGGCAGGCCCGCCGGCTCGTTGTGGAGCAGCCGGCCGTCTACTACGCCGACGTCGATGAAGGGCTGCGTGGCCAGCTCCGGTCGGCGAGTCTGGCCGAGGACATCGAGCGGCTCACCGGCCTCGATCTGGAGCGGCGCGCCGAAGGCGTGGCGCTGGTCAACGCCGGGCAGCGGTTCAGCGACGTGGCGTTCCCGTCGGCCGGCACCGTCGCGCAGGCTGCACTGCTGCTGTGCGCGCGGATCGCCGGCTACCTGCAACGCAACAGATCCAGGATCGAGCCGCTGCCCGCCGCCACCGCCGCGGAACGGCTCGCCGACGCGGCCCGGCGGATCGACGCTGCCCTGCCGGACCGGGGGCGCGTCGCCGGCTTGCTCGCCGAACATGCCTGGCTAGCGGAGACCGACGACTCCGGGTCCGGGGACGGAACCGATTCCGGATCGGGTGCACCCGGCGGCGGTGCCGCCGACGCCGCCTACCCGTTCCTGAGCGACGTATGGCTGCGCACCGAGCTACGGAAGCTGGTGGAGGACTTCGGCGCGGGCATGGCGGAGAAACAGGCCGCCGACCCTGGTCGCCTGCTGACCGAGGCGGTCGCCCTGCTTGCCTCGCTGGGCCTGGTGGCGAGGGTCGACGGAGGCGTCCTGGTGCTACCGCTGCTGGGCCGCTACCGCAGCATCACCGCCCACATCAAGAGCCCGCCGCCAGGTGCGTCCTGAGGCCCCGGCGACGCACCGACGACGAGAATACAGAATGATCGGGAAGGAAGGCTCCGCGTGACCGGAATTTCGGCGGCGCAAGCTCCGCCCGTCGGGCCGGGGTTAGCTGCCGGGTGTGTGCTGCTGCTCAAGTGCAGGCGGACGATGCTAAGCGGGGCATCGCGGCAGAATGCTCCCTGTGCGCGCGTACCCGGACTGCTGGCGGAGCCTGCACGCGGACACGCCCTCGGCGGCCAGGTAATGGATCAGGTCTCCGGCGAGCACGTCACGGCGGTAATCGTCAGCGGTTGTCATAGGCCAATGGCAAGCTCTGGTGTCATGTGGATCCGGCACCGATATCGCGTCTACCCGTCCCCAGGGCAACGGCAAGCCCTGGCGCAGGTGTTCGGTTGCGCCCGGGTGGTGTTCAATGACTCGTTGCGGCTCCGTGAAGGATGCCATGCGGCCGGGGAGAAGATCAGCGACGCCGAGATCCAGCGCCGGGTAATCACCCTCGCCAAGCTCACCCCGGAGCGGGGCTGGCTGACCGAAGCCCCGTCAGTGGCGCTGGTGCAGGCATGCAACGACGCACGCCGAGCCTACCGGAACTGGTTCGATTCGCTGGCTGGCAGGCGGCAGGGCCGTAGGGTCGGGCATCCGAGGTTCCGCCGCAAGCACGGCCGCCAGTCGATCCGGCTCACCCGCAACGGATTCAGCCTGCACGGTGAGCGGCTGTACGTGGCGAAAGTGGGAGACATCAGGGTTCACTGGTCCCGGGAGCTTCCCTCCGAGCCGTCCAGCGTCACGGTGATCCGCGAGCCAGACGGCCGGTTCTACGCCTCATTCGTGGTGCAACGCAAAGCAGCGCCGCTGCCTGCCTGCGGTCGCGAGGTAGGCATTGATGTGGGCTTGGACCGGCTGGTGGTCACCTCCGGCGGTGAGATTATCGTCAACCCTAGGTTCCTACGGGCGAGGGAACGGCACCTGGCCCGGGCACAGCGAGCGCTGTCCCGCAAGCAGAAAGGCTCCGCGAACCGCATCAAGGCACGCCACCGGGTCGCGGTCTTGCACCGCAAGGTGCGGGAAGCACGGCTTGATCACGCACACAAGACGGCTCTTCGGCTGGTCCGCGACAACCAAGCGGTCTACGTGGAAGATCTCGCCGTATCCGGCCTCGCCAGGACGCGGCTTGCCAAGTCCGTTCACGATGCCGGGTGGGCGCAGTTCACCCGACTGCTGGGGGAGAAGGCACAGCACTACGGGCGCACGTTCCATCGGATCGGCCGGTTTGTGCCAACCAGTCAGGCGTGTTCGGAGTGCGGGGTCAAGGACGGGCCGAAACCGCTCAGCGTCCGGACATGGACGTGTGCTGCCTGCGGTGTCCGGCACGACCGGGACGTGAATGCCGCGAGAAACATCCTGGCGGCCGGGCGGGCCGACAGGCTAAACGCCTGTGGAGGGAATGTGAGACCACCGCACCCGGTGGCGGTTCCCGGGGAAGCAGGAACCCATCGAGGTGTCGCGTGAGCGGCACGGCAGGAATCCCAGCCGTTCACGGCGGGGAGGACGTCAACCGTTTCCAACCCACCCGGGCCGGAATCATCAACATGTGGGACTACCGGGATGAGGAGTTCTGCTTCGCCAGTGGCTGGCTGATCCTGCGCGGTCCCAACGGATCCGGGAAGACCAAGGCTCTTGAGGTTCTGTTCCCGTTCGTGCTGGACGGCCGGATCGACCCGAAACGGCTGAACCCGTTCGCCGCCGAGGACCGGACCATGAAGTCCAACCTGCTGTTCCGCGGCGGCGAGAACGCGGTCGGTTATGTATGGCTGGAGCTGCGGCATCGCGACACCGGTGAGGCCGTCACCCTCGGCATCGGCCTGCACGCCCAGAAGCACCGCGACACTCCGGTCCGCTGGCATTTCGTCGCCGAGGGACGGGTCGGTGCGGACTTCTCGCTCATCACCGGCGACGACCGGCCCATGACCAGGAAGCAGCTCGCCGAGGAGATCGGGGAGCCGAGCCTGCACGCCTCTCCCACCGACTACCGGGCCGCCCTCGATCAGCGGTTGTTCGGCCTCGGCCGGGAACGCTACGAACAGTTCCTCACCCTGATCCTGACGCTGCGGCGGCCGCAGCTGGCCAAGAACCTCGACCCGGCGAAGTTGTCGGACACGCTTACCGACGGGCTGCGACCGGTCGACGACGACCTCATCACCGAGGCTGCCCGCTCGTTCGACGACATGGAGGCGGTCGCCACCACGCTGGAGGGGCTGACCGCCGCCGACGAGGCTACCCGGACCTTCCTCGCCTCCTACACCACCTATCTGCGCACTCACGCCCGGTCGGCCGCCGATGCCCTTACCCGCCGCCGCGGGGCCAGTGCGCAGCGGCGCACCGAACTCACCCACGACATCACGGCCCTGGCGGGCGCGGAAACCGGGCAGGCGCAGGCGCAGGCCCGCCGGGAGGAGGCGGAGAACGCCCTCACCGGGCTGCACGCCCGGCTCGACCAGCTGAAGTCCACCACCGCCTACCAGGCGGTCGGGCAACTCGCCGACCTTGAACGGCTCGTCCGCACCAACGAGCGGACCGCTGCCGAGGCCACCGCGGAACTCGCCCGGCGCAGCGCGGGGACCGCCCGTGCTCATGCCGGACTGCAGCAGGCCGCGGCGGTACTCGCCGACCTGGAATCGGTAGTCTCGCGCAGCGCGGCGCAGCTCGCCGATCACGCCACCGCGGCCGGCATCGGCTGGCAGTCCGCCGACGCCGGGGCTGACGGGTTCACCGAACGCGCTGGCGGCCGGGTCGCCGCCCGGCTGGAGGCCGTCCGCTCGGTACGGGCTGCCCTGCAGGCGCACCGCAGAGCCGAGCACGCCCGGGACCTGGCCAGGCTCGCACTCGACCGGGCACTGGAAGCGGTGACCGCCGCCGAGCAGGCCGAGCAGTCCGCAGCCGATGCGGTGGCCACGGCCCGCGCCGACGCCCAGGCCGCACTGACGCGGTGGGCGGCCGACTACGCCGATGTGCTGGACGAGACGGCAATGCGGGAACTGACCGAGGGCCTCAGCGTGGCCATCGAGATGTTCGGCGACCCGGATGCGCCCACTACCGAGTCGGTGTTCGCCGGGGCGACCACCGCCGCCGAGCAGTCCATCCGTGACGAGCAGGCGCGCCTGCGTGCCGAGCGTGCCAGCACGCAGACGCAGCGGCAGCGCATCGCCGAGGAGCGGGACCGGATCGCCGCGCAGCGCGACGACGCACCGCCCGCCCACCCGGGACGCACCGCCGACCGGTCAGGACGCGACGGTGCACCGTTGTGGCGGCTGGTCCGCTTCGCCGGCGACGTTGGTGACGCGCGGGCCGCCGCGCTCGAGGCGGCGCTGGAAGCCACCGGGATGCTGGATGCCTGGATCACGCCGGACGGCCTCGAGGTCGCCGCCGGGGACGATGACGGTTACCTGGTCGCCGGCCCGCCGGTGGAGGGCGCCAGCCTCGCTGGCGTGCTGGTGCCCGAGGACGACACCCCAGTGCCCGCCATGCGGATCGGTGCCGTGCTGGCTTCCATCGCCCTGGACGGCGAATTGTTCTCCTCGGCCGCGGTGATCGGCGCCGACGGCCGGTACTCCCACGGTGTCACCGCCGGTGCGCACCACAAGGACCACGCCGAGTACATCGGAGCGACCGCCCGGGCCCGCCGCCGGGCCGCGCGCATCGCTGAGTGCGAGGCCCAGATCGCCGGGCTGACGGAGCTGCTGACCAGCCTCGACCGGAAGCTCGACGGGCTGGGCGGCGCACTGTCCGCGTTCGCGCAGGCGCGCGCCGCGCTTCCCCGCAGCACCGCGACCGCCGCCGCGCTGCGCACGCATTCGCAGGCCGTCGGGCAGCTGCGTTCGGCCCGGGCGGGCGCCGACGGTGCCCAGTCCGGCTACGACGAGTCGGTGGCCGCCTGCACCGTCACGGAGCGGGCACTGCGCCGTACCGCCATAGACCACGCCATCGAATGGGACCAGGCCGACCAGGTGGAGGCAGCCACCCGGCGGTTCGAGGCCACCGCCCGGGACCTCACCGGCCGCCGTCGTGAGGAGACGCAGCAGCGTGGCATCGTCGCCGACGCCCGAGGCCGGCTGGAGCAGGCCACCGATGAGGAGCGCGTCTCCGCCGAGACCGAACGGATGGCTCGCCGCCGGCACACCGAGGAGGCCGCCAAACTGGCGGCGCTGCACGGCGCGGTCGGCAAGGAAGCCACTGAGGTGATGGCACAGGTCGACGAGACCGAGCAGGGCATCACGGCCGCTCAGTCGGCTGAGCATTCTGCCCGCACCGCCGAGGTCGAGGCCATCAAGGCCGTCAGTGCCGTGACCGAGCGGGTCTCCAGCGGCAGGCGCGCCCTCCACGTCGCGTGTGCGGAGGAGCGGGCCACCGCGCGCGGTCTCGCCCCGTTCGCCGCCCGGGAGCTGCTGGACGTGCTGAAGTGCCCGCCGCGGCTGGCCTGGCCCGCGCAGGAGGCGGACTGGACCGGTGATGACCTGCCGCAGGCGGTCGTGCACGTGCACGAGGCGATCCTCGAGGTCACCCGCGACCTGACGCCGAGCGAGACGTCACTGAAGATCTCCACGACCCGGCTCACCCGGGCGCTGGAGGATCTGCAGGCCCAGCTGGGCGCGGCCGGCCAGGACTACCACCCCGAGTGGGACAGCGCCGACGGTGTCATCGTGGTCCGCATCGCCGATGAGCAGGGTCCGTTGCCGGTCGGCGCGTTCGCGGAGCGCATCGCAGCCGCCCGCCGTGACCAGCAGCTGCTGCTGACCGACTCTGAGCAGCGCATCCTCGAAGACGCGCTGCTGGCCAGGCTCGCCCAGCAGATCCACGAGCGGACCGTGGACGCCAAGGACCTGATCAGCCGGATGAACACCGAGATGCGGTCCCGGAAAATGTCCTCAGGGAAGACGGTCGGCGTGCGGTGGCTGCTGGCGGACCAGCTCGATGACGAGCAGCGCGCGGTGTGCGGCCTGCTGGATGCCGACGCCTCCCGGCTCAACCCGGACTCTCTCGCCCGGATGCGCGGCCACTTCGCCGCGCAGATCAAGACCGCTCGAGCCCGGTACCGCGAACTCCCGTACCGAGAGCTGCTGGCCGGGGTACTGGACTACCGTCGCTGGCGGCAGTTCGTGTTCCAGATGGTCAGCGCTGAGGGCACTGAGGAGAAGCTGACCCGGACACGGCACAGCCAGCTGTCCGGCGGCGAGCAGTCGGTCTCGTTGCACCTGCCGCTGTTCGCCGCCGCGCACGCGATGCTGAACTCGGCACATCCGCACGCACCGCGCCTGCTCGCCCTCGACGAGGCATTCGCCGGAGTGGACGACACCGGCCGCAGCGAGCTGATGGGCCTGGCCGCGCAGTTCGATCTGGACCTGTTCATGACCGGCTACGACCTGTGGGCGACGCAGGCCGCCGTCCGCGCCGCCGCGCACTACGACCTGGCGCACTCTCCCACCAAGCACACCGTCAGCGCACTGCTACTGGTGTGGGACGGAGCGCAGCTCCTCGCCGACGAGGCGGGTGAACTGTCCGCCGTACTCGGTTCGCCCGGCACCAGGCGGGCGATCACCGCCGCGGCGTGAGGACCCTGTGGACGAGGATCTGACGGAACTGCGTGGCGCGGGCTGGAAACGGCTGCTCGCCGCTGCCCGGCGCAACCTGGAACGGACCGGTGGCGCGCTGGACCACTCGATCGGGCTGAACGCACCCACCGACGCCGAACGACGGGCGGTCATCGGCATCACCGGCAGCTACCGGCCGGAGACGGTGAAACGGCTTACCATCGGACTCATCACGCTGGACGCGGCCCTGCGCCAGCGGTACGGCACCGGTCTGCGGGACACTCTGGTCATGCTGGGCGGCCCGCTGCGCGACCGGCCCGCCGAACGGCAACGGGAACAACAACAGCGCACGGAGGCCAGTGCGAGGGCCGGTGCGTCGGTGCTCGCTGGCGAGGCATGGTTCGGCTCCTGGTGGTTGGCGCTGCAGGAGGATGGGACGATCACCAGGCTGCTGCGCCGCGGTGATGACCGGCTGCTCGAGCATGCGGTGCGGATATTGGAGCACCTGCGCAGCCGCGCGCCGGACAACCCGATCCCGCTGCCGGTGCTCGCCGAACAGGTCACCGGCGACACCAAGGCACTGCTTGCGGCCGGTTCGCTCGCCACCCTGGTGCTGCGGGCGCTGGCCATCCGCTCGGGACTTGACTCCATGCCGCATGACCGCACCGGGCAGCGGGCGCTGTGGGAGATGCACGGCGCCATCCCCGACGACCTGGCCAGCCAGGTCCTGGTGCTCAACGTGGTGTGCCGCGGTTCCAATCTGGTCTCGGTCTGGCTGAACGACGCCAGCCGGTTCGGCGTCCCGTTCCGGCTCACCCTTCAGCAGCAGACCGCCTACGACGTCGTGCCCATACCCGGTGACATATTTGTCTGTGAGAATCCCGCCGTGCTCCGCGTCGCAGCATCCGACCTAGGCACGGACTGCCCGCCGCTAGTGTGCACCGAGGGGATGCCAAGCGCCGCGTGCCACAAGCTGCTCGGCTCTGCCGTCGCGCAGGGCACCCGATTGCACTGGCGAGCCGATTTCGACTGGACCGGACTGCGCATCGTCGGTGCCGCCATCACCTCCCACAGCGCGAGGCCGTGGCGGATGACCGCAGCCGACTACCGGCATGCGCTCGAGGCGGGTGAATCCACGCCTCTGACGGGATCGCCGACGGCCAGCCCATGGGACCCAGAACTGGCCGCGCTGCTGACCGGACACGCCCGTGCGGTCATGGAGGAGCGCCTTATCGCCGTGTTGCTCGCCG
>Ga0137375_10010232_pt1 | contig 11115 bp, 9 predicted proteins | sample SagtaG_24_FD_104936 | JGI IMG/M metagenome (GOLD analysis project Ga0137375, IMG submission 104936) | Vadose zone soil microbial communities from Sagehorn Ranch, Mendocino, California, USA - Sage1_R_113_16 metaG | ecosystem: Environmental > Terrestrial > Soil > Vadose zone | place: USA... | reverse complement strand
CCATGGTCGTCCACGACACCAGCTGGGACCCCGGCGCCGCCTGCGGCTCCGCCAACAGCCGGAACGCCCCCCGCTGCCGGCCGGAGGCCGCCTGAGCAGCGCTTGCATCCCGCCCGCACCGCCACCCAAAAGATCCCCGGCGCCGCTTGACAGATTCCCTCTTACGCTGGTGTCGGCTTGGGACATAGCAGAGCCCCTGTGTAGATGAAGCGATCGCCACGATCATGACCATCTGCTGGAGGACTCTGATGCTTTTCCATCCTGCCGCGCTGCGCAACGGCGAGACGTCCGCCGGGTTCGGCATCACCATCGCCACCGCCTGGCGGTATGTGAGCGAGACGGTGGCGCTGCCGGCGGCCCGCTCGCCGAAGCTGCGCCGGGCGCTGGCGGCGGGTGCTGGCGGCGGCCAGGAAGACCGGGCATGCCTATGTGGTGATCGATGGCAGGTTAATCCCCATCGACCGGGTGGCTGCCGACCGGCCGCCTTGCTCCGGCAAGCACCGCCGCCACGGAATGAACCTCCAGGTCACCTCAGGCGGGAACTGGCCGCCAGCGGACTGATCGTGCTGGCGGACAAGGGATGTGCCGGCGCCGGAGAGCACGTGCACGTACCTACCGGGGCCGGAACAAGCGCGCCACCTGCAAAGAGGCCAACCGCGCCCGCGCCCAGCTGCGCTCTCCTGGCGAACGCGCGAGCGCGCAGCTGAAGATCTGGCGCATCTCGCGCAAACTCCCGCTGCTGCCGCTGGAAGGCCGGGCAGCTCGCCAAAGCCATCCACGTTTTTCAAGCCCGCGAATCGAAGGATGAAAACGCTCATTAGGGGTCATCACTGTAGGGGTATGTGTGAGGGGAAGCGCCCATTACGCTGGTGGCGACGGGCGGACGTCACGCGAAGAACTCGGCGTGTCGCGGATTTGGCGACAGGTTTCCGGCCAGCGGGGCGCAGTCTCTCGGCTGGTGCAGGCAGCGACTAAGGCGGGAGGCAAGCGGCGGTGGATCACGACGCGGTCAACCATGGCGAGATCCACGCCAGGCTGGGCCGTTCCGGCCTGAGGGTCAGCCGGATCGGCCTCGGCACGGTCAATTTCGGCGGACGCGTCGAGGAAACGGAGGCGCACCGGCTGATGGACCACGCGCTCGCGAATGGCGTCACCCTCCTCGACACCGCCGACTCCTACGGCTGGCGGGTCCACAAGGGCCACACCGAGGAGGTCATCGGGCGCTGGCTTGCCCGGCGCGGGCGACGCGACGACGTCCTCCTCGCCACTAAGGTCGGGTCGCCGATGGGCCCGGGCCCGAACGACCGTGGACTGTCCGCCCGGCACATCGTCGCAGCGTGTGAGGACTCGCTGCGGCGACTCGGTACCGACTGGATCGACCTGTATCAACTGCATAGCATGGACCGCGCCGTCCCCTGGGACGAAGTCTGGGGGGCCATGGAACTCCTGGAGGCACAGGGGAAGGTCCGGTACGTCGGGTCGTCGAACGCCGCCGGCTGGGATCTCGCCGCAGCACAGGAGACCGCCATCCGCCGGAATGCGCCCGGCCTCGCCTCCGAGCAGTGCCTCTATAACCTGGTAGTGCGGCAGCCCGAGCTGGAGATCATCCCGGCGGCGCGCACGTACGGGATCGGGATCCTGGTCTGGTCGCCGCTGCACGGCGGACTGCTCGCCGGCATCCTGCGCAAGATCGCCGACGGTACGGCGGTCAAGTCCGCGCAGGGACGGGCCGTCACCGCGCTGGACCGCCACCGCCACACGATCGCCGAGTACGAGCAGTTCTGCCAGGAGCTCGGCAGGGACCCGGCCGAAGTCGGCCTCAACTGGGCGCTGCGCCGCCCAGGTGTCACCGCGTTGATCACCGGCCCGCGGACGCTCGAACACCTTGACGGCGCCTTGCGAGCGCTGGACAAGCCCCTGTCCGGCCCGGAACTCGCCCGGCTCGACGCGCTCTTCCCGCCCGTCGGCCGTGGCGGCCCCGCGCCGGATGCGTGGATAGCCTGACCGATTCCTGTCCCGTTCCGAGCGATGGAGACCAACGCGCATGACCGTCAGCCAGTACACCGACCACCGAATCGTCCCGCACGAGTCGGAAAGCGAGCGCGAGGCGCGCGAGCGCCTGACCCGGCTGCTGTCTAATACCCCGATCCCGCCTCACTACCTGATCGACAACCTCGCCGTCTACCTGCGCCGGCACCAGCTCAGCGACCTGCTGTCCATGGACGCGCTGTACCGCGAGGTCCGCGACGTGCCCGGCGTGATCATGGAGTTCGGAATACTGCACGGCCGCCACCTGGCAACGCTCACCGCCCTGCGCGGAATCTACGAGCCCTACAACTCGCTGCGCCGAATCGTCGGCTTCGACACCTTCACCGGTTTCCCCGACATCAGCCCCGTGGACGAGGTCAGCCCGAGCGCGGTCGTAGGCAGGTTCAAGACCACCGAGGACTACCCCGACCACCTCCGCCAGGTTCTGGCCGCCCATGAGCTCGGCGAGCCCCTGGGCCATATCCAGCGCACCATCGTCGTGCAGGGCGACGTCCGCGAAACCGTGCCACGCTACCTGGACGAGAATCCCCAGACGATCATCGCGCTTGCCTACTTCGACATGGACCTCTACGCGCCGACCTGCGAGGTTCTGCAGATCATCCCGCAGTATCTGACCAGGGGCAGCATTGTCGCGTTCGACGAGCTGGCCCATCCCAAGTGGCCGGGGGAGACGACCGCCTTCCGCGAGGTCCTCGGCGGGCGGTTCACCCTTCGGCACATCCCCGGTCGTGAGCCGCCGGTTATCTACCTGCGCTGGGAGGAGTGACGCCGCGTGCGTCGGTGTAGAACCTCACACACTGCTCGTATGTCGGAAGCAGACCCGCGGCGGCGGCCTCGGACAGGGTCGGCGCCGCCGCGTCCTTGATCGAGCGGATTGCGGGGCCCGTGAGCTCCCAGGGCAGCGCCAGGTCCGGGTCCAGCGCGTCGATGTCGATCATCGTTCCGGGAACGTACTCCTCCGAGCACAGGTAACACATGCAAGTATCGTCGGTCAGCGCCTGGAACGCGTGGCCGATCCCGTCGGGAAGGTACACGGCCGTGCCCGACCCGGCGTCCTGGCGGGTGACTGCATAATGGCCAAACGTGGGCGAGCCGACCCGCATGTCCACGGCGATATCGAGCGCCGCCCCGCGGACGCACGTTACGAGCTTGGCCTGACCGGGAGGCAGGGTGGTGCCGTGGATCCCCCGCACGGTGTTGCGCCTGGAGACCGAGTAATTAACCTGACAGATCACCAATTCGTGGCCGGTGATGCGGCGCAAGGCCTCGCGACGGATCGCCTCGTAGAAGACGCCACGGGAATCTACAATCGGCTCGGGCACGATCAGATAGACGTCGGGGATCGCCAGCTCCGAGATCCGCATACCCACCTCCACGCGGACGGGCTCCAGGCTCCTTCAGCCCTCTTAAGGGGGCTAAACCGAAGTTACGGCCAGTTCGGCAGCTGATTTTCCCGGTTGCGGAAAATCCTGACTACATTCGGTGTCCGGATGTCACCAAACCAGCAGTTCGGGGTGCAATTCCTGCGGAGAGCTACGGCAACTTCTGGCTAAGGTCCGGACAAGCCCTTGGTCAGACCAGCCGAGCCGCAGGGATTCCGCGGAATGGCGCTTCCGCATAGGGGCCCAGTCTTCGCCAAAAGAATCCCACCCCCCGTGCGCGGCAGCAAGGGCGATGGCGTGGCAGCGAGATCCGCCCCTCAATGCCATGGCTGCCCACAGCGGGCGATCACCATGGTCGGACGGTGGCCCGCCAGGCGCTCTTCCCCCATCTTGGCTACCGGCACGGCCGCAAAGGCCTAGCCGCAGTGCTCGGCGGCCAGCCTTTCCAGTTCGGGCACCAGCTCGTTGGGGGTGGGGAACGCGAGGATCTCGTCGCGGAGGCGTGCGGCACCGACACGGAACGCCGGGTTCTCCAGCATCCGGACGACGCTCTCGCGGATCTTCCGCCCGTCTGACCGGCCAGGCAGGATCGCCGCTCCCGCGTTGAGCCTGCGCAGGTGCCGGTCCTTGAAGGGGGCGTCCAGCGCGGCGCTGATGAGCAACTGGGGGACGCCGCTCAGCAGCGAGCCGTTGAAGGACCCCGCCCCGCCGTGGTGCACCACCACCGAGCAGGTCGGCAGGACGGCGTGCAGGGGCACGAAGTCGACCACGCGGACGTTGTCCGGGACGCTGTCCAGCTTCGCGCGGGCCTCGTCCGGCAGTGTAACGATCACCTCGATGTCAAGGTCGGCCAGCGAGCCCAGGGTTTCCCGGAGCCGTTCGACCGGGACGACCTGCAGCTCAGGCCAGGCCCGCACCGAGACGCCGAATGTCAGCAGCACACGCGGCGTGCGGGGCGGCTCGGCGAGCCATTTGGGGATTACGGCGGGCCCGTTGTAGGGGACGTGTCGCATGGAGACGGTGTGCAGAGGCGACTTTAGGCGGAATGACCCGGGCATCTGGTCGATGGAGAAATGGCCGTTGACGAGGTCTTCGGAGAAGGCGCATCCGTGCTTGCCGCACCACCGTCTGAACCAGTCCGCGAACCCGTCCCGGCGCTGTTGCGGCGGTTGCCGCGCCAGCACGGTGTAGTAGTCCTCGCGGAGCCGGGTGTAGAGGTCCACGGAGAACAGGAAGCGGGCGTGCGCGGCGCCGACGACGGTCGCGGCGATGGCACCAGCGAAGGTCGCCGCGTTCCAGACGACCAGGTCGGGGCGCCACCGCCGAGCGTATGCGACGAGGTCGTCGACCATCGCATCGTTGGCCAGCTCCGCCCTCGGCACGACGAGCGTGTCGTAGATCCGGGTGAGTTCCTGCCAGCTCAGCAGTTCCCTGTCGTCACCCAGAGCGTAGAGGGCGGCGGGCTCGCCCGGCGGCGGAGCATCCTCCGGCGTCGTCAGCGTGCCCTCACGCCAGGCACGCCGCACCCGTTCCGCCATGGTTTCCCCTGAGCCGACAGGAACCGCGGTGAGGCCCGCGCCGGTGATCGCACCGATCATGTCCGGCTCGCTGGCCACGTGCACCTGGTGGCCCGCCGTCTGCAGCGCCCAGGCCAGCGGAACGAAATTTAACAGGTGAGTCTTCCAGGGCATCGTCGCGAATAGGACCCGCACGGTCACCGTCTCTTTCTGCCAAAACCACATTTCGAGAATCCTGCGACCGAACAGGCCCCGTCCGGTTCGCCCTCTGATCGCCAGGCTAGCCCGGCCATGGCATCCGCCCTACCCCTCGCCCTACCCCTAGAGTTGCCAAGCCCTATGACGCCGCTTTCCGGGGGCCCTATGGGGCGGCGGATCCAACGGTCGTTGCAACGGTCTCGGTAGCATGTGAAACTGACCACAGCGTGGCATCCGAATTCCGCGGCCATACCGCCTCGCCGAATGCATACAGCAGCTTCGCGCCGCGCCGGACAACACCCTCCCACGGGTCTCGGCTGCCAGGGACCGGCGATTACTCGGCTATTTTCGTCCTCATGGTCCAGCGAAATATGATCGGGCCAGGCTGTGCCGGGCCAGGTAGGTCGCTGACCCGCTCGAAATGCTCGTACCCGCCATGGTAAGGAATCTTTATCTTCCTCTCAGACCGGCGGGCGGTCTGGACGCGGAGCCCTTCTGGGAGCCCTGGCGGCCCTCCCTCCAGTACGGCACGGACGAGGTCATCGGCGGGAATGGCTCTTGCCAGATGGTTCATCAAAGCTCCTCGTAACGGGGGGCGGTAGTCACCTCTGCCTAGCCCTTCGCACGCGCGTTGCTTGATCGGCTGCCACCAAGCCCGGTTGTCCCGGTACCACGCGACGGTGTCGGCCAGACTGCGCTCGAAGTCATGCTGGGGCCGGTAGCCGAGCTCGGCCCTTGCCTTGCCGCCCCCGACGGAATACCGCCTGTCGTGTCCCTTCCGGTCAGGGACGTAGACGACTTGGCTCCAGTCGCCCCCGCATGCGGCGAGCAGGTGCTTGGTGAGTTCCCGGTTGCTGATCTCTGTGCTGCCGCTGATGTTGTACACCTCGCCGGAACGCCCGTTCGCCCGGGCCAGTTCCACGGCATGGCAATGGTCTTCGACGTGCATCCATTGGCGCACGTTCTGGCCATCTCCGTACACCGGGACCTTTTCGCCGTCCAGCAGCCTGGTGATGAACAGCGGGATGATTTTCTCCGGGAACTGGCGAGGACCGTAATTGTTACAGCACCGGGTGACCCGGACGTCCAGGCCGTGGGTGCGGTGATAGGCGAGGGCCACGAGATCCGACGCCGCCTTCGATGCCGCATAGGGTGAATTTGGTCCCAGGGGGGCGGTCTCGGGACTCGAACCTTGCTCGACGGAGCCGTACACCTCGTCGGTGGATACATGCACAAAGCGGTTCACCTTGTGCCGCAAGGCCGCATCCAGCAGCGTGTGGGTCCCGAGCACGTTGGTGCGCACGAATTCACCGGCAGCGGCGATCGAGCGGTCGACATGAGATTCCGCCGCGAAATGCACCACCTGCTCGACCTCTGCCATCAGCTCGTCGGCCAGGCTCGCGTCGCAGATGTCGCCGTGGACAAACCTCAGCCGGGGATCGGCGAGGTCGAGGTTGCGGAGCGTTCCCGCGTAGGTCAGCTTGTCCAGCACGGTGATTCGTGAGATCCCCGACGATTCCAGGCCACCGGGGCTGAGCAGCATGCGCACGTACGTGGAACCAATGAATCCGGCCGCGCCGGTGACGAGGATGTTCATGCCCAATCCGTGAATGATGCCAGCGCCTGGAGCCGGTCATAGGACCGGGCGCAATCCATGACGTACCGGCCGTACGGTGAGTTGGCCATCGCTGCCCCCAGTTCGTAGCAGGCGTCGGGCGTGATGAACCTCATGTTCATCGCGATCTCCTCCATGCAACAGATCCGGATTCCCTGGCGCCGCTGCACGTCACGAACGAACCGGGCCGCCTCAAGCAGCGTCTCGTGGGTGCCGGTATCCAGCCAGGTGACGCCCCGGCCCAGCCACACCAGATCGGCCCTGCCTTCTTCCAGATAAGCGCGGAGCACGTCGGTGATTTCCAGTTCCCCCCGCGCGGACGGCGCGAGCCGCCCGGCGATATCCACCACTGCGCCGTCGAAGAAGTACAGGCCCGGAATCGCCAGGTTGGAGCGCGGCCGGGCCGGCTTCTCGTCTATACGCACCAGGCGGCCCCTTTCGTCGATCTCCGCGACGCCGAAGTGCTGCGGATCGGAGACCAGGTGGCCGAACAGGATGCATCCCTTCAGCCGGTCCGCGCTCCTGCGGAGCAGCGACGGCAGGTCCGCTCCGTGGAAAAGGTTGTCGCCCAGGATCAGGGCGCAGTCTTCGTCCCCAATGTGGTCAGCGCCCACCCGGAACGCGTCGGCGATCCCGCGAGGCTCTTCCTGCGCTGCGTAGCCGATACTCATTCCCAGTTTCCGGCCGTCCCCGAAGAGCTGGCGGAACATGGGCAGCTCGCCGGGCCGGGTGATGATGAGCACATCTCTGATGGCGGCGAGCATAAGGGTGGAAAGCGGGTAGTAGATCATCGGCTTGTCATAAACCGGTGCGAGCTGCTTGGACGTCACGAACGTCAGTGGCTGCAGCCGCGTTCCGTTCCCGCCTGCGAGAATTATTCCCTTCATCATGGATCAGCTTCTCCCCGGGATGGGGGAACGTGGATAACTCGTGGTTCCAGCATCGGGGATATCGTTAAAGCCGGGCCAATTGCCGGGATACAAGACCGCTGGGCGTGGGCGCGGTTGGCATCTTTGCAGGAGGCGGGCTTGTTCCGGCCCCGGGGGACGCACACGCTCTCCGGCGTCGGCATATCCCTTGTCCACCAGCACGATCAGCCCGCTGGCGGCCAGTTCCCGCCGGAGATGACCTGGAGGTTCATGCTGTGGCGGCGGTGCTTGCCGGAGTAAAACGGCCGGTCGGCAGCCACCCGGTGGATGGGGATTAAGGTGCCATCGATCACCACATAGGCATGCCCGGCCTTCCTGGCCGCCAGCGCCCGGCGCAGCTTCGGCGAGCGGGCAGTGCGGGCGCACCGCACCGACAGGGCATCCCGGTGGCCAAGTGCAACGTCGAGCGGCTCAAGCGCGCCCCCGGCTGGGGTGGCGCTACCAGGGGCCGCCGGGGCTGATTCCCAAATGGGAACGCTCTCTGTCGAAGCAGACACTATTCGTCGAATCAGCGATCCGCCACGCAGCTGCATACCGGGCGCGGCAAGGGAACCCGCATGGGCGAGGTTCCCGACCGTGGCGGACCGGCCGATCATGGATCCGTGCAGCCCGCGGACATGAGAGACCGTCGTCCCCTCCAGGACGATGGAGTAGGCCAGCCGGGTGTTACGCAGCACGCAATCCCGGCCGATCGAGGTGTGCGGGCCGATGTGCCCGCCCTCGATCAGGCTGCCCGCACCGATGATCACGGGCGCCTCGATGCGCGAGCGCAGCACGCGCGCGCCCGGCTCCACCACGACCGCGCCGGTCAGCCTGCTGGCGGCGTCGACCTCTCCGGCGAGGTGCGGCCGCAGCCCGTCGAGCAGCTTGCGGTTGCACTCCAGCACGTCCTCGATCCGGCCGGTGTCCTTCCAGTAGCCGCCGCACTCGCTGGCCCTGACCGTGGCCCCGTGCTCGATCAGCCACTGGATGGCATCGGTTATCTCCAGTTCGCCGCGCGCACTGGGCCGGATCGCGGCGACGGCCTCGTGAATGGCGGGGCTGAAGAAGTAGACACCGACGAGGGCGAGATCGCTCCTGGGGTTGGCCGGCTTCTCCTCCAACCGCAGCACCACGCCGTCGGCGTCCAACTCCGCCACGCCGAAGGCGGTGGGGTCGGCCACCTTGTGCACGACGAGCTGGGCAGCGGGCTGGCCGGTGACGAACTCGTGGGCGAATTCCGCCACGCCTGCGGGAAGTATGTTGTCCGCGAGATACATCACGAAGTCCTCGTCGCCGAGGAAGTCCCGGGCGAGCATCACGCACTGCGCGAGACCGTACGGACGATCTCGGGGGAGGTAGGTGAGGCTCGCCCCGAACCGGGAGCCGTCACCGAGCACCCGCTCTATCTCGGGTGCCCATTCACCGACGATGACACCGATCTCGCGAACGCCAAGATAGGTGATGTTCTCCAGGGCGTACTCCAGCACCGGCCTGTTGGCGACGGGGATGAGCTGTTTGGGCATCGAGTAGCTGAAGGGGCGCAGCCGGGTGCCCTCGCCGCCGGCCAGAACGAGTGCCTTCACGACGGATCGTCTCCCAAGATGGCGGCAACAGTCTTCAACAGGGTTCAACGCGCGAGCTCCTCCACCGCACCGACGACCTCGCCGGGCGATGGAAGCGCCGCGATCTCCATCGAGAGGGCGCGGGCGTGCTCGGCATAGGAGGAATCGGAGAGCAGGTCCGCGCAGAGCCGGGGAATCCGGTCGATGATCTCGCCGCCGTGCGGCAGCGCGATCGCCGCGCCGTACTCGGCCACCCGATTGGAACGCGCAGCGTGAAACTGGGGAACATGGGGACCGTGGAGGATAAGCTGCGGGACCCCGGCGTTCATGGCGGTCATGATGGTGACACCACCACCGTGGTGGACCATGAGATCGCAGGTCGGCGCGACGACGTCGAGCGGAATCCAGCCCGCTCGTACGTCGCCCAGCACGGCCCGGACTTCGGCGGCCACCCTATCCGGAACGGCGACCACCACCTCGACGTCCAGCGAGGCGACCTGGGACGCCAGGTCGAAGAGGAACTCGTACGCCTTCAGAAAGGGACCTGGTTCGCGGACCACTCTGCTGCCCGAGGTGACGCACACCCGTGGCTTCGTTCCCCGGGTGTACATCCAGGGCTCCAGCCGCCGCTGCAGGTTCCCAGGTCTCCACCGCATCGGCTGCGCCGGGGCGGCGTCCGGCGGACGCAGGCTCGGCGGGCAGATGTCGATGAACAGGTCGGGTTCGGGAAGCCCGTCCAGCCCCAGCATCGCGAGTTCCGGCCGCAGTTCCTCCGCCGCACCGGGGTCGATCCCGGTCGACTCGGTGGCGACCATGGCGTCCCAGGCATGCCGGACGTAAGGAACACCGAGCTCGGCGGCGAGCAGCGGCGCGGCGTAGACCAGCGTGCCACCGATCACCACATCCGGGCGCCAGACCTCGGCCAGCCCACGCAGCGTATCCATGCAGGCGGCGGCCAGGCGTCCGAACCACCGGCCGATGAACAGGGGGGTCTGCTCGACTGGATCCTGCGGTACCTCCAGCCGGTTCCCAGCGCGGTCGGTGGAGATGAAATGGCGTATCGGCAGGTCGGTCACCGAGATGGCCGCCAGCCCGACGCCCGCGACGGTCGGCATCATGTCCTCGGCCGCCGCCATGAACACCTCGTGGCCCGCGTTGCGCATCGCCCAGGCGAACGGGGTGAGCGCGAAAACGGCCGCCTTGCTGCCAGCCACGACGAACAGCGCTCTCACGGTTCCTCCCGCGACCCGGTCAGATGGTCCGCGATGGTGGTGACACCCGGCGCCTGCCAGAAGACCTCGGCCAGGAGAGAGCAGCCGGAGCGTTTCTCGAGGCGTTTCCTGATCGTCACCGTCCCCACCGAGTCGAGGCGGTCCCCGGCTGTGGGCGGTGCTGACATGACCCCTCCTGACATCATGGCTTTCCGGCCAAGAGTAAGAGCGTGCGTTTAGCTGCCGCAATATCCCAGTCCGATGAGCGCGTTCCCAGTGCCGACTCCTCGCCGGGGGAGTGCCGACGGAGCGTTCAACTGTGGAAAAATCGCACTCGAACCGTCACCTTGGAGGCGGCAGCACGCCGTGGTGGACCGCGTTGACTTCCGTCGGTGAATCTGGATCCTAGTGTCTCATAATGGAATTGCCTTTATCGGGACGGCAGCCGTGGCATAATAGAGGCCATGAAATTGTCGGAAGCTGAGCGTGCTGAACTCCGGGCTAAGCTGCCGCAGGGCGGATATGATTGGTCGGTTGCATCTCGCGAGCAGATAGTCCTCTGGCATGATGAAGGTCATTCTGTGCCGGAGATCGCTGCCATGATGAGGACGTCGAAAGTCACTGTGTATAAGTGGCTTCAGCGGTATCAGGAGGGCGGCCTGGCGGCACT
>Ga0137375_10010226_pt1 | contig 11119 bp, 10 predicted proteins | sample SagtaG_24_FD_104936 | JGI IMG/M metagenome (GOLD analysis project Ga0137375, IMG submission 104936) | Vadose zone soil microbial communities from Sagehorn Ranch, Mendocino, California, USA - Sage1_R_113_16 metaG | ecosystem: Environmental > Terrestrial > Soil > Vadose zone | place: USA... | reverse complement strand
TGGCGCGGGTGAGCTGCCGGATGCGGCGGACTACGGGGACGAGGGCTCGAACACGCTCGCCAACGTGGCCCGAGCGGTCGGCGGTCTCGACCTCCCCAACCTGGAACAGCTCGGCCTCGGTAACGTCGAGGAGCTCGAGGGCTGCCCGCCGCAGCCCCAAGCTCCCGCTCTCGTGGGCAGGCTCGTCGAGCGGTCGAAGGGAAAAGACACGACGACCGGCCACTGGGAGCTGATGGGGATCGTCACGCCCGAGCCCATGCCCACGTATCTGCACGGCTTCCCCTCCGAGATCATCGAGGAATTCGCCCACCGCACCGGCCGCGGGGTACTCGGGAACAAGGCCGCGTCCGGCACGGAGATCATCGAGGAGCTCGGCGAGGAGCATCGGGGCACGGGCAAATGGATCGTCTACACCTCGGCGGACTCCGTCTTCCAGATCGCCGCCCATGAGGAGACCATCCCGCTCGAGGAGCTCTACGACGCGTCAAGGACCGCCCGCGAGATCCTGACGGGAAAGCATGCGGTCGGCCGGGTGATCGCGAGGCCCTTCGTAGGGGAGCCCGGCAACTACGTGCGCACGCCCAACCGCCACGACTTCTCGCTCAAACCAAGACAGCCGAACTACCTGACGCTGATCCGGGAGGCCGGCTCCGAGGTGCACGGCGTGGGGAAGATCCACGACATCTTCGCCGGCGTCGACATCGATCACTCGCATCCGACGAAGTCGAACATCGACGGGATCAAGCAGACCGAGACGCTCCTCCGCGAAGTCGACGAGGGCCTCATCTTTGTCAACCTCGTCGAGACCGACATGCTCTGGGGGCACCGGAACGACCCCGTCAACTTCCATCGCTGCCTGCAGGACTTTGATCGCCGCCTGCCCGACCTGCTCGACGCGCTTCGGCCCAAGGATCTCTTCATCCTCACCTCCGACCACGGGTGCGACCCGACGACCCCCTCGACCGACCATTCGCGCGAGCATGCGCTCCTCATGGCGTACGTTGAGGGCAAGAACGCGGCCGGCGCCGTCCACGAGGGCGAGTTTGCCGACGTCGGGGCGACGGTCAACGCTTGGCTTGGCGGCAAGGCGCCGTCTCGAGGGATCCCAGGCGCACCAATCCTCGAGCAGTGAGTTTCGACGATCCCAAGCTCGTCGCGCGCGAATACGAGAGCGAAGAGCGATTCGTGGCCCGGCGAGTGGTCTTCTCAGATCTCGTTGAGGGCGAGACCGCGGAGGACCTGGCAATCGAAGCTCTCCGCGAAGTGGACGCCGCGCGAGTCCTCGAGGTGGGTTGTGGGCTCGGGAGCTTTGCGCAGCGGGCGGAGAAGGAACTCGGGGCTTTCCTGCTCGTCGTCGACGTGTCTCCACGCATGGTGGAACTAGCGAAGGCACGGGGGCTCGAGGCTCAGGTCGCCGACGTCCAGGCGCTCCAGTTTCGCGATGAGCAATTCGACGCAGTCGTCGCCAACTGGGTTCTGCACCACGTACCCGATCGCGACCGCGGCATCGCTGAGATTGCGCGCGTCCTCCGACCCGGGGGCACGCTCGTTGCAGCGACCTTTTCCAGCAAGCATCTGCTCGAGCTGTACCAGTGGCTCGGCGATCCGAATGTGGGCGAGCTCGAGTTCTCGAGGGAAAACGGAACGGAGCCGCTTTCACGCCATTTCGCACGCGTCGAGCGACGCGACGCCGAGGGGGCAGTTGTGTTTCCGAACCGCGGCTTCCTCCAGGCGTACCTGGCCTCGCTCATTCGCGGAGCCGAGCTAGTTGACCGCGTCCCCCCATTCGAGGGCGAGTACCGCGCCCGCAGCAGCCAGTTGGTCTTCGTCGCCAAAAAGGCATGATCCGGCCCGCCGAGCTCATCCAGCGCAAGCGCGACGGGGGCGAGCTCTCATCCGAGGAGATCGCGGAGCTCATGCTCGCGTACGCGCGCGACGAAGTTCCCGACTACCAGATGGCCGCCTTTTGCATGGCCGTCTACTTCCAAGGGCTCACCTCCGCCGAGACGCACGCTTTGACCGACGCGCTGGTGCGGACCGGCGACACGGTCGATCTCTCCCCGCTCGGGCGCAAGGTCGTCGACAAGCACTCGACGGGTGGCGTGGGGGACAAGACTTCAATTGCGCTCGGCCCGATCGTGGCTGCGTGCGGCGTTCCGTTCGCCAAGATGAGCGGACGGGGCCTCGGCCACACCGGCGGAACGCTCGACAAACTCGAATCCATCCCTGGTTTCCGCATCGAGCTGGGGATGGATGAGTTCCTCGAACAGGTTCGCGAGGTCGGTATGGCGATCATCGGCACAACAGCCGAGCTCGTCCCGGCGGACAAACGGCTCTACGCGCTTCGCGACGTGACGGCGACCGTCGACATCATTCCGTTGATCGCCTCGTCGATCATGTCCAAGAAGATCGCCGGCGGCGCCGACGCGATCGTGCTCGACGTGAAGGTCGGCGACGGCGCTTTCATGAAGACGCTCGAGTCGGCCCGGGAACTCGCTGAGGCGATGCGCGAGCTCGGCGTTCGCGCCGGCCGCGAGGTCGTCTGCGAGCTGACGGACATGGACCAGCCGCTTGGGCGCGCGGTCGGAAACGCGCTCGAAATCCGCGAGGCCGTCGAGACTCTGCGCGGTGAGGGCCCGGAGGACCTCGTCGAGCTCGTCCTGGGCGCCAGCGGGCACCTGCTTGCGCTCTCCGATCTCGGAGTGGACCAGACCGAAGGCAGACGCCGCGCGGAGGAGGCGCTCGCGAGCGGAGCCGCGCTCGAGCTCTACGAGCGCTGGGTGCACGCGCAGGGGGGCGATCCCGCAGTCGAGGGCTTGCCGGCGGCGCCCGTGGTCCGGGCGGTTCCGGCCCCCGGGGACGGCTTCGTCCAGGGGATCGCGGCCACGGCGATCGGGGAGGCGGCTCTCCGCCTGGGTGCGGGCCGGGTCCGCAAGGAGGACGAGATCGACCACTCGGTCGGGATCCTCTGCCTCGTGAAGCGCGGCGACCGCGTGGAAGCAGGCTCGTCTATGGCGGAGGTCCACGCACGGTCAGACGAGGCGGCCGAGCGAGCCCTCGCGGACGTGACCGCAGCCTACGGGGTCGGTCCGGAGCAGCCCGCGCGGCGTCCGATCGTGCTGGACGTCATCGCCTGACGGGAAGGCGATTGCGATGCCCGAGCTTCCGGAGGTCGAGACAATTCGTGCCCGACTCGAGCCGCGCCTCACCGGCCGCACCTTCGAGCGCGTGGTGATCGCCGACCCGAGGCTTACGCGACCCGAGCCGCCCGAGCTGGTGGCCGCCGAGCTCGAAGGCGAGCAGGTCCGCACGGTTGGCCGTCGCGGCAAGTATTTGATTGTCGAGTTCGAGAGCGGGCGGCACCTCCTCATCCATCTTCGTATGACGGGCAACGTGCAGCACCCCGCTTCGGGAGGCTTGGAGGCAGACCCGCACCGACGTGCTGTTGTCACATTAGACAACGGATCGGACGTCGCCTACCGCGATGTCCGGCGCTTCGGCACCTGGGAGCTGCTCGAGCCTGGAGAGCTCGACGAGTATTTCGCGGCCCGCCGGCTGGGTGGCGAGCCCCTCGACCGGCAATTCACCGTGCGCGCCCTCGAGAGTGCGTTCGCCGGGCGGCGCGCGCCGGTCAAGGCCGCCCTGCTTGACCAGCGGGCCGCCGCCGGCGTGGGCAACATCTACGCGGACGAGGCGCTGTGGCGGGCGCGCATCCATCCGCTTCGTCCGGCGGGCAGCCTGACGAGAGAGGAGCTGGCCGCCCTCAGGAAGGGAGTCAGGCAGGCGCTCGAGATGGGGATCGCGCGGCAGGGCGCGACCCTCCGTGATTACAGCGATCCAGATGGCGCTCGCGGCCGCATGCAGGACAAGTTCCGGGTCTACGGCCGGGGCGGCCAGCCGTGCGACCGGTGCGGCACGCCGATCGAGAAGATCCGCGCCGGCGGCAGGGGGACTTGGTTCTGTCCCAACTGCCAGCAACTCGGACCCGGCTAGGATCGCCTCGTGGAGCCCTGGGGAAGCGAGCTGAGGGGGCGGGTCGAAGACCGCGAGCTCGAGAGCGAGGTGCTCCGCGACAACCCGCTCGGAGACCCGCATCGCCGGCCCCTCTGGATCTACCTTCCGCCTGGCTACGACGACGAGTCCGACCGGCGCTACCCATCCATCTATGTCATCCAGGGCCTGACGGGACAGCTCGACATGTGGCGAAACCGAGCGCCCTTCCGCCGGAACCTCCCGGAACTGGCCGACGAGCTCTTCGCAATAGAGGAAGTGCCGCCCGCACTGCTCGTCTACGTCGACTGTTGGACTTCTCTCGGCGGGAGCCAGTTCCTCGACTCTCCGGGCACCGGCCGTTACCACACCTACCTCTGCGACGAAATCGTCCCGTGGGTGGACGCCAACTACCGCACCCTCGCGGCGCCGGAGCACCGTGGCATTGCCGGAAAGTCCAGCGGCGGCTACGGGGCGATGGTCACGCCGATGCTCCGTCCCGATCTTTTCGGCGGCCTCGCCACCCATGCCGGGGACGCGCTCTTCGAGACCTGCTATCTCTGGGAGATCGGCGAGGCCGCGCGTGCTCTTCGAGACGAGTACGACGGGTCGTACGAACGCTTCTGGGAGGACTTCCGCTCGAGGCCGGCGTTCTCGAAGGACTCCGATCACGTCCTCCTGGACTCGTGGTGCATGGCCGCGTGCTACTCGGCCGACGAGGACGGCACCGTCAACCTCGTGTTCGAGACCGCGACGGGTCGTCTCGTCCCCGAGGTCTGGGAGCGCTGGCTCGCGTGGGATCCGGTGCGGATGGTGCCGACGCACGCGGACGCACTTCGCTCCCAGAAGGCGATCTACATCGACGCGGGCAAGAGGGACGAGTTCTACCTCGACCTGGGCGCCGAGGCCTTCCGGCGGGAGCTCGCCGGGATCGGAGTCACAGACGTCTACTTCGACCTCTTCGACGCCACCCACATGGCGATCGAGTACCGCTATCCGCTCGGAATCAAGTACCTGGCCGAGCGGCTCGCCGCCTAAAGCTGATGGCGGAGCAGGGCGCCGTGACAACCGACACCCGCGTACCCGGCGACGGGCATCGTGCTCATCTCCGCGAGCGCAGCCGGGGAGCGGGCGTAGTCAGGCCGATCGAGCTGTTCTTCGACCTCGTCTACGTCCTCGCCGTGACCCAGCTCACGCGCCACCTGCTTGCGAATCTCACGTTCCGGGGCGTGCTGGAGACGCTGATCTTGCTCCTCGCCGTCTGGGGTGCCTGGAACCACATCGCCTGGATCACGAATTACTTCGATCTGAAAGACCGCGTACCGAGGCTCGTGCTCATAGGGCTGATGTTTGCGAGCCTGATCATGTCCTCATCGCTGTTCGGAGCGTTCGACGATCATGGGCTCGGGTTCGCCGCCGCTCTCTCAGCGAGTCTCTTCGGGGGTCAGCTCGCCACCCTCGCCGCCGTCGGTCGCCGGCATCGGCTGACCGCCGTTTTCGAGCGCGTGCTCATCTGGTGGATACCTGTCAGCTTGCTCCTGATCGCCGGCGGGTTCGTCGACAGCGATGCTCGCATCGCGCTCTGGGTCATAGCGCTCGCGGTCCTCTACATCGTCACCTGGTCAGGATTCCCCCTCCCGGGCTTGGGCCGCTCGCTGACGACCGATTACACGATCGCCGGAGAGCACATGGCGGAGCGCTGCTATCTCTTCATCACGATCGCGCTCGGGGAGTCGATCCTCGTGATCGGTTCGCAATTCGGCGAGCTGGCCCGCACGCCGAGCACGGTGACCGCGTTCGTGATTGCGTTCGTCGGGAGCGTCGCGTTCTGGTGGATCTACTTCGACCGCAGCGCTGAGGCCGGAATCGAAGTCATGGCGACGGCGACCGATCCCGGCCGACTCGGTGTCACCGCCTACACCTACCTCCACGTGCCGATGGTCGCCGGCGTGATTGCCGCTGCGGGTGGGTACGAACTGGCGATCGCACACCCAGGCGATCAGGTCGACGCCGCCACGGCCTGCCTCATTCTCGGCGGCCCGGCCCTGTTCCTCGTCGGCCACACGCTGTTCAAGCGGTCACTTTGGGGTTTCGTACCGCGCGCCCGGCTGGCCGCGATGGGCGCTCTCGTTGCACTCATTCCCGTCGCGATCGTGTCGTCGACTCTGGTGCTTCTCGCCCTGGCATCGGCCGTGGTCGTTGTAGTGGCGTGGTCGAGCTCGCGAACGCACACGTCGGTGGCAGCGGGCTTCGGAGAGGACCGGCTGGCGGGCTACTAAGAGGCGTTACTAAGCGGCCAGGTCCTCCAGGCCGCCTGTGCGGTCGAGCGCCCAGAGCTCCGTGTAGCCGCCGATGGGGCGGTCGTCGACGAAGATCTGCGGCACGGTCCAGCGGCCGGTCATGTCGAGCAGCTTGCGCCGGAATTCCGGATCGTCGTCCATACGGATCTCGTCGTAGGCGACACCGCGCTCGTCGAGAAGCGCCTTCGCCCGGACGCAATAGCCGCACCATTCGGTCGTATACATCCGGACCCGTGCCATTCTCATTTACAACGTACCCGGCGGAGAAGGGATTCCACCGGGGCGGTCGACGGGCGGGACATGTCCCGCCCCTACCTGTAGGGGCCGGGCATGCCCGGCCCCTGGCTTAGACTGGCCGCGTGTCGTCGCGCACCTGGAAGACGGAAGCCGTCGTCCTCCGCTCGATCCGTTTCGCAGAGGCCGATTGCGTCCTTCACCTCTACACGCTGGAGCGTGGGCGCATCGGTGCGATCGCCAAAGGCGTGCGCAAGACGAAGTCGCGCTTCGGCGCTCGTCTCGAGCCTTTCAGCCATGCCGACCTGCTTCTGCACGAGGGTCGCGGCGAGCTCCATACCGTGCGCGGTGCCGAGCTCGTTCGCTCCCACGAGCGGGGGCGGACCGACGGCTACCGGCTCGCGGTCGGGCATATCGGACTCGAGGCGATGTTGCGCCTCTTCGTCGAGCAGGACGCGAATGCGCCTGCGTTTCATGCGCTGACCCGCTTCCTCGATCTCCTGGACGACGTTCAGACGCGGCTGCCCGCGCAGCCGGGCATCGATCCGCTCGTCCTTTCCTTCCAGCTCAAGCTGCTGTGGCTGTCCGGCTACCTGCCGCATCTGACCGGGTGTGCCGCCTGCGGCGAGGAGCGACCGCTCGTCGGCTTCTCCGCCCAGGCGGGCGGCGGCGTCTGCGCGGAGTGCAGCGCCGGCTCGCTCGACGTCTCTCCCGAGGGATTCGAGGCCGTTCGGGGCTTCCTGGAGCGCCCTCTCGCCGAAGCCGGCGACCCCGCCGCGACCCCGCGTGGCCTCCGCGAGTGCCTGCGGGTCATCGAGTCCTCGTACGAGTATCACGGCGGCTTCCGACTCAGGACGCTCGCGCAGAGAGCCTAGGATTGCGGCCGGTGACCGGTCGCACCTACCAGGACATGATCGCGGGCCTGGAGCGCTACTGGGCCGACTACGGCTGCGTGGTCATGCAGCCGTACCACACCGAGCTCGGAGCGGGCACCTTCAATCCGGCCACGTTCCTGCGCTGTCTGGGCCCGAAGCCGTGGAAGACGGCGTACGTCGAGCCTTGCATCCGCCCGACCGACGGGCGTTACGGCGAGAACCCGTTCCGCTTCCAGCACTACTTCCAGTACCAGGTCGTCCTCAAGCCGGCCCCGGAAAACGTCCTCGACCTCTACTTCGGCTCGCTCGAAGCCGTGGGAATCGACCTGAAAAAGCATGATGTCCGCCTCGTCGAGGACGACTGGGAAGGACCGACCCTCGGTGCCTGGGGCCTGGGCTGGGAGGTCTGGTGCGACGGCATGGAGGTGACGCAGTTCACCTACTTCCAGCAGCTGGGCGGCCTCGAGCTCGACCTGATCCCGGCGGAGATGACGTACGGGCTCGAGCGGCTCGCCATGTTCCTCCAGGGGAAGCGCTCGGCCTTCGACCTCGAATGGGCTCCGGGCGTGGCGTGGGGCGACGTCTACCGCGAGAACGAGCGCGAATGGTCGGTCTACAACTTCGAGGTCGCGCCGGTGGACACTCTCACTCGCCGCTTTGAGGAGTACGAAGCCGAGTGCAAGGAGCTCGTCGTGCGCGAGCTGCCCCTGCCCGCCTACGACCAGGTGCTCAAGTGCTCGCACACCTTCAACCTGCTCGACGCGCGGGGGGCGATCTCGGCCACCGAGCGAGCCGCCTACATTGCGCGGGTGCGCAACCTGGCGCGCCGCGTGGCCGAGCAGTACGTGGAGAAACTTGCCGGCGCTCCTGCTTGAGATCGGCTGCGAGGAGCTTCCGGCTTCGGCGTGCGAGGAGGCCCTGAGCCAGCTGCGAGACTGGCTGCCCGCCTTCGGAGGCGGGCAGGTTTACGCGACGCCGCGCCGGCTGGTTCTGCTCGCCGACGACCTCCCCGATCGCGAGCCCGACGAATGGCTGAAGGGCCCACCGGAGCATCTCCGGGAGACCGCCGCCGAAGGCTTTGCCCGCAAGCAGGGCGTGTCCGTCGACGAGCTGGAGGTTCGCGACGGATTTCTCGGCCTTGTCAAGCCCGGCCGTGCGATGGCGGAGGTTCTTCCCGAGCGACTCGACGAGCTGGTGAAGGGGCTCGCGTTCTCCAAATCGATGGCGTGGGACGAGAGCGGGATTCGCTTTGCGCGTCCGGTCCGGTGGCTCTGCGCGAAGCTCGATGAGGAAACACTCGACGGCTTCCGCGGCTCGTCGTTCGGCCATCGCTTCACCCGTGGTGAAATCGAGATCCCGCACGCCCGCGAGTACCTCGAGCGCCTGCGGGGGGCTGATGTCGAGGTCGATCAGGCCCGGAGACTCGACGCCATTACGAAGGGACTACGCGCTCTGGGACTCGAGCAACCCAACGAACGCGTCTTGGCGGAGGTGGTCTATCTCGTCGAGAGCCCTATGGTCCTCGCGGGGGTTTTCGACGAACGATTTCTGCAGCTGCCAGAACGGGTGGTCGTCACCGCGATGGAAGCCCACCAGCGCTACTTCCCGCTGGGCGGGAACCGCTTCGCCTTCGTGGCGAACGGCGGTGACGCCGAGACCGTGATCGCCGGTAACGAGAACGTGCTCGAGGGCCGGCTCGAGGATGCGGCCTTCACCTTCGAGCGGGACCTCGCGCGAGGAATCGAGGGCCTGCTGAAGGAGCTCGGCTCCATCACCTTCGTCGCCGGGGCAGGCTCCTTCGCGCAGAAAGCCGAACGTCTCGTAGCACTTGTCGAAGCCCTTGGAGGTGGCGAGGCTTCGCAGGAGGCGGCGCGGCTCGCCAAGGTCGACCAGGCGGCGGAGCTCGTCCGCGAGTTCCCCGACCTCGAAGGCCACATCGGCGCCGAGTACGCCCGCCTAGCGGGCTATCCCGAGGCCGTCTGCGCCGCCATCGACGAGCAGTATCTCCCTGAGAGCGCAGGCGGGCCCCTCCCCGAGACGGAGGCCGGCCGCGTCCTCTCCGCGGCGGATAAGGTCGACAATCTCACGGTTGCCTTCGCGCTCGGGCAGAAGCCCACCGGATCGCGCGACCCGTACGGCCTGCGACGTGCTGCAATCGGCCTCTGCCGCCTCGCCCTGGAGGCGAACCTTGAGCTCGACGTCCGTGCTCTCGTCACGCACGACAAAGAGCTGCTCGCCGCCCAGCGGGCGGACGTGAAGGAGGATCCGTCCGAGGTTGCCGACTTCGTCGAAGAGCGGCTCGAAGGCCTGCTCGACGTGCCGGTCGAGTTCGTCCGCGCGGCCCGGGCGGGCGGCGTTACCGAGCTCGGAGCGATCGCCCGCCTCGCGCAGACACTGGCGGCGGCCGCCTCGTCGGAAGAGTTCGAGCGTGCCTACGTAGCCTACGATCGCTCCAACCGGTTGGCCGGAAAGGCCGACGGCGCCGCGTCTGCTCTCGACGCACGGCTTGCCACCGACGAGGCCGAGATCGCGCTCATCGAGGCGCTCGCCGGAGTCTCGCCGAAGATCGAGGCTGCGCTCCAGGCCCGAGACTTCGACGCGGCGTTGGCCGCGGCCGCGGAGCTCGGCCCGCCGATCGACCGCTTCTTCGACGAGGTTCTCGTCATGGCGGAGGACAAGCAGGTGCGCGCAAACCGCCTTCGCCTCTTGCTCGACGTCCGCGACGCGGTGGGCGCGCTCGGCGATCTCTCCCAGATCCCGCGATGAACGCGCCGCTCGAGATTCACGTCATCTCCGACTCGACGGGAGAGACAGCCGCCCGCTTCGCCGAGGCGGTCGAGCGCCAGTTCCCCGAGGAGGAGTTCGAGATCGTCCGCCATCCCCGCATCACGAGCGTGGACGATGTGCAGCTGGCCGCCGCCAGGGCCCGCGGGCGACGAGCCGTGATCATGTACACGATCGTCGAGCCGCAGTTCCGCGAAGCGATGCGAACGCTCTGCAAGCGCTACCGCCTGCACTACTGCGACCTGATCGGCCATCCCATCGAGGCGGTGGCGCGGGTTTCCGGGCAGCCCGCGACAGGAACTCCGGGCGCCAAGCCGGTGCTCGATTCCAGCTACTTCAAGCGCATGGCAGCCATCGAGTTCGCGGTGCGCTACGACGACGGGGTCGCGCCCGAGGGGCTGGATGAGGCCGACATCGTGCTCGTCGGCGTTTCCCGGAGCTCGAAGACCCCGCTCTCGATGTATCTCGGGTACCTCGGATACAAGACTGCGAACGTCCCCATCGTGCGCGGGATCGAGCCGCCGAAGGAGCTCTTCGAGGTGGAGCCGGGCAAGATCGTCGGCCTGACGATGGACGCCGAGGCCCTCGCGGAGATCAGGACCGTGCGGGCCCGTGGCATGCGGGGAGGACGGGGACGCTACGCAGACCTCGAAGCGATCTACGAGGAGCTCGAGCAGGCCGAGATCGTCCACCGGCGCCTCGGCTGCCCGGTCATCGAGGTCTCCAACCTGGCCATCGAGGAGACCGCGCGCCGCATCATCCACCTCGTCGAGCAGCGGCGGCTGGCCGCGGGCGCATGACGAAGAAACGCCAGATTCCCTGGTACTACTGGCCCTTCTGGATGGTCGTCCTGGCGCTCGGGCTCTTCGTCTTCTACGTGCTCTTCACGCCCGTCTGGATGGGAATCCGCTTCGTTTCCTGGCTGGCCGAGCGGCG
>Ga0137375_10010217_pt1 | contig 11125 bp, 10 predicted proteins | sample SagtaG_24_FD_104936 | JGI IMG/M metagenome (GOLD analysis project Ga0137375, IMG submission 104936) | Vadose zone soil microbial communities from Sagehorn Ranch, Mendocino, California, USA - Sage1_R_113_16 metaG | ecosystem: Environmental > Terrestrial > Soil > Vadose zone | place: USA... | reverse complement strand
TCCGTGATGCGCGCGGTCAACCAGATCATCTCCTACGACCTGCCCTTCGTCTTCGCGGCCATGGTGCCCGTGCTCCTCACGGGCTCCCTCAAGCTCTCCGACATCGCGGCCGCCCAGCCGGATTTCCTCCACTGGTTCGTCTTCTATCCGGTGATCGGCCAGCTCGCCTTCATCGCCTACATCGTGGCCACCCTCGCCGCCGAGAACCGCGTGCCCTTCGACATCCTGGAAGCGGAGTCCGAGCTGATCGCGGGCTTCCGCGTGGAGTACTCGGGTATGAAGTTCGCCCTCATCCAGCTCGGGGAGTACGCGCACGTGATCGCCACCTCTTTCCTCGGGGCCCTGCTCTTCCTGGGCGCGTGGGGCGGGCCGGGGCCGGCGTGGCTGGGGCCCCTGTGGTTCCTCCTCAAGGCCATGGCCGTCTTCCTGCTCCTGACGTGGATACGCTGGAGCTTCGTCCGGATCCGCGTGGACCAGATCCTCGCCGTCTCGTGGAAGCTCCTCCTGCCCGCCACGCTCATCCTGCTCATGGTCACGGCGGTGGTCGTGGCCTGGCCGAGGGGAGGGGCGGTTGGCTAGACAGCTCGGCGAGAGCTTCTGGAAGGACCTGGGCGACCTCGTCGGCGCCGTTCGCCGCGCCATGGGGATCACCTTCCTCAACTTCTTCCGCAAGCCCGTCACCGTGCACTATCCCGAGGTGAAGCGCGTCTATCCCGACCGTTTCCGGGGCGTGCTCGCTCTGACCTACGACAAGGAGACCGGCGAGGAGAACTGCATCGGCTGCCGGCTCTGCGAGTACATCTGCCCGCCCCAGGTGATCAAGGTCGAGATGCTGAAGGCGGAGAAGCGCAACTACGCCAAGGTCTTCACCCTGGAGCTCTACGCCTGCGAGTTCTGCGAGCTCTGCGTGCAGGTATGCCCGACCGACGCCATCATCATGACGAAGTCCTTCGATCTGGCCACGAGCGACCGGCGCGAGCTCCTCCTCGACAAGGATCGGCTCCACACGATCGGGCTCCAGTTCGAGCCGTCGTGGGCGACGGGCAATGGTCTCCGCGACATGCAGACCCCTCCCAAGGCCCCGCCGGCCGAGCACGCCAGGGCCGAGAGGCCCGCGGCCGAGGCGCCCGCGGCCAAGACGCCCGCCACCAATACGGAGGCCACGGCGGAGTGACCCTCGAGACCGCGGCGTTCTGGGGCCTCGCCGTCCTGCTCATCGGCTCGGCCCTGGCCGTGGTGCTCAGCAAGAACCTCTTCCACTCGGTGCTCTGGCTCGCCCTGTCCTTGACGGCGACGGCGGGCATCTTCCTCGCCCTCGACGCCGAGTTTCTCGCCGCGGTGCAGCTCCTGCTCTACGCGGGCGGCGTCGTCACCATCGTGGTCTTCGCCATCGTGACCACCGAGCGTCTCATCGGCGACCGGATGAGCCAGGTCAGCCGGCACCTCGTGACGGGCGCGATCCTCTCCGGCGCGCTGCTCCTTGCCGTGCTGCGCTTCCTCCGCGGCGCCCACCTGCCTGGAGAGCGACCGGTGATCGAGGTGGACGTGACGCGGGCCCTCGGCCAGGTGCTGATGACGGAGTTCGTCCTGCCCTTCGAGCTCCTGGCTGTCCTCCTCCTCGTGGGGCTTCTCGGCGCCCTCTACTTCGCTCGGCCCGAGGAATGAGCCTGTCCTCAGCCGGTCGGCCTGGCCATTTTGCCGAGGACGGATAGCTTGGGCCTCCATGCCTATCTCACCCTGGCCGCCGTCCTCTTCGCCATCGGCTTCTTCGGCGTGGTCACGCGGCGGAACACCGTGGGCATCCTCCTCGGCATCGAGCTCATGCTGAACGCCGTCAACATCAACTTCGTCGCCTTCGCGCGCTTCAATGCCGACGTCGTGGGCATGATCTTCACCACCTTCACCATTCCCATCACGGTGGCGGAGGTGGCGCTCGGCCTCGCCATCGTCATCCTCATCTTCCGGATGAAGCGCACGGTGGTGGCCGACCACCTGGACATCCTCAAAGGCTGACGGGAAGCCCATGACCGATCCGGCCCTGCCCGCCCTCCTCGCCCTCCTGCTCCCCGCGGCCGCCTTCGTCATCCTGGCCGTGGTGGCGCCGCTCCGCAGACACGGCCGCGCCGCCGCCGGTCTGTCCGTGCTCTTCGCCGCGGGCGCCCTCGCCGCCGCCATCGGAGCGCTCCGGCTGACCACGCGCAGCGGCGGGCTTTCCGAGTGGCTGTGGGCGTGGATTCCCGCCGAGGCGGGCCCGCTCGTCATGGTGGGCGTTCTCGCCGACGGCGACTCGGCCCTCATGCTCGTGCTGGTCGCTCTCATCTCCTTCCTCGTCCAGGTGTATTCGCTGGGCTATCTCTCCGACGAGACCATGCCCTCCCTCGGCCGCTATTACGCCTACCAGTCGCTCTTCGCCTTCTCGATGATGGGCCTCGTGCTCGCCCCGAACTTTGCCCAGCTCTTCATCTGCTGGGAGCTGGTGGGCCTCTGCTCCTATCTCCTCATCGGCTATTGGTACACGCGGCCGGAGGCGGCGCGCGCCGCGGTCAAGGCCTTCTGGATCACCAAGGCCGCGGACGTGGGCCTTCTCATCGGGATCGTGCTCCTGTGGCGGCAGACGGGGACCTTCGACTTCTTGGAGCTTCTGCAGATGGCCGACACCGGTGCCATCCCCCTGGCCGGGCTCGGTGTGATCACCTTCGGCATCTACCTCGGCGCCTCGGGCAAGTCCGCCCAGTTCCCGTTCCACGTCTGGCTCCCCGATGCCATGGAAGGCCCCACGCCCGTCTCCGCGCTGATTCACGCCGCGACCATGGTCACGGCCGGCGTCTATCTCCTCACGCGAACGGTGTGGCTCTTCAGGCTCACTCCCGACGTCATGCAGTTCATCGCCTGGAACGGCGCCTTCACCGCCTTGCTCGCCGCGGTGCTCGCGTGCGTGCAGACCGACATCAAGCGCGTGCTCGCCTACTCGACGGTGTCCCAGCTCGGCTACATGATGGCGGCCATTGGCGCGGGCTTCGCGTCCGCGGGTTTTCTCCATCTGCTCACCCACGGCATCTTCAAGGCGCTCCTCTTCCTGGGGGCGGGGGCGGTCATCCACGCCGTGGGCACCAACGACATCTTCCGGATGGGCGGGCTCGCGCGGAAGATGCGGCAAACGGCCATCGTCTTCATCGTGGGCACGGTGTCGCTGGCCGGCGTACCGTTCTTCGCGGGCTTCTTCTCGAAGGAAGAGATCCTGGGCGCCGTGCTCGCGGGCGGATTCCCCGGGCCCTTCGGCATGCTGCTCTTCACCGCCTTCCTCACCGCCTTTTACATGTTCCGGGTGGTCTTCGTCACCTTCTTCGGGGCGGCCGCGGCCGGGCACGGCACCGACGACCATCACGTGCGCGACGCGCCACCGTCCATGGCCCTGCCTTTGTGGATCCTCGCCCTCCTGTCCGTGGGCATCGGAATACTCTTCGCGCTCTGGCACCCGCGGGCGGAGTTCGAAGAGCTGGGCTGGCTCACGCCCGCCGCCGTGGTCGTGGCGCTCGCGGGCATCCTCTTCGCGTATCTCGTCTACGAGCGGCGGGCCGTGAGCGCCGACACGCTCGCCGCCATTTTCGGGCCCATTCGGGCGGCCGCGCTCCGGCGCTTCTGGATCGACGATATCTTCGCCTTCGTCTACCGCGGCCTGATGCTGGGGCTGGCGACCCTCGTAGGCTGGGTGGACCGCTACGTCGTGGACGGGATCCTCAACGTGCTCTCGGCGTGGACCCTCACGGCCGGGGACAGGATGCGCCGCATCCAGTCGGGTCGGGGCCAGGACTATGTCTACGGCATCGCCCTCGGTGTCCTCCTCCTCCTCCTGTGGGTCCGGTGGCCGCGATGAACGGCGGCCTCGCGCAGATCCATCCGTTGTCGATCATCACCTGGTCGCCCTTCGTGGGCGCCGTCCTGATCATGTTTCTCGCGCGCCATCGGCCGTTGCTCGTCCGCGTGCTCGCCCTCGTCACCACCGCCATTCCGCTCGCCCTGTCCATTGCCATCTACGTGGGCTACGAGCGCGAGGCGGCGGGCTTCCAGTTCTACGAGGAGCTGGCTTTCGTGCCCCCCCTCGGCATCAACTACCAGGTGGCCGTGGACGGCATGAGCCTGCTCATGGTGCTGCTCACCAGCATCATCATCTTCGCGGGGGTGTTCGCCTCCTGGACGGTGAAGGAGCGGAGCCAGGAGTTCTACGCGCTCCTCCTTCTCCTCGTGACGGGGGTGTACGGCGTGTTCGTGTCCCTCGATCTCTTCGTGCTCTTTCTCTTCTACGAGATCGCCGTGTTGCCCATGTACCTCCTCATCGGCATCTGGGGCTCCTCAGGCGAGATTCGCCCGCAGGGCATCTTCGCCTGGGCCCTCCGTCGCACGGGCGTCGGCACCAAGGAATACGCGGCCATGAAGCTGACCCTCTACCTCCTCTTCGGGTCTGCGTTCATCCTGGTCGGTATCCTCGCTCTCTACGTGGCCTCGGGCTCGACGTCCTTCTCCTTCCTCGAGATGGAGAACATCCAGTTCGATCCCGCGCTCCAGTCGTGGGTCTTCCTCGCCTTCTACGTGGGCTTCGGCATCCTCGCGGGCATCTGGCCGCTGCATACCTGGTCCCCCGACGGTCACGCCTCCGCGCCCACCGCGGTGTCCATGCTCCACGCCGGCGTGCTCATGAAGCTCGGCGCCTACGGGGTGGTGCGCCTGGGCATGGGGCTCCTGCCCGACGGGACGACGCAGTGGGTATGGCTGGTGGGGGCCATCGCCTGCGTCAACATCGTGTACGGCGCCCTCAGCGCCATGGCGCAGACCGACCTCAAGTACGTCATTGCCTACTCCTCCGTCTCTCACATGGGCGTGGTCATGCTGGGCATGGCCACCCTCACGGAGAGCGGGCTCAACGGCTCCGTCTTCCAGATGTTCGCCCATGGCATCATGACGGGCCTCTTCTTCGCCCTCGTGGGTCTCGTCTACGAGAAGGCGCACTCGCGCGCCATCTTCTCCATGGGTGGCTTCGGCCAGATGATGCCAGGCATCGCCACCGCCTTCACCGTCGCCGGCCTGTCTTCCCTGGGCCTCCCCGCCACGGCGGGATTCGTGGCGGAGTTCCTCACGTTCCTCGGGGCCTGGCAGTCGCCCTTTTCGTGGTGGCTCTTCCCCGGCGTCATCGGCGCCTTCCTGACCTCCGTGTACGTGCTCCGGGTCGCCAAGCAGATCTTCTGGGGCCCCCGGAGCGCCGACCCGCACTTCCAGCACCTGCCCGATGCGCAGGGGCCGGAGTGGGCCGCCCTCATCATCCTGGTCTTCACCCTCGTGCTCTTCGGCGTGGCGCCGGGCATCGCCATCGGCCCCGTCGACACCGCGACGGTGCCCCTGCTCATCCGTCTCGGAGTGCTCCAATGATGAGCGGCATGGCGCTGGAGCTCGGGCTGGCCATCCTGATCCTCCTCGTCTTCTTCACGGGGCTCTTCACTCGCGGCGAAGACAAGCGCCGGGTGGGCGTCCTCGCCGCCATAGGTCTCGTCGTCCTCCTCGGCATGTCCGGGCGCGCGGAGCCGGGCGCCGTGCTGTTCGGGGGCACCTTCGTGCAGGACGAGCTGGCCATCTTCTCCAAGCGCCTCTTCCTTCTCGCCACGCTCCTCGGCGTGCTGGGCTCCCTCGGGCTTCGCGCGAAGACGTTCGCCCGGCGGGCCACCGAGTACTACGTGGCCATGCTCGGCTCGCTCCTCGGCATGCTCGTGCTCGCCTCCGCGCGCGAGCTCATCCTGCTCTTCGTCGCCTTCGAGCTCATGTCCATCCCGCTCTACGTGATGTCGGGCTTCCGCAAGGGGGAAGAAGAGTCGGTCGAGGCCGCCCTCAAGTTCTTCCTCATCGGCACGGTGTCCTCGGCGTTCATCGCCTACGGTCTGTCCTTCGTGTACGGCATCTCGAAGACCACCGACATGCCGGGAGTGGCGGCGGCGCTCCAGGATGGGCATCCGCTCCTCCTCCTCGGCATGACCCTGGCCCTCGGCGGTCTCGGGTTCAAAATCGCCGCCTTCCCTTTTCACATGTGGGTGCCCGACACCTACGAGGCCGCGAGCACGCCCTTCGTGGCATGGCTGTCCGTGGCCCCCAAGGCCGCCGGCTTCGTGGTGATGTTCAGGCTCTACCTCGAAGGGGTGGGCGATCCCGTGCTCATCTGGGTGCCCGCAGCGGCAGGGCTGGCCGCCATCACCATCATCGCGGGCAACCTGATGGCCATCCCGCAGCAGAATCTGAAGCGGCTCCTCGCCTATTCGGGCATCGCGCATATCGGCTATATGCTGGTGGGCTTCGCCGCCGTCTCGGCGGACGGGGTGGCGATGATGCTCTTCTATCTGGTCGCCTACCTGTTCGGCAACATGGGCGCCTTCTTCGTCGTGGAGGCGGTGGCGCAGTCCGACGGCTCGGAGGCGATCGCGGCCTACAAGGGCCTCGCCCAGCGCTCGCCGGTGCTCGCCCTCTGCATGCTCCTCTTTCTCCTGTCCCTCGGCGGCATTCCCTTCGTGGCCGGCTTCTGGGCCAAGCTCTACGTGTTCTGGGCCGCCGCGGAACGCGGAATGTATTGGCTGGTGCTGGTTGGTGCTATCCTGACCGTCGTGGCGCTCTTCTATTACCTGCTCGTGGCCAAGCGTATGTACATCGACGCCCCCGAGCGCCGTCAGCCGGTGCCCGTCTCACCGTTTCTCGCCTTCTCCATCCTCGTCTGTGCGGCCGGCGTCGTCGGCCTCGGGGTCTATCCGAAGCCCCTGGTGATGGCGGCCTTGCGCGCGGCCTCGGGACTCTTCTAACATGCGATCCCCACGCCTCGGAGTCGCCGTCGCACTGCTCCTGATGCTCGGCACGTCCGCCGCCGCTCAGACGTCGGTCCCGAGTCCCGAGGTGACGGAGAGTCGGGGCCTGCGCATCGTGTGGACGGTCGAGCCGCAGACGCGCGACTTCACCGCGGTGTGCGGCCACATCTTCAATGACCAGCGGATCAGTGCGCGGAACGTGAGCCTTCTCGTCCAGGGCGTGAACGGCGACCGCGTCGTATCGCGGAACATTCCCAATATCGCCCGGGAGATCGTCGGGCAGTCCGGCTGGCAATTCTGTGGGACGGTGCTGCGGGCTCCCGTGTACCGCGTCATCGTCACCGAAGTGGACTGGGACTCGAACGTGGGGCAGTAGCAGTCCCGGGCCGCGGCGCCGGCTCGGCGCGCCGCGACCCTCCAGCTCCGTCGCCCTAGAGTTCGGGATGATCTCCCAAGTCGTGCCGCGACAATCCTGTGATTCCCGACGCTCCCGACTCCCACGCGCTGGTCCGCCAACTGTCCACTTCGTCCACCGGCGAGCGCCACGGGGGTAGGGTGAGCCGGAGCCGGACGGCCATGCTCGCGACATACGGCTCGTACAGGCCCCGCAGGGTGGCCAGCGTGGTCTCCGCCATGGCGCCGTCCTTCAGCACGACGCCGTGTTCGACGAGGTGAGAGCGAAGGGCGCGGAAGTCATCCGGGGGCAGCCGGTCCGGACTGGGAGCGCGCGGGGCGACGCCGCTGGCCTGCGCGAGGTCCACCACGGCGTGACGGGCCATGGCGAAGGTGAGCTGGGCCTGGCGTGTGGGGCCGCCGTGGACCCCCACCATGACGAGGGCGCTCGCGTCGAGAATGGCCGTGAGCGCCCCGAGCCAGGATTGATGCTCGTGCTGCGAGCGGAAGTAGAGGAGGACGGGGTACGAGAGATGGCTTTCCATGAGCTCGGCGGCCCAGCGTTCCCAATCGCGCAGGAGCGTGTCGAGCCCCGCCATGTCCTCGGCGTGACGGAGCAGGAGCTCGCCCGCGCTGGGCGGCGAGCCTGCCCGCGCATCGAGCAAAGAGATATTCACCTCGCGACGTGAGAAGCCCTGATAGAGCACGGGCAGGTAGCCAATGACCAGGGCGAGAAAGCCGAAGCCCACCCCCGCCTCGACCACGGTGAGGGCCCGGGCCACTGCGCCGTTCGGCGTCACGTCCCCGATGCCGAGGGTGAAGAGGGTGGTGCCGCTCATATAGAGATCGGCCCAGAAGCCACTCGTACCCTTGGGGACATTCAAATGCGAGCCGAGGCCCCACTGCGCCATGGCGAAGCCCACCATGAGGGCCACCGCCCAGCAGGTCATCAGGAGCAGAAACGACAGCGGCCCGAAGATGGCGAGGAAGTTTTCCCGTCGCCGTCCCCGGCCGAGCAGACACGCCATGACGGTCCACGCGGGCCAGGTGGCTCTGTAGAAGAGCCGGGCCGGTCGGAAGCGACGGCTCGCGGTGCGGGGAAGGACGAGCGCCTCGAAGGCGTCCCAGACTATCGCGAGGATCACGATGATCCCCGCGAGAGCTACCAGCTTTGGTAGCACCGCGGGTAAGGGACCCGGATCAGGCAGCGCGCGGAAGCGCGCCGTGGGCGGACACAGGGCTCGGCCTGAACACGAGCACGTAGCCGGTCGGGATGTGCGACAGCATCACCGGCCACACTTCCTCGAGCATGCTCTCCCAGCCTGACGGCACGAAGACCTCCACCGTCCCCGCGTCGCTCTGGGCGCCCGGGCGCACACGCACCGCGACCAGCGACTCGCCACCCAGCGCATGATTGACCGCGGCCTGGATGTCGGCCTGAAGCGACAGCGCGCGTTCCTCGAGATGGTCTCGCCACGTGCGCCAGACGAGCGGGCCGACGAACAGCAACGCCACCAGCCCCATCGCTATCCACGTCGTCATGATGATTCCTCCCGCCCCTTTCGACGCGCTCGAGCGGGGAGGGGATTCAGACGCTCCGGGTGAGGGGGTGCGTCCTATATACTACGTGGGCCATGCCGCCGCTGCCCGTGGGCAAGCTGCCCGCCCAACTCCTCCAGCGACTCTTCGCCAAGTACGTCGCCGCCGATCCGCGCGTCGTGGTCGGCCCGCAGGTGGGTGAGGATGCCGCCGTTCTGGACATGGGCGATCGCTATCTCGTCGCCACGACCGACCCCATCACTTTTGCCACGGACGAGATGGGCTGGTACGCGCTGCACGTCAATGCCAACGATCTGGCCGTGCGTGGCGCCACTCCACGGTGGTTCATGGCCACCGTGCTCTTGCCCGAGGGCAAGAGTCAGGAAGCGCAGGTGGAGCAGCTCTTCGCCGAGTTGGCCGAGGCGTGCGCCACCGTCGGCGTTTCTCTGGTGGGCGGCCATACCGAGGTGACGGGCGGCCTGCCGCGCCCCATCGTGGTCGGCGCGATGCTGGGCGAGGTGGACAAAGACAAGCTCGTGACCACGGGGGGCGCGCAGGTCGGCGACGTGGTGCTCCTGACCAAGGGCGTGCCCCTCGAAGGCGCGGCCATCATCGCCCGGGAGCGCGGAGACGAGGCCCTCCGTCGCGGCGTGGCCGCCGATGTCGTGGAGCGCGCGCGTGGCTTTCTCCGCCGGCCCGGCATCAGCGTGGTCACCGAAGCCCGCGCGGCCTGCGGCGCGGCGCGAGTCCACGCCATGCACGATCCCACCGAGGGCGGCCTCGCCACCGCGTGCTGGGAGCTGGCCCAGGCCGCCGGCGTGGGGCTTCGCGTCGATCGTGAGCGCGTGCCCGTCTTCCCCGAGGGACGGCGGCTCTGCGAGGCCTTCGGGCTCGATCCGCTCGGCACCATCGCGTCGGGCTCGCTTCTCATGACGGTGGGCCCCGGCGACGCGGAGACGGTCACGAGCGCGTGTCGCGCGGCCGGCGTCGACTGTTCCGCCATCGGCCGTGTCACCGCGGCCTCTGACGGAGTGGCGCTCGTCTCCGGCGGCCACGCACGCCCCATGCCCACGTTTCCGCAGGACGAGATCACTCGAATCTTTGGAGGCTCCTAGTGCCCCAGGTCGGCTACGCGCATCGGCAGGCGCCCATGGGACGGGACGGCATGGTCGCCACCTGTCACCCGCTCGCGTCGCTGGCGGGCGTGGAGACGCTCAAATCCGGCGGTAACGCGATCGATGCGGCGGTGGCTGCGAACGCGGTGCTTGGAGTGACTCAGCCCAACTACTGCGGCTTCGGCGGTGATTTCTTCTGCCTCTACTACGAAGCGGAAACCCGGCGCGTCCACTTCCTGAACGGCGCGGGGCGCTCGGGGGCGCGCGCGACCCTCGACGAGCTGGGGCGGCGCGGGCTGGCCGCCGTCCCCCCGGTGGGCCCGGGGTCGGTGTCGGTGCCCGGGGTCACCCGCGCCTGGTCCATGCTGCTCGAGCGCTTCGGCACGCGACCGCTGGCCGAGCTCCTCGCTCCCGCGGTCCACTACGCTCGGGACGGCTTTCCCATTTCCGATATCGTCTGCCAGGCCATCCGCGAGCGCTTCGAGCTCTTCGACGATCCCGAGTGGCGGCGCATCTTCGTCCCCGGCGGCGTGTTTCCCGAGCCGGGCGACATGCTTCGCCAGCCCGACCTCGCCCGCTCGATCAGGGAACTGGGCACGGAGCCGGACCTCTTCTACAAGGGCCGGGTGGGTCGCGCCATCGCCGCCCGGCTCGAGCGCGCGGGATTTCTCACCGCAGATGATCTGGCCGTGCATGAAGGCGAATGGGGCGAGCCCGTGTCCACCACCTATCGCGGCTACACCGTCTATGAAACGCCGCCACCGACCCAGGGGTTGGCCACTCTCCTCACCCTGAACCTGCTCGAAGGCTTCGACCTGACGAAGCACGCGCCGGACTCCATCGAGCGGCTCCACCTCCTCCTCGAGACGACCAAGCTTGCCTACGCCGACCGCGATCGATGGATAGCGGATCCCGCCCGGTCGCGTCAACCGATCGAGCAGCTTCTCGCCAAGCCGTATGCGGCGCGCCGGCGGGCGGCTGTCGATCGTCAGAAAGCCCAGTATCACGAATGGGGTGACGTCGACGGCGACACCACCGGCTTCGTGGTCGCGGACGGACGGGGCAATGTGCTGTCCGCCATCCAGAGCCTGTTCCGGGCCTTCGGCTCCGGCGTGGTGGCGGCGGGCACGGGCGTGGTCCTCCAGAACCGCGGCTCGTATTTCAACATCGATCCCGCGCACCCGAACTGCTTCGCACCGCACAAGCGGCCTTTCCACACCTTGATCGCCTGCATGGTGACTCGCG
>Ga0137375_10010216_pt1 | contig 11125 bp, 8 predicted proteins | sample SagtaG_24_FD_104936 | JGI IMG/M metagenome (GOLD analysis project Ga0137375, IMG submission 104936) | Vadose zone soil microbial communities from Sagehorn Ranch, Mendocino, California, USA - Sage1_R_113_16 metaG | ecosystem: Environmental > Terrestrial > Soil > Vadose zone | place: USA... | reverse complement strand
TAGCGCTTGAATCCGGCGAGCGAGTCCTTGCCGGCCTGGTAGTTCGGCGCGATGAGATAGGCATTCTTGTAGCCCTTGTTGGTGGCGTGCTGGCCGGCCGCCTCGTGGTAGGCGTCGTTCGGCCAGGAGGCAACGAACAGGTACGGGTTGCACTTCTTGCCGGCGAACGGCGAGGGCGCCGCGTTCGGGCTGACGTAGATCGTCTTGTTCTCGAACGCCAGCGGCACCGCCGCGAGCATGATGTTGGAGAACACGATGCCGGTGAGGAAGTTGACCTTGTCGAGCTTGACGTACTTCTCGGCGAGCTGGCGCCCGACATCGGGCTTGAACTGATCGTCGCCCACCAGCACCTCGACCGGAACGCCGCCGAGCCTGCCGCCGTTCACCTTCACCGCGAGCTGGAACGCGTCGCGGATGTCGGCGCCGATGGCGGCGTTGGGGCCCGAGAGCGTGCTGATGAAGCCGATTTTTATCCGGTCCGCCGCCTGTAAATTGGCTACATGCGCGAACGCGAGCGCGCACGCGGCGGTCACGGCGACCGATCTGATTCGCATGGCTTTTCCCTCCCCTAATGATTCTACAATACGAGCATGCCCTTCCGAGCGCGCACTCCGGAGGCCGCACCGCTCGCCGGTGCTCCCGATGCCGCGGCGGTGAAGCGCAGGGCGCTCGAGCTCGGCGCCGATCTCGCCGGCATCGCGTCCGCGGCGACGCTGAATGCGTTTCCGCCCGACCCGCGCTGGCCGCAGACCCCCGAGCGCATCTCGCCTTACGTGAAGAGCGTCATCGTGCTGGTGCAGCGCATTCCGGCGGGCGCGTTCCGCACCAAGACCAACGTCCCGGTGCAGTACATGGACATGCTGGTGCTGCGCAAGATGGACAAGGTGGCGTACCGGCTCGCCGATGAGCTCGAGCGCCTGGGGCACCCGAGCTTCGTCACCGCGGCGCAGGAAACCGACTGGAGCTACAAGCGCGCTTCTTACGGGCGGCTGTCGACGCGCCATCTCGGCGTCGAGGCGGGGCTCGGCACGCTCGGGCTCGAGGTGAATATCCTCACGCCCGAGTTCGGCCCGCGCGTCTACCTCACGGGAATTCTCACCGAGCTCGAGCTCGAGCCCAGCGAGCGCATCACCGAGCAGGTCTGCATCGGCGAGTCGTGCAGCCGCTGCCTGCATTCCTGCCCGCCGAACGCGGTGCTGCACTGGGGCATCGACAAGCGCGCCTGCGCCTCCGAGGCGCAGGAGTTCGGTTTCATGACCATGCTGCAATTCATGGAGCGTGTCATCGATGCCCCGGCGCTCGAGCGCTCGCCGATGCTGAAGACGGTCGATCTGTTCGGCTTCTGGCAGGGATTGCTGCGCGTGGTCGGCTCGTTCGGCGATTGCCCGCGCTGCCTCGCGGTGTGCCCGGTGGGCAACGACTACCACGCGCATCTCGCCGACCTGCAGAAGGTGATCCCGGAGAAGACGCCCGAAAAAGTTTCCCTGCAAAAGCAATTTCAGCAGGCGCGCAAGTCGGGCGCCGACATGCCGGGCCTGTCGCAATGGAACGCGCGCTGGGTAGGAGAGGAGGGCTATAAGGGCATCGTCGCCCGGCAGCTCCAGGAATTCAAGAAACGCCAGAATGAAAATCTATAAGAAGCCTCTGACTTCGCACGAGATAAAGGCCAAGGCGCTTGGGCTCGGCGCCGACCTCGTCGGCATCGCCGATGGCGCCGCGCTCGAGGTCTCGCACATCACCGAGCTCGACGGCGGCCGCGCCATCGTGCTCGCCAAGCGCCTGAACGAAGGCGTCGCCCGCATCAACCGCTGGAACGACCGCCACAAGTACTACAACGACGAGCTCGCGCTGACGCATCTCGAGGAGACCTCGCTCGAGCTGGTGTACTGGCTCGAGGACTGCGGCTACCCGGCGCTCATCGTGCCGCCGACGCACGTCGATCCCGGCGAGTACCAGGGCAACCCGCGCGAGCACATGCAGACCATGCTGTCGCTGCCGCACGCCGCCGTGGAGGCGGGCCTCGGCACGCTCGGCCTGAACCTGCAGCTGCTGACCCCGCAATACGGCCCGCGCGTGATCCTCACCGCGGTGCTGTGCTCGGTCGAGGTCGAATGCGACCGGCCGATGACCGAGGCGCTGTGCCGCGGCCCCGCCTGCGGGCGCTGCCTCAAGACCTGCCCCGCCGACGCGGTCGGGCACTGGGAGCGCGACTGGCCGGCGTGCGACACCTGCCGCTCGCCGCACGGGTTTGCACAGCTCACCGCGCATCTGGAAAAAATAATTCATGAAAGCGACGCGGCCGCCCGCAAGCAGCTGCTGCGCTCCGAGGACAGCTTCAACCTGTGGCAGAGCATCCTGCGCGGGGCGGGCGTCGTCACCGGCTGCCGCCGCTGCGCCGACGTTTGCCCGGTTGGCGAGGACTACGCGATGCTTGCCGACGCGCTGGAGGAGATCCCGGAGAACACGCCGGAGAAGGAACGCCGCCTCGCCGCGATGATCGATGCCCGGCCGGAGTCCTACGAAAAGCAGAAACGCTTCATCGGCTTCCTGAAGCAGATCTGAGCAAAAATGGGGACAGACCCCATTTTTCTCATTTGATGCCGTTACCGCTCCCCCAATCCCGCAAAGAGATCCGGCGCACCCAGAGCGAGCGCAAGCGCATCGCGGTCGAGAACGCGTTGCGCTCCCCGTTCTGGAAAAAAAGAATTGCAAAAAACATAAGTCTTGAAAAACTCGATGACCCGGAGGTGTGGCGCAGCATCCCGATCCTCGACAAGGACACCCTGCGCGCGCTCACCGACCAGCAGTTCTATGCGGAGTTCTGCATCCCTCCCGCCGACGGCATCGCCGAGTACTGGCGCTCGGGCGGGGTCACCGGGCAGCCGCTGTTCTACCCGCGCAGCTTCCGCGACATGCAATTCGGCCTCGAGGCCTTCGCGCGCACCTACGACTGCGCGGGCGCGGGGCGCAGCGACCGGGCGCACGTCTCCTTCCCGATGGGCATCCATCCCGTGGGCCAGGTCTTCGCTCGCTGTGCCGCTTCGCGCGGCATCACGGTGAACTGGGCGGGTTCGGGTGCGTCCACGCCCTCGGCGTTGCAGCTCGAGCTGATCCAGCGCCTGAGGCCCACCGTCTGGCTCGGCATGTCGAGCTACGCGCTGCACCTCGCGAACCTGGCGGAAGTCCGCGGTCTTGACCTGAGCTCGGTAAAAAAAATCATGACCTCGGCCGAGCCGGTATCGCAGGCGAAGCGCGACAAGATCGAGCGCAGCTGGGGCGCGCGCCTCACCGATACCTTCGGCATGACCGAGGCGGGCATGATGGGCGCGGAGGACCAGCCCGGGCTCGGGTTCCGCATCTGGACCGACCTGTACTTCGTCGAGGTGCTCGATCCGAAGTCCCTCGAGCCGGCGAAGGAGGGCGAGGTCGGCACGCTGGTGGTGACGGCGCTGTGCAGCAACAACGTCACGCCGTTCCTGCGCTGGAGTTCCGGGGACCTCGTGACCTACAGCGAGGCCGACGATGGGGCCGGGCCTTTCTCGGTGTTCCCGCGCATCAAGCATGCCCACCGCACCACCGGCTTCTTCAAGGTGCGCGGCGTCAACCTCGGCCACCAGGACCTCGAGGACTTCATGTTCCGTCACCAGGAGATCGGCGACTTCCGCGCCGAGGCGGTGAACGAAGGCGGGCTGGACGCGCTACGCCTTTCCATAGAGGTCAGGAAAGGCATCGACGCCGGCGCGCTTTCCAGCGCCCTGAGCCTGGCAATGAAGGAGAAATTCGAGTTGGCGCCTGAAGTGGTGGTCCTGGAGACCGGCACCCTGGCGCGCGAATTCGAGTCGAACATCAAGGCCGCGAGGTTCGTCGACCGCCGCGGGGGTTAAACTAGCCTCATGAAGCGCGAGAACGTCATCGGCCGGGCGAACGTCGAGGACACTGCGGAGCTCGAGGCCTACTACCGCGAGCTGGAGAAGCGCGAGCTGGGCGCGCTTTGGAACGTCGCCAACGAAATCGAGCCCTGGTATCCGCAGCCCAAATCGGTGCCGGTACACTGGAAATGGCGCGACATCGAGCCGCTGGTGCGCAAGGCTGCTGAACTGGTCACCGCCGAAAGAGCCGCGCGCCGCGTAGTGATGCTGGTCAACCCGGGGCGTAGGGAATGGAGCGCGGCCGCCGGCCTGCTTTACACCGGCGTGCAGGTCATGAACCCGCGCGAATTCACCTCGGCGCACCGCCACCAGGCCTCCGCCCTGCGCTTTGTGATGGAGGGCAAGGGCGCGTTTACCGTGGTGGACGGCGAGCGCATGGAACTGGGTGCGCGCGATTTCGTGCTGACACCGAACGGCACCTGGCACGACCATGGCGTGGATGAAGGCGGCACGCAGTGCATCTGGCAGGACGGCCTCGACATCCCGCTCATGAATTCGCTGGATGCGAATTTCTACGAAGTGCATCCGCAGACAGTCCAGACGCCGGCGCCGCTGTCGCGCGAAGGCTGGAAGAAACCCTATTCCCCGGTCTTCCTCTACAAATGGGATGAGAGCTACCAGGCGCTTAAGAAGGACGGCGCGGTGTACGAGTACAAGAATCCCCTGACCGGCGGGGCGGTCATGCCCACCATGGGTGCGAGACTGGAACTCATAAAAAAAGGCGCATCAAAGAAGCCGGCGCGGCACACAGGCAGCGTCATCTACCAGGTTGCGTCAGGGCGCGGCTGGTCGGAAGTTGGTGGCCAGCGATTCGAATGGGAGGAGAAGGACATCTTCTGCCTGCCGTCATGGGCCGTGCACTCGCACGCCAATGCCTCGTCCACCGAGGACGCGGTGCTGTTCTCGTTCAACGACTTTCCGGCGATGCGCGCGCTCGCGCTGTATCGCGAAGAGGCAGTCGCCGAGCGCTAGAGGGAATCGAAGTAGCTCGCCATGCGGCGGCGCTCGCCGTCGTTCGGCAGCGCTCCGGAGCCGGCGGCGAGGTTGTCCCGCATGTGCTCCGGCTTGCCGGTGCCTGGAATGGCGCAGGTCACCGCCGGGTGCGACACGATCCATTTCAGGAAGTACTGCGCCCAGCTCGCCACGCCGAGCTCATCTGCCCACGGTGGCAGCGATTTTCCTTTTGTTCTTCTAAAAAGATTACCTTCCGCGAAGGGCCGGTTGATAATCACCGCAACTTTCTTCTCAAGGGCGAGAGGCAGAAGGCGCCGCTCGGCTTCCCGCTCCCCCAGCGAGTAGTTGATCTGCAGGAAATCGTAATCGCCGGTCTTCAACAAGCGCTCGACGTCGGCGTAGGCTGATGAGGTGTAGTGGGTGATGCCGATATAGCGCACCCGCCCCTTCCGTTTCCAGTTTTTCAAGGTCCCGGTATGCGTGGCGACATCGACAAGGTTGTGGACCTGCATCAGATCCATGCGCTCGACGCGCAGGCGCCTGAACGAGTCCTCCATCTGGCGGATGCCTGCGTCGCGGCCGCTGGTGTAGACCTTGGTGGCGATGAAGAGCCTGTCGCGTACGCCGAGCTCGGCGATCAGGTCGCCGGCGACCGACTCGGAAGAGCCGTACATCGGCGAGGAGTCCACCACATTGCCATTCAGGAGCCTCAGCACCTCCCGCAGGGGCGAGCGTGCGGCCGCGTTGCCGCCGACGTCGAAGGTCTGCCAGGTGCCGACGCCGATGGCGGGCAGTCGCTCGCCGCTCGACGGTATCGGCTTCGAGATCAGTCTCTTTTCTTCGGCAAAGACGGGTCCGGCGGCCATGGCGATGAGGAGGGCGCGCCGGCGCGAGTCCATGATTTCATTCTAGCGCCGAGGTAGAACGCCAGCGCCGTCCACAGCACGGCGACGCCGGCGGCGACGAACGCGATCCCGGCGAAGCCCGTGAAGACGCGCGCGGAAAGCGCGTCGCCGCCGCGATACACCACGGTGTCGATGAAGTTTTTCGCCTTGTAGCGCTCCTCGCGCGGCACCAGCGTGAAAAGCGCTTCGCGCACCGGCTTCGAGATGGCGAATTCTCCGACCCGCCGCGTGATGCCGAAGGCGACCAGCGCGGCGAGCGTCGGCGCCGCCCCGAGCCAGAGGAATCCCGCGGCGGAGACGAGCGGCATCAGCGCGAGCATCCAGGACGGGCCGAGCAGCGCGGTCAGGCGCGAGAACGCGAATATCTGGATGATCAGGGTCAGCGCGTTGACCGCCAGGTCGATGACGGCGAAGAGGCGGGTGCGCTCCTCGCCGTCAGGCACCGCCTGCTTCACTATGTCGATCTGCTGGAAGTAGAGCGCCGTCGAAAGCGCGGTGTAGCACAGCAAATAGCCGCAGATGGCGGCGAGGAACGGCGAGGTGAGCGCCGCGCGTGCTCCGGCGAGGATCGAGCCGCCGATCGGCGCCTCCGGCGGCGCGTCGCCGCTGCGCGGGTGGGCGCTCGCCCAGCGCGCAAGCAGCGCAATGCAGACGATGCTCGCGGCGAGGACGGCTGCGGAGACCAGCATCAGGCCGGCAACCCCCATCCACCCCACAGCGCTTGCCGCGATCGCTGGCCCGGCAATCGCGCCGCAGCTGCCGCCAGCGGCGATGCTGCCGTACAGGCGTGCCGCCTGGGCGCTGTCGAAAAGATCCGACATGAAGCTCCAGAACACCGAGACCGCGAACAGATTGAACACGCTCAGCCAGACGAAAAATATCGAAGAATTCAGTGAAAACGAGAAGGCGACGAGGTTCAGGGCGAAAAAACCGTAAACCACCGGCAGCAGCCGCGCGCGCGGCAGCCGCGCGCAAAGCCAGCCGAACAGCGGCAGCAGCGCAAGCATGACGACGAAGGTCACGGTGAAAAGCCGCTGCAACGTCAGCGTGCCGGCATCGACCGCGAGCGCATCGCGCACCGGCCGCAGGATGTAGTAGCTGCAAAGCAGCAGGAAGAAGTAGGCGAACGCCCACGCGAGCGCCGGCAGCTCGTGCGGCCCGGCGCGCAGCCAGCGGCAGAGGCGCTCGCGCATTGCCGGCTAGCGCGCTTTCTCGGAGATCTTCTCGAGGATCGTCTGCCGTGTCTGCTGCACGGCCTCGGCAAACGGCCCGCCCGCGGCCGCCGCACGCTCGATCACCGCGAGGGCTTCCTCGTTGCGCCCGAGATCCGAGAGCGTCTGGGCGAGGTTGTTGAGGACGATGACCGAGCCGGGCTCACGCTGCGCCGCCGCGCGTAGCACGCTTTCGGCTGCGTCGAGCTCGCCGAGCGCATGGTGCGCGTTGGCGAGCCCGATCGCGGCGTTCACGTTGTCCGGCCAGCGCTTGAGGAAGGTCGAGTAGGCGATGCGCGCGCTCTTCGCGTCGCCGGCGCGCTCGAGCGCGGCGATCGAGGCGAGCCAGCGCGACTCCTCCGCGCTCGCCGGGATGCGGTCGGGCGGCACCGCGACCATCGCCCAGTAGCCGCTGCGCTTCCAGGCGAGCTCGTGCATCGCGAAGGGCAAGACCTGCCGCTGGTTCGTGCCCGAGCGCAGGATCAGCCCGCCGCGCTCATAGTTGTAGCCGATCGCGACCGCGTAGTGCCAGCCGTCGAACAGGCCCAGGTTCTGCAGCACGATCACCGGCGTGCCGGCCGAGATCTCGCGCAGCAGGTCGGCGAAGCTCGGCGCGAGCCGATAGGACACGAGGCCGTGCCGCCGTGCCGCCGCCAGCATCTCGATCTGCAGGCTGCCTTTGCGCTCGGGCAGGTAAACCTCAGGCACGAGGTCCTCGGGTGTCACGCTTACGCCGGCGGCGGCGAGCGCGGTGGCGAGCGCGGCAGGTCCGCACTGGTACTCGCTTTGCGGGAAGAAGGGCACCGCGGTGAGCTCGACGCGCTCGGCGGCGCCGCTCGGCAAGCCTTCGCTGAGCGCCGCGGTCTGCGGCAGGAAGCTCGCGCAGCCCGAAACCAGGGCCGCGCAAGCCAAAATGAAAACGCCCGCGGCGACGCGGGCGCTCGAGCGGGCCTTGCGGCCGCGCACGGATATCACATGCGCTTCCAGAAGTACCAGACCGCTACGGCGAGCAGCGCGATGATCAGGATCGCGCCCAGCGCGGAATCGGCGCCGGCGGGCATGGAGTCGATCTGTGCGGCGAGCGACTGCACTTCCTGGTCGGTGAGGGTGGCGACGCGATCCCTGGCGCTGGCGGAGTCGATGCCGAGCGCCTGCAGCCGGCTCGCGACATCGCTGCGGCTGAAGAAGTTGAGCAGCGCCGCGCGATCGGCCTGCGACGCGGCAGACACGACCTGATCGGTGCCGATCATTCCGGCCTGCGCGAACTGGTACGGTGTCCAGACCATCAGCACTACCAGCAAGCGGCAGATCGTTCTTGCCCAGACGGATTTCATGTGCCCTCCTAAGGGAGTGAGAGGGAGTGACAGCCTAGTATTCGACCGGTGCGAAGTCAAAGAATTCCCGTATGCCAGAATCACTGCGAATGGCAGATTTTCAACGACTTGAGCGGGAGCTGCGCAGCGCCGTCGCAGGCGAGGTCCGGTTCGACGAAGGCGCGCGCGCGGTATACGCATCGGATGCATCGAATTACCGCCAGGTGCCGATCGGCGTGGTGCTGCCGCGCAGCACCGACGACATCGTCGCTGCCGTAGCGCTGTGCCGCGCGCACGGCGCGCCCCTGCTTGCACGCGGCGGCGGCACTTCGCAGTGCGGCCAGGGCGTGAATGTCGCCGTGGTGATCGACTGCTCGAAATACCTGCACCAGGTTCTCGGCGTCGACGCGCAGGCAGGCCTTGCGCGCGTCGAGCCCGGCGCGGCCTGCGACGCGTTGCGCGACGCGGCCGAGCAGCACGGCCTGACTTTCGCCCCCGACCCGGCGACGCACTCGCGCTGCACGCTCGGCGGCATGATCGGCAACAACTCCTGCGGCCCGCATTCGCTGATGGCGGGCAAGACGGTCGAGAACATCGAGCGCCTCGAAGTCCTGACCTACGACGGCGCGCGCTTCTGGTGCGGAGCGACCGCGCCGCAGAATCTTCAAAAGATAATTTTCGAAGGAGGACGCAGGGGGAAGATCTACTCCGACCTGAAGGCGATTGCGGACAAGTATGCCGCGCTCGTGCGCAGCGGCTTTCCGAAAATCAAGCGGCGCGTCTCGGGCTACAACCTCGACCAGCTGCTGCCCGAAAACGGCTTCAACCTCGCGCGCGCGCTGGTCGGCAGCGAGGGCACCTGCGCGCTGACGCTCCAGGCCGAAGCGCGGCTGGTGAAAAGCCCGCGCGAGCGGGTGCTGGTGGTGCTCGGCTTTCCCGACATTTTCGCCGCCGGCGACGCGGTGCCGCGGCTCCTCGAGAACGGGCCGATCGCGTGCGAAGGGCTCGACGAGCGCATCATCGGCGGTCTGCGCGAGCGGCGGCTCGCGCTCGAGGAGATCGCGCTGCTGCCGCCGGGCAACGGCTGGCTGATGCTCGAGTTCGGCGGCGACTCGAGGGAAGAAGTTCTTTCCCGGGCGAAGCAGCTGCCCGGACTTCTGATCGAGGACCGCGCGCTCATGGCGCGCCTGTGGTCGATCCGCGAAACCGGCGCCTCGGCGACTGCGCTCAGTCTCGGCGGCAGCGGGCGCGATCAGCTGGTCGGCTGGGAAGACGCCGCCGTGGACCCGATGCGCATCGGCGACTACCTGCGCGAATTCCGCGCGCTCATCGCGCGCTTCGGCTACCGCACCTCGATCTACGGCCATTTCGGCGACGGCTGCGTGCACGCGCGCATCGACTTCGACCTGCGCACGCCGCCGGGCATCGCGAATTGGCGGGGCTTTCTCGCCGCGGCCGCCGAGCTGGTGGTGAAATACGGCGGCTCGCTCTCCGGCGAGCATGGCGACGGCCAGGCGAAGGGCGAGTTCCTGCCGGTGATGTTCGGCCCCGAGCTGATGCAGGCGTTTCGCGAGTTCAAGCGCGCGTGGGACCCGGAGAACCGCATGAATCCCGGCAAGCTCATCGACGCGCGGCGCGTCGACCAGGACCTGCGCGCGCGGCCGGATTACAGGCCCGTCGCCGTCAAGACGCAGCTCGCTTTCCGCTCCGAGATCGGCCATGGTTTCGCGCGCGCTGCGGAGCGCTGCATCGGCATGGGCAAATGCCGCGCCGCGCAAGGCGCCACCATGTGCCCGAGCTACCGCGCCACGCGCGAGGAGCGCTACTCGACCCGGGGCCGCGCCCGGCTGCTCGACGAGATGCTGCGCGGCGAAGTCATCACCGACGGCTGGGCGAGCGAGGCGGTAAAGGAGGCGCTCGAATGGTGCCTCGCCTGCAAGGGCTGCGCGAGCGACTGCCCGACGCACACCGACATGGCCGCGTACAAGGCCGAATTCCTGTCGCATTACTACGAGAAGCGCCGGCGGCCGCGCCAGGCGCTCTCGATGGGCCGCATCGGCGAGTGGGCGCCTTACGCCGCTCTTTTCCCTGGCTTCACGAATCTCCTGTCAAGAATCGGAAAACCCTTCGCCGGCATCGCTGCGCAGCGATCGATACCGAAATTCGCCAGGCGCAGCTTTCGTTCGCAATTCAGATCGAATGGCGGCGGCGAGCGGGTCGTCCTGTTCGACGATACCTTCAACAACCACTTCCGCCCGCAGACCGCGGCCGCGGCGCAGCGCGTGCTGGAGGCGGCGGGCTGCGCGGTGGAGCTTCCCGCCGGGCACCTGTGCTGCGGCCGGCCGTATTACGACTTCGGCATGCTGGATCGCGCGCGGCGCACGCTCGAGCGCACGCTCGAGGTGCTCGCGCCGCAGCTCGACGCGGGCACGCCGGTGGTGGTGCTCGAGCCGGGCTGCCTGTCGGTGTTTCGCGCCGAGCTCGGCCAGCTGCTTCCCGATCATCCGCGCGGGCGGCGGCTGGCAGCTCAGGCAACGACTCTCGCAGAGGTTTTGCTTCAGAGGCAGTTCAAGTTGCCCTCCATCGATCGCAAAATTCTAGTTCACGGCCACTGTCATCAGAAAGCGCTGTTCGGCATGCAGCCCGAGCTCGAGATGCTCGCCAGGACGGGCTGCGAGATCATCGCCCCCGACACCGGCTGCTGCGGCATGGCGGGCTCGTTCGGCTACCGCCCGGAGTTCTACACGGCCTCGAAGCGCATTGCCGGGCTCGAGCTGCTGCCCGCGCTCGAGGCGGCGCCCGAGGCGCTGGTC
>Ga0137375_10010202_pt1 | contig 11136 bp, 9 predicted proteins | sample SagtaG_24_FD_104936 | JGI IMG/M metagenome (GOLD analysis project Ga0137375, IMG submission 104936) | Vadose zone soil microbial communities from Sagehorn Ranch, Mendocino, California, USA - Sage1_R_113_16 metaG | ecosystem: Environmental > Terrestrial > Soil > Vadose zone | place: USA... | reverse complement strand
CTGCAGCGTCTCCGCCGCCCGCCGATAGAGCCTGGCCGCTTCGGTGTCGTCGCCGCGCCGGGCGACGAGATCTCCGAGAGCGACCCAGGCGGCCGCACGGTGGCTTGCCGAGCTGAGCTGCTCAAAGCTTGTATCGGCAGCTCGCAGAATTTCTTCAGCCTCATTCAAGTGACCCTGTTCGAGGAGCGCGCGACCCAGCACGAGCTGGGCGTTTCCGATCTCATGCAGGTAGTCCACCCTGCCGCCGAACAGGTCAAGCGCCTGGCGTGCCTCGGCCTCGGCCTGCGTCGCGTCGCCGACGCCGAGATGCACCTCTGCGAGCGAGCACATGACGTGGCCGGCATCGGGCTTGGAGCCGGTCTCGAGTGCGACTCGGAACGAATCCTTGAGGAAATCGACCGCCTCGTCGGGATTGCCGAGCAAGTACGCGAGACCGCCGAGGTTGTTGAGCAGGCGCCCGACGTTCTCGCGATCGGACAACTCCTCGTAGTAGGACCGGGCGCGCTCCGCATACTTCCGTGCCAGAACCCAATGCCCTTCCCGCTCGGCCACGAGCGAGGCCTGGAAGTAGACATGGGCGGCGTTCCGCCGGTCGTTCAGACTCTCCGCGAGCTCGAGCGCCCGTTCGACGTCCTCGCGCGCCGCCTCCCAGTCACGCTGGCGCCGGTAGCAACGTGAGCGCCAGCCCAGGATGTTCGAGCGCAGGAGATCGCACGGAAGCCCCGAGCGCTCGGCCAGGCCGAAGGCCTCGTCGAAGAGACCAAGCGCGGTCGAGATGCTGGAGAGCTTGTAGCGGCACACGCCGAGACGGAACAGGACCTCGGCCCTGTCGACGTCCGAGAAGATCTCCCCCTCGGCCAGCTCGCGCGCTTCCTGCAACAGCACGACGGCCTCGCGCACCTCGCCACGCTGGATTCGTGTCCAGGCCTCCCCGCTCAGGGCCCGCAATTCGATCTCGGGTGCGCCGGCCCGCCGGAGAGCCGGCCGGACCTGCTCGAACTCGGCGATCGCCTCGTCGTGGCGATTCGCCTCCGAGAGCGCCTCGGCGCGGGCCAATCCTGCCTCCACCCGGCTCCGCTCGGCCGAGGAGACGCCGCTCCCCAGGAAGGCACCGTCGACGCCCAGCCGCTCGGCCAGCCAGTCGATCGTCTCGGGTGTGGGGCGAGTCTTGCCGCGCTCGATCTGGCTGACGTACTCCTTGGAGAAGCGTCCGTCGGCCAGTTCCGTCTGGGTTAGCCCGGCTGCCACGCGAAGGCGGCGCAACCGTTCGCCGAGGGGTTCGGAGGAGGCGGCGGAGCGGGTCTTGCCCACCTCGCGAGCCTCAGCCGGTGTCGTGCCCGCCGCGGCTGCGTTCATGGTCTCACTCAACTCGTCCACCGGCCTCGTCGCATCCCCTGGATGGGGCATCCCCCCGCCGTTTCGCTGGTGAAGTGAGTCTAGCCAAAATTACTTGACTTGACCACTTGACAGTTCCGGACATGACTTCTATAGTCAGTTCACCTTGCAAAGGCCGAAGACCTGAGCGGGGGGCGCGTCACAACGCGCGATCGACTCAAAGGCGCGGCTGGGCCGCAGAGTCGCGCCGGAGACCGTCGCAGCAGACGTGACGAGCAGGTCTGATCAGGGAGACCCCCGGAAGCCGCAGCCGGGGGTCTTTCCTTATACCGCCGAAAGTCCGACTGGCTTACGCCTCGGACTTTCGGCGGAGTCTGTAGTCATAATCCCCCGCCGCAGCGCTAAGATTCGGGGCCGCACATCCAGGCCCGGCGTGAGGCCCGGATGCGATCGAGGTCGTCGCCGGAGAGCAGGCCGCCGAGACGACGGGCCACAGTGACGAGCAGGCCGACGGCGAGGAAGATCCACGCCTCGGCCTCGGGATCGCGTTCGCGCTGCACCGCGCCCTCCTCCTGGGCTCTGCGCATAACGCCGGCGACGTAGTCATGAACCTCCCGCATCTGGCGGCGGAGGAAGCGCCGGATCTCCGGGTCGTCGTTCGCGACGGAGAGCGCCTGGATCCAGAGTTCGGCGAGCACTGAGCGTCCGCCGGGTGCGTGCAGCGCCACCTTCGCCATCTGCGGGATCCAGCCCTCGGCGGGCTCGGACTCCGCGGCGACGACGTCCCACGCCGCCCGCATCTCGTCCCAGGCCGACTGCAGGACCGCAAGATAGAGGTCTCGCTTGGAGCCGAAGTGACGGTAGAGAATCGGCTCGCTGACGCCGCTCTCGCGGGCGATGTCGGCGGTCGTGACGCCGCGATAGCTACCCGCGGAGAAGATGCGGCACGCGGTCTCGAGAATCGCCTTGCGGCGCTCGACCGCAGCCAGACGAGGACGCGTCACGCTCACGCAGCGGCCTCCACGAGCGTCTCCTGGTGGCGGTACTTGCGAACCGTGAGCACGGCGACGATCGCCGCCGCGAAGGCGATTCCGGCGGCCACGTGCAGGGAGGCCTGGAAGCCCTCGACGAACTGCCCCGGGAATCGCGGGCTGAACTGCGGCACGCTCACGTAGGAGCCCAGGATCGCGCCCATGATGGCGACGCCCAGCGAGCCTCCGACCTGGCGCATGCTGTTCAGCACGCCTGAGCCCACGCCCGCCTTGTCCACCGGCACCGAACCCATAGCGGCGGAGGCGGTCGGCGTCATCGCCAGGGCCATTCCGGCTCCACCGACGAGGAGCGCCGGGAAGAGGTTCCAGAAGGACGAGGCCTGATCCAGCAGCGAGAAGAGCAGAAGCGAGCAGCCGACGAGGGTCATGCCGCCGCCCATCAGCCAGCGCGACCCCACATGGTCGGAAAGCTTCCCCGCCACCGGAGCGATGAAGACGATGCACATCGTCATCGGCAGGAAGGCCGCGCCCGCCTGTACCGGTGAGTAGCCGAGGATGTTCTGCACGTAGAGCGACACGAAGAAGAAGACGCCGAACATGGCCAGGGCGACGAGCAGCATCGTCGCGTTGGCACCGGCGAAGGTGGCGTTGCGGAACAGCGACAGGTCGAGCATGGGCACCCGCTGCCGCAGCTCGAGCATCACGAACGCCGCCATGCTCACCGCCGCGAGGGCGAACAGGGCGAGGATCTCGGCGGACGTCCAGCCCTTGTTGTTCGCCTCGATCAGCGCATACGTCAGTGCGAAAAGGCTGGTGCCCGAGGTGGCGAGACCCGGCAGGTCGAGCCGCTGCTCGGCGGACGTGTCCTTCGTCTCGGCGACCACGAGCCGGGCGACGACCATCGCGACCAGGCCGATCGGCACGTTGATGAAGAAGATCCAGCTCCAGTCGGCGTGCTCGGCCAGGAGGCCTCCCGTGATCGGCCCCAGGGCGAGTGCCATCGCCGAGACGCCGACCCAGATCCCCATCGCCATCCCGCGCTGGCGCGGGGGAAAGGCGGCCGTGATGATCGACAGCGTCGCGGGGTTCATCAGCGCCGCTCCGACGCCCTGCACCGCGCGGGCCGCGATCAGCACGTCACCGCTCGTGGCCAGCCCGCAGGCAAGCGACGAGGCGGTGAAGATCGCGAGGCCCACGATGAAGATCAGCCGGCGGCCGAGGAGATCGCCCAGCTTGCCGCCCGTGAGCATAAGGACGGCGAAGGTGAGGAAGTAGGCGTTGACCACCCACTCGAGCTCTGACACGTCGACCTTCAGGTCGCGCTGGATCGACGGGAGCGCGACGTTCACGACCGTGTTGTCGAGCATGATCATGAACAGCCCGAAGGTGACCGCGACCAGGGTCCACCACTTTCGGTTCTCGGGTGCGAAGACGTGTGCGGCGATGCGTGCTCTCACGGGCAGCCTCCTCGGAGCGGCGGAAGTTAGCTTCCACTAAGTTAGCAAGGACTAGCTTTTCGCGTCAAGGCAGGCTTCTCTAGGCTTGCGGCGTGGTCGAGGTGACATGGACGCCCGACGAGGAGACGCTTGCGCACGCGAACGTGACCCGCCTCATGCGCCGGCTCCGAGTCTCCGATTACCGCGAGCTCGTGCACCGCTCGGCGGAGGATCCCGAGTGGTTCTGGCCTGCGGCGGTCGACGACCTGGGACTCGAGTTCTTCCGCCCCTGGGAGCAGTTGGTCGACCAGGCCGCCGGCCCCGAGTGGGCAACCTGGTTCGTCGGCGGCCGGCTGAACATTGCCTGGAACTGCGTGCACCGCTGGGCGGAGCGCCGGCCCGGGGCGATCGCCGCGGTGGGCCTCGGGGAGGACGGCGCCCGCAGCGAGCTCACGTTCGCCGGCATGTCCAAGCAGGTGACGAAGCTCGCCGAAGCCCTCCAGCGGCTGGGCGTCGAGCCCGGCGATCGGGTCGCCCTCTTCCTGCCGATGTCACCCGACGTGGCGATTGCCTCGCATGCCTGCGCGCACATCGGAGCCGTGCAGGTCCCGATCTTCTCGGGCTTCGCCGCGCCCGCCGTGGCCCAGAGGCTTCAGGACTCCGGGGCGAAGGTGGCCATCACGACTCGAACCTCGCTCCGGCGGGGCCGTGAGGTGCCGATGCTGGCCATCCTGGAGGAGGCGCGATTGGCGGCGCCGGTGCTCGAGCACGTGATCCTCGCCCCCTGGGACGAGCTCGTCGCGGATTGCCCGGGCACGCTCGAGCCGCTTCCGGTCGACTCCGAGCACCCGTACCTGCTCACTTACACCTCGGGTACGACCGGGCCGCCGAAGGGAGTACTCCACGTCCAGGGCGGCTTCCTGGTCTCGATCGCCCGCGAGGTCGCCTACCAGGCCGACGCCCATCCCGAGGACGTCCTCCACTTCGCCACCGACATGGGCTGGATCATGGGGCCCTGGACGGTCGTGGGCGGCGGGGCCGCCGGCTGCACGCTGGTCTTCGCCGAGGGCGCGCCCGACTTCCCGGCCGACCGGCTCTGGCGGATGGTCGAGTCCGAGCGCGTGTCCATTCTCGGCTGCTCTCCGACCCTGATCCGCGCCCTGATCCCGCACGGCGAGCCCCAGGCCGATCTCTCCTCGCTGCGGGTGATCGTGACCACGGGCGAGCCGTGGAACCCCGATCCCTACCGGTGGCTCTTCGAGCGGGTGGGCGGAGGCCGCTGCCCGATCATCAACTGCTCCGGCGGCACCGAGGTCGGGGCGTGCTTCCTCTCGCCGACCCCCGCGATCCCGATCAAGACGTGCTCGCTCGGCGGACCCGCCCTGGGGATGGCGATGGACGTGGTGGATGCCGAGGGGCGCTCGCTGGTCGGCACGGGCGAGGTGGGCGAGCTCGTCTGCCGCAAGTCCTTCCCCGGGATGACGCGCGGCTTCTGGCGGGATCCCGAGCGCTATCTCGACACCTATTGGCGGCGCTTCCCGGGGATCTGGACGCACGGCGACTGGGCCTCGGTGGACGAAGACGGAGACTGGTTCCTGCACGGGCGCTCGGACGACACGCTCAACATCGCCGGCAAGCGCGTCGGGCCGGCGGAGCTCGAGTCGGCGGCCGTGTCGCACTCCGCCGTGTCCGAGGCGGCCGCCGTCGGTATCCCGCACGAAGTGAAGGGCGAGGTCGCGTGGATCTTCTGCGTGCTCGTGCCAGGCGTCGAGCCGGGCGAGGACCTGGCCGCCGAGGTGAGCGGGTGCGTGGCTGCAGACCTCGGCAAGGCCTTCGCTCCCGACCGAGTCGTCTTCGTACCCGCGCTGCCCAAGACGAGGTCGGCCAAGATCGTCCGGCGGGCGGTGCGCGCGACTGCGCTCGGGCAGGATCCGGGCGACATGTCCTCCGTCGAGAACCCCGACGCCCTCGACGCGATCGAAGCTGCCGTACGGTGAGCAGGTGAGCCTCGCGCCGCAGGAGTACGAAGGGGGCAACGCCAGGGGCTACCTCGACACGGCGGCGTACGGCCTCCCGCCTCAATCGGCGATTGCGGCGCTGGAGAAGGCGCTGGCAGCCTGGCGTACCGGCAAGCACTGGACGTCGTGGGAGGAGGACGGCGAGGCGTGCCGATCGCTCTTTGCCTCCCTCGTCGGGACCCGAGCCGAGAGCGTCGCACTCCTGCACGCGCTCTCGCCCGCGGCCGGGCTCGTCGCGGCCAGCCTGCCGGCCGGCCCGGGCGACAACGTCGTCCTCCACGAGCGGGACTTCGCCTCGACGCTGCTTCCGTGGCGGGGCCTCGAAGGTCGCGGAGTCGAGCTGCGCCTGCGCCCGCTGGACGGTCTCGCCGAGGCTGTCGACGACAGGACCGCCCTCGTCGTGGTGAGCGCCGTGCAGTCGGCCGACGGTGCTGTCGCGGATCTCGCGGGACTGAAGCAGACCGGTGCGCGCGTCTTCGTCGACGCAACCCAGGCGGTCGGCTGCGTCCCCTTCCATGTCGGCGATCTCGACTACGTCGCAGCCCACCCGTACAAGTGGCTCTGCTCGCCGCGTGGCCTCGCCTTCCTCTACGTCCATCCCGAGCGACTCCACGAGATCGAGCCGTGGACGTCCGGCTGGAAGGCGAGCGCCCAGCCCTACGACGACTTCTACGGCCTGCGGGAGCTTGCCGACGACGCCCGCCGACTCGACGTCTCGCTCGCCTGGCTCTCGGCGGTCGGGGCACGAGCGAGCCTCGAGCTGATCGCGAGCCTCGGCGTCGACCGGGTCGCGGAGCACGATCTCCGCCTGGCACGCCGCCTCTGCGCAGGGGCCGCGCTTCCTGAGCCGAGCGCGCCGATCGTGCGGATCGAGACCTCCGACGCGGAGGAGCTCCTCGGCACGCTCCGGCGGGCGGGCGTCCGCGCGGCAGGCCGGGCCGGCGCCGTCCGCATCTCCTTCCACTTCTACAACGACGAGGAAGACGTGGCGCGAGCGCTCGAGGCGCTGCAGGTTTTAGACTCTAAGGCGTAAACTTCGGTCATGAGGCTTGCGCTCGCCCAGATCGACACCGTCGTCGGCGACCTCGACGGCAATCGCGAACGGATTCTCGCGCGCCTGGAGGAAGCCCGGTCGGCAGGGACCGACCTCGTCCTGTTCCCGGAGCTCTGTGTGACGGGGTATCCGCCCGAGGACCTGCTCCTCCGGCCCGCCTTCGTGCGCGCGGCCGAGGCCTCGCTGCGCCAGATTGCGCGCGAGGTCCGCGGCACGGTCGCGCTCGTGGGCTGCCCGCTGCTCGAGAACGACCTCTTCAACGCCTGCGCGGTGATTGTGGACGGGGAGGTCAAGGCCGTCTACCGCAAGCGCTTCCTGCCCAACTACGGGGTCTTCGACGAAGACCGCTACTTCGCACCCGGTCGCGAGCTCCTGCTCCTCCGCCACGACGACGGCCTGATCGGTCCCACAGTCTGCGAGGACCTCTGGCAGCCCGGCCCCCCGGCCACCGACCTCGCACTCGCCGGCGCCCTGGTCATCACGAACATCTCCGCCTCGCCGTTCCACGTGGGTAAGAACGTGGAGCGCGAGGAGATGCTGGTCACCCGGGCACGCGACAGCGAGTGCTTCGTCGCGCTCTGCAACGCCGTCGGAGCTCAGGACGAGCTCGTCTTCGACGGCCATTCCGTCGTCATCGACGACGAGGGCGAGATCGTCGCCCGGGCCCCAGGGTTCGAGGAGGCACTGCTCGTCTGCGACATCCAGCCCGAGGTCGCCCTTGCCCGGCGCCTGCGGGACGTACGGCCTCGTGCGCTCGCCCGTGAGCGGAACCGGCTGCCCGAGCCGGAGATCGTCGAGCTGGGCTCGGCACCCGCGCGGAACGGGAAGCCCATCGAGCCGCTGGTTGCTCCACACGAGGAAGAGCTCGAGCAGATGCGCCTCGCGCTCGAGATGGGATTGAGCGGGTACGTCGACAAGAACGCCTTCCGCGACGTCGTCATCGGCGTCTCCGGGGGGATCGACTCGGCGCTCACCGCGGCTCTGGCCGTCGAGGCCTTGGGGGCGGAGCGCGTGCACTGCGTCTCGATGCCCTCGCCCTTCTCGTCCGACGAGACCCGCGCCGACGCTGGGCGTCTGGCCGAGAGCCTCGGCGCCGACTTCCGCGAGCTTCCTATCAACGCCATCGTCGAGGCGGTGGAGTCGGCGCTCGCACCCACGTTCGCGGGACTCGAACGCGACCTGGCCGAAGAGAACGTCCAGGCCCGCATCCGTGGAGTCCTGCTCATGGCGCTCTCGAACAAGTTCGGCTGGCTGCTGGTGGCGACCGGGAACAAGTCGGAGCTCTCCGTGGGCTACTCGACGCTGTACGGCGACATGGCAGGCGGCTTCGCGCTCCTGAAGGACGTTTACAAGACCGACGTCTGGCGGCTGGCGCAGCATCTGAACGAGCGGGCCGGCCGCGAGCTGATTCCGCAGACGGTCATCGACCGCGCTCCGAGCGCCGAACTGCGGCCGGACCAGCGCGACGAAGACTCCCTCCCGCCCTACCTCGCGCTCGACCGCGTGCTCGAGGCCTACGTCGAGCTCGACCGTTCGCGTGAGGAGCTGGCCTCGGACGGGTTCGACCCCGAGCTCGTGGAGCGGGCGATCGCGATGATCGACCGCGCCGAGTACAAGCGTCGGCAGGCACCTCCTGGCGTGAAGCTGCGGCCGAAGGCCTTCGGTCGCGACCGCCGCACGCCGATCACCAACCGCTGGCGCGGCTAGTCACCGACGTCGATCGGGTTTTTCGAGGGACCCTCCCGCAGCAGGGACTCGGCGGCCGCCCCGGCGGATTTTCAGACCTTTGGGATGCAGCAGATCGTGCAGCTCGCGGAACCAGCGCAGGCGCTCGACGTAGGGAACGGCGGCGTTTGCCGGCGACGTCGAGGGAAGGACGAAGAGAAGGGTGTCGACGAGACGGCGCTCTTGGTATCCCAGCTCGGGCCGTTCGCGGAAGACGCCGCGGTAGGCCTCCTTGCCGACGAAGGCGATGGCGAGGGGTCGAAGATCGCGGGCCAGGCGTTCCAGCCGCTCGGCCGAGTCGGCGAAGTCGGCGGCGCGCAGGTCGCCCGAGCCGGGAGTGGTTCGTGGGGCCGCGTTAGTCAGCCCGATCCCGTACTCGAGCGCCGCGAACTGCTCCTGCGGCTCGAGCCGGCGCGGGGTGAAGCCGGCGTCCCGCAGAAGCCGCCAGAAATCGTTGCGAGGGTTGGCGAAGTGCGCGCGGGCAGCGGCGGAGACGCGGCCGGGATTGATGCCGCAGAAGACGACTCGAAGCCCGGGGGCGAGGACGTCCGGGACGGCACTCCGACCAGTTCCGGCCGAGCTGTCGGCCTTCACGCACACCCCCCAAAGGGGGCTGCAAGGCCCCCAGGACGAACGCTATCCCGCCAAGGCAGACGCGTCTGTGTCGACATGGAGCCGAAAGCCCGGACGCTCAGAAGCCGCCCGGATCGCCCCACGCCTGCGGCCCGCACTCCGGGCAGGCGACCTCGAAGGCCTCCAGGGCTTCGAGAATCCGGGGCACGTCGGGGTGCGGCCCGCGCCAACCGACCCTGCCGAACCGGCTGGCGACCGTTACCGAGGGACGCCCGAGCGCGGCCGACAGCGGCCCCGCGGCCCGCTCGACGACCAGTTCGGCGCGCAACCCGTCCAACTCTCGCCGCACCGTCTCGAGCTGAGTCGGGTCGTCCACGCAGGCGACCACCATGTGACGCCTCTGGCGGAGCGGCCAGAGCGCCTCCACCGACCGCACGTCCTCCACTCCGCCATCCTAGGCTGCCTCCGGCTCCATGACGTCCGCCTCTCGCGCGTCGAGCCGCTCCTCGAACAGGCGGCGGAGGGCTTCCCCGCTCGGGCCGATCGCGATCCGCGCCGAGTGGCCGGGTGCCATGACGGTGACCGTCGATTCCCAGTCGCCGTACAGGCGCATGTAGCACTCGGCCTCGCTCAGCGGCCTCAGCCTGCGCATGGCCGGACGCTACTGCCGCAGCCGGACGGCGCACCTTTCTGAGAGCATGGCGTGCCGATGCCCACGACGACCCTCGACGTCGAGGCCGCCCGCCGCCGCTTCTCCGCGCTCGACCGGGAGATCGTCTTCTTCGACGGGCCGGGTGGGACGCAGGTTCCCGACGAGGTGATCGAGGCAGTCGCCTCTTACCTGCGGGAGTCGAACGCCAACGTGAGCGGCGGTGCGAGCTCGGTGGAGACGATGCGCGCGACGGACGCGCTCTTGGAGTCCGCTCACGCCGCCGCCGCCGACTTCCTCGGCTGCACTCCCCGAGAGATCGTGTTCGGGGCGAACATGACCACGCTCAACTTCGCCCTGACGCGCACGGCGGCCCGCGACTTCCGGTCCGGCGACGAGATCGTGGTCACGCGCCTGGACCACGACGCCAACATTGCTCCCTGGCTCGAGCTGGCGAGCGATCGCGACCTCACCGTTCGCTTCGCCGACATCAGGGAGGACGGCACCCTCGACCTCGAGGACCTCGAGCGACAACTCTCGGAACGCACGCGGGTCGTCGCCTTCCCGGTCGCGTCCAACGCCGTCGGGACGGTCACCGGCGTGGAGCGGATCGTCCGGCTCGCCCACGAAGCAGGGGCACTCGCCTGGGCGGACGCGGTTCACTACGCCCCGCATGGCCCGATCGACGTCTCCGCCTGGGGAGTCGACCTTCTGATCTGCTCGCCGTACAAGTTCTTCGGCCCCCATCTGGGGATCGCCTTCGGCAGGCGCGGCCTGCTGGAAAGCTGGAGGCCGTACAAGGTTCGACCCGCCCCGTTCGAGCCGCTGGGGCACCGGTTCGAGACCGGGACGCAGCCACACGAGCTGATGGCCGGGTTCGTCGCCGCCGTCCACTACCTCGACTCGCTGGGCTGGGAGGCGATCGCGGCGCACGAGCTGGAGCTCGGCGGCCGTTTTCTGGAGGGGCTGCCGCCGACGGTCCAGCTGTACGGGCCCGCCACGATGGAGGGGCGTGTCCCGACCTTCGCCTTCACGGTGGACGGGATCTCGCCACACGAGGCGGCCGCGCGGCTGGGCGAGCGGGGCTTCGCCGTCTGGGCAGGGAACTACTACGCGCTCGAGGCGATGCAGCGTCTCGGTCTCGAGGACGGCGCAGTACGCGTCGGGTTCGTCCACTACAACACGCACGGCGAGGTCGACCGGCTACTCGAGGCGCTCGCGCAGCTGGAATGAAGCTGCTCGTCCTCGGCGGGACGAAGTTCCTCGCCGGCGCGTCGTCGAGGCCGCCCTCGAGCGCGGTCACGAGCTGACGCTCTTCCATCGCGGGGAGACGAACCCGGGTCTGTACCCGGAG
>Ga0137375_10010199_pt1 | contig 11137 bp, 5 predicted proteins | sample SagtaG_24_FD_104936 | JGI IMG/M metagenome (GOLD analysis project Ga0137375, IMG submission 104936) | Vadose zone soil microbial communities from Sagehorn Ranch, Mendocino, California, USA - Sage1_R_113_16 metaG | ecosystem: Environmental > Terrestrial > Soil > Vadose zone | place: USA... | reverse complement strand
GGGTGAAGATGCGGTCGACGATGCCGATGCGCGCCGAACGGGCCGGCACGAAACTGCCGATCTGGGCCATCAGCACGATCAGCGCGACCTGGCGCAAGTAGGTGCTCTTGCCGGCCATATTGGGCCCGGTCAGCAGCATCAGCCGAACATCAGGACCAAGGGCAGTGTCGTTGGCGACGAACTGGCCGGGCGGCAGGCTGTGCTCAACCACCGGATGGCGGCCTTCGACGATCTCCAGGTTGTCACTGTCGTCGACCAGCGGGCGAGCATATTGATTCGCCGCGGCGCTCTCGGCGAGGCCGAGAATGACGTCGAGCCAGGCGATGCAGCGCGCGCAATCGGCGATCGCCGCCGACAGGCCGGCGAGGCGCTCGAGCAGCGCGTTGTACAGCTCGCGCTCGAGCTGCAGCGCGTCGTCGTGCGCGCGTGCCACACGCGCCTCCATCTCCTTCAGCTCGGGCGTGACGAAGCGCTCGGCATTGGCGAGCGTCTGCTTGCGAATCCAACCCAGCCGCTCGAGGTGCTCGCCAAGTGTCGTGGCGTTCGTCGCCTGGCGCTGGTAGTAGTCAGTGGGTTGCGCGCACTGGGCGGTGGTGACCTCGAGGTAGTAGCCGAAGACTTTGTTGTAGCCAACGCGTGCGCCTCGGGCGCCGGTGCGCTCGCGCTCGCGCTGCTCGAGCGCGGCGATCCACTGGCGGGCGTCGCCGGCGAGTGCGCGGTGCTGATCGAGCTCGTCGGAGACGCCGGGCTTGATGACGCCTTCTTCGAAAACGGTGGCGCCGTCGCGAATGACCGCGCGCACCTCGCTGACGGCTTCGGGGACAGGTCCTGGCACGGCGTGCTGCAGCAGCACAGGGAGATCAGCAGCCGACAACAAGGACTGCAGGCGCGGAACCCGCTCCAGACCGCCCGCCAGGGCAAGGCACTCGCGCGGCATGAGCAGCTGCTGCCCGGCGCGGACGGCGAGTCGCTCCAGGTCGGGCAGGCCATGCAGCGCATCGGCCAGGCGGGCGCGCAGCGGCGCATCACGATCCAGGCGCTCGACGGCATCCAGGCGCTCGTTGACCCGCTGTGCATCGAGCAGGGGCTGACCCAGGACCGCGCGCAACAGCCGGGCGCCCATTGCCGTTCGGGTCCGATCGAGCATGCGCAGCAGCGATGGGCCACCGTCGGTCGCCGAGGACTCGAGCAGGTCGAGGTTCTTGCGGCTGGCGCGATCGAGGACCATCGCACCGCCGACGGCGTAGATGCGCGGATGCTGGAGCGTGCGCGTGACGCCGGGGCGCGCTTCTTGAACGTAAGCCAGCAGGGCGCCGATGGCGCGCAGGGCGAGGGGCTGCTCGATCAGGCCGCTGGCTTCGGGGGCGCCGCCAAAGGTGCGCACGACAGCGCGGCGGGCGGCAGTGCCGGCGAAGAGCTCGGGACCCCGCCGCGTCGTGGCTACGCCGGGTGGCAGGACCCAGACGATGGCATCGTCACCTTCAGTGAGCAGACATTCGGCCGGGCCGATGCGCACCAGCTCGGCGGCCAGCAATTCAGACGCGTTCGGCCCGTGCACTTCCGTGGCCAGCAGGTCACCGGTGCTGACGTCGACGTACGCCAGGCCGAAGCTGGGGCCGTCTTGAACGACGCTGCCCAGGAAGTTGGCGCGTGCGCCGGCCAGCAGATCCGTCTCGAGCAGCGTGCCGGGCGTCAGCACCCGTACCAGCTCGCGCGGCATCAGGCCGTTACGTCCGACCACTCCGACCTGCTCGGCGATGGCCACATGGAAGCCCTGGGCGATCAGTCGCGCAATGTAGCTCTCGGCGGCGTGGGCCGGGATGCCGGCCATGGCGACGCGCTCGCCGCGGCCCATCTCACGCGAGGTGAGCGTGATGTCGAGGGCTTTGGCGGCGAGATGCGCATCGTCCTCGAAGGTCTCGTAGAAATCACCCAGCCGAAACAAGAGAATCGCGTCTGGCCGACGCGCTTTGAGGTCGAGGAACTGCCGACGGATCGGCGAAAGACCGGCGTCCTCCATCCCCGGCAGCGTCAGCGTGCCGCTCGGGGGCGTCTGATGCATCGCCCTAGGCCGCGGCGACCCAGTCGCTTTCAGCCGCTGCCGCGGTGCTGCGATCAGGCGCGTGGGTGATCTGGGTAAAGCTCATATGGGACCGCCAGAGCACCAGCGTACCCAGGACCACGACCGGCAGGAACAACGTCGCGTGGACGACGATGGCGTAGGCCGTCGCCGGCGCGGCGGCGATGCCGGCAGTATCGCGCAGGACGGCGATCAGCGCGCCATCGAAGGTACCGACGTAGCCGGGTGACGACGGCACGAGTGTCGCGAAGTTCGAGGCTGAGCCAACGAGCAGCGCCAGCGGCACGCTGGCCGGGATGCCGAAGCTGGGCATCAGCACGAGGAACAGACTGAGCTCGAAACACCACGCCACAAGCGACAGCACGACCAGGCGAACCAGTCGCCCGCGTCCACGCACCAGCGACAGGCCTCGGGCGAAGCCGCGGGCGAGCTTCATGGTCAAGTCCCGCGCGCGGTGCGGCAAGGGTCGTGACAGGAACTCGGCGATCGTGACGATGGCGCTGTTGCGCCAGCCCGCGAGAATGAGCAGGATGGCGCCGGCCATAAAGACGCCGGCCACCAGAATGCTGGCGGCGACGAGGTAGCCCGGCGCGGGCACGAAGCGCAGCGCGATCAGCAAGAGCGCCGCGAGCGACAGGCCATCGAGGATGCGTTCGACGACGAGACTGGCCAGGGTCGCGCCGTACGGGATGCGGCACCAGCGCGCCAACATGTAGGCGCGAGCGACCTCGCCCATGCGCACCGGCAGCAAATTGTTGACCGTGAAGCCCACCACCAGCGCACGGAACAGGGTCAGCGTGGAGACGCTGTGCTCGGGCAACAGCAGCGCCCAGCGTGCGCTGCGCAGCCAGGCGCCGATAAAGTACAGCACGATCGCCGGCACGATCAGCCGCCAATCCGCGGCGGCAAGCGCCGCACCCAGGCTGCTCGCGTCGACGCTGCGCACCAGCAGCACCAGCAGCACGGCGCTGATGCCGAAGCTGACGATGAAGCGCAGCGCGTTCTTCACGCCGCGACTTCCTCGGCCAGGGTTGGGCGGACATCACGCGGGAAGAGATGCTCTCGGGCGAAGAACGCCAGACCCAGGCCGCTGACCAGCAGGTACTGCACGGCGTGCGAGACGACGACCAGGGCAAGCGCGGCGTGCGGATTGGCGCCGACAACCTGGAGGGCCGACGTGCCGAAGAACTCCTGGGTCCCGACGTAGCCCGGGCCGGAGGGGACCATGATGCCCAGGTTGATCGTGACCAGGGCCAGGCCGATCCCGGGCAACTCGAGGCTGGGCGGCAGGCCAAGGTTGATGCCGCGACTTAGCAGTAAGTAGGAGCTGCCTTCCAGGAGCCACACCCCGACGCTCAGGGCGGCGGCGCCAAGCAGGACGCCTGGTTTGCGCAGCGGTGCGAGACCGTCGATGAATGCTTCGGCGCGTTCTTCGCCCCACGCCGACCAGCGCGCCGGTAGTGGCTGGGTGAGCCGGCGCAGCAGCGTCAAGGCTGGGGCCGGGAGCCACAGTAGGAAGAACACCGCGCTGGTTGCGCCGAGGAAGACAAACACGGCGACGAGCTCGATCTGTCGGCTCCAGCCGGGCAGCTGCAGGCTCATCGACACGATGCCGAGCAGCGCGATCAGCGTCAGGCCGTCGAAGACGCGCTCGACGAACACGGAGGCCAAAGCGAGGGTCTTGCGCACGCCACGTTTGCGACCCAGCAGGTAGGCGCGCCAGAACTCGCCCAGCCTACCCGGAAGCAGGTTATTCGTCGCGAAACCCATGATCAGGACGGGGAAGAGGGTGCTGAGTGGTGCGCGCGCCGCGCCGCTCAGGATGATGCGCCAGCGCACAGTTCGGACCACATAGCCGAGCAACGTGCAGATGGCGGATGGGATGAGCCAGCGGTAGTCGACCGTTCTGAGCTCATCCGCGAAGGCGGCCAGGTCAACTTTCGAGAGGGCGAGGGCCAGGAAGATGACGGTGAGCGCGAGGCCGACGAGCCGGGACAGGAGACGCATCTACGCGCGCATCACGGCGCGGGCAGTGCGTAGATGACGTTGCCGCGGGCGTCGGCGGTCCAGACGCGGCCGTCGGGCGAGACGGCGACGCCGATCGGGGCGGTGCCATTGAGCGCTAACTCTTTGAGCGTGGCGCCGGTTTGGCTGAGCACGACGAGCCGCGATTGCTCGGGGTAGCTGATGATGATCTCGCCCTCGGGATCGATCGCCACGTACGGCTTATTGGCCACGTTCTGGCTTTCCCAGCCCGGCGGCACCGGTACCTGGAGCAGCGGCTGGCCGTTCGGATCGAGCTTTTGCACGCGACTGTTCCAGGTATCGGCGACCCACACGTTGCCGTCCTTGTCCAGGGTCAGGCCGACCTCCTCGCGGAACTGGCCCGGGGCAGTGCCTTCGCCACCGAACATCCGCTTGAAGTTGCCTTGCAGGTCGAACACCTGGACGCGCTTGTTGCCGGTATCGGTGACGTACACCTCGCCGGCGGCGCTCACCGCCACGGACCGCGGTCCCCAGAACACGCCCTGCTCGGTATCGGTGCGGCCCTTGGCATCGCCGAGCCGGCCCCACTTGCCCAGGAACGTTCCGTTCGGATCAAAGTACTGGACGCGGTGATTCCAGGTATCGGCGACGTACACGTTGCCATTTGGGGCAACGGTAATGCCCCACGGCTCCTGGAACTGACCGTCACCCTGCCCTGGGCCGCCCCAACTGGCGGCAAAGCTGCCGTCCGGGTTGAACACGCTTACGCGCGCGGTGCGGCCCTCGACGACGTAGATCCGGCCATCGGGGCTGAGCGCTACGTTCTTCGGATCGACCAGTGCCGGTCGACCATCGGCGGTGCGGCCATAGATCACGGAGCCGTCCTGCTGAATCTGACTCGTCGTCTCGTGCAGGACGGATGCACCCGACTGCACCGCGGGCGCTGGCGCAAGCTGCGCGGTCGCGCCAGTGAGCGGCGCCGGACCGATCGCCGGAATCTCCTTGTGGACGCAGAACTGCATCTCGCGCGCGCCAATGTCGCCGGGCGCATCGCGATACAGCAGGAACTTCAATAGCTTCAGCCGATTGTCTGGCACTGACAGGGTCTGGGCGATCAGGTCGAAGCGCAGCCAGGGAATCTCGAAGCGGTGCGTGCCCAGCGCGAAACCGGGCGTGTTCAGCGCCGCGAACTGTTTGTAGTCCTCGGGGAACCAGGCATTGAGCTTGTAGGTCTGGCAGTTGTATTGCGCGAGCTCGGACTGGATCGGCTCCAGGTTGGTCGAACGTGCCAGCAACACCGGGTATTCGGCCAGATTGATCCCCGGGTCGATTGTCTTGGCGTAGTAGCGGCGATTCTTGTAGTCGCGCAGGTACCACTCGAACGGCCACGAGACGGCCTCGTGGTCGCCGTCGCCCCAGCCGCTATCGAGCAGCAGCTTCAGGTCTTTGCCCTGACCGGTCTGGGCGCCGATACGCTCGATCTCGCTGGTGATCCACGGATCATCGTGCGTTGTCTGAACGTAGATCAGCGGCTCGACCGGCCAATCGGGGTGGTCCCAGTTGACCATCAACGACGTGCGCAGGTAGCCGGCGAACAGAATGCCGCCGATGCCCAGCGCGAGCCCGGGCACAACCACGTCGCGGCCCCAGCGTGGACCGAGGTAGAAGAAGCCTCCGGCGATGGCCGCGATCATCACGCTCAGCGCCAGGCGCTGCAACAGGATGCCTTGCTGCGCGACCGGCGAGGCGGCGGGCGCGGCACCGAGACCGATCCACGCCAGCAGGCCGAACATCGCCAGCAGAACCAGGCCGGCCGTGGCCAGCCCGCGCTGGGTGAGCGCGCGTCGAGCCCAGCCCGCATCGGACCACTGCCCGAGCAGTCGGCCCGCCAGCAGCACCAGCGGCAGCGTGATCTGCGGCAGCATCCACGGCATCTTCTCGCCGGCCCAGCTGTAGATCAGCAAGGCCGAGACGAACCAGAAGGCGCAGAACCAGAAGAAGTGCTGCCTGCCTTTGACCAGGAACATCGCCAGTAGGCCGAGCACGAGCGGCACGAACTCGTACAGCGGCAGCAGCATGAAGTAGTAGAACCACGGCTGGCCGCCGCGCGCGAAGTCCTGCTGATCCAACCAGTAGCTCAGCGCGCCCTTGGCGCCCGCGCAGCCGTCCAGCGGCAGCGTGATGACGGCGGTGCAGATGCCGCGCATGTTGGTCAGGAACGTCGTGTACAGGACGACGTTGATGATCACGAACAGCAGCAACCCTGTTGACCAGGCCGACCAGCCCAGACCTTTGATGCGGGCTCTGAAGAGCTGGCGTTTGTCGCGTTGGAGCACGAACCAACTGCCGATGAGGAAGACGAACGGAATAAAGCCGCTGATGTAAAAGTCTTCCTTCGTAGCGAAGAGCAGCGCGGCTGAGACACAGGCTGTGTAGAACCAGCTTCTGATGCCCGTTGCCAGGTAGCGGAAGATGCCGATGATCATCAGCAGGGTGAAGACGTCGACGTAGATGTCGTGGCGAATGAACCTGCTGAAGTACAGGAATGCTGGTGAAATGACCAGCAGCGCGCTGGCGGCGATCGAGCCGGCTTTGCCGAGCTCGTGTCTGAGGAAGAACGGCAGACCGATGAGCGCAACGCCGAATAGGGCTGGAACGAGCCTGCCCGTGAAATCACTCGCGCCGAAAAGCAGATAAGCCAGGGCGTTCAGCTCGAACAGGAGCGGACCGTGCATCATCGGGTCGTGCACGTAGCCCTGCCCGTCGAAGAGCCGCCACGCGTAGAACGCATGGAGGCTTTCGTCGTGGTGGTAGCCCTTGGCGCCGAGGTCCCAGAAGCGCAGCACCAGGCCCGCGAACATCAGGGCCAGGTACGGCAGATACTGTGGGTCGATCGGGATCTCGACCGTATAGCGCTTGCGCCCTGCTTCTTTGACAGTGGGCTCTTCGGGCGTTGTGGCCTGATCGCTGAGGGCGGGGGCTGTCTTTGATGGTGAAGCTGGGGCAGCGGACGTGGCGGCGCGAGGCCCCACCTGGACCATAATGGCTCGTCCTCTCCGAGTCGTTGTCCGAGTATAGCCCAGGCTCGGGGCTTAGCCTTTAAGAAACTTAGGCACTCTGCTCGTACTGACCGTTAGGAGACTTCCAAATCGTCTTTCCAGACGTAGCTAGCGGGAGCGGTAGACAGTGACGTTGCCGGCGCGGATGGCGACTAGCAGCACACCCTCGAAGCGTGAGGTGACGGCGTCGCCGTACTTCTGGCGCTCGACGTCAGCCACCACGACGAAGCGAACACCGTAGCGGTCGAGGACGGCACGGATGGCTTCGGTCGAACCGTCCTGGTAAAGCTGCCGCAGGTCACCGTCGCGGCGACCAAGCTCGGGGATCGGGCCGCGCCACTGCAGCTCGTGGCCAGCCCAGCCGATGACGTCGACCGCACCTGAGTAGGTGGCGTACTTGGCGGCGGCCGAGTACTCGTCGCCGGCCGCCTCGGCGATCACGACGCGGCCGCCCGCGGCAGCTGCGTTCTGATCGCTCAGCCAGCGCACGGCAGCACGGTCGTCGGGCGACAGAAACGCCAGCCCATCGAGCGTGACACCTGACGCTGGTCGTTCGTTCATGCGCGTGGCGATCGCGCTGAGTGGGTAAACCAGGCCACCGGCCAACGCCAATGCCGCGACCACCGAGACGAGCCAGCGCGCACGTACCGTGAACCGGCCAATCAGCGCCAGCGTCAGCCCAGCCGCCAGTCCAGCCAAGAGCCAGGCGTTGACATGGAACTTGAACACGGTGTTCATGCGCGAGTGGAATACGTCGTCCAGGAAGACGACCTCAACCCCGAGCAGCATCGCCGCGTCGAAGGCACCCACGCCGACTGTCCATGCGGTGGCGGGGTCGAGGCGCTCGAGCGTGCCGGGCCACGGCACAAGCGCGGCCGCGAGGGCCAACAGCACACCCAGCGTCGGCTCTCCGAGGATGGCCAGGGCCACGCCGATGACGGACCCGATGCCGGCTTGGATCCAGCCGTTGCGGTCGCCGACACACCAGCGCACGAACAGCCCCAGAGCCGCGAGCAGCACGATCGCCCAGCCGAACAGCACCAGCAGCGATCCAAACGGCGTGCGCGCCGAGACAATGCCCAGCCCGAGCGGCGGACCGCTGTAGCCCACGAAGTACGGCGCAAACAGCACCGCGCCGAACAGCGGCAGCGTCGCTGCGGCAAGCCAACGCCAGCGCCAGGAAACGAGCCACGCGGCATACAGGCTCAAGCCCACATACAGCAGCCAGAACGGGGCTATGTCCCAGGTATTGATGACCAGCAGTCCACCCAACGCGAGCGCCCCGAATCCCAGCGTCCACGGCGAGCGCAGCGTCGTGCCGCGGCTGAGCACGTGCGCGGCGGCCACGGCGAGGACAAGCAGCTCAAATGGCAGCGCGACGAAATGCGGATGTAGGTCGCTCAACAGGGCCGAGAAGAACGGGAACTCGTTGATCCCGTCGGGCTGCAGGTTGGGAACCACGCGCGAGGCGTGGAACCACCAGTACGCATCGGTTGGCGGCCACACGCCGCGAAGGACGCTGTCGCCAAAGTGGTTGATCCCGACGATCGACCCGAAATCGAAGCCGACGATGCCGCGCGACAGCAGGTGCTCGAAGAACGTGGACAGGTTGCCGCCAAACACCACCAGCACCACGGACACACCAGCACCCGCGGCAGCCCACATTGGCTGGACGGTTGCGGCGCGGGCGACGTTCCAGGTCAGTGACGCCAGGCCGAGCATCGTCAGCGCGGGAATGGTCGCCGCGGCCAGGTTGTACGCGATACCCGGAGCCGTCCCGGCCAGTTTGGCCACGCTGGCGAGCACAAAATAGCCGAAGTGGTAGTACGGGACGCCGAAGCCGGCCAGCCAGGTGTCTTGGGTGGGCAGCCGCTGGGCGGCCATGAAGCCGTTCAGGAAGGCCATGTCCATCGGCTTCTCGGTGGCCGCGACGGCCGGCGCGTGGCTGCGCAGCAGCGCGAACAGGACAAAGCCCGCCAGGAAGACGATCTCCCACGCCAGCAGCAGGTTGCGCCGTGCACGGATCCAGGCCACCTGTGCCGCAAGCTCGCCAGTCCGTACCGACCAGCCCCACGCAAGACCGCCGACCAGCAGCAACGCGACCAGCAGCGTCACGCGCGTGAACGGGACCGGCGCCAGCATGCACACGAACCACACCAACCAGGCCATGCCGAGCAGCCCGGCCGCCTTGCCGGCTGCCCAGCCTCGGTCGTCGAGCGGCGCGAGCGCGCGCGCGACCATTGGCCAGGCGGCGAAGGCGATCGCCTGGACGACGACGTACCAGGTGAGCGCGTCGCTCACACAGGGGTTGGGGGTTGGGGTTTAGCGGTTGGGGTAGCGCCGGCGGCCCTAACCCCCGACCCCCAACCCCCAGCCCCGGCGACAAGGTCGCCAAGCGAGTACCCACCCGTCCACAGGGCAATCAGTCCGACCACGACCAGTGAGCCGTACGAAAACGCATGCGTCAGCACCGCAAACGCTAGCGCCGTGGCCTGATCAACGCCGAACGTCGTCAGCGCGAACGTCGCGGCGGCGTGGTAGACACCGACGTAGCCTGGGCTCGACGGCACGGCTTGGCCCGCGCTGGTCAGCACAACCACGAACAGCACCGCCGCGAGGCGCGGCACGATGTCCAAAGCGACCATGCCCGCGATGGCGCTGCCCAGTGCACACAGCCAGGTGATGCATGTCCAGCCCAGGAGCAGCGCCCACAAGCGGCCACTGCGCAGTGAGTCGGTGCCCTGCGCGAACTGGCGCGCCGACTGTTCCAGGTGCAACCGCTGACCCAGCTGGAGCGGGAAGTAGTCCTCGACCAGCTTGACCAGCGCCAGGGTTGGGTCACGCCAGACCCCCAGCGCGACGACAAAGCCGAAGCCGCCCAGAATGACCAACGTGATCAAGGTGCCGGCCGCGGTGGCCGCGGCGGGCAGGGGCGTAAGCAGCAACAGCAGCGCGAGCATGACGCCGATGGCCAGGAAGTCGAACAGCTTCTCTAACAGGATGGTGCCGACCACGCTCGGCACGGCGACCGCCTCGCGCCGACCCAGGAAAACCGCGCGGACCAGCTCGCCGGCGCGAAACGGCAGGAACGTGCTGGCCATATAGCTGATGGCAAGCGTGCCGAACAGCGGCCCGAAGCGGACTCGGCGATGCGGCAGGAAAAATACCTGCCAGCGCAGGGCGCGGGTCACCAACGAGGCCATGACGGCGACGATTATCAGTGCGGTCGGCAGGGGGTGCGCCGCGCTCAGCGCTTTACCAACCTGATCGGGCGAGACCTGCTGAAGCAGGTAATAGACGGCCAGCGCGCTGATAGCGCAGCCGACGAGCAGCTGGACCAGCCGGACTATGACTGCACCTCGTAAATCTGCACGCCGTCGGCATCGTACGCCAGGCGCAGCTCTGGCATGGTCCGCAGTTTGTCGAGGCCGACCGCCGGGTAGTAGCCGCGCTCCAGACCACCCACGTACACCCAGTGCACGTCGTACTTGCGCAGCACGCCGAGCGTATCGCGCGCGTTCGGCGACGCGTACGCTCGCTCCACGTCGTTAATGCGCTCCTGGAGCATTGCCGCGTAGCCCGCGCGCTGCTGACCCTGGTGGACGTCCCAGCCCAGGATGGTCGGCAGGCCGGTGTAGATCGACACGCGCGAACCCCAGCGATAGACCGGCGAACGTCCCTCGAGGACGACCGGCGTGCCGCCAACGTTGTCCTGCATCCAGCGCAGCGCCTGCGCGTCGCCGGGCAGGTTCATGTCGCGGTTGTCGTCGCGATACTGGGCAAAGTCCATGTACTCCATCCCGTCCAGCCACAGGGGCAGCTCGGCGAAACGCAGGCCGACCTTACCTTCCGTGGCGAACAGCGGATAGCTGACCGCGGCAAAGGCGAAGACGAGGCCAAACGCAACCCACGGCGGACGGACGGAGCGCAAGAGCGCATCTCGGCTCGAGCTGCGCGCGAGCCAGCCCAGCGCGACCGCCGCGGTGAGCGAGAACAGGACCCACGCCTGCAG
>Ga0137375_10010183_pt1 | contig 11142 bp, 10 predicted proteins | sample SagtaG_24_FD_104936 | JGI IMG/M metagenome (GOLD analysis project Ga0137375, IMG submission 104936) | Vadose zone soil microbial communities from Sagehorn Ranch, Mendocino, California, USA - Sage1_R_113_16 metaG | ecosystem: Environmental > Terrestrial > Soil > Vadose zone | place: USA... | reverse complement strand
CGGTTTCCAGACCCAAGCGAGGATGCGATTATTGCCGCCATGCAGGGCAATATGTGCCGATGCGGCACGTATGCGCGGATCGTGCGTGCCATTCAACAGGCCGCGGCCGAGTTGCGTGCGGCGACAGGAGGTAGGTAATGACGGAAATACGGCCACGTACGATTGGCCCCGACGCCGGTCAATCGACAGGCGATCGCCGCCCAGCGCCTCCCGAGCCTGATGCGCAGGCCATCGGCGACTGGCTGCAGATCGAGCGGGATGGGCAGGTGATCGTGTACACCGGCAAAACCGAGATGGGCCAGAACATCCGCACCTCGCTCGCCCAAGCTGTCGCCGAGGAGCTCCGGCTACCAGTCACGGCGATCCAACTGGTGCTGGCTGACACCGCATGCACGCCCTATGATATGGGTACGGTTGGCAGCCGGACGACCCCAGTGATGGCGCGGCGGCTCCACCAGGTGGCGGCGGCCACCCGCGAGCTGCTTGTCGATCTGGCCGCCGAGCGCTGGCATGTCGCGCGTAACGAGCTGCGCGTGGCCAATGGAAAGATCGTTCACGATCCAACCGGCCAGGCGATCAGCTTTGGGGAGCTGACTCAGGGGCAGCGGCTCACCCAAGCGTACGATGACACGACTCCGGTCACGCCTGCTGATCAGTGGACGATTGCCGGCACGTCGGTTGCGAAGGTCGATGGCCAGGCGATCGTGACGGGCGAGCGACGCTACACTCCTGACCTGACTCGGCCAGAGATGCTGGTGGGCAAAGTGCTGCGTGCGCCGGCGTTTGGCGCCACGCTGACTGCGCTCGACACGTCTGGGGCGTCGCTGCCAGGGGTGGTGGTTGTTCATGAGGGCGATTTCGTCGGTGTCGTCGCCCCCGATCGCCTGGCCGCCACGCTAGCGCTGACGGCTATCCGCGCGGAGTGGGCGGTTCCATCGCAGATTGCCCAGGAGGATCTGTATACGTACCTCAAGGATCACCCGGCGCCGCAGATGGAGCACCAGCGCTTTGGCGGTCCCGAGCGCTATGAGCGCGGCTCGATCGTCGACGGGCACGCCGCGGCTGAGCAACTGCTCGCGCAGACCTACACGGTGGCCTACATCGCCCACGCACCGCTCGAGCCGCGCGCCGCGCTGGCCGAGTGGGCCGGCGGCAAGCTGACCGTCTGGACCGGTACGCAGCGGCCATTTGGGGTGCGCGGCGAGCTGGCGCAGGCGTTCGGTCTCCCGGAGGAGGCCATTCGCGTGATCGTGCCGGACACCGGCTCGGCGTACGGCGGCAAGCACACCGGCGAGGTGGCAATTGAGGCCACGCGCCTGGCCCGTGCCGCTGGCCGACCCGTCAAGCTGATCTGGACACGCGAAGAAGAGTTCACCTGGGCCTACTTCCGGCCGGCCGGGGTGATTGAGGTTGCCAGCGCCGTGGATGGTGATGGCATGCTGACAGCTTGGGAGCAGCACAACTACAACTCCGGCGCGGCAGGCATTCAGACACCCTACGCCGTCACGAACCAGCTGGTCGCATACCATCCATCGCTGCCCGTGCTGCGCCAGGGGTCGTACCGCGCGCTCGCCGCGACCGCCAATCACTTCGCGCGTGAGACTCACATGGACGAGCTCGCCCACGCCCTCGGGCGCGACCCATTGGCGTTTCGGCTGCAGAATCTGCAGGACGGGCGGCTCCGCGCAGTCTTCGAAGCGAGTGCGGCGGCCTTTGGCTGGGGCGTGCGGCAACCGCTGCCAGGGCACGGGATCGGAATCGCCGGTGGAACCGAAAAGGGGAGCTATGTCGCGACGTGTGCTGAGGTGGCAGTGGATCAGGCCAGCGGTCAGGTGCGCATCGTGCGGGTGGTGCAGGCGTTCGAGTGTGGCACGATCGTCAACCCGAATGGCCTGAGGAACCAGGTCGAAGGAGCTATTGTCCAGGGGCTCGGCGGCGCGCTGTTTGAAGCGATCGCGTTCGCAGACGGGACGATCCTGAACAACCGCTTCTCGAGCTATCGCGTGCCGCGCTTCGCCGACATGCCGGCCGTCGATGTCGTGCTGGTCGATCGGCCGGATCTGCCATCGGCGGGGGCCGGCGAAACGCCGATTGTGGGAATCGCCCCGGCGGTGGGGAACGCGCTGTTTGCCGCGACGGGCATACGGCTACGCGCGTTACCATTGGTACCGCAGGGCCTGCAGACCGTGAGTCGTACGAGGAGCGAAGCCATAGCATGACCATCAAGCCGAAGCGTCGGAGACGCCGCGCCAAGCGCAAGCGTATTGGTTGTACCCTCCGAAGCATAACGGGCAATACCGCTCTACGCCTCAGCCCGCCGCAACAGCGACTGAAACAGCGCGACGATCTCGTCGTTCGCAAGATCAAGCGTCGCGTCACCCGCCACGAATTCGGCCTTCTGATACCCTGGCAGCTCGGTCGGCGCGAAGGTGCGCAAGAGCCGTACACGTGTCTCCCGCGCGATCTCGACCGTGGCCGCCTCCAGCCGGGCCTGGTCGGCGCGGATGAACACGTGCATCATATTGGTGACCGGTGGATCAGGGACGATCGCGATCTGCGGGATCGCCCGAAGCGTCTCGGCGACCGCAGCCGCCTTCTGGCAGTACGCCTCGATCCGCCCCAGCCGATCGGCCAGCCCCTGCTGCGCTGCCAGTACATACGGAAAGAGATGGACCACGGTGCCGCCATGCCGGTGCTGCCAGACTCGCGCCTCGGCGATCACATCGGCTGGCCCGGCCAGGATCGCCCCAGCGATCCCGCCGAGCGTTTTGTAGAACGAGACGTAGACCGTGTCGAACAGCGCCGCGATCTCGGCGTACGCGCGCCCGTAGAACGGCTTGCACTCCCACAGCCGCGCCCCATCCAGATGCGTCGGGATGCCCCGCTGGCGTGCCCAGTCGGTCTGCGCGACCAGCGCATCCCAGGATGGCAGCTGGCCGCCGATCTCGCGCTGCGGCAGCTCAAGCAGCAGCGCGCCCAGTGGCTCGCTGATCGTGTGGAGGTCCTCTAGTCCGATCAGGCGGTTTGGACGACCGACCAGCCGGCCATGCAGCCCATGCAGCAGCTGGTAGCCCTTGTCCTCGTGGATCTCCAGATGGCAGGTCGGGTGAAACGCGACGCTGCGGATGCCACGCCGGTCAGTCCAGATCCGCAGCGCAATCTGCTGGCACATGGTGCCGCTGGGCATAAAGACGGCGGCTGGCTTGCCGAGCAGCTCGGCGATCTGCTGCTCGAAGGACGCGATCAGCTCGCCCTGCCCGTAGCGATCGTGCTTGGCCTCGGGTAAGGCGAACTCCGCCAGGTCGACCAGGGTCTGCCGCGGCGACCGAGGATAGTGGTGCGTGAGGAAACGTGTGCAGGCCGCAAAGACGGCGTCTTTATCGTCCACAGGCTGCCCCTTTCATTCACAGAACGTACTGGGCGATCCGATGGCCGCCAAACCTTTTGCCATACCGGCCCAGCTGTGAACGCGGCGATTGTAGCACATGTGCGGCGCTTCATCACAGCCGCGCACAAGCCGCCGGTTCTGTGGGTGCGCGGCGCCAACGACCAGATCGTCTCCGATAGCTCGCTGTTTGAGTTCGGTACGCTGGGCAAGCTGGGGGCGGTGCCGGGCTGGCCAGGCGAGGAGATCTACCCGCCGCAGCCAATGGTTGGCCAAACGCGCGGTGCTCGGGCAGTATGCGGCGAACGGCGGCGCCTACCGCGAGGCGGTGCTCGACGGCTGTGGCCACTCGCCATATGTCGAGAAGCCGGGCGACTTTCTGGCGCTGCTGGTCGAGCATCTGGCGCAGCGGCCCGCCTGAGTTGAGGGACAGCCCCAGGGCGATCTGTAGTGCCTCTAACGATTGGCGGCGCGCCCATAGGGCGGCACCAGCATATGCCAGCAATGCACATGCGGTTGCGAGAAAGCTCAACAGTCCACCCTGGCCCAGGCTGGCGCAGTCGTGACAAGATCGGGCATCGCGCGCGCTCCTTACGAATCCAGCTTCAACCGCGCCGGCAGATGCAGCAGGATAAACTCATTGTCGTCGGGCGCCTTGCCCGGCCGTCGGCCGGAGCTGAACGGGTAGTTGTTGTCGTTGATCACCAGCAGTGTGTGGTCGTCAACTGGGTAGACATCCTCGATCGTGACAAACGGGAAGGTGAACACGGGCCCTACGCCCAGCGCGCCAGCCTCGGTCTGGCTGAGCCCATCACGATCGGTGATCCCGTCGATCATCAAGACCATCAACCTGTTCACCGCCGCGCCGTCGCTCAATCTCTACGACGCCACGGCGACTGATCTGCTCGATCTATTCAGCGACACGCCCGATTTCACGCCCTACAACGCGGTGCCAACCGATCCAACGATCTTTGATCCCAGCAAGGTCAAGCGTGGAAACTTCACGGCCGCGGATCTCCAGGGTGGCGAGGAGATCGACAATGCCGAGGTCATCGCAGCGCGCCAGCGCGCGGAGCAGACTCCGCAAGCGGCCCGCGTAAACCCGGCTGGCGCACGGCGCGGTTTCCTGCACGACGACCCGTACGACAGCGACGACCGATGATCGAGCGGCTATGCCACACGGTTCTGCTGACTGCATAGGAATACAGCGGCACAGTGATGCTGGACATTCGAGGGCGACCCGCTTGCCCTCGAATGTTCTTTTCTGGCGTGAAACGTATACGGCTGCGAGCGCGGATAGCGATCATTGCGGCAGGCTCTGCGCCCAGGCGCCGTCAATGATTTCGCGGCGCTTCCCAAACGCAATTAGATTACCGAAAGCACCACCTTGCCAGCGTTGCTATTCGCCTCCAGCACCCGATGCGCCTCGGCCGCCTGCGCGAGCGGCATCACGCGATCGGTCACTGGGCGCAGCTCACCGCGTGCGAAACGCGGCAGCGCGAACTCGGCAAACGCCTGCGTGAGGGCACGCTTTTGCGGCAGCGGGGTGCGTCGCAGAGTGGTGCCGGCGATGGTGAGCGACTTGCCCATAATCGTGCCCAGATCGAGCTGGCCGCGCGAGTCGCCTAGAAAGCCGATCAGCATCAGCCGGCCGCCCAGCGCCAGCGCGGCCATGTTGGAATCCCAGTACGGCGCGCCGATAAAATCGAGCACTACATCCGCGCCGCGCCCGCCGGTGGCCGCCTGCACCCGATCCGCGAACGACTCAGACCTGTAGTTGATCGCCAGCTCTGCGCCCAGCTCGCGGCACAGCGCCAGCTTCTCATCCGAGCCGGCGGTGACAATAGCGCGTGCGCCAGCCGCATGGGCCAGCTGGATCGCAGCAGTGCCAACGCCGCTAGCCCCGGCGTGGATCAGCGCGACCTCGCCGGGCTGCAGCCGGCCAAGCGTGAACAGATTCAGATAGGCGGTCAGAAATGCCTCGGGGATGGCGGCCGCCTCCTGATACGAGAATCGCTCAGGGATGCGCATGGCCATGCCGGCTGGGACAGCCGCCACCTCGGCGTAGCCACCGCCGGTGACCACCGCCATCACGCGGTCGCCGGTGCGCCACTCCCCGACCGGCTGCACAACTTCGCCGGCCAGCTCCAGCCCCAGGATTGGCGATGCTCCCGGCGGCGGCGCGTAGCCACCGCGCCGCTGAAGTAGATCGGCGCGATTCACCGCCGTGGCATGCACGCGCACCAGCAGCTCGTCCGCGCCCGGCTGCGGATCGGGTGCGTCGCCGTAGCGCAGCACATCCGGATCACCGGGCTGATCAAACAGGATCGCCTTCATCGACAGCTCCTCCTAATATGTCATCCGCACAAAGTCCCGCGTACCAAGCAGACCTAAAATCTGTCGGAAGGGCGGCGGAAACGCGGACAAGCCCGCTTTGACATCAATCGGCTCGGGCTGCTTGAGCGCATATTCCTTGTTATGCCAGAGCAGCGTCGCTGTTCCAGCAGCCTGCACATTGCGATACCAATCCACCCCCGGCCCGTAGGTGAGCGCGATCACAAAGCCATGGCCCTGCGGCATAACGATGATCGGCGTCTCATACGGCTTTCCACTGCGGCGACCAACGTGCCGAATAAGCGCAAACGGCGTGCGCGAAACGCCGGCAAACCTATGCACCAGCCGATTGAAGTAGCGCTTATTAAAGGCGCGTATACGATTATGCGACATCACAACCTCCCTCAACGCTCAACTGGCTCAATCGGCGCTTCCAGCGGCTGCTCCAGCGCCGCGCCCCACTCCAGCTGCTTGACCAGCCGGAACGCGTCGCGGTGGCGCTTCAAACCACGATAGCGCGCAACGCCGGCGGCTGTCGAGATCGTCGCCTCGGCGTACGCTTTGTTGCTGGATGGCTCGCGGATGACCCGGCCCCAGATTGGCGCGCCCGTGGAGAAGCGCGCCAGGGCGGCATAGGCGAACTTACTCTCTTCCCACTCCGAGCGTGCCTCGCGCGCGCGGCGCTGAAACTCAGGGCGCTTCAGCCGCTGCGGAAAGTGGCACCAATCGTTCTGGAGCGGGCAGGTCTGGTCGTGCGCGCACGGCGCGATCGTGCGCGCGCCCAGGCCAAGCAGCTGATCGCGTGCCGCGCGCACCACTTCGAAGGCGGCTGACGTGCCCGGCTCGACAATCAGCAGCAGGCCGGCGGTGCGCTGCCAGGCCGCAGCCAGGATCTGCCGCTGCGATTCGGCATCGAGCTCGTTCAGCACATGCCCCAGCACCACCACGTCGAACTGTTCGGATGTTCGCGCGCTCATGTGTTCAAGCGCCCGCAGGTCCAAATGCTCCCATTTCGCGCTACGAACGGCCTGAGCCTGGCTAGCACGCGCCAGGCTCAGGCCCAGGGCGATCAGGGCCGGCTCGCGCTCCCAGGCCACCAGCGCGCGCAGCGATGGCCACTGTGTCGTGGCGGCCCAGAGCGCAGTGCCTGGCCCGCTGCCAAGATCGAGCATTGTGGCCGGCGCCCAGCCGGGGATGCGCGCCGCCGTGGCGGCCAGTGCGCCGCGCAGCTGCGCGTATGTCGCGGGCAGGATCAGCGCGGCATAGCCCAGCGCCTGCGCCTCACCAGTAGCGAGCGGCGCCCCCTGGGCCGTTCGCGCCGCGCGATAACGCTCGCTCAGCAGCTGTGCCTCGCGCACCCAGCGCGCCGTAGGAACGGCTGCCAGCGCCTGTGCGATTGCGTCGTGCAAATCATTCGGTAGGCTTAGTGTGCGCGGGAGCGGCGCTGCTAGCAGTGAATCATCCATTCTACAGCCCAATTGTAGATTGCAGATTGCCGTCGGTTATCGTGTCCCTTCGGCAAGTTCAGGGCAAGCATCTTGTCATCTTGTCATCAACCTCCAGCCCGCTCTACGGCGTCGCAGTCGGCGGCTCGGGCGATGGCTGGGCCGTCGGCGTGGGTGGCTCAGGCGTTGGCGTCGATGGCTCAATTGTCGCCACAGCTGTTGGCGCAGCGGTTGCGACAGCCGTCGCGACAGCCGTCGCCAGGGGCACGGTTGCTGCCGGAGAAACAGTCGCCGCCGCGGTTGCTTCCGGCGACGGCGATACAGGTATTGCGGTTGGCGAAACTGGCGGCGCGGTTGATGTGGCGTTGGGTGTCGGCGGCTCAGGCGTTAACGAGGGCGTTTCAACCGGCGCCACTGTTGGCGGCGGCGTCGGCGTATCAGGTGGCGGTGGCTCCGGTGTCGACGTGTCGGGCGGCGGCGGCACGATCGGCGCGACCGGCTCGGCGGTTGGCGGCGCAGTTGGCGCGGCGGTTGGCTCGATCGGCAGCGCAGTTGGCGCGGCGCTTGGAGCGGGCGTCTGGGTTGCAGTAGGCGTGGCCGACGGCGCGATCGTAGGCAGCGTCGATGAAGGCAGCGGGCGCGTAGGTGTCACATTCGGGCCGGCGCCGGCGAATGGGCGGTTTATGACCAGGAACAGCACCACCAGCAGCAGGCCGCCGAACAGCCCGCCGATCACCATAGCCCCACGCCTGCCGCTACCGTTGTCGGGCGGCTCCGGCGCGGCGCGACGGCGCGGCGCCGCAACCGGCGCACGCTCCACCTCATCATCGTATTCGTCGCGCGCCGCAGCGCGCGTGGCGGGAGGCGGCAGCACAGCCGGGCGCGCCCGCGAAGGCATGGTTGGCGCGGCTGGCCGCGGCGATGTCGGGCCAACCTGAGTTGGATCAGAAGAGCCAAGGCGCGGCGCGACCGGCGGCGGATTTGCGGCTGGCGGCGCCTGCTCGCGGCTACGTGCGATGGTCGAGTCAGCTGCTGAAGCGGCCGACGGCACCAGCACGGCCAGCTGGCGCAGCGACGCCACGGCCAGCCCATTCTTACGCGCGACACCGCGCAGTTCGTCGATAAACGCAGCGCCGGTGGCAAACCGCTGCTCAGGTCGCTTCGCCAGAATACGCGCCATCACCCGATCGAGCTCGGGCGGAAGATCCTGATCATGGGTTGAGATCGGCGGCGGCGGTGTTTGGGCGTGCGCGACGATCAGCTGCGGCGTGGCGCCGGAAAACGGCACATTCCCGGTGATCACCTCGTATGTCGCGATGCCGAGCGAGTAGAGATCGCTACGACCATCCACGCGCTGGGCCGAAGCTTGCTCGGGCGAGATATACTCGGGCGTGCCCATAAAGATGCCGGTGCGAGTCAGGCGCTCGCCGCCAGCACTGCCACCCTCGGGCGCCTGCGCGATCCCAAAATCGGTCAGCAGCACGCGCCCATCGACATCGATCATAATATTTTGGGGCTTGATATCGCGGTGAACTGCGCCCTGACGATGGGCGTAATCGAGCGCCGCCGCGACCGGGCCGACGATCGTGATCGCGTAGCCGAGGCCCAGCGCGCCGCGCTCCTTGATGATCGTGTGCAGCGTATGGCCGCGGACATATTCCATCGCGATATAGCGCAAGCTATCCTGCTCACCGACATCGTAAATCGTTACGATATTCGGGTGACGAAGATTTGCGGCTGTCACCGCCTCGCGCTCAAATCGCTGCGCGAACTCCGGATCGACCGCCAGTTGCGGCAGCAGGACTTTGATCGCAACAATCCGCTTAAGCTGCGTATCCTGGGCACGGTAAACGCGCGCCATTCCACCACGCCCGATCTCCTCCTGGATCGTGTAGCGACCGAGCTGCTTGCCGATCAGGTGTGTCATAAGTGTATAGAGTACAGGGTACAGGGTACAGGATACAGATTATGTGTAGCAGCTTTTACTATTGTAACCTGTTCCCTATTCCCTATCACATTGGCGTCTGGTATTTTCATCATCCTGATGGTATAATCCTTGACAAGTAGAGCGATTGTACCATATTGCGCGCTGGATTCAAAACCGCGCGGGTGTCTATGCTGAGGAGTGTTCCATGCAGCCAAACCCCGCACCACTCCTGGTTATCAGACGGCAGGATGCCAGCACTACCCAGATCGAGTGGGATAAACCAACACTTACGCTCGGCCGCGATGTCACAAATGACATCATTATCGATCATCCGCTGGCCTCACGCCGGCACGCACGATTAGAGCATGATGAGAGCGGCTACCTTGTGCGCGACCTCGAAAGCACCAATGGCACCTATCTGAACGGCGACCGAATCGAGGGCACCCGGCCGCTGCGTAACCAGGACAAAGTCTGGGTCGCCGATACCGAGATCGTCTTCAACGACCCAGAAGCCACCCAGAAGGGCCCGCTGCCGGCCGAGATCCTCAGGCGCGTTCGCGCGGCCGAGGAGGGTCTGCGGATCGACAACCGAGCCAAGGAAGTCTATGTCAAGGGCACACTGCTGGCGCCACCGCTGACAGTCAAAGAGTTCCAGCTGCTCGAACTGCTGTATTCGCATAAGGGCCAGGTCATCAGCAAGGACGAGATCGCACAGAATGTTTGGGACTACGAAGTATACGATTATAATGCGATCGACGCGCTGGTGTATCGTCTGCGCCAGCGGATCGAGCAAGATCCCGGCAACCCGCAGTTCCTGGTGACAGTACGCGGCTTTGGGTACAAGCTGACGGCCCAAGGTGAGTAATGAAGGTACGTTACATTTCTGTAGGTTCTTTTTTCACCCGGTGGGGTGAAAAAAGAACCTACAACAAGCTAAAGATCTGTGTGCTTGCGTAAATCTTCATTCGCCCAACGAGCATCCGATTCGCAATTCACATTCCACAATACATTATGAGCGACATTTACACCCACCGAATCGAAATCTACACCGCCAGCCTGCTGATCGCCGGTTCCTACGATCTGACGATCTATCGGCGGGTCAGCGATGCGATCAATGGCGAGCAGCGGCGCTATATCCCGCTGCGCGACGCGACTATCGCGCCGCTGGAGCGCCCGCAGCAGGTTCAGCGCGTGCCCAGCCTGCTGGTCGATCGCGGCGAGGCGCTGCTGGTGGCTACGGTGGCCGAGGCCACGCCGCCGGAGGAATACCCGCGCGAGGAGCAGCTGCGCGGTGTGGCGCCGATCACCACCATGCTCTTCACCGCCGCCTTCGTCGTCCGCGCGACGCTGCACACACGGCCCGACATGCCGCTGGCCGAAGCGCTCGAGCGAATAACCGACGACTTCGTGCCACTGCGCAATGTCCAGGTCTTCCCGCTGGCGGGCGGCTTTCCCCCGCTCACGCGCGACTTCGCGGCGCTGGCGCGCTCGCGGATCGTGGCGCTGTACCAGGTCGGCGCGCCCGCCCCCGCGCCGCCCACGCCCGCCGCGCCAAGCGCGCCGGCGGAGGAGCCAATGCCAACCGAAGCACCGATGTAGGGCAATGCGGCATCGCCGACATGCATTGTACGGACGCGATATATCGCGTCCGTACCGTGGATTCCATCGCGTCGATGATCGCCATCGCGGCCGGCATCCGGATCGCACCGCGCATCATCGCCATCATCGCGACGCAGGGGCGAATCTTGTGTTCGCCCGCGATGATCGGGATGACCGTCCTGATCTCACCGCGCTCCCCACGCATTCACCACGCGATCACGTCGAGCGAAAAAAACGAAACACGGAATGGTATAATGCCAGCGCTGAGTAACATGGCAATCTCAGCTTTGCGGCAGCTGGCTATTGGGATACCAAATATGAATCTTTCGCTTCCTGCCGAGTCTTTAGACGACATCACACAGCGCCTGGCCGATGCCAACGCGCGCTTCCACCAGCGCTATCCCGGCGGCTCGATCGAGCGCCAGCCCATTCATAGCGTGTACGGCGGCGCT
>Ga0137375_10010181_pt1 | contig 11143 bp, 5 predicted proteins | sample SagtaG_24_FD_104936 | JGI IMG/M metagenome (GOLD analysis project Ga0137375, IMG submission 104936) | Vadose zone soil microbial communities from Sagehorn Ranch, Mendocino, California, USA - Sage1_R_113_16 metaG | ecosystem: Environmental > Terrestrial > Soil > Vadose zone | place: USA... | reverse complement strand
GGTCCCGCGAACCAGAAGCCGCGCCGCACACACTCGTCCCAACCTTCCCGGTCCAGCCAGCGCTGAGCCAACCAGCGCGGCAACGCGAACGCTGCAGAAAGGTATTCTACCGGATGCGTGGTCGGTTCGGGAAGCACAGACCGCGCCAGCTTGCGATAGGCACCGCCCTCAAGCGGCAACGCGTCCGCTGCCGGGTCGGTGCCGCGTTCGTCGGTCAGCAGCGCCGACACCCCGCGGAGCACGGCGTTGAGGAAGCCCTTGGCGCCCGGGCGGCCGTAGAGCGCGGCGAGTTCGACGGTCTCGTGAATCGCGGCGTGCGGCGGAATGTGGGTGAGCAGGGCAAGCTGGAACGCCCCCAGACGCAGCGCGTCCATCAGCCACGCTTCGACCTGATGCGGCTGCCGCTTGATCAGCGGGCGCAGCAGGGCGTCGAGCGTGCCGCGACGGCGCAGGACACCGTAGGCCAGCTGCGTCGTGAGGCGGCGGTCGGCGGGGCTGAGCGACGAGCGGGTCAGGCTCTGATCGAGGATTTCCTGGATGAAGGCGTCTTGCTCGCGGCACTGGAGCAGGACGTGCAGGGCAAGACTGCGGGCGCTGTGGCTCTTGCCGCGGAAGGTGAGGGGGCCTGGCTTCATGGTGCGCTGTCAAACGGGCAAGTTGAGGAGGGTGCCGTTGTCTCTCCTTGAGTATACCAATCCGTCTGCTGCCCAGCTGCGAAGGCGAGTGGGACGGAGCGACCAAAGCCGCACATCGCTGAGCGCGGAAGCGACACACCGCGCTGAGCCTCGCCGCCGATGGGTGCCTCGAACACTGGCGGCCATTGGCTGAAACGCAGGGAATCACGGCGATTTCGGCACGGTCGCGAGGGTGAGGTGACGCGCGGCATGATGGTTGCTCAATAAACACATGCCGACGACCAGGACAACCGCCTGGGGGACCGGCGGCATCGAGTGTTCAAAAACGCCACCAGGCAAGTCTTCCCTGGAGACTTCTCCAGGGAACCCGCTTCCGCCCCTCTCCGTTCGCATGAAGCTCTCCAGGCGACCCCTGGCTAATCGCCATTGTCGTGCCCAGGCCCTGTCGCCCCGGAGAGATACCCATGCTTCCCTCACCTTCCCTTCGACGTTGGCTCCGCCACTGGTGGCCCTCTGACCTCAGCGCGCAGCCAGCCCGGCGTTCATCCCCCCGACGCGCTCTTTCCCGGCCGCTGCTGGAACTGATGGAGGACCGCCTGACGCCGTCGGTGTCCTTCGTGCTCGGCAACCCGGTGCCGGCTCCACCGAGCAGCATGCTGTTCACAGTGACGCGCACGGGAGATCTGACACCGGCAGTGCAGGTCAACTACACGACCCTGGACGGCAGCGGCTCCAACGCCGCCCACGCCGGCACCGACTACACCGCCACCAGCGGCACTTTGCTGTTCCCCGCGAACCAGACGACGGAGACGATCTCCGTCCCGGTCCTCAACGACACTGTTTTCCAGGCGAACCTCACTTTCGGCGTGGTCCTGTCCAGCCCGCTGGCCAGTGCCGCCTTCGCCGGGCCACAGTCCTTCCCAGCCATCGGTGGTACTGTGGCGGTGGGCGACCTCAACGGCGACGGCAAACCTGATCTCGTCGTCGCCAACAGCGGCGACAACACGGTGTTGGTGCTGCTGAACACAACGGCGCGTGGAGCCACAACCCCCAACTTCGCCCCCCTGCAGTCCTTCGCCACAGGCAGCCGGCCCTTCTCGGTGACGGTGGCAGACGTTAACAGCGACGGTAAGCCCGACCTCATCACCGCTAACTACAGCGATACGGTGTCGGTGCTGCTGAACACCACGGCGCCTGGGGCCACTACCCTCTCCTTCGCCCCCCAGCAGTCCTTCGCTACCGGTAGCGGGCTCTTCTCGGTGGCGGTGGCGGACATCAACGGCGACGGCTTACCCGACCTCATTACGAGCAACAAATGGGACCAGACGGTGGGGATGCTGCTGAACACGACAGCGTCCGGGGCCAGCACCCCCTCCTTCGGCCCCCAGCAGACCTTGGCCACAGGCATCGATCCCAGCTCAAACTTGGCGGTGGCGGACGTCAACGGCGACGGCCTACCCGACCTCCTCGTCGTTAGCGGGATCGACTCGCTGTGGGTGGTACTGAACACGACGGCGCCTGGGGCCACCACCGCCTCCTTCGCCCCCCCGCAGACCTTCAACACAGGCAGCTCCAGCGGTCAGGTCTCCTTGGCGGTGGCGGACGTCAACCTTGATGGCAAACCCGATATCATCGCCACCGGCACCCAGGTTTCAGCCCACGGGGACCTCGCGTACATGGTGTCGGTGCTGCTGAACACGACGGCGCCTGGGGCCACCACCGCCTCCTTCGCCCCCCAGCAGACCTTCCCCACCAGCTACAATCGCACCTCCGTGGCGGTGGCGGACGTCAACGGCGACGGCCTACCCGACCTCGTCGTCGCCGGGGGCGGCACGTCCCCGGGCGGCGCGCTGTCGGTGCTGCTGAACACAATGGTGCCGGGAGCAGCGGTCCCCTCCTTCGCCCCTCAGCAGACTTTCCCCACAGGCTCCTATCCCTCCTCCGTGGCGGTGGCGGACGTCAACGGCGACGCCTTGCCCGACATCGTCACTGCCAACGGTTTCGACGGCACGGTCTCGGTGCTGCTGAACACGACAGCCCCCGTCAATTTCGCGGCGGTGCAGGCGGTGTCGGTCACCGCGATCACCAGCGTGACGCCCGCCAGGGCTGTCCTCGGCCAGACGTTCACCGTAAGTGCCATCGTCACCCCTGGCCTGCCGCAGCCGAACGCCCCGACAGGCACGGTCACCTTTTTCGATGACACCACCCCCCTGGGAGTCGTCCCGATCGGCTCCGATGGCATCGCCACTCTCACCGTCTCGGCCCACCACGGCGGCACCCTCTCGCTGCGGGCAACCTACTCCGGCGATGTCAACTTCTTGCCCAGCGAGACGGCCGTCACACCGCTGCCGGTCCTGGCCCAGAACACGGTCGGCGTCTTTGATCCGGCGACCGGCACCTGGTATCTGCGCGGCAGCAACAGTCCCGGTGTCCCCGATGCAGGTCAGTTTGCCTACGGGGCGCCCGGCTGGGTAGGCGTGCCCGGCGACTGGAATGGCGACGGCGTGAGCACGGTCGGCGTGTTCGACCCCGGCACCGCGATCTGGTATCTGCGGAACAGCAACAGCCCCGGCGCTCCCGACATCCAACCGTTCGCTTACGGCATGGCGTCGTGGATTCCGGTGGTTGGCGACTGGACCGGCAGTGGCCATGCGGGCATCGGCATCTTTGACCCCACGACGGCGACCTTCTACCTGCGCAACAGCGACAGCCCCGGCGCCCCGGACTTTGTCATTCACTACGGAGGGGCGGGCTGGAAGCCGGTGGTGGGCGATTGGGACGGCAACGGCACTTTCACGATCGGCGTGGTCGATCCCGCCGGTGTGTGGTATTTGCGGAACAGCAACAGTCCGGGTGCTCCGGATATCACGCCCTTCGCGTACGGCGGCTCCGGCTGGACGCCGGTGGCGGGCGACTGGAATGGTGACGGCGTGACCACGATCGGCGTCTTCGACGCGGGTGGGCAGTGGTATCTGCGCAACGAGAACGGGCCGGGCGCTCCGGACGTGGCGACATTCGCCTACGGGGCTGGCGGCTGGCAGCCGGTAGCCGGCTTCTGGAATGCTCCTGTGCCTGCCGCCTTGTCGGCCATCGACCAGGCGTTCCGCTCCATCGTCCCTGGGCACGAAGGCTCCGCGCTGGACGAGGGAGACGCCTTGACTGCAGTGCTCGGCGGAGACGAGCTGGGTGAGTTGCTGGGACGCTGGTAACGGACGCCGGTCCAGATGGATCCTGCCCTTGGCGGGTGGCGGGGGTGCGACGGACAGTTACCGACTTCATTCGGTTTCCGGACCGAAGTGGTCGCCTTCCTTGATCGGATGGCCGCGGAGGAATTCGGCGGCGGCCATCCGGTTCTTGCCGGCTGGCTGCAACTCAAGGACTTCGAGTTGGCTGTCCCGCCCAGCATACACAAAGAGCCTGGAGGGTGCTGTCGGAACCACATGCAAGGTACCGGGGGGCTGTTCCTCAACCCCCATTGCCGATCCGAGAAAGGTGGCCCGGCCTGGAACCGCCCGCTGAATGAGCACCCGAACCGGCTTCTGACCGCTGCGGTGAAGGAACGTGTACGCGGTCGGCCACGGCTGCATCGCCCGTATCTGAGCGCACACTTCGGTGTGGTATCTGGTCCAGTCGATCAGCCCATCTTCTTTCTTGAGCTTCGGCGCTTTCGTCGCCTGCGTCTTGTCCTGCTTGACGCCCTTCGCGGTGCCGGCGGCGATTTGCTCAATGACCTCGACCGCGAGTTTTGCCCCCAGAGGAGCCAGGCGCGCCTCCAGCTCACCCGCTGTCTCTTCTGGGCCGATATCCACGGCCTCCTGTGCCAGCATGTCGCCCGCATCGAGCGAAACCGACATCTTGATGATCGTCACCCCGGTCTGCTTCTCGCCGTGGTAGATGGCCCAGGCGATGGGGGCGGCGCCGCGGTACTTTGGCAGCAGTGAGGCGTGGACGTTGATGCCTCCGTGCGGCGTCGTGGAAAGGACGTCGTTGCTGAGAATCTGCCCGTACGCCGCCACCACCAGCAGATCGGGAGCCCATTCGCGGAGTTTAGCGATCCCTTCAGGCGTATTAATGCTCTCGGGTTGGTAGACGGGGATGTTGTGTTGCTCGGCGAGGGGTTTCATGCCGGCGCCGGTCTGGCGCGTCGAGCCGCGCGCCTCGCCGACGGGTCGGTCCGGCTGAGTTACCAGGCCGACGACCGTGTGCCGCGACTGCAGCAGAGCCAGGAACGCCGGCTCGGCAAAGGTGCCGGTGCCCATCATGACGAGCTTCATGTCACGTCTGCCCTTCCAGCGTCGCCAGCAATTTCTCGATCTCCGCGTTCGGCGGAATCTCGCCGCGCTCCTGCGCCCGCCGGAACAGCGACTCGAAATTTTTCACCGACCCGCGCGCCGACAGCCGCGCGATCAGGCCCATCTTGTCGATGAACAGCACGCCGTTGAGATGGTCGATCTCGTGCTGCCACGCCCGCGCTTCCAGGTCGCTGGCGACCTTCTCGACCAGCTCGCCCTTGAGGTTGTACGCCTGGATCTTGATCGTCTTGGCGCGGCGGATTTTCTGGTACAGGCCGGGGAAACTGAGACAGCCTTCCTCGTCGTCGATCGACCCCTTGCGCTCGACGATGACCGGGTTGATGAAGGTCTCCTCGCGGTCGCGCTGGTTGGGGTCGCCGGTGACGTTCATCACCAGCAGTTGGTAGGGCAACGCCACCTGCGGCGCCGCCAGGCCCAGGCCGTGGGCGTCGTACATGAGGTCCATCATCTCGCCGATGTGCAGACGGAGCTGCTTATCGACGCTGGTAATCAGCCGGCCAGGGTGCCGCAAAGCCGGGTGAGGGTAATGGACTATCTTCATGCGCAAGTCCGTCGCTTGGTCAGAAAAACGTCTCTCAACGTATTATAACGCAGACAAGCCCACGGGTAGCCGCCCGTGGGCTTGCCGATTCGGGTCTTCTCTCCTCGCCCCCGTTGGGCAGCGGGGAGAAAGCGGGCGTCCTCACTTCTTGCTGAAGAACGCGACACTCTGGTTGATGATCTCCTGGAACGGCTGCGCCGTCACCACGAACACGACATCGGGCAGCGAACTCGCCTGCGCGAAGAAACCGGGCACCTCGGCGGCGCCGATGGTCAGCGTGTGCCTCGTCTTGTCGTCGTCCATCAACACCTCGATCTTCAACTTCGCCTTGTCGTCGCTCAGCTCCTGGTTCTTCTCGGCGGCTCCCGTGAAGCTGACGAACCGGGATGCCTGGAGATGGCTCAGTACACCTACCAGTTCGTCCACGCGGTTCTCATCCAGGCTGAACTCCTTGTCCAGGCCCGACGTGAAGATCCACTTCCTGTCCTTGGCGCTGCGCTCGAACACGGGCCGCCGCTTCTCGGCGCCGGCGATGACCAACTTGACTTCCTTGACCTTCTCCGGGTCAAACTTGAAGACCGTCCGGTCGCGGAACTCGGCCTCCTTCAGGGTGTTGACGACTGCGGCATCGGAGACAAAGACGATGTCCTTCAGTCGCGGGCCGCCGGCGACGACCCCGTAAACGCCCGGCGGGCCCTTGTCTTTCTTCGTTTCGATACCGAACTGATAGACATAGGTGGTCGGCTCGCCCTTGTCGCCCTCTGGCTGCTTGAGGGTCACGGTAGCCGTCACCGTCGGCGCCTTCAGGCCGAACTCGCTCAGATCGTCCTTTTTCCGATCGACGCGCTTGACCCACTCGCGCACCTCCAGTCGGCGGGCCAGGAAGCCCAGCACGGACTCGACCGCCCGCCGGTCCGCCTCGGGCCGGCCCTTGAACTCCGGCTTCACGAGCCGCCACTTCGACGGCTCCGGCGGCTGGAACTTGTCTTTCTCCTCTTTCTTTTTCTCCTTTTCCTTCTCCCGCTCGACGAGGAACTGGCGGCCGCCAGGCAGTGTCAGTTCGAGTTTGGCGACCTCGGTCTCGGCGAAAGGTGAGATGTTCGTATCGAGGTAGGCCAGTTCACCCCGCGGCGGCGTCACCTTCTCCAGGACCGACTTCGGCACCGAGACGCGGCTGACGCCCTCCGCCGTTTGACGCTTGACGTAGACGTTCTCGCCGACGATCTTGCCGAAGGTCAGCGTCACCACCGGCGTCACCTTCGGGTTGATCGGGGACTCGTCCTTTTTCTCGTCTTTCTTTTCATCCTTTTTAGAATCTTTTTTCTCGTCTTTCTTCTCGTCCTTTTTCGCGGCTTTCGGCTCTTTTTTGAGGCCATCGACCCAGACTTCGACCTTCGCGCTGGGCGTGTCCAGGCCCAACTCCTTGTCCTTGGCGGCGCCTTGCTTGGCCTCGTCCTCCACATCGAAGAAGTCCTTGACCTGACCCTTACCCTCAATGACGTTCAGCAGGCCCTCCTTCGTCTCGACCTTCTTGTCCTCGAACTTCTTTGGTTCCTGGCCGAGCACCGTGGCGCCGTTCGCGTTGCCGCGGAAGTCGCCGGAGGCAACCTCCCACTGGCCCGCAATCTTGTACAGGCTCACCACGCGCGCCAGACCTTTTCCCATGCTCACCTGGATCGCGTCCACGGCCCCCGTGTCGATCTGCGCCAGTTCATGGCTGCGCAGGCTGGTCGGATTGCTGAGGAGCTTCAGCAGGTTGTCAACCAGCTTCGCGGAGACGCGCACTGCCGCTCCCTTGTCGATGTCCAGGCGCGCGTAATACTGCTCCTTGCCCTCGACCTTGCTGCCGATCAGCAAGACCTGCCTGGTGGGAACGCCCTTCTTGACACTGCCCTCGGTGTGCTCGACCTCGACGCGCAGGAGTTCCTTGCCCTCCTCGACGACGTTCCTGCCGAGCGGCTCGAAGTCTTTCTCCGACTCGACGCGGATCAGACTGATCGTCTGCAGCAGGCCGAGCACGCCGGTCGGTTCCTTGGATTCCTTGGCGCCCTCGAGTTCCGCGCTGCCGTAGGTGGGTGGGGTCTTGAAGCGCCAGGCATTGCCCTTGCCTTTCTCCAGGGCGATGACCGCCTTGGGGTCGCCGGGCTTCTTCAACTCGACGAACTTGGTATCGCTGTCGCTGGCCTCCAGCAAGCGCTGCGAGCGGTAGGCGGTAATGTTGTTGCTGTCGATGAGCAGGCTGCTAAGCTGGTTCCGCCGCACCGCGAGCACGTCGCGCGGCCGATCGGAGGAGTTCACGTAGAGGTACAGAGGCGGCTTCTCGGGGCTTTCGTGGCCGATGTTGACGGTCCATTCCTGCGTGCCCTGCTTGAGCGTCACCTTGGCGCTCGGCTTGTCGAGGCCCCACTGGGACAGGCTGCGCGTGAGGTCGGCCGCGTCGGTCTTGCGCGCCTTGCTGACCTGATCGATGATCTCGGTGACCTTCGTGTCCTCGGCCCGCACCTCCTCGCGCGCGCCCGGAAGGCGGAGTTTCCAGCCATCCTTGCCCTTGAGGAAGACGTACGTCTTGCCGTCGCGCTCGACCGCAACGGTGTCGATGGCGAGGGTTTTTTCCTTGGCGAGCGTCGGCACCAGAAAGCCGGGATCGAGCTTCCGTTTCTGCAGGGTCAGCATCAGGCCGAAGGCCCACAACACGCCCATCAGGATGCCGAACAGCAGCGCGGTCGTTCTGAAACTCATGTGCGAACCCTTGCGGGGAAATCCGAAACTCGAAATCCGAAATCCGAAACAAACTCGAAATCCGAACCAGAAAACCCGAAACCCGTCCTCTTTGTTTTCTTGTTTTCGGATTTCGGATTTTTTCGGATTTCGGATTTCGAGTTTTCGGATTTCTGCGTCAGCGGCGCCGGACTATCCAGATGCCTGCGCCCAGGCCGACCAGCGCCATCAGGACCAACGCCAGCGGCAGCCAGATAAGCCGGTCCTTGTTGACCTTCTCCGGCTGCAGAACGAAGAAATTGCTCTCCCTGGGCTTGATGCCGATATTGCCCGGCCGTTCGGCCAGCCACTCGATCGAACTCGTCAAGAAGTCGTAATAGGGTATCGGCGTGTGAACGAACCGATTGGAGGCGAAGCGCGCGTCGCCGAAGATGACGAGGCGCGGCTTCCTGTCACGATCCGTGACCGCCACCGCCACCGACACGGGCTTCCGACTTTTCTTGGCATCGAGCAGGCCCTTGTCTTCGAGCCGCTGCAGATAACGGAATGGCTCCCGCAAAACCTCAAGATCCGTCTCCGCCCAGACTGGCCCGTTGCGCCGATCTTCCGCCACTTCCATCAAGGGGACAGCCTCGAAGCCTCCGGGTGAGGGGATCGGCTCTACCGAACGCACCAGACCGATGCCGTCCCGCGGGTTCGGCCCCAGATAGCCGCCCAGGATGAAGGGGGTATTCCGGAAACTGGCGGCCACCTTGTTGCGGGTTTCCGTCGGCGGTTGAGCCACCACCATGAGGGGATCCTGCCGCAGCAGGTCCGGCGGGTGCCGCAGGACGAAATCCATGCCGAGTTGGACGTTGAACTTCTTCAGAAAGCCTTCCAGGCCGGTCTCCATCGGCGGCAGCTGGCGGTGCAGGACGTAGTTGGACAGGATGATCAGTTTGCTGTCCTTGCGATTCATGTAGCGCTCCAAGGCCGCCACCACTTCCGGGCGAAGTTCGATGGGCGCGGCCATAATCACAATCCGGGCGTCCTCGGGCACCTCAAGCGGATCCTTCGCCGTCTTCTGGGCGAACGCCATGATGTCCAGCCCTGGACTTTTCTCTTCGGGCGGCGGTCGCCACCGCAGCCCGCGGACATCGTAATTGTCCTTCTTGAGCCGCTCGCGCACCTCCCCCGCGCCTTCGCGAAGCCCCAGAGCGTCGCGTTCCCTGAATTCGGGCATGAGCAAGATATTCAACTCGCCGTTGCCCTGCGTGAAGTAAATCTTCGGCTTGATTTCCCGGTCGTTCAGGATGCGCAGCTGCGTCATCAGGATGTCTTCACCCTTGAAGAGGGACCGCGGCTTGTGCGATTCCAAGTCTCTCCCTCCTAGCTCGCCCTGACCGATGAACGCATGCGGCCGCGCGGTCGCGCCGACGTCGGGACCATACACGAGCAGAATGCCTCGGCCCACGTCCTCCTGGTCCTGGCTGACGACGCGCAAGTCGCGCATCACCGCAGGGTACTTGTCTACCAGCCGCTTGTAGCGCGTGCCCTCCTTGTCCGGCGAGACGTAATCCACCTGGACCTTGGGCGCGTAGCCCTGGATGTTTTCGAGCAGGCTCCGTACTTCGGGGTAGAACTCGGCGCCCGGCGACATCAGGACGTAGATCTCGACCTGATCCTTGAGGCTGTTGAGCAGATTCTTGGAGCTGTCCGCCAGCGAGTGCAAGCCCTGCGTCCGGGACCAGGAGAAGTTGATGGGATAGGCGACCGCCACGACCACGTTGGCGACGAACAGGATGACCAGGACCAGGAAACTCGACAGGACAGCGTTGTAGCCGTAGAGCAGCCGCCGCATCATGATGTTCTGGCGAATGTCGGCCCGCGCCAGCAGCAGGCTGCCGAACAGCAAGCCCAGCCCGAGCAGCTCGACGTAGAAGCACAACCACAGCCGCCAGAGGCCCGGCGATTGCGCCAGCGCTTCGGTAGCCGGAAAGATGTCGCCCCACCACAGCCAGATACGCCAGAGCATCACGAGCGCGATAAGCAAACCGAGACTGCCGCCGACCACCAACACCTGCAAGCGCAAGTCCTGGTCGCGGGTCCGGCCGCTGGCCCCGGGTTTCAGAAACAAGAAGGCGGCCTCGCACACGACGCCAAAGACCAGCAGGCCGACCATCTCAGGCGAGACCTCCACGCCGCCGCGTCGCAGGCTCCTCCAGGCAAACAGGCCGAGGGCGATGCCGATCGGGACCAGGCCCGTCAAGAACGTCGAGAGCACCTTGCCAAGCCCCTCCAGCAACCGTTCGCGGCTGGACGCGCCGGCCTGGGACACGAGTTGGCCGGCGGCGGTGCCCGCGCTGATAGCCGCCAGGAACACAAGACCGCAGACCTCCGCGAAGCCGCCGAGGCCCTCCTGCGCGATCAACAGCAGCGCCAGCAACAACAGCAGGCCCGCCGCGACGAGCAGACCGCGACCGGTCAACCGTTGCTGGTTGAGGATGGCAGCGTGAAACTGGGCGGCCGTGGTGTCGGCAGGCGCCGGCTGCCTCAGCAGGCGGAGAGACCCGACCAGGCCCGCCACCGCCAGCAGCAACAGCGGGGCCAGCGTCAGGACAGGTAGGTCCAGATCCTTGTTCGACAGCCAGATGAGCATCAGGCCCATCATCAGGCTGCCCCAGAGCAAGCCCCAGGCGATCAGCCGGCGCGTGGCGAGCAATGTATCGTCGGATGGGTGAGTGGTATCTTCTTGCGTAGCCATCACGTTGTTCTCTCAACAAGCAATGCGCAGCGGGTGTCTTTCTCCCCTCTCCCGCAAGGGGAGAGGGGAGGAAGCAGTCACGTCCACTTGCGCGACTCCAGCACCTTGATCGTCAGGAACAGCCAGAAGATGGCGAAGGACAGGTGGAATAACAGGTAACGCGGCGCGAGCGTCCCACTCGCCGAAATGATCC
>Ga0137375_10010175_pt1 | contig 11147 bp, 11 predicted proteins | sample SagtaG_24_FD_104936 | JGI IMG/M metagenome (GOLD analysis project Ga0137375, IMG submission 104936) | Vadose zone soil microbial communities from Sagehorn Ranch, Mendocino, California, USA - Sage1_R_113_16 metaG | ecosystem: Environmental > Terrestrial > Soil > Vadose zone | place: USA... | reverse complement strand
GGGGCCGGCGTCGTGTCCCGGCCCCGCGCGTGTGGCGTGCGGCCGGAAAGAGGCGTCGGTGTGCTGGTGGTGATCGCGGCCAGCAGCAGGCCGTAGTCGATGGCGGGAAGCTGCCCGGTGGACAGGCCGTTGCCGTCGTGCAGGTGTAGGTCGGTCAGGATCACCTGGTCACCGGAGGTGTCCAGGCGCAGCCGGGTCGTGGCGGCGCTGTCGTCATCGGCGGTGATGGTGATGGTGTATGTGGTCACCGGATACTGCCTTCCGTGTCGTCGACGTACCCGGGTTCCCCGCGATGCCGTGTCGGTTTTCGCGGTGCCAGCACGCCGGCATCGTCTGCTGATCAACCTACCCCGACCTGGGTCGATGAACCAACACGGGGCCTACTACCGCGGGTCGTTGCGCCGTCCGGTGCTCGGGTCCTCGGCTGCCGAACCGACGCGTTGCTTGTTGTCGCCACCTTCCCCGTGTGGTTCATGCGGGCGAGCGTCACGGCCGTGGTGCCGGCGGCGGGGCAGCGCCGATGACAGGCATGCCACCCGATCGGCGGTGATACGCGCGTAGTGCACGGCGGTCCGGCGGGCGGGCGTAGGGACGCGTGGCTGTCGGGGTGCGGCGAAAGGGGCCGCTGTGGTCGGCGGCGCGGGATCGATCGAGGCGGTCGGCGCGGGCTTGACTACGGCGTTCACGGTGGGGGATCTGGATCGGTTGGCGCCGCTGCTGGCCCCGGATGTGCGGTGGGGTGGGGACGGGGACACCCCGCAGACCTGCCACAGCCGGGCCGAGGTGCCGGCGTGGTATCGCCGCCTGCAGGTGCGCGGTGTCCGGGTACAGGTTGAGCACACCGAGATCCGCGGTGACACGGTGGTCCTGCGGATAGCGGTGCAGTGGCGGACTGCGACGACGAGGACCAGCGGGCGGCGACGAAGACGCAGCTTGTTCCGGGTCCGCGACGGGCTGGTCGTTGACATCCGCGACGGCGCCGGTCACGACGAGACGGTCGCGGTCACCGACGGCGGGCCGTTGCAGGAGCGGCAAGACGGATGCCGGCGAAAGACTGTCGGCATGGCCGGCCAGGGTCGGACGGCTGCCCCGCCGGTGTTGCCGTGCCCGTGATTCGGTCAGATCGCTGGGGACGCGAGCGGAGATTCCAGCCCGACGTCGATCCACGCAGCCGCCGACGGCCGTGTCGAGGGCCGGCGCCGCCAACTCCGGTAAAGGTCCCCGGGGCGTACCCGTGTCGGGTTGGCGGCCAGCGCGGGCCGCTACCGGCCGTCGGCGTCGTCCCAGCGGCGCCCGGCGCGCACGTCGGGCAGCATCGCGCGGGCGCCGTGGTTGTCCATCGGGTTGTGGACGGTGTTCCTGGCTGACCACTGACCGGGCTCACCGCAGTGACAGCCGCCCAGGGGGCCTGGTCTTGTCGTCGATTCTGGTGACCTTGCTGGCCGTGTCGAGCGCCTGGCGGAGCTGGTGGCTGTCCAAGGTCAGGCGGTGGATGTTGGCGATTGCCAGTTCCAGATGCTGGGTGAGTGAGGCGTTGTCGCGACGCAGTTCGGGTCCTTCTTCGGGAGCAGTGTCCAGTGCAGGTGCGCGACGCGCTCTGCGCCGTCGAGGGCGACATGTCGCACTTCCCTCGCCTGCGGGGCAGGCATCGAGGGATCCGGCGGTCAGACCCAGCACGAGACCACCGCAGCAGTCCTGTTGGCGTGGTTGCTTTGGACGGCCAGCCGTGCCGGGTAAGGCGGATCGCGGTCGGGCCGCTCGCTGACGTGCGCGGTCATCAGGAGCCGGCGAGCAGGCGTTGGGTACTTGGGTGGCGGTACGAGACCCGATGTCGAAGTCGTTCGGGCCCTGGCCACCTCCCTTCGTCAGGTCACTGCGGGATCGTCAGGAGGACGCGGTCACGGGCACCGGCATCAACGCGGTTGTGGGCTTCGGCCACGTGCTCCAGGGGTAGTGCGGGACCGATCGCGATGGACAAGGCGCCGTCGCGGGCGGCGGTGGTGAGGTCGGCTGCGGCCTGCTGTTTGGCCTGCGCGGGGAAATCGTCGCTGCCGAGCAGGCGAATGGTCACATTGTCGAACAGCATGGGCCAGAACGGGAAGTCGGGCCGGTCGTGTCGGGTGGCGTAGGCGGCGATCACCGCCTGGTTCTTGACCACTGCGGCGTCGACGTCGATGTTGTCGGAGAAGGCCACCTCGATGATGCGGTCGACGCCGTGCGGGGCGTGGCCGCGGATGTCGTCCGCCGGGTTGGGTTGATCGAGGGCGACCGGGTGGGCGACGGCGGCGGTGTTCACCTGTTTGAGGTCGTCGTGGTTGCGTACGGTGCCGACGACGGTGGCGCCGCCCCAATGAGCGAGCTGGGCGGCCAGTGCCCCGACGCCGCCCAGCACCCCGTGGACGAGGACAGTCATTCCGGTGACGGGGCCGTCGGCGAACACCGCTCGGTGAGCGGTGATCCCGGGGATGCCCAGACACGGACCGGTTTCGTCGCTGACCTCGTCGAGCAGGTCGACGGCCTGCCATGCGGGGACGGCGGTCAGTTGGGCGGCGGTGCCGAACGGCCGGTAGGACTGGGCGCCGAACACCCACACGCGTCGGCCGACTCTGCCGGGGTCGATGCCGTCGCCGACGGATTCGATCACGCCGGCTCCGTCGCTGTGCGGGATGACCTGCGGGTACGGCATCGCCGATCCGAGCCATCCCCGGCGCTTCTTGGTGTCTCCTGGGTTCACCCCGGAGTAGGTGACCTGGACCCGGACCTCTCCTGGAGCCGGTTGCGGTGCGGGGTAGCTCACCGACCTGGAGCACCTCGTCTGCTGGCCCTTGCCGTTCGTACCATGCTGCGCGCACAAACCCTCCCGGTGTGTCCGGTTGCGTCGTGTTTAGGAACTCGTGATCTAATCGGCGGCTTTTGCCCGTGAGGCGGGCGACGCGTCGATGCCGTCCACGCTTGCCGGGCGGTGATCCCCGCCGCCCGGCTAAGGCGGTGTTCCCGGCGCGACGGGTTGGCCGACACGCCGGACAGCAGTCGGCAAAACCTGTCCAATCACCGGGTCTGTCCAGGCGCGGCTGCGGCCTAGTCGTCGCCGTGCCGGAGGGGCGGCGGACCCGCTACCGAAACGCCGATTCCCGGCTGGCGCAGGCGCTCGGCGACCTTGCTCGGGGATGGTCCTGGCCGTCGACCCGGCGGCGTGGCCGAGGGCAAGGGATGCTGGTGACGGCCGCCCCGCCGGCCGCCCCTGGCCGGGCGCCGTCGCGTGGCTCATGTCTGGTGCGGTGTCGTCAGGGCGTCGGCTGGGTTGTGGGTGGCGGCCCAGCTGGCGAGGAGCTTCAGGGCGTCGTCGTCGGGTGAGCCGGCTTCGGCGCTGAAGGCGATCAGGGCCAGGCCTGGGTCGGCGGGCAGTTCCATCACCTCGTAGGACAGGTGCAGGTCCCCGACGACGGGGTGGTGGATGTGTTTGAGCCCGGTGCGGTGCAGGCGGACGTCGTGGGCGGCCCAGCGGACGCGGAAGTCGTCGCTGCGGGTGCACAGTTCCCCGACGAGGTCGGTGAGTGCCTTGTCGTAGGGGTCGCGGCCGGCTTCGGTGCGCAGCGTGGCGACGCTGTCGGCGGCGGCGCGTTCCCAGTCGAGCCAGAAGTCGCGGGCGCGGGGGTTGAGGAAGTTGAACCGGGCGTGGTTGACCGGCCGTGCCGGGTCGGCGAACACGGGCGCGAACAGCGCTCGGGCCAGGGCGTTGGCGGCGACGACGTCGAGACGCCCGTTGTTGACCAGGGCCGGCACGCCGGTCATCCCGTCGAGGATGCGCGCCACGCTGGGCCGGATCTGCTGGGCCGGATCTGCTGGGCAGGCGGCTTGCGGCGGCGGGTGCGGGCGGCGGGGCCGGCGGTGCGGGCGAGATCAGCCAGGTGGGCCCGCTCGGCCTCGTCCAGTTGTAGTGCTCGGGCGAGGGCGTCGAGGACGCTGTCGGAGACGCCGCCCAGGTTGCCGCGTTCGAGTTGGGCGTAGTACTCGACGCTGACCCCGGCCAGGTCGGCGACCTCGCTGCGGCGCAGTCCGGGCACCCGCCGGTTGCGGTTGTAGCTGTGCAGGCCGGCCTGCTCGGGAGTGATCTTGGCGCGGCGGGAACTGAGGAACGCCTTGACCTCGTCACGGTTGTCCACCCGTCCAGGCTAGGTCGGAATGCGAGGCCGAGGGGTGGGCTGCCAATACACGTTCCAGCAGCAACTTCTTCGCGCTCCCGGCAGCCGGTTATCTGGTCGTGCCGCCACAGGCCGGGTATGGGAGACCAGGTGACCGGCCGCTGACGCGGGGCTTCGACTCATGATGGAGGACGCAGGGACATGGCTGACAAGACGGCTGAGACGAAGGTTCTCCTGGTCACCGGCGCCGGCCGGGGCATGGGCGTGGACATCGCGCAGGCTGCCCTGGCAGCCGGATATGCGGTGGTCGCCACCGGCCGTGACCCGAAGAAGGTCGCCCAGGCCGTCGGTGAGTCCGACGACCTGCTGACGGTCGAGCTGGACGTGACCGACCCCGCCAGCGCCCAGGCCGCCGTGCAGGCTGCCGTGGACCGGTTTGGCCGCATCGACGTACTGGTCAACAACGCCGGCAACTTCTACGCCGGGTTCTTCGAGGAGATCAGCGCTGAGGACTTCCGGGCCCAGGTCGAAACCAACCTGTTCGGCCCGCTGAACGTCACCCGCGCCGTGCTGCCCGTCATGCGCGCCCAGCGCTCGGGGCTCGTCGTGGCGATCTCGTCGACCGCCGGCCTGGTCGGGCAGGAGTTCTGCACCGCCTACGCCGCGTCGAAGTTCGGTATCGAGGGCTGGATCGAGTCGCTGACCCCCGAGGTCGCGCCGTTCGGCATCCGCACCATGGTCGTCGAGCCCGGCTTCTTCCGCACCGAACTGCTCACGCCGGAGTCGACGAGCTACGCCGAACCGACGATCGACGACTACGCCGAACGCACCAAGCAGACCGTCGCCGCCTGGAACGGCATGAACGGCCTGCAGGGAGGCGATCCCACCAAGCTCGCCACAGCGCTGGTCCAGCTCATCGGCTCCGGCGAACCGCCGCTGCGCTGGGCCGCCGGCGCCGACGCCGTCGGGGTCCTCGAACAGAAGGCCCAAACCCTGCTCACCCAGGCCGACGCCTACCGTGCCCTGTCCTCGTCGCTGTCGCACGACGACGCGTCCTGCACGTCGCGCACCGACCGGTTCTAGACCGAAGCGACTGATACAACGTCCGCCGCGAACCCTCAAGCCCCACACCGAGACAAAAGGACACCTACTCATGGATTCGAAACTGACCGGCACCGTCGCCCTTGTCACCAGCGCGAGCAGCGGTATCGGCGCCGCCACCGCCCGCCAACTCGCCGAGCACGGCGCCTGCGTCGCACTGGTGGCCCGCCGCAAGGACCGTCTGGAGGCCCTCGCCGCCGAGATCGACAAGGCGGGCGGCACCGCGCTGGTCGCGGAAGCAGACATCACCGACCGCAGCCAGGCCGAGGCGGCCGTACGGCAGACCGTCAACCGATTCGGGCGGCTGGACACCCTGGTCAACAACGCTGGCCTGATGCTCCTGGGCCCTGTCGTCGGCGCGGACGCCGACGAGTGGGACCGCATGATCGCCGTCAACGTCCAGGGCCTGCTCTACACCACTCGCGCCGCCCTGCCGCACCTGCTTGAGGCTGCCGAGGAAGGCCCGCGCCGGGTCGCCGACATCGTCAACATCAGCTCGATCGCCGGCCGCGTCGCCTGGAACGGCTACGGCGTCTACAACCTCATAGTTGACCGTTGGGTACCGGTGGGCAGGGATGTTGGCGGCTGAGCGGTTGGACACGCCGTGGGGCCTTGGGTTGTTCTGACGAACGACGGTCCCACGGGCCGGAAGCACCGTCGTTCTGGTCACCGCGGCCGTGTGGCCGTGCGAAGAACTGGCGGACGGCCACCAGCAGTCCCGCCAGCGACAGCACGATGAACACGACCTGGTGGACGTGGTCCTTGCCCGGCGGCAACCGGCCCACCAGGTGCACAGTCCAGAAGGCCGGATAGAACCAGAGCGCGAACCAGGCCCAGCGTTCCCGGCGTCGAAAAGGGATCACCGTGATGAGGACGCCGAACAGCCCTAAGCCGATCGAGGCCACGCCGTCAGCTCGCAGAAGCGGCTGGTTGCCGGATGCCGGTAGCGTCGCTGCGACCAGGCCGAAGGCGAGGATGCCGACCCCGACGACGAGCAGGCAGAGCCACCCGATCCGTAGGTACAGGTTCTCCCGTCGCACGTGAGGAATCTACCGCCAAGCCCGCCGCCGGCTGGGCCGGAAAAGACCCGCACGCGGCGCACCGGGGCGATGCCGTATCTGCCGGATGGCCAGCGCGATGAACAGCGCCTGGACGGCCAGCGACACCAGCCGGCTCGGTTCGACCCAGTTCTTGGGCAGTCCGGGCAGGCCGATCGTCTGCTGAACCAGGTACAGCGCGACCGCGACCACGGCGATGACGATGCCGAGCGGCCAGCCCCATTGCGCGTCGCGCCAGATGCCGACCGCCGCAAGGAGGGCGGCGAGCAGATTGACCGCCAGGGCGATCTCCAGCACTACGGCGCCGGCGCTGGTGCCCGGGTACCGTCCGGGCTCCAGCAGGAAATGGGGCGAGTGGAAGGTAAGCAGCCCGGTGACCACGATGAGCACGATCCCCAGCGTCTTCACCGACATCGCCTGCCTTCATGCCTCGCATGCGCCGCGGGCCGCCGAGCCCGGACCGGCCAGCCGGTGAGCATGCGCGATCTGACAACCCGGCGACGTGACCTGGCCCGGCGCCCGGCCAGCGTACCGGCCGCTACCCGCGTAGGTGCTCCACCGCCAGCACGACGCCCAGCACGATCAGCGCGACGGCAGCGACCCGCTCGATGCCCTCGCGGATCCGCGCCAAGGAGAAGATCAACGAAGTGGGCGCGCGGCCGGTAGGGGCGGGTTGATCTGGACCGGCTGAGCTACCTGCTGCTGGCCCGACCCGACCGGCCGAGCTACGACACGGCCGGAATCCGGGCCGACAACGGCATCGGACTTCGTCCACGTCGACAGCTGGCCGCGTTAAGGGTGCCGGCCGGTTCCGGCCGGTCGGGGTGTGGCGTGGCCGGCATGGGTCTGCGAAGAGCTGATCATTCGCGGGGTGGCGGGCTGTTGCCCTGCGGGGTTGTGGATGCGGCTGCGGCTACGACGTCGCCGCGCGCCACTGCTGCCATATCTGCGGGCGCAGCTTGCCTCGGTCGGGTACGTCGATGCCGTTGGCGCGGGCCCAGGCCCGTACCTCGGCGGTGGTCGGCTCGGGTGCCGGTGGGGCCTGGTCGAGGTCGGAGTCGGTGAGGCCGACACGGTCGGTGGACGAGCTCTCGGCGGTGGCCCACTGGTGGGCGGCGGCCAGGTAGCGGTAGGTCCATTCCTCGGCCAGGGGTCGGGTCTCGCAGTAGACGATGGCGATGGTGGGCCAGCGGACCTGGAGTTCGGCGAGGCCGTCGGCGACCAGGGCGGGACGTACCCGGTCGAGCTTGAAGATGGCCGAGTAGCGGTCTTCGACGACCACGACGGCGCGTGGCAGCGCGGCCAGGTCGGCTAGGGCGTAGCGCAGGGTGCCGGTGGTCAGGCTGGTGACCAGGTCGGGCAGGGATTTGCGTTCGACGGCGGCGGCGATCCGCCCGTCGACGCTGATCGCGTAGTCGCCGGCGGCCAGCGCGCGTTTGACGGTGTGGACCTGCTGGTTGGCGAACCGGTAGGAGTACTGCTCGTGGGAGTCGACCAGGATCTCCAGCTCGCCGATGCCGGCGGCGCGGGCGGTGGGGGTGCGGACGTTCGGGCGGGCCTGTTTGCGGGTGCGCGGGGATTGCCAGAACACGGCGTCGCGTCCGCGGGCGGTGGTGTACACCAGCTGGGAGCGGTTCTCCCGGGCCCGGTCCAGGACCAGGTCGATGGCGGCGCCGCGGCGGGTGCAGGAGCGCACCGGTACCCGGTCGACGATGTCGGCGGGGTCGGGCCAGTCGGCGGCGGGAACGGGGTGACAGTACAGGGCGGTGGTCCGCGGCCACGTCCCGGAGGTGCGAAACACCATGCCGCCGGCCAGGGGCAGGCGCAGCAGGTAGGGCAGCCGCGAGTCCGGGTCGGGGTTACGGGCGATGAGCAGCTCCACGGGGTCATCCTTGCGCGCGTGCGTGGCGGGGTAGGCGGACGCGTTGGTCGAGGTGGTGTGGTCGGTGGTGATGCGTCCGGCGCCGGTCCTGCTGGACCCGCGGATCCCGATCATCACGGTTGCGACACACCTCCCGAACCGACCCCGGACCACGACCGGGCGTTTCCGTACCCGCCCAGGTCAACGAGCACGACACGTCCTGGTCACAGGCCCGGGGCGGACATCATGTACAGACGCCCACCCGCGGTGGATACGGTCGTGCTGCCGTGCACCCGCCCACCGGCGCGTGCACCGGTCAACGGGTCATGATCGCGTCGTGGACGTAGCCGATGCCGGCGTGCACGCACCAGGCCGCCGCGTCGGCGTCCAACCGGGTCCGGGCCCTCCAGCAGCAGCCGGCGAAGCACCGCCGTGTCGGCGATGGACGCCGGCCGCGGCCGGCGCTGGGTCAGCGGCCGGACCCGCCAGTGCGGGTCGGCCGGGTCATCAACCGCGCGGCAGAACGCCTGCACCACCTGTGGCCAGCGGGGCATGCCGTGCCACCGGCTGCCGTGCAACACGCCCTGCGCCGCGGCCAGCAGCAACGCGGCCCGGGGCCCGGCGGCGTCCTGTATCCGGGCGTAGACCTCGGCCTGGCCGGCCGCGTGGCGGCGCAACGCCGCCAGCCACCGCCCGGCCAACTGCCGCACGCTCCGCCCGTCGGGCAACACGCGGCCGGCGTCGGTGACCGCCTGCGCCAGCCCCGACCAGTCCGTACCCGCCAGGGCCAGATGGTGGCGAATCAGGCGCACGGTCGCCGCATTGGCCCGCATCATCTGACCGTCGGAGATCACGCTGTCCGGGCCGGCGTGCCAGTCCTCCAGCGGGCTGTCACGCCACAGCTCATGCGCGACCCCGACCGCCGCCGCCCACAACAGCGCGTCGACGTCGGCGGGCGCCACACCAGCCGGCCGCAGCATCCGCTCGATATCGGCAACGGCCCCGGCGTCGAGGTCCACACCGGCAGTATCCCGCCGCAACCTTCGCCGGTCGTGCCGGCTGGGGTCGGTGCCGGCGCGGACGGCCGGCTGGGCGCCACCGGCGGACCGCTACCGGTCGAGTGCCTGGGTGATGATGTCGATGCCGACGCCGAGGGTCGACTCGATGTCACCGATGTCGAGGGCGACGTCGAGCAGCGTGAGGTGGTCATGCAGGGCGTCGAACGAGCCGGGCAGGTGCTGCAGCGGTGGCCGGTGCCGGGGCCGTTCGGCGGCCTGCGTGGTCATAGACACGGCGTAGGCGACCGCGGCCGGCCAGACCTGCTCGACGAAGCTATCGGACGGGTCCTGGTCGGCTTCGCGCCAGTTCTCGGCCTGCTCGTCGCGGACCCGTTGGCGCAGGTCGGGCAGCGCCTTGTCGAGAGCGGCCACCACCGCGGCGAGTCGGGCGCCGGGGCCGAGGCTGGCCAGGGGTGCCGGGCGCCGATCGGCGGGTGGCAGCCAGATCCCGATCAGGCCCGGGTCCGACCACGACTGCGACGGGAGGTACACGGTGCCGGCGTCGCGCCACTGCTGGTGCAGCCGCTGGCCGAAGCCGTCGCCGGCGGCGCAGGCCAGCAGTGCCGCCGGCCCGGCCCACCCGGCCGGGGTGGACAGGTCGCTGTCCGGCAACCGGTCGATCTGATAGGCCAGGTAGGCGGTGGCGTGGTCGCCGCTGACGAAGATGTCACCGTCGAAGGCGCAAGCCGGGCAGACCCGCAACCGGTCATCCCCGGCCGCGGCCAGCAGATGCGGCCAACGGGTAGGCACGCCGCACACCGCGCATGCGGCGTCGTTGACGGCGCGGGCCACGGCGGTGGCGCGGCCCTCGGCGAGCATCCCGTTGAGGCGGGCGATCACCTCACCGACGGGCCGGTCGCCGCCGATCTCGGCCCATGCCTCGTAGCCGGTCGCCACCAACGGTGCGGCCATCTCCACCCATGGCGGGAGGGACAGGTCCAACAGCGCCGCGTCGTCCGGGTCGGGGTCGGGGTCGTCTTCCCCGCGAAACGAGCTCACCTGGTCGGCGCGGCCCACCGTCACCTGTGCCGGACCCCGCCTGACGTTACAGTAGTTAGTCGAGAGGGGCGTCAGGCAGGACGCTGGTAAGCGCCGGGCCAATTGAGTGGTGGTGCAATCGCGATCCCTGCGTTGATCAGCTTGTTGTTGAAGGTGTACGTCGTAGGAGAAATCCCGCCTGTTTAGATTTTCGCGGTCACGCAGTACTGAAGCGAGGTTCATGCGGGTCGCCATAGCATCTGGATGGTCGGGCTTTAGCCGCTGAAGCTGTATGGCGAGTACCTCCTGAAAGAGTTCCCCCGCCTCCGCCAGCTTACCGCGGGCGTGAAGCGCGAGGGCGAGATTGTGGCGGGTTGCCAAAGTCGCGGGATGATCCGAACCAATCCGGTCCTCATCGCGAGCAAGCACCTCACGGAACGTGGCCTCCGCCCGGCAGAGATCGCCTTTGGATAGCTGGACAACCGCCAGGTTGTGGCGCGTGATCAGCGTGCGGGGGTGATCTGCCCCCAGCAGTCGCGTGCGATCAGCCAGAAGTTGGTCCAGTAGGTGTTCCGCGGCATCCAAGTTCCCCTGTTCGTATCGAAGCCATCCCAGGTTGGCACGCGCCGTCAGCGTGTCAGGGTGGTAGGGGCCCAGGTGGACTATACGTTTTTCCAGCACCTTGTTGAATAGGTTGTCCGCCTCGTCAAACCTGCCCTGGGCCTGCAGGACCCACGCAAGATTGGCGCATGTCGTCAACGTATGTGGGTGATCTTCACCGAGCCTCTCTTCCTGCGCCGTCCGCACAAGCCGAAGTTCTTTCTCCGACTCCCGGTACTCGCCGCGAGTCTGCAGAAGCCAGGCGAGATTATGCCGTGTGAGCAGGGTGTTTGGATGTATATCCCCCAGGTAGGCGATACGTTCCCTCAGCACGCGTTGAAACAGAGTG
>Ga0137375_10010172_pt1 | contig 11148 bp, 5 predicted proteins | sample SagtaG_24_FD_104936 | JGI IMG/M metagenome (GOLD analysis project Ga0137375, IMG submission 104936) | Vadose zone soil microbial communities from Sagehorn Ranch, Mendocino, California, USA - Sage1_R_113_16 metaG | ecosystem: Environmental > Terrestrial > Soil > Vadose zone | place: USA... | reverse complement strand
CGTTCGACATCGTCCTGCGAGAGCAGCTCGTCGAGCATGCGCGCCAGGGGAGCATTCGTCGTCGCGACCGGCCGCAGAAAGATCGGTCGCGTGAAGCGCTGCACGAGCGTCAGCGCGGCAAGTGCGAGCGGAAGCATCGCGACGATCGCGCTCCACTGCGCGAATTCCGCCGGCATGAGTCCGCGTGCCAGCCAGAAGGCCCCGGCCAGCGCGGCGCACACCGCCACGTGCACGCACGCGTGCCATCCGTTGCGGTCGCTGAGCCGTGTGATCTTGAACGGGGAGAATTCCGATCCGAGCGCGGCCAGCAGCCAGGCGGGCAGCCGCAGGATCGATTTCAGGTTGAGGCCGACGACGTCGCACGCGCGCAGGTTCCGCCACGCGCGCTCGGCATCGTCCAGCCGTCCGGCGCCGAGGCATACCGCATTGATCGCCCCGACGGAACTGCCGGCGATTGCCTCGAAGCGATCGAGGCCGCGCGCGCGAAGCGCCTTCAGGCACCCGATATGGTAGGCCCCCTTCGCGCCGCCTCCCGAGAGTACAAGGCCGACGCGGCGGATCCCCAGGTCGTGGATTGTCATCCGGTGCGCCGATGATAGCCGATTGGCGGGAAATGTTTACACGTGTTTTTTTGCAAAGGCCACGATGGACGATTCGGCCCAATACCCGTCGTCCTCCCCGGCGGGGTGCGCGATGAAGCCACAGTGTCCGCCGTGGCGCGTCATGATTGTGGTGATACAGGGATTCTCGCGCAGGGCGGGATCGTCGAACATCGCGGCCGGAACGAACGGGTCGTCCTGCGCGGCAATGATTAGCGCCGGGATGCGGATCCGGCGGACCACGCGCATCGCGCTGGCGCGGTGGTAGTAGTCCTCGGCATCCTTGAACTTGAAGTACGGCGCGGTGAAGATCTCGTCGAACTGCCGCACCGTCCGTACCGACGGGAGCCGTTCGATGGGAAAGGCCCCCGGATACAGGGCGGCCTTGCGTCGCATCCGCGCCCGCAGGTCCTTCACGAAATTCCACTGATAGATGATGTTGAGCGGCCGCTCGAGCGCGTGGACGCACTTCGAGATCTCGAGGATCGGAGACACGGCGCACACTGCCCGCAACGCGCGCGGCGCGTCCGTGCCGAAATCTCCCGCCAGCTTCAGCGCGAGGTTTCCTCCCAGCGAGTAGCCGGCGACGACGACGCGGTCGACGCCGTCGCGCGTGCAGATCTCGTTCATCACAAAGATCGCATCGTGCGTCAGCCCCGAGTGATAGAGGCCGGGCGAGAGGTTCTCGGTGCCGCCGCAGTTGCGTTGGTTCAGGAGCACGGCATTGAATCCTGCGGCGTATGCCTTTTCGGCGATCCCCGTCATGTAATGCGCGGCGCTCGAGCCCTCGAGACCGTGCAGCACGATGAGCGCCGGGAACCGGGCGCGGTCCGGCTGCCAGAAGCAGTCCGCAGAGACGCGCGTATCGGCGGCAACATCGAAGAGGCGCGTCTCGACGGGCGGCAGTTTCGGCGCGAGCCGCTTGCGGCCCCACGCGAAGACGGTCATGACGTGCCCGTTGCGCAGGCGCGGATGCGGAACGAATGGGTTCATTCAGTGCAGGCGATAGATGTAAAGCGACCCGGAACGATGAACGAGCGGAAGATCAATTTCGCGATCGGCCACCAGATAATCGAGCGCGTACCGCCGTGCCAGCGCGCGAGCGCCGTCGGGCGTGTTCCATTGAAGCGCGGCGAGCGCTCGCAGGCGATCTGCGATGCGCAGCGCCACATTGCGATCGTACATCGCGATGGCGCGGTCTTTGAGCTCTTCGATGAGGACGTCCCGCCGTCCGGCTGCGCGCACGCTGGAGCCGTACTTCGCCGCGTGAATTGGATCCGCGAGCCATCCGCTGCCCGGCTCGGTCGAGGACGCAAACGCCATCGCGTCGCGCCAGTCATCGTTCTGAATGTCCACGGCGAAGACCTTCCGATCGTGAAACTCGATGAAGCAGGCGTACACGCCGCGGCCCAGCGAAAGTGCGAGCACGAGCGCCGCCACGGCAGCGGGGCGCCGTGATGGCGTAGCCTCGGCGAGCCACCAGACCAGGTAGATCGTCCCAAATACGTCGAGCAGCCAGAAGATGCGAGCCGTTTGCATCTGCACGGCCAGCGCGACGTGCGCGGCGTTGAAGGGCAGCCACGCCACGAAGAGCAGGACCAATGTCATCGCGCCGAGCACAAGGGGGGTTTCGCCAGGGATGGTGATCCCCTTCCGCGATCGCATGCGCCAGCAGAACAGAATCACCGGGATCGCCGCGAGATTCGTGACCCAGACATCCGGCGGCCACGCCAGCGGGAACAAGTCCTTCTCGCCGATGGCCGCCAGCCACTCGGCGTCCATTCGGACGAAAGGGCCCGCGAGGGCTCCGCGCAACGCGAGCACGCCTGCGAAGACGAGTGCAGCGACCGCTGCGGCTCCGATCGCGATACGCCATCGAGGCTTCCCGAAAAACGTAGCGGCTCCCAGCCAGATCAGGAACCAAACCATTGTAGTGGGATGAATGGCACCCGCCAGCGCGAGCAGCACGATCCATGCGCGGTCGCGTCGTTCGAGAAACATCGCCACGGCCCACAGGCCGAGCGCGAAGGCGAGCTGCCGTGGATGGAAGTAGCCCTCGAGCGTGTTGGCGCCGGTCTTCGCGATTGCATGACGAAGCGTCAGCGCAGCGAGCAGGGCGGCGACGGTCCACGCGTTACGGTAAAGGTGCGATCCGATGCGGGCCGCGGCTGCTGCGAGCAGCAACAACGAAATCACGTAGAGCGTGAGGAAGAGATGCTGCAGCGACGCGCCCGTCACGCGCACGAGTCCCGCGACCGCCTCGTCGACGATCGTCAGTCGCGCCTGCGAATCGATCAGCGTGGCATCACGCGGATAGGCCGCGGGGTCGAGATGGCGGACCACGGCGGGAATGTAGAACGCCTGATCGGACGCCGCGTAGCGATATCCCGCCGCGTTCAGCGTCGCGAGCAGGACGAACAGGACGGCGGCACTAACCTTCGTCAGCGGTCGGTCCGTAGAGCGCGGGCAGCGGCACGTTCCGCAACCGGAGGTAGACGGTCAGCTGGCCGCGGTGGTGGATCAGGTGATTCATGATGAAGCTGCGGAACACCGCCACCTTCGGCATCGTGAGGATCTCGTGATCGCCGTTCTTCATCGTCCACGTGCTGAGCATCGCGCCGTCGGGCTGCGCGTCGAGCTTCGCGCGTGCTTTCTTCACGTTGTCGTCGAACGCGTTCAGGATCACCTCGATCGAGTCGGGTTGCTTCGGCCGCGCGTCATCGCCGATCGTCGCGAGATCGAACACCGTGTAGTCGAGGGTCGCGTCGATCCAGTGAGGGATGTTCGCGACGTGTGCGGCAAGCTGGCCGAGACTGAAAGACTTGTCGTGCGGCTTCCACGCAAGATCCGCGACCGGGACGCGCTCGAGCACGCGCCGCGTCGCGCCCATCTCGTGGTCGAATTCGGGGAGCAGTGCGTCCTTCAGCGCCATGCACCGAAGTATAAATCGGATGTCGGTTAGAGTTTGAACTCGAAGGAGTCGAAGGAGTCGAAGAAAGTCGAAGCTCCGAGAGGGTTCCGTTCCTTCGAACTTCGAAGCTTCGAAGCTCGAAGACTGAGATCCTTCGACTGCCTTCGACTCTTCGACTCCTTCGAGTTGAGCGCCCGAGTCCGGTCGTCTGATCGGGAGCCGGGAACAGAGGACCGTACCCCCGCCGTCTGACCGCGGCAGATTCCCCCCTGATGAGACGGGTCTTGCGCCCGCGCGTTGAGAGCGCTGAACGGAATGGCGGCGGCGCCAGCCAGCGTGCTGGCGCCCTTGAGAAACGAACGGCGATCCATGCAGACCTCCTGAGTGCGCGGCGCCGGTAGTCGAGGCCGCATGCAGGAGTCTGCCGCGCGCGCGTGTCGATGACGCGGCGACGATGTAAAAAGGGTACGTCAGTCGTCGCGCAGCGCCGCGATGGGATCGATGCGCATGGCGCGTCGTGCGGGGAGATACGTGGCAAGCAGCACGACGCCCCAGAGGAGGATGGCGACGACGACATATGTCGCCGGATCCGCCGCGCCGATCCCGAAGAGCATCGCGCGGATCAGGCGGGTCAGCGTCAGGGCGCCGGCCGATCCCAGGGCCGCGCCGGCAGCGGCTAGCACCATCATTTCTCCTACAAGCTGCCGGAAGATGAGAGGACGCGTCGCACCGAGCGCGATGCGTACCCCGATTTCCTTCGTTCGTTCGGCGACCGCCCCTGACGCCACGCCGTATATCCCAATGGCCGCGAGGATCAGTGCGATCCCGGCAAACCCGCCGAGCAGGATCAGCACGAACCGGCGAAGCCGGAGGGATTCCGAATCGTGGATCACCTGTGACATCGCGCGCACATCCCACCAGTCACGAGTCGGGTCGACGCCGGCCAGTTGTGAGCGCAGGTCGACGGCGATTCGAGCCGCGTGCGCCGCCGAGCCGGCGCGCAGCAGCAGGAACATGTCGTGCTCGACGATCTGGGTGTACGGCCGATAGACCGTCGAGGCCGGCTCTTCGTCGAGGTTCGCCTGACGCACGTCGCCCGCGACGCCGACGATCTCGCGCCACACGCCCTCGACGGGAGCAGGGGCGCTGCAACAGGTCATCGGCGAACGCTCGAGCATGCGTATGTGCCGGCCGATCGGATCCTGATCGCGGAACTGCCAGCGCGCCACGCTTTCACTGATGATGACGACCGGTCGCGACCGCTCGTTGTCGGCCTCGGTAAAGGCGCGACCCTTCAGGATCGGAATTCCCATCGTCCGGAAATAGTCGGCGCTGATCAGGATGTCGCCGGCTTGCGGGGCGTCTGCCACTGACGCTACCGGGCGTCCCTCGAGCGCGAGGTACTGGCGTCGAGCACCGTGCAGCGGCGGGCGCGATGTGACTGCGACGGAGGCGACACCTGGAATCGCGCGGGCACGCGCCAATGTGGAGCGCCAGAACTCCACCGCCTCGGGAAACGAGCGGCCTCCGTCGGATCCCGTGACCAGGACGCTCTCCGGATTGAATCCGAGCGACGCCGCATAGACCCGCTCGAAGCTGCGGACGAGCAGGCCAAAGCCTGCGAGGAGCACCAGTGACAGCGCGAGCTCCAGGACGATCAGCAGGCGCCTCGCGCGGACGCGGCGCGGCCCGCCGGTCAGCGTCTGGGTCGAGTCCCGGAGTCCGACATTCAGGTCGACTGTCGATGACTGAAGGGCGGGGATCAATCCGAAGGCAAGACCCGCGAGCAGCGAGACGGCCAGTGCGACTGACAGCACCCGCAGATCGACCGCCACGGCCATGCGCTCGGGAAGGTATCCACCGGAAATGGCCAGAGCGGTCAGCGAGTCCAGCGACAGGCGCGCCACGAGAACGCCCAGTATGCCGCCGAGTACGAAGAGCAACGCACTTTCAGTGAGAAACTGCCGCAGCAGCCGTCCACGCGACGCACCGAGCGCCGAACGGACGAACGATTCCCGGCGCCGCGCATTTGCGCGCGCGAGCAACAGGTTGGCGACGTTCCCGCATGCGATGAGCAGCACGAGTCCAACCGCGCCGAGCATCAGGACCAGGCCGGGCGTCGCCTTGGCTTCCACGGACGCGTAGTACTTGCCCAATGGCTCCAGATCGAAGCGACGCCCGTTGTTGCCGCGCGGAGATTGCTGTTCGAACTGTTTACCGATCGTCGTCACGTCCGCACGGGCCTGCGCCACCGTCACACCCGGCCTCAGGCGCGCGAACACGTCCAGACTCGTGTCGCTGTAACCAGTGATAACGAGCGGCTTCAGGATGTCGGCGTAGCTTCGGAGCACGTTGGGCGGGAGCACGCCGATGACCGTGTGGACCGTGCCGTCAATCACGAGCGCGGTTCCGAGAACATTCCGGTCGGAATTGAAACGGCGCCGCCAGAAGCCGTGGGTCAGAATCACGACGCGATCGCGGCCGGATTGGCCCTCCTCCGGGAAGAAGTTGCGCCCTGCCAGCAATCGAACACCAAGAGTGGAGAGCCAGTTCTGCGAGACGAGCCCGACGCCCACGGATTCGCGCGAACCATCCGGGTGAACGACAACAGCCCCGAATCCATCGTCGGCTGCGACCTCCTCGAAGACGGCGCTCCGGTCCCGGATGGCCTCCAACTCGGGACGTGAGAAATCATCGTCGCAGGCTCGATCGCGCGGCCCGGTGCCGCAGATCTTCACGAGCCGGTCGGGTTGCTCGTAGGGAAGCGGACGAAACACCACTGTGTCGACGACGCTGAAGACGGCGGTGGTGGCGCCGATGCCGAGCGCGAGCGTGATGACTGCGATGGCGGCGAAACCGACGTTCCGGCGGAGCATCCGCACCGCATAGAACAGGTCCTGTCGAAGCTGCTCGATCACGAATCCGGATCTGGCGTCGCGCACCTGCTCCTTGACCTGCTCGAGCCCGCCGAGTTCGATCAATGCGGCGCGACGAGCTTCCTCGGAAGACACGCCGGCGCTCCGCTTCTCCTCGGCCGACAGGTCGATGTAGGCGCGCAGCTCCTCATCGAGATCCTTCTCGACGCGATCGCGCCGCAAGAGATTTCTGATGAAGCTCGCCAACCGTGACGTCATAGACATGCTTACTCGTGTCTGAGCGCCGTGAGCGGGTCGATATGCGACGCGCGGCGCGCGGGGAGATAGGCGGCGGTGACCGCCAACGCGAGGAGCAGCGCGGTCGCGGCGAGGAGGGCCGCGGGATCGTATGGCTGCACGCCGAACAATTGCGCCTGAAGCAGCCGCGCGACCCAGACCGTCGCGCCGAGGCCGGCGGCGATGCCGGCGATAACGGTCCATGCGCTTTCCCGGACGACGAGCCAGCGTACCGCGGACGGCTGCGCACCGAGCGCCATGCGCAACCCCAGTTCCGCCGTCCTTTGTGTGACGCCGTAGCTCAGGAGTCCATACAGCCCGATGCACGCGAGGAGCACGGCGAAGCCGCCGAAATAGCTGGTCATCAGGGCAAGCAGCCGCTCGCGGGCGAACGAATCCTCCGTCTGACGCTCCAGCGTTTTGACCCGGAACATCGTCAGGCCGGAATCGGCACGCGCGACGACGTCACGGATCGACGGCAGCAGCCCGGCGTCCCCGCCCGCGTAGCGGATTTCGAACGTGGCGGCATAGAAGATGTCCTTCGGCTTGACCTGGAAGATCGGGAAGTAGACGACTTCGCGTTCCGCATCCTTGACGTTGGCGTACCTGACGTCCTTGACGACGCCGACGACCTCGGACGCGCCGGGTTCCTTGCCGATCCGCTGTCCGATCGGATTCCCCTCGAAGTGGCGCGCCATGCGCTCGCTGATGATGGCGACCTTCGGCGCGTCCAGCGTGTCGTGTTCGTCGAAATCGCGGCCGGCGATCAGAGGGATGCCGAGTGTGGCGAAGTATTCAGGAGCGACATGATTGAATGCGGCGCGAATGCCGCGTTGCGTGTCGGGCAGGTGTCGGCCGCCGATGTCCCTGAACGACGTGACAAAATAATAGCTGTCGCTGACGGGTGCGACCGCGGACATCGTCACGGCCTGCGCTCCATGTACGGCGCGCAACTCATCGAGCACGCGCCGATACGTGCCCGGCACCTGGTCGCCTCTCTTGCCGGCGAGGCGTGGATCGATGGAGAACAGCAGGACGTTCCGGCGGTCGTAGCCAGTGTCCTGCGTCCACAACTTTCCGAGCGTTCGAAGAAACAATCCCGCGGTGACGAGGAGCACCAGCGACAACGCCACTTGCGAGGCGACGAGCGTTCGATCCATCAGACGGCGCTGGCGCCCGCCGCCAAACTGCCGGTTGCCGGCCAGACGCCGCGGCGACGTGGCGCGAATCGCCGGAATGAGCCCGAACAACAGGCAGGTCGCCACGGAGACGGCGAGCAGAAACACGATCAACCGCCAGTCGGTGGCGAGCGACACAGGTGGGCGTTCGGCGGTCGGCGTTGCGATGCGAAGCATGGCGCGGCTGCCCCAGACCGCGACGCCCAGCCCCAGCGTGCCCGCGGCTGTGGCGAGCACCAGCGACTCGCTCAGCAACTGTCGAACGATGCGTCCACGCGCCGCCCCAAGAGCCAGCCGCGTGGCGATCTCGCGCTGCCGCGCGTCGGAGCGGGACAGCAGGAGGGTCGCGACGTTCAGGCTCGCAAGCAGGAGAACCGCTCCCAGCATCATGAGCAGCAGGCGCAACCAGCGCTCGTAACCATCGCGCAAGTCGCTGTTGTTGCCGCGCGCTCCGGACTCCAGCCTGAGGCGCCACTCGCGCGCGAGGCGGATCTCCGACGCCGTATGGGCGGCATCGAGGCCGGCCTGCATGAAAACCGGCGAGGCCTCCCGCTCCGCGGCGCTCACCGTGACGCCAGGCTTGAGGCGCGCCATGATGTAAATCCACGTGGCGAACGCCTCGTTCCAGAGCGGCTTGCCTTCGTTCAAGAGCTCGATCGATCGCATCGGGACGCTGATGTCGTAGGGGCGTCCCACTTCCGTTCCGGAGAATCCGGCCGGCTCGACTCCGACGATCGTGAATGGCACGCGATTCAGCAGGATCGTCGTGCCGACGACGTCCGGCCGGCCGCCGAACCGGCGCTGCCAGTACGCGTGGCTCAGCACGGCCGTCGCCTGGCCCGGGCGATCGTCCTCGCGCGTCAACAGGCGGCCCAAGGCCGGCGCCAGCCGCAGCGTCTTGTAATAATCGCCGGTCACATACGCGCGGTTCGCGGCCTGCGCGTCGCCGCCGGCCGTGACAGTGACCCTGCCGGCGGGAGTCAAGGCGAAGACGCCGTCGAAGCTCGTGGCGCGATCCCTGATGGCTTCGAAGTGCGGATAGGGGAGCGAGTAGTTGAATCTGCCTTCCGGTCCGCCGAACGAGGCGACGACGAGCCGGTCAGCCTCGGGGACAGGCAGGGTCCTCAGCACGATGCTGTCGAAGAGCATGAAGATCGCGCCTGTGGCGCCGATACCGAGCGCCAGCGATCCGATGGCGAAGATGGCGAACAGGCGACTGCGGCGGAGCAGTCGAACGGCGTAACGGACGTCCTGAATCCACGTCTCGACGAATGCGCCCGCCTTGACGTCTCGGACCTGTTCTTTCAGGGACTCGACGTGGCCGAATTGGATCGTGGCGGCGCGCCGCGCCTCGTCCGGATTCAGACCCGATCGCCGATGTTCTTCCGCGATCGCGTCGAACGTGCCGCGCAACTCCGCGTCGAGATCGTCATCGACACGCCCGCGATGCATCAGATTCCGCCAGAGGCTGCGAAAACGAGAAAGGATCGCCACGCCTGTCTCCTCCCTTATTCGTGCCGCAGCGCGACCAGCGGGTCGACTCGCGATGCGCGCCAGGCCGGAAAGGCGGCGGCGATCGTCGCTACGGCGAGGAGCGATGCGACAGCGCCGCCGAGCACGCGCACGTCGGAGGACGTTACGCCGTAGAGCAGACTCGAGAGCGACCGTGCCGACAGCATCGCCGCCGGGATGCCGGCGGCCGAACCAATCGTGACCACGATCAACGACTGTCGAAGCACCGAGCGAAGTACGGCGCTGCGCGTCGCTCCGAGCGCCAGGCGAAGTCCGATCTCGCCGGTTCTGCGCGCGACCGAGTATCCAAGCACCCCGTAGAGACCGACGGACGCCAGGACGAGCGCCAATACTGCGAATGCGCTGAGCAGCCGCGCGATCAGCCGTTCGGTGGCGAGCGAGCGCTCGACCTGGCTCGAAAGCGTGCGGGCCTGTGAAACCGGAACAGCCTGCGCGATCGATTGCACCTGATCGCGGATCGCTGAGGCAAGCGCCAGCGGCTCGCCGGACGTCCGCACCGAAAGCGTCAGACCGCCGGGCTCGCCGGTGTTCAGCGCATACAGATAAACCGTCGGTCTATCGGCGTCACGGAGCGACAGGTACTTGGAGTTCGCGACCAGACCGACGATCTCGAGCGGTTGTTGATTGCCGAGCATGAACCGCCGGCCGATCGGATTCTCATTCTTGAAGTAGCGTTGCGCGAGGGCATCATTGACGACGGCGACGTTCCCGCGCGCGTCATCTGCCGGAACGAAATCGCGTCCCAGCAGCACCGGGATCGACATCGTGGCAAAGAAGCCTTCTGACATGAGGTTGGCGTAGACCATTACGCCCGGCTCGCGCCGGCGTCCTTCAATCGTGATGGGCAAGTCAATTCCGCCGCCCGATATCGGCGTGATCTTGGAGAGGCTCGCTGCCCGCACACCCGGCACGCTCCGGACGCGGCTCAAGACGTCGCGATAGTACTGGACGAGACGATCGCCAGTGTAGCCAACCCGGGTCGGATCGACCGTGAGAAGGACGACCTGTTCGGCGTCGAAGCCCGGATGGAATCCTCTGATATTCCGAAGCGTCGCAACGAGCAGCGCCGCGCCGGCGATGAGCACCAGCGAGAGCGCGACCTGCGCGGCGACCAACGCATGGCCCCAGCGCGTCGATTCGCGGGTTGCCGATAGTGAGCGGGCATTTGCCTGGAACGACGGCGTGATGTCGGCGCGCGCCGTGCGCAGCGCCGGAAACACACCCGCGAGCAGGGACGCTCCGAGCGCAACGGACGCGGTGAAGAGCAGGACGCGTCCATCCGCCGCGACATCCAGGTCCAGCGGCGAACCGCCATAAAACGTGAGGGAGACGATCAGCGGCGCGCCCACCCTGGCGAGAATCAGCCCAAACGCGGCGCCGGCCAGGCCGAGGAGCGCCGATTCCGTAAGCAGCTGCCGGATCAGCCGCGGCCGGCTCGCGCCGATCGACAGACGCAGCGCGATCTCCCGCTGCCGCGCCACGCCGCGCGCGAGCAGCAGGTTGATCACGTTGGCGCAGGCGATGACGAGGACGAGGCTCACCGCTGCCATCAGCAGCAGCAACGGCGTCGAGAAGTCCCGCCGGATGTCCGACACGCCGCGGCTCGCGGACTCAACGAACACGCGCTGCGCGCGAAGGCGCTGCCGCGCCTCGGCATCGGTCACGGCGAAGGCAAGATCCGCCATGAACCGCGCGAAGACTGGTTCGAGGTTCCCCTGCGCCGCGTCCATCGTGACTCGCGGCTTCAGACGGCCGACGATGCCGATCCAGTTCGT
>Ga0137375_10010169_pt1 | contig 11149 bp, 8 predicted proteins | sample SagtaG_24_FD_104936 | JGI IMG/M metagenome (GOLD analysis project Ga0137375, IMG submission 104936) | Vadose zone soil microbial communities from Sagehorn Ranch, Mendocino, California, USA - Sage1_R_113_16 metaG | ecosystem: Environmental > Terrestrial > Soil > Vadose zone | place: USA... | reverse complement strand
TCGGGCTACGCCCGAGCCTTGACCCCGACGCCTTACCTCGGCGCGCCCAGACCACAGCGAAGAAGCAAAAAGAACGGTCACAACCACCTCTTGACCGTCCCCGCTCCTTCAGGGATGACCTGCATGGGTGTCAGACCGTGAGCGGCCCTGGCGACGATTTCGCAGCGGGGCTTGCCAGGTTGCCCCGCGCCCGCAAACAGTGGCGGCGTCGCTGGGGATCCGACGGCCCGCTCGGCGTGGCGGAGTGCGGACCGAAGTCGGCCGGGCTGCGGTTGGAAGGATTCCAGCGTGGCGACGAGCGCGCTTTGCGTTCGCGGTGGAGGGGTGCCACGGATTGACGGCGCGCCCGACTCCTGTTGACGTTGTGCTGTGGAGCAGTCTGCCCCGTTTGTCGGCCGGGACGTCGAATTGGCGCGCCTGGGTGCGGCCCTGTCCGAGGGCGGGCAGATGGTCCTGGTCACCGGCGAGGCTGGCATCGGTAAGACCCGGCTGGTCGGTGAAGCGCTCGGGCGCGCTAGCGCGGCTCGCGCCGTGTTGCTGACAGGCGGTTGCCTGCCGTTGACCGAGAAGTTGCCGCTGCTCCCGTTCGCCGACGCTCTGCGGGAGTTCGTCCGGGCTCCGGACAGCCGGCTGCTCGATGGGGTTCTGGCCGTGGTCCCTCCGTACGTCCATGCGGAGGTTGGGCGGCTGGTGCCTCGGCTTGGCAAGCCGGCACAGGTCCACGACGCTTCAGGGGCGGAGTGGCGGCGTGAGCGGCTGTTCACGGCCGTGGGCGAGCTGTTGGAAGAGATCGCCCGACGCGTGGCGGTGACGCTGCTCGTCGAGGACGTGCACTGGGCGGACGACGCGACGTTGGACTGCCTTACCTACCTTGCGCACGCCACGCACCGGCCGACGTACGTGGTGACGTGCCGGAGCGACGAGGCGTCGCTCGACCCGCCCGTCACCGCGTGGATGAACCACGCACGCCGGCAACGAAACGTCGAGGAGATTCGGCTCGCTCCCCTGTCGGGTGACGAGGTGGAGCAGCAGGCCGCGGCGATTCTCGGCGCTCCGGCACCGACCATGCTGGTCCGTGAGCTGCGGGCGCGAGGGGAGGGAAATCCGTTCTTCGTTGAGCAGCTCATGGCCGCAGCGGTCGGCGGATCGGAGGACGATGAGCTTCGGCTACCGAGCGAGCTCCCGCCCGGTCTGGCCGAGTTGCTGGTGACCCGGACGCGGCGTGTCGGCGCCGACGCTCGGCGGGTGTTGGAGGCGCTCGCCGTAGTCAGACGGCCTGTGACCGAAGCACTCATTGTGGAGATCACGGCCAGAGCCGGAGGCGCTGTTCGTGCGGCGCTGAAGGAGCTGGCCGCCGGCCGGCTGCTGGCCGATCGCACGTCGGACGGCGGGTATCGTCCGCGGCACGCCCTGCTGGCTGAGGCGGTGGTGGCCGACCTTCTCCCCGGCGAGCGCTCCGAGCTGCACAGTCGGGTCGCTGAAGCCCTGGACGGACTCGCGGACACCAGACTGGCCGCGGAGGTCGCCGGTCACTGGGCCGCCGCGGGTCGCCCGAGCGAGGAGCTTCGAGCCAGGCTCGGCGCCGCCGACGCCGCAGAGCGCGTGTTCGCCTATGACGAGGCGGCGACGCATTGGCTCCGTGCGATAGAGCTGTACCGGGAGATACCCGAGCAGGCACGTCCATCCCGCGTCGAGCTTCCCCGCCTGTACGTCCAGGCCATCGATGCGTTGGATGCCAGCGGTGACGGCGTTCGCGCCGGCGAGGTGGCCGAGGAGGCATACCGGCTCTTCGCAGACCACCCAGATCGCGCGGTAGCCGCGGTCATCCAGCACCGGGCTGGCACCTTTCGATCGATCGATTCGGCGGAGGCTGGACTCGAATTGGTCGAGGAGGCACTGCGCCTCTTCGAGGGCACTCCTCCTTCGACCGAGCACGCCGAGGGGCTGCTCCTGCACTCCGCACTTGTCAGGAGCGCCGGCGACAAGGCCCGCGGCCGCAGCAGCAACCTGCGTCGAGCCTTGGGGATCGCGGAGGCAGCGGGTGCTTCGGAGCTCGTCCCCCGCCTCCTCGGCATGCTGGCCCACGACCATTTCGTTCACGCCGAGATTGAGCAAGGCTTTGCGCTGCTCGAACGCGCATGGCGGTTGGTGGAGGCCGACAGCGACCCGGAGTCGGTCGTATCGCTCGCCGTCAACGAAAGCGACGTACTGCTAAAGACGCAGCAGCTTGAGGAAGCAAGCCGGGTGGCGCTACGTCACCTAGAGGCCATCCGACGCAGCGGTCGGGCGAGCAGCTTCTCCGCCTCCATACTGGCCGCGAACGCGGCCGGGGCCTTATTGGGTCTGGGCCGGATCGCTGACGCGGCCGCGGTGCTGGAACCACGCACATCGGGCCCCGCGACGCGAGATCGGTGGCTGCTGGATCTGGAGCGGGCGCACCTGGATCTGCTCCGGGGTGACATCGAAGCGGCCGAGCACCGGATCGGGCAGATTCAGGCGCTGCCAGTCGGTGGAAACGTCGAGTTCAGCCGTGAGCTTGCGCAGTCTGTCGTGGAGGTCAAGCTGTGGCGAAAACGGCCTGCTGAGGCCGTTCGCGAGGTCGAAATGGCGCTCGCGCGTCTTGACGGCACAGACGAGGTACAGCACTGCGGGTCCCTGCTCGTGCTCGGTATGCGGGCATGCGCGGACCGCGCCGAGATCGCCCGGGCAGGCCGTGACGACCGCGCTATGCAGACCGCCCTTGCTGCCGCGCAGCACATCAATGGTTGGCGCGAGCGGCAGACCGCCGATCCTCTCCAGGACAGTGCATACGTTGTTGGCGCCTCCGCCGACCGCGCACTGTGGAACGCCGAGCGTGCGCGGCTGACGGGCCCAAGCCAACCAGACCTCTGGAATCTGTCGGCCAAACATTGGGAAGCACTGTCCCGACCGCATCACGCCGCCTACGCGTGGTGGCGCCAGGCCGAGGCGCAACTCCTCGCCGGACAGCAGCCGCATGTCGCCGCTGCCGCATTGCAGTCCGGCGCGGCCGCTGCCGCCGGGCACGCGCCGCTGAGCGCCGAGATCCGTGCGCTCGCACAGCGCGCCCACATCAGCCTCGACACACCGTCCAGCGCCACGCCGGCAGCGCCCCCCACGCCGGACTGGGCAGCGTCGTATGGGCTGACCGACCGTGAACTGCTCGTCCTGCGGCTGGTCGCGAGCGGCCGCACCAACTCGGAGATCGGCGCCCAACTGTTCATCAGCCCGAAGACCGCGAGCGTCCATGTCACGCACATCCTCCGCAAACTTGGGGTAACCAACCGGGTCCAGGCGGCCACCATCGCCGAACGAGCCGGCCTCGTCGACGAAACGGACCCGGCCTAGCTCAGCGCTCGGCCGTGATGTACCGGCGAGGGGACCGCTCGTCCCGATCGACTGAGTCGTCGCCGGTCGCCGTCGTCGCGTCTGGGTCGATCCACCCGCTTCGTCGGACACCGCTCCATGTCAGGAGTCGCTCGGCCGTGAGTTAGGAACCAGCTGAGACGGTCGTCTCGGCCGCGTGCCATAGCAGCTTCGCCAGCCAGTAAGGCTGTCCCCACCCCGCAAATTAAGGCAATGCCGGACGACGGGAGCGTCTCAACGCCAGAACCTTCCGGTATGGACACCTACCCGAACCAGGCGAAGCCACACGAGCCGGCCACCTCCGCGGCCCGACGCAACCGCATCGCCGCTGCCCTGACCGTCGCCGTCGTGGTCGCCGGTCCCCAGCCCGCCGCCGTCGCACGAGCGATCGCCAACCTGCCGGAAACTGCCGTGGCCGTCGTCTGGGGTCGTGCACACGGCGGAACCTGCAACATCCAAGGCGACCTGACCGTCAGCTGCGAGTCGATGCACGGCGGCTACGCCAACGCCGGCACGACGGTCGGCAACGTCTGGCTCTACGGCGACCTCGGCGGCACCGACAGGCAGCGCCACGAGTCGAGGCACTCGGACCAGTGGGCCACCTTCGGCACCGCCTTCGCCGTGGTGTACGGCGCCGAGTCCGCGCGGACCAGAGGTAACTTCCACCGGAACGTGTTCGAGCAATGGGCCGGCCTGCACGACGGCGGCTACCGGCCCTGACCCCGCAAAGAGAACCGGGTCCGTCGCTTCGGACCCGGTTCTCGCGTGTTCGGCGTTTCAGTGGACGTCGGAGTAGCCGCCCGCGCCAACCACGATGATCAGCAGGAAGCCGACCGTCACCGCGGCGCTGGCCCAGCACAGCCACCTCGCCATCCGCGACGCGCGACGAGCACCCTCGACGTCGCCCAGCGCCAGCCGGGTGCGGACGTTGCCGGCGTACACGACTGCGGCGACCCCAAGCGGCGCGAAGCACACCAGCGTGCACACCACGGCCGCGGCCAGGTGGCTCCGCACCGGGCTCGGCTCCGGCACACGGGTGCGCGAGCCAGAAGTGGCGACGGTCTGCGATTCGACTACGTACGACATGCTTCGACTGTCCAAGCAATCGCTGGGCTTGACGTCCGGCAAACCCTTAAATCCGAGGCTGGGCCCCCCTTACGAAGAGCTGCCGCCGGGCCCCCAAGGCTGCCGCCGCCCCCAGCTGCATCTGGAACCGGCATAGCCCGCTCTGCTGGTCAGGCGAACGGGACTCGAACCCGCGACCCAGGGATTATGAGAGCCACGGCAACTCCCCCACCAGCCAACTCCAGGCTGCAGGAGTCAGTCGGCCAACCTCTTCAGGCGACTCTGACAACGCTGTTGGACGCCACTTCGCACCACGATCGGCACCACGGCGCTCTCGGCGAGGTTGTTGATCGATCTGGCTGCACGGACAGACCGATGCTGGAACATCACATGGCAGCCGTCCGCATTGACGCAGTCACGACGTGGACCCACGACGAGCGCGACTGGGGCCCCGCAGGACGCCAAATCCGCCAGGATTGGCTACTCGCTCCACGCATCAGGCTTGACGTCGCGCTGCCTAGGACGCGTCTCAAGGCCTCGTAGACAGCGTCCGGCCGCCTGCCCCGCTCGACCGATCAAGCCAGCGGTGGTGATCGAGCCGCATCGCCCTGACGATCCCCTCGCCGGCCGCATCGCAGCACATGCCCTCGACACTGGCATGGACCCCTGAGAGGGTGGGCCGACGGCTGGTTGGGCGGCGCCGTCTGGGGGGAACATGAAGGAAACTCGCGGTATTGCTCTTGGCGCGGTCGTCGGCGCCTGCGTCGGCTGGTCGCTGAGACGACCGCACCGCGCCGAGGACGCCGGTCTCTCTGGTCCCGGTGCCGCCGCACCGACTGGGGTGTCGGAAGCTGATCCGGTTGCGGGGCCGGGTCCAGCCGTGCTGCCTATCCCTCGAGAGCGGCGTCGCGGATGGGTTGTGCGGATGGCCGCCGGGCTGGCTGCGCTCATGGCACTTCCGAGCATTGTGCTCGGCGGCCACGACTCGCTCGCCGCTGCGAGCATGGGGCAGCGGCTGATCGGCGTCCTCCTGCTCAGTACCGGGTTGGCCCTCCTCGCGGGGGCGCTGGTAGCTCTCCTGGCCCGCAGTGCCGGCACCGTGGATGAGTCTGTTCCCTCGGCAGCGACAGCTCTGTTGCTGCTCGGCGTCTTGCCTGGTTTGCTCCTCGTCGCGCTGCAACTCTCATCGCCACGCTCGTTCTGGGCGCTGTGGCTGGTCGGCTGGCTGCTGGTGGCAGCTGCGCCGGCCGCCGCCGGCGTCATGCGCTGGCGGCTCGGCTCTCCGCCGCGCGGTGGGCGGCTCGCGACCGGACTGGTGTCGGCAGGGATCGTCGTCGCTCTGGGGCAGAGCGCGCTGACCAACGCATACACGCCGGTGAAGAGGAGCGAGTCGCTCGTGGTCTCAGGTTCCATCAGGAGCCTCGGCGACCAGCTAACGCGGTCGGGCGCCAAAACCCGGATGCGGGTCCTTGAGGTCGAGATCAGCCTGGACAATCGCGGCGACGCGCGGCTGATACTGCTCGCTGGTGGCTATGCGGTCAGTGGGTACGTCTCGCCGTGGCGAGCCGTCGCCGAGCAACAGGGATGGCCAGACCGCGCACAGAGGGAGCTCGCGGCCTCGCCGTGGACCGCCCGGTATCAGACCACGGAGGAGTTCACCCTGATCGAGGTCGGACGCGATCTGGTCAATGCCGGCGACTGGATAGCGCCGGGGCAGCAAGCGACGATCACTTTCCTGGCGTATGCCCCCCCGAACACCTATGACGGCTACACCCTCGACGTGGCGCTCGCTACCGGCCGGGCGGACCGCCTCGACGTCGACGTACCCAACCGCTCTGCGATCGCGCCGTTCTCCGACGATCCGGCCGGGTTGTACTCGGACATCCCGATCCGGGAGACGAGCTGGGTCAACAAGGTGACTCGCGACGCCGACTACGTCAGGTCAATTGTTGAGGTCCATCCCGGGACCGTCCACCCGATCACGGTCGACGGCTACGTCGACTCGGCCAGGACGAGCGCACGGCCATACAGCGAGCTGAACCGTCGCTGGCAAACCCGATATGGGATCAACTTCTTCTTTGCTCAGGACTACTGCCAGGACTCTGCCACAGAACGCTAGTTGACTAACGATGTCGGTTCCCCTAGCGCGAAATCACATGCATGGCTAAACCGATGTTCATCTCTGTGGTGACCCGAGCGCATGCCTGATCCTTATGAGTAGCACTCCCGCCGCCAGCGGCGAGTTGGTGTCGTCGCGGCGCCACCTGCGGTGGCGGTTGGCGGAGTCGGGTCCCACGGGATGGAGCTCGCCACGGGATTCGACCCTCCGACCTTCTGATCCGTAGGCAGCACATACCCATAGACAGGAGGGGACATGAGCGTGCAGGAGTGTCAACGACCAGGACTCTGGTGGACTCTGACAGCACTGGTTAACCGTGGTTGATGCCCAAAGTGATGCCCACCGTCCGGTCCCGCGCCACCGATCCCGGTCAACTGTCGGGCTGCGCTCGATGGTCGCCTTTCCACCCGGGCGGCCCGACGCCACACTGAGATCATGGTTGGTGGATCCTGGCTCGAGTCGGCTCGCGGCCGCCGCAGCGCGTTGATCGTGGCCAGCGATGAGTACCAGGACGTGGGGCTCAGCGAGCTGCGGGCTCCGGCCGCGGACGCCGACGCCCTGGCGGCGGTGTTGAGTGACCCGGAGATCGGCGGTTTCGAGGTCCGGACGCTGCTGAACGAGCCGGCCCACGTGGTCAATGAGGCCGTCGAGGAGTTCCTTACCGACCGTTCTCCCGACGATCTCCTGCTGTTGCACTTCTCCTGCCACGGCATCAAGGACCAGGAGGGCGAACTGTACTTTGCGATGGCGAACACGCGGCTTCGCGTGCTGGGCGCGACCGCGGTCGCCGCGGACTTCGTGAACCGGCGGATGACTCAGAGCCGGTCGCGCCGCATCGTGTTGTTCCTCGACTGTTGCTACGCCGGCGCCTTCGATCGCGGGATGAGGGCCCGCGCCACCAAGGTCATGGATCTGGAGGAGCGCTTCGGCGGCCGCGGCCGGGCGGTGATCACGGCGTCGGGAGCCGTCGAGTACGCCTTCGAGGGCGGTGAGCTCACCGAGTCCGGCGATCCGGCTCCCTCGGTCTTCACGACCGCGATGGTCCGTGGCCTTACCACCGGGGAGGCGGACCGCGACCAGGACGGGTACGTCGACCTGGACGAGCTCTACGACTACGTCTACGACGCGGTCCGCGAGGTGACCCCGCACCAGAACCCCGGCAAGTGGACCTTCGGCGTCCAAGGCGACCTGGTGATCGCCCGGCGGAACCTCCCGGTCACCGAGCCGGCCGCGCTGCCGCCGGAGCTGCAGCACTCCATCGACAGCCCGCTGGCCGGCGTGCGGGCCGGCGCGGTCGACGAGCTGGCCCGACTGCTGTCCGGCCGCCACCAGGGCCTGGCGCTGGCTGCCCGACAGGCCCTCGAGACCTTGGCCGACGACGACAGCCGCACCGTCGCGGCCTCGGCCACAGCCGCCCTCGACCGATCGCCCCACACCGCGCCGCCGGGCGCCACCGGCCCGGCACCACCGACACGACCAACCGACACCGCCGGGGCGACCAGCCCGACCCGACGCCCGCCGACGGCAACGACGCCCGATCACCCGCCGGGACACACCACACCCACGACGCGGTCTCGGATGCGTCGGTGGCCGGGGACGACCCAAGGACGGGTGATCCTGGCCGCACTGGCGGCCGCCGCCCTGCTCGTGGGTGGCGCGGTCACCTGGCGGGTGCTCGATCAGGCCGCCCACTCGACGACGATCCCGGCGTCGTTCGACGGCAAGTGGCGGGGCACGGCCTCCGACGGAGCGGAGTTCACGGCCACGCTCGGCAAGGATCTGCGTCTGGGCCAGCTGGCGCGCGGCGCCTCGTCGTCGTGCTACAACGGCACGCTCGCCGTCAGCGACGCCACCGACTCTCGGCTCACGATGCGCTTCACCCCCGCAGGCCAGGCGGATTGCATCCCGTGGACCGTGGTCTTCACACACCTCTCCGGAGGCGACCTGAAGATGGCAGTCGATCCGGACAGCAGCGTCAACTACCAGCCGGAGTTCGAGGTCCGAATGGCCCGGCAGGGGTGAGGCCGGATCAGGCGGCCGAGACGACGCTGCTGTCCGGATCCACTACACATGCAAGCGGCCCACTGGCAGTGCCGATCGCATCGTCCGCTCATAGCCGCTATCCGCAGGTCCTCGCCGACACGGCCGGTCGGTGGCCTAGGAGCTGCTCACCCCAAGCGAGCGAAGGAGCGCCTCTCGTAGAAATGAGCATGCGAAACAGCGGGTAGTTCGCTCATCCACCTCGGACGGTGAAACCCCCCGGATTAAAAAGGCCGCACGATCCCATGACGTCCGCCCTCTCGGGGCGTCGGGAGCAACACTGTCGCCCTCGCCGACCGCTCCCTCGACCACCGGTTGACTGCATTTCGCGTCACGAACCGTGTCAGGCAACCACCAGCGGTCGTCGCGGCTGACCCGTGTAGCCACAGAAGTGTCCTGCCGCGGCCTGTGCTCATCCTGGCCGAGACCTGGCCGAGACCCCGTGGGCACGCTCCCCGGGTAAAGCGCTCCGATCAAGCCGTTGATCCGGCTTCGAAATGCAGGCCTCAACGATCAAACTGAGTCACGACACAACGTGCCGATAAGAGAGGTCCGCATATCATGTTGCCATCTCATGCGCCGAGGAACACTTGCTACGCATGGCAGCTGGCTCGTCGGCTGCGCCCAGCCGGCTTCAGCGGCAGGTGGGCCGGCGACGCACTGCTCATCTCATTCGGGACTCCTTGTCGACCCATCCGATCCGATCTGATCTGAGCTCGTCCATGGCTGTTCAAGACGTCGGAGCGGGCCCCGATCCTGGGAAAGGGATGCCAGGATCGGGGCCACTTGAATAGCCGATGGGACGATCAGCTCGTCAGTCTTCGGGTGAGTGGCAGGTGCCCGAGTCCTTCACGAAGTCGACTGTGATGTCACCGTTCGCGTTCATCGTGAAGTGCGTGAGGACGGAGACGTTGTCCACGGGGCCGCCGGAGGCTCCCAGGATTTCGAAGAAACTCCGTCTCGGTGAAGTCGCTCTGGGTGTCCGTGAAGTTCCCACCAAACCAGGAGGCGCCGGCGAGGTGGTAGACCTTGCTGTCACCGCTGTAGCTGAGTGTCACCCCGCTGGGCGCCACCGTCCCCGTGACGTGGAAGCCACCGGTCGCGTCGGTGGACTCGTGGAAGAGGAACATGGCGTCGCCGCTGGTAACCGTGTAGTAGGACCCGTCGGCGCAGGTGAACACCGCACCAGTGACATCGACCTGGGCCACCTGGCCAGGGCTCGAGGAGGCCACCTGGGCACCGCCGAACATGACGGCGAAGAAGGCGGTGAGCGAGGCGGCCAGGATGCCGGGCCGCCTGAGACGCGAGCTGATGGACATGTGCCCACTCCCAATCGAAGACTTGCGCGAGCACCGTTTGCTGCGCGCAGCTGAAGTTATGTTCGGCCTAATTAGCGCTGGGCAGAGGCTTACCCACGAAGACGGGAGTCAACTACGCCAGAAGAATTAAAAACATGCAATTACGCCATGCGAAGAAAAGCCCCTGCGCCGGACGGTTGATGGCGATGTAGCGCTAGTGCGCCCAGGCGGTGCCCGACATCCCCGTCAGCATCGCCGCGGCCGCTGCGGTAAGCGCCAGCCTTCGTCCCCTCATGATCGATCCCCTCCCAGTGGCTCGGCTCAGATGCCAAGAGCGATTCCCCGAGTCCCTTCAGTGAAGGTCGCACCCGGGTCGGCGCTGGGTCAACATAAAATGCGCGGATCCGCGACAGAAACGGTCGATCCTGTCATGAAGGGCCTCAGCTCTCACGCATCGGCACACAGACGTTGCGTTCCGTGGCAATCTGCTCGGCCCAGCTGTGCCATGACCGCGCGGATCGCGGCTACCAGTCAGCTCGGGAAACGCGGGCGGTAGTCGCGCCTTACCTGGTGGACCTTGCGATAGCCGATGGTGCCGAGCAAGACCGCGGCCGCGAGGGCGGCGAGGACACCGGCGATGGTGCGCACCACGACCCCGGCGCCCACGGCCTGGCACACGACCGCGGTCAGCACGCCGGTGACGACGGCGTCGATGATGCCCACGATGACCGGCGATCCCGACAGCCAGTGGGTCAGGCCGACCCGGCTGCGGAAGCTATATGTCTGCAGCAGGCCCGGCTCGTCGTCGTAATGGCTTGCGACAAAGTACGGCTCCAGCTCCGGTGCGAGCTCGAGGTAGGCGTGCCGTAGCCGGTTCATGCCGATCACCAGCCAGGCGTCCTCGATATCGGCCTCGATCAGGCGGAAGTACGTTCCCACCCCGACGAGCAAGACAACGGGCAGGACCAGCAGCGCGAACGTCCGGAAGTCCTGCCCGAAGCCGGTCGCGTTCGCCACCAGCGACAGTGCGATGACGGTGGCCGAGAGAACGGTCAGATAGGTGCCGGTCCGGCTGAAGATCTCGTTCCAGGTCATGCTGCGGGTGGCGAGCAAGCTCCAGTGCTCGGCCGCCAGGAACTGCGCATGCGGCGGGTTCCCGGTGGCTTCGAGGCCGTCGAGGGATGGCGGCGTTCTGGTCGGCGGCTGCTGCCTCATCCGATCTCCCATGGTCGTATTGCCCTTC
>Ga0137375_10010167_pt1 | contig 11150 bp, 6 predicted proteins | sample SagtaG_24_FD_104936 | JGI IMG/M metagenome (GOLD analysis project Ga0137375, IMG submission 104936) | Vadose zone soil microbial communities from Sagehorn Ranch, Mendocino, California, USA - Sage1_R_113_16 metaG | ecosystem: Environmental > Terrestrial > Soil > Vadose zone | place: USA... | reverse complement strand
TCAACGCCATCACCAGGCCAAATGCGCCGAGATGCCCACGATTCGTGCCCCCCTGCAACTTGTTTCTGGAGGAAAAAAGGGCTGCCCAAACAGGGCTGGATAGAGGACTGGAAAACCAGGGTTCGCGGTGTCGTTTCAAAAAAAACGCACCCTCCAGGGAACGATAAGCACGCGCGTTGGCGATGGCAATGGCGCTCTGGTTGGTCAGGGTGCGGAGCAGCTCGAGGTCTTCCTCGGTGAAAATGGCCCCCGATTTTTTCTCCCCCAAGGCCAGCATACCAATGAGGTCTTCTTTGAACAGCATCGGGAGCGCCAGACTCACTCCCAGACGCTCAAACTCCGCCAGCGCTTTCGGGGCTGTCTGGGCCAACAGGGGATTGGCCTCCAGGTCGTAGCGCGACACCCCCTGGCGCTGTCGGGCAATCAGTGCGACCACAGAATTGTCCCGCTGCGGCCTAACACTCGACAGGCGGTCGGCTGCCTCACCCACTGCCGCCAGAGCGTAATAGGTGCCGTTACTGTCGTCCAGATAGAGGGCAACGCTGGAGACGTGCAGGGCACTCATCACCGTGTTGACGATGCGTCCGACGATCTCGTCCAGATTCAGCAGGGCTGTCAAGTCCTGACTCAGCGCTTCGATGGTCTGGCGAAAATCGTATCTGGTGCGGAAGAAGACGCGATCCAGGACATTCTGTAGGCGCTGCCGCAGTGGGTTGAGCACAAACAGGATGGCCAAGCCAAAGAGCACCGGAAAGCCGTGGGACTCGGACACTGGCGTGCCGTACAGGAGCGTGTTGCAGAGCCAGATAAGCAGCAGATACGTCCCAATGACTGTCGCCGTGAGTACACCATACGTCAGAGTACGGCGGGCGATCGCCCCAACGTCGAACAGACTGTAGCGCAAAACAGCATAGGTGATGGAGAGGGGCAGGAAGAGGGTGAGGGGCCAGGAGCATTCCAACGGAAGATTGATACGGCACAGCAACGCTATACTCTCGCCACCCACAGGGATGAGGAAGCCGGCCGCAAAGCCAAAGCAGACGGTGCCGGCACGACGACGGGCCACTGGGCTAGGGGCGCGCCAGGCCGTGTGGGTGAGACTGGCCAACAGGAAGAGCAAGCTAGCACCCCAGTACACCGCATAGGCTTGGGTTATCTGCAAGCCGATATGGTGGCGAAAATAGTAGTGAGGGAAAAAGTGGTCGGTGAGTCGATCGAACCCCCATAAACCGAGGGACAGGAGATAAAACAGATACTGCACGCGCGGGTGCTGGCGGATGACCTGTCGTTCCTCGGGGAAGACAAAGGCGAGATGCAGCAGGACAGCCGAGGTCATATACCAGCAGAAGAGAAAAAGTTGGCTGAAGCCGTGGGTGGATTGAAAATCATAAAAGGTTACAAAGAGGCCGAACCACAAGAGACAGAAGACCAGAAACACCCAGCTCCGCTTGGTGTTGGGGCGGAGCAGAAAGACGATGGCTCCCATGCAGAGCTGACCCAGCGCCACGAGGAGTGGCAGCCCAAACTCCACCGCCAGCCGCCGCCAGGTGGTGTGCTGTACTGGCACCGTGATCTCGTACTCTGTCTGCCCGCGCCGGAGTCGGTACGTCAGAGGTGTACCCTCCGGAGTGCGGCGGATGACCTCGCGGATTTCTGCGCCTCTGCGGTTATGTAACCCGCTCTGGTGCTGGTCCACCGCCAGAATGGTGTCAAAGAAGACGAGACCGGTGTCGTTCGCCTTCATCACCTGGCCGAATGTGTTGAAGGCGAATCCCCCCCAGGGCTGTCCCAGTTCGTGCCAGGCCAAGCGCCCACACGCGACGGTGAGGACGCCACAGATGGCCATCAGGCTCCAGAAAAGCCCCATAGACCAGGCTTTCCTGCGGGATATGGGAATCTCCATGGTGCTGCCCTCCCTGGGGTACACTCACGATTTCAACTGCACGTCTTCGTATGGACCGGAGAAAGCGTACATAGGGATCAAGCCCAGGCCCGATACTGCCACCCGCGGTCCTGATGCACCCAAGCCGCCGAGGTCCCAGATCGGCAGAAAGCGCACCTCATCGTAGAGCTTTTGCTGGATCTTGTGCAGTAGCGCTTCCCGTTGCTGGCGGTCACGCTCCTTGGCTTGTTGGGCATACCATTCGTCAATCTCCGGGTCTTTAATCCACGACTGCGACCCCTTGCTGTGCACAAAGGCATCAAGGCGCGTGGCGGCGTTGCCAAAGGCGCCACTACCCTGTAGCGCAAGGGTCTTATGCGTCTTGTCGCGATGCGCCGCCTGGTCGGGAGCACGCTCCATGGGCCGCATTTTGGTCCGAATACCCACGGCCGTCAGATCATTCACAAGTGCCTCACCAAGGCCAGTGAAGGCAATATCGACCGTACAGTCCCCAGCCTCAAAGCCGTTGGCATAGCCGGCCTCGGTGAGGAGCTGTTTGGCTTTCTTGGGATCGTATGGGTAGGGCTCCAGTACCAGGACCCCGTCGAACTTGCGCGGGATAATGCTCCCTGTCGGGATCGAGTACCCGAGCGTCTCTGCCTCGTTGACTGCCTGCCGGTTGATGGCGTGGTTTGCCGCCAGACGCACGCGCCTGTCGTACCACGGGGACTTGGGATCGTACTGCTGGTAGGTGAACACCACCCACTGGGTCGTGGGGGGTATCACTGGTTCGAGCTTCAAGTTCGGGTCGCGCCGCACCTCTTCCCCCAGGGTGCCGAAGAGTGCGTAGGCCACATCGGCTTCTTGCTTTTTGAGCATGGCCAGACGCGTTGTCGCCTCAGGGACGCCCTTCAGCACCAGGCGCTTGACAGAGGGCACCTTGCGCCAATAGTCGGTGTTCGCTTCCAGGACCAGTTCGACGCCGGGCTGATAGCTCACAAGGCGATATGGGCCCAGACCAACGGGTTGTTCCTTGAATTTATCGCTACCAATCTTCTCCGTGTAGTTCTTCGGGACGATCCAGCCTGCCCCGGTGGCCGGCGTGGCGTAGAAGGTCAGAAAATCCGGCCAGGGTTCATGCAACTGGAAGCGCACGTGATGCGGATTGACGATCTCGACGGCCTTGATCTTTTTTTTCAGGTCCGGTGCCCCCGATCCTTTGTAGCGCTCGAAGCTGTATTGGACGTCTTCGGCAGTGAAGGGATCGCCATTGTGAAACTTCACCCCCTGCCGCAACGCAAAGTCATACGTCAGGCCTTCAGGGCTCTCCTGCCACTTGGTGGCCAGGCTGGGGGCCATAGGGTTATCGGGCATCGGTTTGAGTAGGGCATCGTGCATGGCGTACATGAACATAAAAGGCGTGATAATGCCCGGGGTTTCCGCCGGGTCAAACCAGGTGGGGGCAATCTGGATATGGACCGCCCAGGTCATCTGCCCGCTGGGTTCACGTTTCTGGGCAACAGCGCTTCTGAGCCGTGGCCAGCCCTGATACCAGGCGGCCAGCCCGGCTACCCCGCTCAGTGTGCCCTGGAGCAAGCGGCGTCGGGTCAGGGAAGTCATCGGGTGCTGGGGCATGTGGATCATACGACACCTCCTGGGGGCTGAGGATAGGGAGGGCTCACCGTCACGCTACGCTGGCACACGAGCTCAAACACGTTTCTGGAGCGACAGCGACGTAAGTATGTGCTCTCCGCGGTGGTCATGCAAATTGGAGTGTTGTCAGGAGCCTGGCACATGCACTGCGAGGCAAGCGTCAGGCAAAAAGCCAGTCTATTTCCCGAGCCCTTGGAGCCAGGCACGCGTTGGCTGGACGTCGACTGGCTCTGGCTTGGTGCAGCGCTTGCCCCGGACGCCGTAGCTGATGGTGGCAGTTCGGATAGGGCACGTTCCAAAGGCCGTGCCGAACTCAACCGTGCCCTGCATCACGGTCAAAGTCGTTTCGCCATCATCTTGGACCTTCATATTAAACTCGGTCTCACGCACTGCGGCGGTCGCTACCGGGGTCTCGACTTCCAGCTGCTTTGGCCCTGGACCAGTCTTGACCCAGATCTCACCTTGCTTCAGCCGCAGAATTTGCGTGACACCATTGGCTTTCTCCCAGCGATAGAAAAGTTTGAGGGTGGTGTTCTCATTGAGCGCGACTTCGATCCCCTCTTTGATCTCAATCAGGGCCTGACTGCCGGCTTCTGTCTGCAACACATCCCCCTCGTACAGTTGGATAGCCCCTTTCCCTTGCAGGCGGTCTTCAATCCTATCGGGTCGTATCACCACCAGGGTCCCGATGGCCGTCTGGGCTGTCCCTAACAGCGCGTTCTGCGCAAAAAGCGGCGTGAGACTCCCTAGCAACAGCAGGCCCACACTCAAGCTCAATCTGAGTCGCGCGGTGCCTGGCTGGCGCTGTTGACAAAACGCACGTATAGAACGGTTAGCTCGCATTGCTGCTGCACTCCTTTACCCTATGCCCCAGTACTTAGCGTGACACCACAACGCGGATCGGTTTGCGACCAACCGGAATCGTCGCAATCACCTCATTCGTACCGCTGTCAAGCACAAGGAGATTATTGGAGCCTTCATTGGCGATGAAGAGGCGCGTCCCTTCGGGATTCGCCCAAATCCCATTGGGGCGCTGGGCCTGGAATGGCCCGATATCAATCTGCTCTAAGATGCGGATGTTCTTCGGATCGGTACTGAGCACGACGACCTGGTTCGAGCCGCTTACCGTTATATAGGCGTAAGGCCCTGCCATCCCCTTGTAGGCAAAGGCAATCTGTTGTGGGCTAGGTCCTACCTCAATGGTGGCGATCTTGTCCTGGGTGGCAGGATCGATGACATAGATATCGTTCTCGCCAGTATTGGTCCCCCAGATCCGTCTGTCCGGCCCCAAGACTAAAAAGTGCGGGTTCGTCTTGACCGGGATGGTCTTAATCACTTCCTGGGAGGTGGTGTCGACGACGGAGACACTTTTGTCGCCTTGACTGCTCACATAGGCAAACTTCCCATCAACGGAGAAGGCAATGCCGGTTGGTCCCTGCCCAACTGGGATGGTCCCCAGGATGCGGTAACTGCTGGTATCGACGATGGAGATGTTGTCCTCACCGATATTCGCCACCCAGGCAAAACGATTGTCATTGGTCAGAGTGACCACATGGCAGCGGCTCCCGGTGGGGACCGTGGCAATCGTCTCGAGGGCGTTCGTATCGATGACCGACAGTTTCCCGGAGGCGAGATTAGTCGCGAACAAGCGCGTCCCGTCACGTGACAGGGCCAGGTCGTGGGTCGCGTAGTTTCTGGCATCTATGGTCCCAATCATCGTAAAGGAGAGGCCATCGATGACCGTCACCGAGTTCGAACTCTCATTGGCTACATAAATCCGCGAGGCGCTTTGGGAAGGGATCTCTCGTGTTTGCGGAGGGGGCTGTTGCTGCTGTGGCGGTGCTTCCTTCCGGGACAGTTCGGCACACCCCGTGAGCCCAACGAGCAAAAGCACAAGATACCGACTGAGCGTCCTGGCACATGGCCTCTTCCTCTGCATACGTTCCCCTCTCGTAAGGTTATCGCACCTGTCCTAGCACGAGCTGCCCTTCGACTTCACCTTTTTTGACTGGGTGCTGATTCTGGTTTGTGGCTACCGGCACTTTTTGCGAGACGTAATTGTAGAGCTCGTCAATAGTAATAACGTTGTCCCCATCGAGATCGGCCTTGCCATGTAAACCCTCGAGCAAGTAATACGTGAAGACCCCATGCCGCAGGTCGGTGCGCTCCTCGCTGATTTCATTGGCTCTGCTGGCGGTGAGGACAACGTGGCCTCTGGCACGCGAGAGCCGCGTCAAGAACGCATCGGAGACCACAGCGCGTCGTCCTCCTGTGGTAAAAGTCCGACCAGTTGTGGCCCCACTGAAGCAGGTGTCGGCGATGAAGATGATCCGTTCTGCAGCCAGACGCTGCAAGATGATTTCCACCTCGCGCATGGGCATGCCGGTGGTGTAGAGGTCATCAGGCTCCGCATCGTACAGTACGAGGTACTTTTCCAGCCCATCGTTATCAGGGCTCGTGGCATCGGTCTCTGGGGCACCGTGGCCAGCGAAATAAATGATCACTGTATCTTGGGGACTCGCCTTACGCTTGAGCTCGGTGCCTAAGGTGCGTCGCACATTCACTAACGTCGCTTGTTGATTGGTCAGGAGGAAGACATTCTCTTTCGGAATACCAACCTGGCTCAGCAGATAGTTGTAGAAAGCGAGGGCGTCTTGATCCGCAAACTGCAGGGAGTTGACGGTCTTATACTGTGAGATACCAATGACTGCGGCCCAGATCTTGCCCGGATCCAGCAGCCTCTGATCCTTCAGCCGCATCACCGACAAGGTACGGGTTGTGGCCAGGTTCTCCAGATCGACCACCGTCACGGCGATCTCATTTTTGCCTTCTCGGAGTGCGAGAGACTCGGCGAAATCTACATTCCCCGCCCGGGTTCCTCCACGATTCTCTTGTTGCTTGACCAACTGCCCATTGACCCGGAGCTCGATCCGCGCGACGCCGCTGTCACTGGCTGCAGCCCCGAGCAGTTGCACCCGATCAGTGGTGACTTGCTGAGTTTCAGAAGGCGAGGCGATTGCAATGACTGGCGGGGGGCGTTTGACCACGCTGCTAGCATCACTCGCGGTGGAACTGGGAGAGGAAGGCCGGTCACTAGGGAGGCGTTGACCCCCAGGAGGCGGAGTTGACGCCACCACGGGTGGCGGAGCCGGGGCACTCCCCGTAGAGATAGAACCCCCTTGCCTGGCCGTCAGACGAATGCTCCGATCCTGCCCACCGGAAGCTAGGAGGGCGCCGTCTGGGGAAAATGCCAGAGTCAGAGCCGGACCTGTGTGCCCAGCCAGAACCGTGTCTACCTTCCCTGTCCCCACATCCCAGAGCTGGGTCGTCCCATCAGCGCTTGCCGAAGCGACCAGCCGACCGTCAGGGGTAAAGGCGACGGCATAGACAGCCCCGGCCTGACCGGAGAGCGCACGCCGCTCATGACCTGTGGCTACATCCCATAACCGCAGTCCCCCATCTGCTGCTCCAGTCGCCACCAGTGCACCGTCAGGAGCAAAGGCAACCGCCTGGACAGCGCCGGCATGGCCAGTATAGACACTACGTCTGCCCAGGGTAGCCACGTCCCATACGTGTGCGAGCATATCGCTTCCACCCGTCGCCAGGGTAGTGCCATCTGGGGAGAAAACCACCGCGAAGAGGATACCCAACCGGCCGCTTTTGGTTGCCTTGGTCTCTTTCCCGCCTTTCCAGTCCCACAGACGCAAGCTGCTATCATCGCCCACACTGGCAAGGCTCTGCCCATCCGGAGCAAAAGCTACCCCACGGATTGCCCCGAAGCGGTCGCTCAGCGTCAGCGTCTTGAGCTCTTTCCCCTGTGCCACATCCCAAATCCGTATGGTCCCGTCAGCACTCCCCGAGGCCAAGAATTGGCTATTCTGCGCCGCAAAGGCCAGGGCCCGGACGGCACCAGTATGTCCTCGCAACAGCTTGCGCTCTCCGCCCGTCACTGGATCCCACAAACGGATCGTTTGGTCACTACTCCCAGAAGCCAGAAGCCGACCATCAGGGGAGAAAGCGACAGCGAGCACCTCCCCGGTATGGCCTGTCAACGCACGCGTCGACCCCTCAGCATGGCCAGAGAGGGACGAGGTGGCTGTAAGAGTAAGCAGGGCTACGACGACTACGAAAACTGAGGGACAAAAGCTACCAGCAGCTTTGCTGCACGAGGTCATAACAGACCCTTCTCACGAAGCATCATATGGTCGACATATGTGCTACTCTGACTACGCCCTGGAGAAGCCTGCTGAACAGCAGTTCAGAATAAGTGAATTGGCATTGTGATCTGTCCATGCTAGCATCTACATGTGCAACATAATACACCATGACCATTGTAGATGCTGAATGCCTTCGGCACAAGCCGTGCCCAGGAGAAATGGGGGATAGACGTATGGCACGCAAAAAACGTACGCTCGTACCGGCACCGTCATTACCGCTCAGCAAGGGTGAGATCTGGGAAGTCGGTCGACGCACGCTCGAGGTCGCCGTCGCCGACCTAGCTCGCAAGGGTGAACGGCCCGAGGTGTTACTAGTCGTCCAAGCTGGAGAAGAGGGCGGGGTGGTGCTCGGCGACGCTATTACCTCCAGTGCGCCATATACAGTCCTGGCAGATATTGTCGTCCGTGCCATGCGTGAGCCACTGATCGGGAAGCCACGTCGGCCAGAAGTGATCCGCGTGGGCTCAGCGGCAGAGGCAGAACTCCTCGCTACCTCACCGGCGATTACTGGGGTGGCGCTGGAAGTGGTGGGGCAACTGCTTGCACTGGAACACTTTCAGTCCCATATGGAGCTGCAGCTTGGTGGTTTGAGTAGCGATTATCGCACGCAGGCAGCACGGGCTGGAGAGACAGTAAGCACAGAGGGCTTACACGCCTTCTTCCGTACTGCCAGACAGTTTTATCGTGAGGCCATGTGGGAAGCCTACAGCGATGGGGTGATGTTCGAACTCACCTTGCGGGCGGCTCAAGGTGCGGGTAAGACGCTCTACGGGATCATCATTGGAGCACTCGGGCAGGAGTTGGGCTTGGCGCTGTATCCTTCACTGGAGGCGTTACAGCAATTCTATACCGCGAGCCTCGAGCATCTGGACCAATTCGCCGACCTGGCACCGCCAGCCACCAAGAAGCGGCCTGATCCGGCGCAGTTGCAACGTGAGGCTGAGGCGATGGTCGATCTTCTCCAAGTCTCAACCCTCTGTCTGACCTATACGCCACAGCGGGATGTGCCCCCTCCTCTGGCCGAGGAAGCGCAGCAGTTAAAATTGCCGCTGGCGAATAAATCGGCGTTTCCCTTCGTGATGCGCACTGGTCAGGGTGGTATGCGAGCGGCTACAGCCGGAGAGCTCTCCGACATGTACGTGGCTTTGGGCGCCATCCTGGACTGGGATAAACGTATCGATGACGTCGAAGGTGAGGACGAGGTGGACATCACCGTGACCTCGCAGGTCCCAGCCGTCCCAGGGTTTGTGCCAGAGCTGACAGTCGACACGACGCTGCGGGAGAATCCGTATCTGCCTGAGGAGGACGAGGAAGACATCGACGCCTTTATGCCGGATCTCTCAACCTTGTTCGAGTCTTTCCTGAGTGAACCGCCTCGTAGCAAGCCGGCATCCCAGAAGAAGTCTACGGGCAAGGCAGCGTCTCAGAAGAAGCCAGCAACAGGCAAAAAGCCCTCGGCGCCTACGATAAACTCTAACCGCGTTTACACTCTTGAGGTGTATCTCACCGATGGTCCACTCAGCTCAGCCTACGCCAACCTGACCATTTCCCGTCGCATTGAGCTGCTTGGCCGACAGACATTGCACGATTTGCATCAGGCCATCTTTGAAGCCTTCGAGCGCTGGGAACCCCATCTGTACGAATTCAATCTTGGGGAGGGACCAGCCGAGCGCTCGCAGGTCTATTTCTATACTGGCGGGCTGGATGCTGATGACGATGAGGAAGCGGGCGACCCGACCACCACGACGCTCGATGCACTCAACCTCGAGGTGGGACGCCGTTTCGGCTACACTTTCGACATGGGGGACCAGTGGGAGCATGTCATTGAGGTGGTCGCCACTGCCGAAGCACGGGGCAAAGGGAAGTATCCGCGTATCGCTAAGAAAGTGGGCAAAGCACCGCCGCAGTATCCTGACGATGACGACGAAGATGCCTAGCGCGGGATGACCACAGAATGGGCTATGCCTCCGGGCCACGCCAGTCAGGTCCCGCATGGCCCAGTTCGACACTTTAATGCAAGAAAAGACGCAACCCGGTCAGGATCATCGTTATCCCGGACTGCTCTGCGGCTGCTATGACATCGTCGTCTCGTAATCCCCCACCGGTTTGGGCCATGTACTGCACATGACTGCGGCTCGCCCGATCGACATTGTCCCGAAACGGAATGAAGGCATCCGAGCTGAGACAGATGCCGTGATATTGCCCGATCCACGCCGCGCGTTCCTGGTGTGCCAGCGGCTCCGGAGGGGTGGTGAAACCTGCCAGCATGGCGGTCTCTTCCGTCTTCGACAGTTGCTCCCACATGAGGTATTGGTCAATCAGGTTGAACTTATCGACGCGCTTCACACTGCGTTGAAACTTGGCTCCTAGCACACGCGGGTGTTGTTGCAGGAACCATTTGTCGGCTTTATCGCAGGCGAGCCTGGTACAGTGAATGCGTGACTGCTGGCCAGCGCCCATCCCGATGACTTGTCCATCATACGCCACACATATGGAATTCGACTGGGTATATTTCAATGCAACGGTGGCCACCAGGAGTGTCTCCAGCACATGGTCCGGGACCTGCTGCTTGGCAGTCACCACGTGGCGAAAGGTCTCTTTGGTAATCATCGCAGAGTTGCGTTGCTGCTGCATGGTCACACCAAAAATCTCTCGGCTTTCCATCTCAGGTGGGGCGTAGGTGGGGTCGATTTGCAAGATGAGATAACTGCCATTTTTCTTCGTTTTGAGGAGCGCGAGCGCGTCTGGATCGTAGCCAGGAGCAATGATCAGATCAGACACCTCGCGCTGCAGGAGTTGGGCGAGCGACACATCGACACGGTCACTCACGGCGACCGCATCGCCGTATGACGACACCCGGTCGCCAGCGCGGGCGCGGGCATACGCCGTGGCGACAGGCGAAAACGCCATGTCGGGCAGCAGGTAGGCTTGCCGAAAGGTGTCGGTGAGCGGACGCGCGACCGCGGCGCCAGCTGGACTGGTATGCTTGAATGAGGCCGCACTAGGCAATCCCGTGGCCCGACGAAGTTCATGCACCAATTGCCAGGCCCCCAGCGCATCGAGCATGTTGATGTAGCCAGGCCGGCCGTTGAGAATGCTCAGCGGTGCCGCATCCCCGGCGGTGAGCAGGCGTGCCGGTGTTTGGTGGGGGTTACAGCCATATCTGAGGGCAATCTCCATAGGTGTCCACCTTTCCATGTCAACCCAACCTCAAAGCGTCCTCAGGACGCCGCACTCGCTGCGAGGTATCGTAGCACACCTGCTGGTGGAAACCCAATATTGCTGGGCGCTGACAGACAAGCAGCCCAACGAGACGGATGGTGAGAAGACCATTACTTGGCGTGCACTACCCGACGCTGAGGGTGAGAAGTTTGTCTGTGGTCGGCGTGGAGTACCTC
>Ga0137375_10010162_pt1 | contig 11152 bp, 8 predicted proteins | sample SagtaG_24_FD_104936 | JGI IMG/M metagenome (GOLD analysis project Ga0137375, IMG submission 104936) | Vadose zone soil microbial communities from Sagehorn Ranch, Mendocino, California, USA - Sage1_R_113_16 metaG | ecosystem: Environmental > Terrestrial > Soil > Vadose zone | place: USA... | reverse complement strand
TCGCCCGTGCACGCGTACACGGCTCGGAGAACGCGATGCCGGTTCTCCTCGTAGAACTCGCCGAACCCCTGCCCCACGGCCGCCTCCTCGTTGGCCTGTCACCCGGATAACGCGGGAGTCGACGGTTCCACTTACACGGAAAGCGAAGACGGCTCGGTCAGACGCCGGCGGCCTTGGCCAGCTCGTCGACGGCCTCGTCGAACGACGCGGCCAGGAAGTCGATGTCGGGCACCAGGTCCCAGTCGCCGGTGAACCCGAACCCCATGGTGCCGGCGAGCGACGTCACGGCGATCGACAGCCCGACGTTCTCGGCCGTGGGCATCACCGGGTAGTTCACCAGCAGCCGGGCGCCCGCGATGTACATCGGGACCTGCGGGCCGGGGACGTTCGACACCACCACGTTGAACCACCGCCCGCGGGAGGCCAGCCGGGCGGCCAGCGCGTGCAGGGTGGGCGGGGCGAACCGGGTGATGTTCATGAGGGCGTCGGCGCCCACCGCCATCATCGAGTCCTTGAGGTCCTTGGTGGTCGCGGTGATCCTGTGCAGGCGGTTCACCGGGTCGATGGGACCCACCGGCAGCTCGATGAACAGCATCGACACCCGGTTCCCGAGCGCCATCTTCTCGGACTCGGCCCGCACGGAGACGGGCACCATGGCCCGGAGGACGCGGCCCCGGGTGGGCTCCCTCCGCGACTTCAGCAGCTTGTGCAACCCGCCGGCCACCGTGGCCAGGACCACGTCGTTCACGGTGCCCCCGGCCGCGTTCTTGATGTCCTTGAACCGCTGGACCGGCGAGTCGGCCATCGCGAACCGCCTGTTCGGCCCGACCCGGCCGTCGAACGGACCTTTCGGTGGCGTCCCCATCCCGACGATCTCCCGGACGCCGCCCAGGACGCCGCCCATGCCGGACAGCATCCTGGCCGGCGCGCGGAACACGCTCTGGACGGTCCCCGCCGCCATGGCCACGGGGTTTCGGACCTGCTCCTTCAGCGCGTCGGCGAGCAGCGCGTTCCGGGACGGCAGCGGCTCCGGGACCCACGGCTCGGGAGTGGGGATCTGCGGCTCCGGCGCGAAGTCCAGCAGGACCGTGGCGATGTCGATCCCGGAGACGCCGTCGATCATCGCGTGGTGAACCTTCGTGAGGATGGCCGCCAGCCCGTCCTCCAGGCCCTCGATGAAGTACATCTCCCACAGCGGCTTGCTCCGGTCCAGGGGCCGGCTGGCCACCCGCTGCACGAAGTCGGCCAGCTCCTTGCGGCTTCCCGGCGATGGCAGGGCCGCCCGGCGAAGGTGGAACTCCACGTCGAAGTCGGGATCGTCCGCCCACACCGGCCGGGCCACGTTTCCGGGAACGAACACCACCTTCTGCCGGAACCGTGGCACGAGGTGCAGCCGCGACGTGATGACGTGGGCCAGGTCCTCGAACCGGAGCACGCCGCCCGGTCGGTCCGACGGATCGAGGATCCCCACCCCGCCCACGTGCATGTGCATGTACGGCCGCTCCAGGTACAGGAACGACGCGTCGAGCGCGGACAACCGGGTCGGAGGCATACCGACAAGGTACGCCCGTGCGGGCAGGAGCCTCAAACCGCTCGGCCCGCTTGGGCCCCGCGTCGGGTTGCGGTTCGTGCCTCGGCTCCCCCAACGCCGTACTGCGCGGCTCGCGCGTGTCCGGCGCGGGGTGCCTACGGTCGGCTCCGGGCGGCGCACCCCACTCCGGGCCGCCTCGGTGTCGCCTGACCGGTGAGCGCGTGAAGACCGCACAGGCGCGAGCTCCCGATCAGACGGAGCGCTCGGTTAACGGCCGACGGCCACGGTTCTGCCGAACTGCTCGTTGAATACGGCGCCGGCCGCGATCTGGGGGGTCTGCTCGGTGAAGCGCTGGGCGCCCGCGGAGGCCAGGCCGTTCGCTGTGCCGTACACGACGTAGGCCGCGCCGGCCTTGGCGACGTCCGAGCCGCTCACCGGGACCTCGGTGTCGGGAGCCCCGATGAGCAGGTCGGCTCGGCTGTCGTGCCCGAGGTTCCCGGCGGCGACCGACCGGCCGAACGACTCCGGGTTGTCGCTCCCGTGGAGGCCGGCCGAGGCTGGGCTCCAGATCTGCGAGTTCGTCCCGGTCAGGCCCTTCGTGCTCCCGTACAGCACGATCACCGCCCCGGCGCCGGGGACGCCGCCCGCCTTGTGCAGCGGCGATCCCACGGCGAGGTCGGTCAGCGAACTGTGCCCGTAGTTGGCCGCGGCCAGCGAGACGCCGAACGCGTTGAAGTTCGCGGACGTCCCCATGACGTTCGGGGAGTCCTCGGTGATCTTCTGGATCCCGCCGTCGCCGATCCCCCCGGGCCCGCCGTACAGCACCCACAGCGCGCCGGCGCTGTTGTGGGTGCCGACGTCCCGGCCGGGCTCGCCGATGGCGAGATCCTTGCGGGCGCCCTTGCCGAAGTTGCCCAGGGCCAGCCCGGCCCCGAAGGCGCCGCCCTGTTCGGGGTCGCCGGCGAACCCGGGCGAGTTCAGCGTGAACCGCTTCGCGCCCGCCCCCGACAGCCCGCCCGCTGTGCCGAACAGGACCGTGACCGAACCGGCGGCGACCTCACCGCCCACGGTCTCGCCGGTCGCTCCGACCACCAGCTCTGCCCGCCCATCGCCGTTGAGGTCGCCGGCGGCCAGGCTCGAGCCCCATCCGTTGCCCGCGGTGCGGGTCCCGGGGATCCCCGTGGAGTTCTGGTCGAACCGGTCGGCGCCAACCGTCTCCAGCCCGTCCACCGAGCCGTACAGCACGACGACCTCGCCGGCGTTGCTGGCCCCGCCGGCCACCCTGGCGGAGGCCGCCAGGTCCGCGAAGCCGTCGCCATCGAAGTCGCCCGCGGCGAGCGCCTGGCCCCACCGGTCATTGGAGTCGCCCCCCGCGGGCACACCGCCCTGGCCGTTCACGAACCGCAGGCTGAGGTGCGAGTTCAGGCCCTGGGACGACCCGTTCACGATGAACACCTTGCCGATGTCGCCGCCGTCGCCGGGGGCCCCCACGGCTAGGTCGGTGAACCCGTCGTGGTCGAAGTCGCCGGTGGCGAGCGCCGAGCCGAACTCGTCGCCCGGATCCGAGGTGTCGTCCAGGCCGCTCGAGTCCTCGTTGAGGATCTGGGCCGTGTCGAGGTCCGCTCCGCCGGACGCTCCGTAGACCGCCACCACCTGGCCGGCCTCGGCATCGCTCCCCACCTTCTCGAAAGGCGCCCCGACCGCGGCGTCCGCGAAGCCGTCGCCGTCGAAGTTCGCCTTCAGCCCGGCGTCGTGGGGCGTTCGAGCCGGGCTGCCCGGCGCCGCTCCTGCGGCGATCCATACCGGGAACACCCCGGCCACGAGCGCGATGGCGAACAGGACTCTGCGGATCACGGCGGCCTCCCTGGATCGGTCTGCGGTTGCGCGAACGCTACACCGAGGCCCCGGACCGAGGATCAGTCGTGGTCGTGCGGGTGGTCATTCGGCTGTTCGTGCGGATGGTCGTGCCCGTGCTCGGTGCCGCCGGACGATGGATCCTGGGGCTCCTCGCCCTCGGGGCTCCGACCGGAGCCCTTCCTGGCGGGCATTCAGCACCCGGGCTCTCCGTGGTTCCCGCAACACCCCCCGCGGATGAACGTGGCGATGGTCCGGTTCTTGGCCACCTTCGCCAGCTTGACCGCCAGCGGGTCCGTGCTGTCGCGCCAGTTCTTCGCGTAGTCGGCGGCGAAATCCTTCAGCCGCCGGGGCTGTTTGGGCTTGTCCTCACCCATGTTGCCCGAAGCGTACTCCGGGTCAGGGAACCTCGGGTTCGGCCTCCGGCGCCACGCGGGCCAGGCTGGCGGTGACGGCGCCGGCCAGGATCAGGACCCCGCCGCCGACCACGCCGGCCCGGATCGGTTCGTCGAGGAACAGGAACGCGAGCACGGTGGCGGACAGGGGCTCGGTGGCCGCGACGATCGCGGTCCGGACCGGCCCCAGGCGGCGGAGGCCGGCGAACAGGCACACGAACGCGCCGGCGGTGGCCGCGCCCATGCCGAACAGCGGCGCCCACTGGCGGAGGCCCCGCGGGACCTCGGCGTGGCCCGTGACCAGGGCCACCACGGCCAGGGCCAGCGACGCGAACAGGCTCACCCACATCGCGCCGGCCAGGGCGTCGGTTCGCCGGAGGACCCGGTCGGCCCCCAGGAGGTAGCCCGAATACACGGTCGCGGCGCCCAGCGCGAACAGAACCCCGAGCCCGGTGATGGCCAGTCCCCCCGAGGCCAGGATCACGAGGGAGGCCCCGGCCAGCGCGCACAGCAGGCTCGCGCCGATCATCCATCCCGGGGCGCCCTGCCCCAGGGCCATCGAGCCCAGCGTCACCAGGATCGGATACGTGAAGAACAGCAGCGTGACGGCGGCGGCCTCGCCGTGGGTCGCGGCCAGGAAGAACAGCGAAGCCTCCACCGCGTAGCCGAACATCGCCAGAAACGCCAGCGGTACCCGCTCCGTTCGCGCCGGGAGGGCCGGCCGCCGCAGCACCGCAAGCACCGCCAGCAGCAGCACGGCCCCGAACGCGAACCGCACCGCGAGCATCGTCGGCACGTCGAGCGCCCGCGGCCCCCTGGTGAGGATCTTGCCGAGCACCACGACGATCCCGAACTGGAACGAGGCCGCCACGATGAAGAGTCCGCCCACTGCCTCCGCGCTCCGCCGCCCGGTCCGCACGAGCGGCCAGGCTAGCGGCGGACGTGGCCTGGCCCGCCCAGACCCACCCACATGCCCGCCGGGAAGTCCAACTCGGACTAGCCCGCGGAGGAGCCTTCGCCGTCCAGGCCGGGAGGTGGGTACGGGGCCCGCAGGGGGCGGAAGCGGGGGTCGGCGTTCGCCAGGATGTCGGCGGTCTCCAGCAGGAGGCGCTCGCGGTGCCGGAGGGCCATCAGCTGGAGGCCCAGGGGGAGCCCGTCGCCGGACAGGCCGGTGGGGATCGAGAGCGCGGGGATGCCGGCCAGGTTCGCCGGGCGGGTCAGCGCGGACGGTGCGCCGCGATGGACCCCGAGGGTCATCCCGAGTCGCACCTCGACCTCCCGCGCGTCCGCCGGGGGGGCCGGGAACGGAGTGGTGGGCGCCAGGAGCACGTCCACGTCCCGGAGGCGCGTGGCGAACCACGCGCCGCACTCCTCGGCGCGGAGGCGGGCCGCCATGCGCGCCTCGCCGGAGAGCGAGAGGCCGTGTTCGAGGTACGAGGCCGTGAGCGGGTCCAGCCGGTCCCGGTGCTCCAAGAGGTGTCCGTGGACGGCGGCGAACTGCGACCACGCGTAGTCGGTCCACGTCGCCAGCACGTCGTCGAGGCCGGAGCCGTCCACCGGTTCGACCTCGATGCCCAGCCGCTCCAGGACCATCCCGGCCGCGCGCACCCCCCCCACCGCCTCGGGCTGGATCCGATCGGTGAACCACCCTCCCAGGATCCCGACCCGCCTCGGCCCCACCAGCATCTCGGGCCGGCCGGCGGCCCCCGCCTCGTGGTCCGGGCCCTCCAGGGCCTCCCACGCCAGCAGGAGGTCCTCCAGCGAGCCGGCCATGGGCCCGGGGCAGTCCAGCGACGGCGCGAGCGGCATCACCCCGTCCAGGGGCAGCGCCCCGTGGGTGGGCTTCAGCCCCGCGATGCCGCAGAACGACGACGGGATCCGGATGGAGCCTCCGGTGTCGGTCCCCAGCGCGATCGGCACGATGCCGGCGGCCACCGCGATCGCCGAGCCACCGCTCGACCCACCGCTGATCCGCGTGAGGTCCCACGGGTTCGCCGTCGGCCCGCACGCCGACACCAGGTTCGTGGCTCCGGCCGCCAGCTCGTGCATGTTCGTCTTGCCCACCACGATCGCGCCGGCCGCCTTCAGCCGCCGGACCACCATGGCGTCGGACGACGCCATGTTCCCCACGTAGGCCAGCGAGCAGCCCGTGGACTCGTGCCCGGCCAGGTCGAACAGCTCCTTCACGGCCACCGGGACGCCGGCCAGCGGACCCGGGTCCCCGCCCTCCGCCACCTCGCGTTCGATCCGCCGGGCCTCCTCCAGCCCCTCGCCGAACAGGAGCTGGGTGAACGCGTTCGTGGCGTCCTGCCACAGCTGGACCCGGGACAGGGCCCGCTGGACCAGCTCCACCGGGGAGACCTCCCCGGCCTGAACCGCCGCGGCCATCGCGGCGGCGGTCTCGAGCTCACCGTTCACGGTCCCGGCCCCAGGAACTGGACGGTCCGCATCACCAGTGCGGGCATCGACTCCAGCATGTCCACCTCGTCGCGGAGGACCACCAGGTCGGCGTTCGGCAGCAGCTCAGCCAGGGTCCGAGCCAGCGCGGCCGGGTGGATGACGTCGCCCTCACGGGCGATCAGCAGCACCGGCGCCGTGACCCTCCGGAGCAGCTCGCGGTCGCGGACCGGGAAGTCCGCCACGATCCCCCGGATGGCCCGCCCCAGGCCGGCAGGATCCGTCAGCTCCTGCCACATCGAACGGTCGACGTCCCGAAGCCACGGCGCCCGCAGGTAGGGCTCCACTCGGTCGGGGTCGTCCAGGATCCGTTCGATGGCCTCGTCCTTCGGGAGCTCCTCCAGGGCGTCGGCGTAGCGCAGGAACCGCTCCGGGTGCCGGAACGGCGAGTCCAGCCCCGCGGGGAGCAGCAGCACGATCCGTTCGAACCGGTCGGGGCGTTCGCACAGGAGGTTGCAGATGGCGCCGGCCCCCATGGACGTGCCCACCGCGCGCGTCGTGTCGTACGCCCCCGCGACCTTCTCCAGGTCCCCGGCCATGTCGGTGAACGAGAACCCCGTCGCCGGCGCGGACGAGTATCCGTGCCCCCGGAAGTCGAACCGGACCTTGGTCCCCGGGAGCAGCGGCGTGAGCGGCGCCAGCTCCCGGCAGGAGTTCGTCAGCCCGTGCGCGAACACGGTGACCGGCTCCCCCCCGCCGTCCACCTCGACGTGCAGCGTCACGTCGCCGTTCCGGATCTCCGTCACGGGTTTCCTCCCGCGGCGTAGCGTATCGAGCATGGACATCGGCATCTCGCTGCCGTCGGTGGGACCCGCGGGCGAGCGGGAGTTCGTGCTGGACGTCGCCCGGGCCGCCGAGGGGCTGGGGTTCCACAGCGTGTGGACCACGGACCACATCGCATTCCCGAAGGTCCGGACCACCGAGTACCCGTATCAGGAATCCACGACGGAGCTGGCGTTCTCGCCGGGCATGGACTGGCTGGATCCCATCGCGGTGATGGGGGTGGTGGCTGGAGCCACGGAGCGGATCACGATCGGGACCAGCGTGCTGGTGGTCCCGTACCGCCACCCGGTGGTGCTGGCCCAGGAGCTGGCGTCGCTGGACCGGCTGTCCGAGGGGCGAATCGTGCTGGGCGTCGGCTCCGGCTGGATGGACGAGGAGTTCGCTGCGGTCGGCGTGCCGAAACGCGAACGGGGAGCCCGGACCGACGAGTCCATCGACCTCATGCAGCGGCTGTGGGAGGCCACCCAGCCCATCTCGTTCGACGGCCGGTTCTGGCGGCTGGACGAGGTCGTGCTGGCCTCACACCCCCACAGGCCCGGGGGGCCGCCGGTCATGGTCGGGGGCAACACCGAGCCGGCCCTCCGTCGCGCCGGCCGCCTCGGCGACGGGTGGCTGGGCATGGAGGTGTTCGTCGAACAGGTCGCCGCCAAGCGCGAGATCCTCAACCGGGCCGCGGAGGAGGCCGGGCGCGATCCGGCCGCCATCACCGTGTCGGTTCGACGTGGGCTGGTCCCAGCGTTCGACGTCACGAACTTCCTGCCCGACCGCCGGTCCATCGCCGGCGGCCCGAAGGATGTCGCCGGAGAGCTCGAGGCCTACGCCGCCGAGGGCGTCTCGCTGGTCGTGCTGGACCTCGCGCTCATCGTCCCCGACATCCTGGCGACGATGGAGTGGCTGGCAACCGAGGTCCTGCCGCTGATCGAATGACCCGCGGCTCCCCCTAGCCGGGCTTCTCGACGTCCTGGATCCGCTCACGCTGGCGGCCGTCGGCTTCGTGCGCCTCGCCGTCCACCTCGTCATCGAACCTGACGCTGACGGACTCCTCCGGCCGGCGCTCCTCGGCGATGGCGGCGCGGCGGTACGTGTCCTTGTCGCCCCGCGACAGCGGGGGCTGCACCAGGCTCCGTGGCCACAGGCGCTCCTTGCGCACGACGTTCACCTCGGCCGCGTACAGCGTGACCTGCGCGCCCAGGTACATCCAGGCGAGCAACCCGATGACCAGGGCGAACAGGCCGTACACCTGGCTGGCCGACTTCAGCTGATGACCCACGATGTACCCGCCGGCCGTCTGCAACACGACCCATGCCACCGCGGCCACGGCGGCCCCCGGGAGCACGTCGCCCCAGGTCAGGTTCCGCGCGGTGAGGATCCGGAACGCCAGGAGGAACACGCCGAGGTTGAGCGCCAGCGAGAGCACCACGCCGCCCGCCACCGTGAACGGGGAGTGCCCGCCGGCCGAGACGATGCCCGCCACGACGGCCGAGGCCACGGCAGCGACGCCCAGGAGCGCGAGCATCATCAGGGCCCTGATCTTCGACTTCCAGAAGTTCGGGCGATCCCGCTTCCGAACGTCCCACACACGGTTCATCGCGGCCTGCATCGCGTTCATGACCCCCAGGCCACCCCACAGGGTCCCGGCGATGCCGACCGCCAGGCTCAGCCCGCTCCCCGAGAGCGAGTGGACGTTCGACCGGATCTGGTCGCCGATCACTGGGAACTGCGCCAGGGCCGAATGGAGGACCGAGTCCTGCAGGTCGGAGTTTCCCTGGAGTACGAATCCCAGGACGGTGACCATGACCAGCAGCAGCGGGAACAGCGAGAAGAACCCGTAGTAGGCGAGCAGCGCGGCCAGGTGCCCCGCCTCGTCGTCGCCGAACTTCTTCACCACGGCGAACGGGAACGCCAGCACGGTGTGTCGTTGCTGGAAGCCGTCCACGGCGCGGATGGCCCGCTCGACGGGGTTCACATCCCGGAGCGTTCCCGCACCGGGGTGGACGGCAAACCGGGCTCAGGCCGTCAGGACGGAGTGGCCGGTGCGACGGGGGCCGGCTCGGCGGCCGGCTCGTCCCGCTGGGGGTGCGGGAGCTGGTCGCCCAGCCGCTTGGCCCACGCCGCCACCAGCAGGGCCGCCCCCAGGAACACCGCGCCCGCGACCCTCATCAACAGACGCGCCCGGCCGGGGCTCCACGTGGCGAACAGGATCAGCGCGGGAACGATCCACGCCAGGTTGAAGGCCACGTCGAAGAAGCTGAACCCCCGGCCCCGGTACTGGTCGGGGAGGGTCTGCTGCATGATCGTGTCGGCGGAGATCTTCCCGATGAAGTAGGCCAGGGCGGCGACGAACGCGGTCACCGACAGCCCGAGCGTCGAACGGACCCCGCCCACCAGCACGAACCCCACCCCCGCCGTGCCCATGGCCGCCACGATCAGGCGGGCCGGGGGGGTCCGATCCTTCAGCATCTGGGCCAGGACGAATCCCAGGGAGGCGCCGGCCGCGGCGGCCAGCCCGGCCACGATCACGGCCGCGTTCGACGAGTTCCCCTTGCCGCCGAGGATGTCCCGGGCCTGGAGCGCGAACACCAGCGACGCGAACGACACCAGCGTCCGCAGCGTCAGGAACGACGTCACGCCGAGCGAGGCCGCCGGGCGCTTGCGGATCTGGCGGATCCCCTCGCCGATGTCGCGCAGGATCCGGCGGGCCTCGTCCATGAACCGGGTCGTGCGGGTCCCCTCGGCGAGGTTCCCCACGCGGGACGCGAACAGCGCCCCCACCCCGTACACGATCGCGCCGACCACGATCACCGCACCGGCCGACGTGGCCTTGGTTCCCACCAGCGCGATCCCCGCTCCGGTGAGCTGGAACACGGCCTGCCCCGCCTGGGAGATCGAGTTGCCCTGCATGAGGTTCCGGCCGGACAGCACGTTCGGCATCCCCGCCGACTTGATGGCCAGGACCAGTCGGGTCGAGGCCAGCGTGAGGATCAGCGCGCCGATCAGCATGGCGTCGGGGAGCGACGAGGCCCCCAGCCCGATGACCACGATCACCGCGGCCCGGAACCCGTTCGCCAGGACCAGGAGCTTGCGGCGGTCGAACCGGTCGATGACCACGCCCATGAAGGGGCTGATCACCATGTACGGCAGGTACGTCAGCAGGACCAGAGCCAGGATGTGCCTCGGGGATCGGGCCTGGTCCAGCGAGAACCCCTTCTCGCCCCCGAACGCGATGGTCTTGGCCAGTGCGGCCTGCACGATCCCGTCGCCGAGGACCGCCAGGAACACCGCTCCCATCAGGGTCCCGAAGTTCCGGTTCGAGAACAGCGACACGGATCGCCGGACAAACGGAACCACCACCGCCTTCCCCCGCTCGCGGCGCCGGGCCATGAGGTGGAGCACGCCCGCGGCTCCGCACGCCACCACCACCGAGGCCACGCCGTCGGCCACCGTGAACGGCGAACGGTGCACGGCCTTCACGAAGAACGCGGCCGTCACCGACAGCGCGAACGACATGCCCGGCACCATGGCCAGGCGCGTCGGGAAGTCGTCCAGCTCGAACCACCGCATGGCGATGAGCCCCGGCACCACCAGCAGCAGGATCAGGACGATCACCACGCGGAGGATGTGCAGGGGATCGGAGAACCGCCCCGGCGGGTCCGACAGCGAGCGGGCCTCGGACTGACCCGACGCCTGCCCCGCCGTGATGGCCGAGTCCGACACCGGCGCCAGGTTCGGGCCCGTCACCACCGAGACGTGCTCGAACAGCGAGACCACGTTCGGCGCCAGCGACGGGTCCTTGGCCACCGGGTCGTCGTTCACCGTCGACTGGTTGAACCGGTCCACCAGGAACGCCATCGGGGCCTGGTCGAACCGCCCCAGCACGGACTGCATCTCGTCGAAGAACCCCACCGAGACGCACTCGTACACCAGGTCCAGCGGGACCGGCTTGCAGTCGCCGAGGTCGACTCCCGTGGCTGACGGACGCCCGGCGAGGAAGTCCGGGAGGTCGCCGAAGTAGATCGTCGACCGCAGGGCCTCGTTCCCCTCGAGGCCTGAGCGCGACACGTTCGAGAACGTCTTGGCCCACCCCCAGGCCTTGCGGTCCCGGCGGTAGTCGATGACGAACACGATCGGCCGG
>Ga0137375_10010160_pt1 | contig 11153 bp, 10 predicted proteins | sample SagtaG_24_FD_104936 | JGI IMG/M metagenome (GOLD analysis project Ga0137375, IMG submission 104936) | Vadose zone soil microbial communities from Sagehorn Ranch, Mendocino, California, USA - Sage1_R_113_16 metaG | ecosystem: Environmental > Terrestrial > Soil > Vadose zone | place: USA... | reverse complement strand
CGTTCCCGCACCGCGACGATGAGCTCGCCCAGTTCCTGGACGAGCTCGCGAGCCTGTTTCCGCACCGCGTGATCACCGCGGAGGATCGCGAGCGTACGGACATGTATCGGCGGCATCTCGAGGGGATGGCTACGCACGATGTCCAGGGCGCCGACCTGACGCGATTCCTCCAAGATCTCAGGATGACGCTCACGATCCACGACCGGAGCCGTGGCGACCGCACCAGAGCCGTGCAGCTCATCAACAAGACGAACCAGTTCAACCTCAACGGCCGCCCCGTGACGGACGAACAGGTCGACGCGATTCTCGATGCCGGTGGCCGGCTCCTGAGTGCCACACTCGCCGACCGCACGGGGAGCCACGGCGAAATCCTGGCGTGCCTGATGACCGTGGACAACACGATCACATCGTTCGTCATGTCGTGCCGCGTGTTCCAGCGTCGCGTCGAATACGCGTTCGTTTCATGGCTCGCGGCTCAGCCCAATCCACCTGCCGGTCTGGAGTGGGCGAGCACGCCGCGCAACACGCCGTTCCAGCAGTTCCTCGATGAGGTCGCCGGACCGCTCAATGGCGCCGGTTTCGTGCGCCTCGATCCCGTAACTGTCGTGCAGCGCCACGCTCGCGACATCGGGCTGTTCGCGCTCCGGCAGGCGTGAGCGAACCCCGATGACGCGCGATCATCGGTTCCCTGACGGCGCGCGTTTCGCGTTCACGGTGATCGACGACACCGATGTCGCGACGGTCGAGAATGTTCGGCCGATCTACCGGCTGTTGGAATCCCTGGCAATGCGGACCACGAAGACCGTGTGGCCCGTGCGCTGTGAGGAGGGGAGCCGCAACTTCTCCCTCTCCGAGACAATGGACGACCCCCACTACCACGACTTCGTGGTCGACCTGCAGGCCCGCGGCTTCGAGATCGCCTTCCACGGCGCGACAATGGAGAGCAGCACGCGAGAGCGGACGGCGCGGGCGCTGGACCGCTTCCGCGACGTCTTCGGCGCGCCACCGCGAGTGCATGCGAACCACTCGTTCAATCGCGACAACCTGTACTGGGGCGTCGGGCGGCTCGACGATCCTACGTTACGGTTGTTGTACCGCGTCGCCTTCCGGCAGGCGCCGGACTTCTATCAGGGGCATTGCCCGTGGTCGTCTTTTTGGTGGGGCGACCTCTGCAGCGAGCAGATCGAGTACGTCCGGAACCTGACGTTTTCGGAGATCAACCTGCTGCGCGTAAATCCATCCATGCCCTACCGGGACCCGGGCCGACCGCAGGTACGCTGGTGGTTCTCCGCCACGGACGCGGAAGATGCGGAGGAGTTCAACCACATGCTCCGGCCGGAGAACCAGCGACGGCTCGAAGCCGAAGGTGGCGTTTGCATCATCGCCACCCATTTCGGGAAGGGGTTCGGCTCCGCCGGCAAGGCGAACGCGGAGACGCGGCGGCTCCTGGAGCTGCTCGCCGCCCGCAACGGTTGGTTCCCCCCGGTCGGGAATCTCCTCGACTGGCTGCGCGCGCAACACCGGAGCGATAGCCTGCCGGCGGGCGAATGGCGTCGAATGCAGTGGCGCTGGGCGCGAGACCTGGTGGCGCGCCGGTTCGCCGCTAGCCTTCGAGCACGACGACGGCGGCGGCGAGCCCGGGTTGGTGGCTGATGCTCAGGTGAACGCGTCGCACGCCACGCTCGCCGGCCCGTGCCGCCACGCGTGCCCCCAGCCGTAGCGCCGTCTGCCCGTCGTCGGTTTTCATCACTTCGATTTCCGTGAGCGAGAGGCCACCGGCGAAGCCGATCCCCAACGCCTTGAGAAGAGCCTCCTTGGCGGCAAACCGGGCCGCGAGCGCCTGGATCCGGTCACCGCGCTCGGCGCAGTCCGCCAGCTCGGTGGGGGTGTAGATCCGCTGCTCGAACCGTCGCCCGTGCGCGGCCAACGCACGGGCGACGCGTTCTGTCTCCACCACATCGAGCCCCACCCCGAGGATCATGTGTCGCGCTCCCTCGCATCAAGTTAGCGTGCGTCGAAAACTGTGGCGTCGCCGCGACGGACTGCTGCCGGGATCCCCCACGCTCGAGGCCGACGCCACGCGCGCCCGGCCGGGCACGGGCGTTGCACCTGTCAGGGCTGTGATCGCCCACCACTTTACGATCGACCTCGAGGAGTACTTCCAGGTCTCTGCGTTCGAGTCCCGGGTGGCGCGCTCAGCATGGGAGCATTTCGAGTCCCGGGTCGGCGGGCAAGTCGCTCGGCTGCTCGCGCTACTGGCTCGGCACGAAGCCCGCGCGACGTTCTTCGTGCTCGGCTGGGTGGCGGAGCGGCAAGCAGAGCTGGTCCGCACGATCGCGCACGCGGGCCATGAGATCGCGTCGCACGGCTGGGACCACGCGCGCGTGACCCAGCAGACGCCGTTCCAGTTTCGGGATTCCATCCGGCGCACCAAGAACCTGCTTCAGGACATCAGCGGCGTACCCGTGCTGGGTTTTCGTGCACCGAGCTTTTCGATCGTGCCGGGTCGGGAATGGGCGCTCGACGTGCTTATAGAGGAAGGATACCAGTACGATTCGAGCCTGTTTCCGGTGCAGCGCCCAGGCTACGGGTATCCCAACGGACAGCCGGATCCGCATTGGTTGGAGCGCCCGGGTGGACGCCTAGCGGAGATTCCTCCGGCCACGCTGCGTTGGTGCGGGGTGCGGCTGCCCGCAGCGGGCGGGGCGTACTTTCGACTATTCCCGGCCGGTGTCGTCCGGGCCGCACTCCGCCAATGCGAGCGCCGCGGTGTGCCGGGCACTTTCTACATCCACCCATGGGAGCTCGATCCAGGTCAGCCACGACTCGACGTATCATGGCTGACGCAGCTGCGGCACTACGGCGGACTACGGCAGATGGCGGAGCGGCTCGAGCGGTTGCTGGTCGACTTCCGGTTTACCGCCATCCGGGACACGGTGGCGCGGTTCCGAGAAAACGTGGCGGCCGGGGGCGGGGCGCTATGGTGACGCTACCGCTCGACGGCGGCACGAGCACCTGGGACGATTTCGTCACACGCGCCGCGGGAAGCAGCTTCTGTCATCTCGCCGGCTGGCGCGACGTCCTGAGCGACGCGCTCGGGGCGGAGTGCTTGTACCGGGTAGCGACGGACCGCAACGGGGAATGGCAGGGTGTCCTCCCCCTCGCCCGCGTCCAGAGCCGGATCTTTGGTCACTATCTCGTGTCGCTGCCGTTTCTCAACTACGGCGGGCCGCTCGGCACGCCCGGCGCCCGGCGGCAACTGGCCTGGGAGGCAGTCGCTGAGGCCCGCAGTTCACGCGCCGACCTCTTGGAGCTGCGGACGCGCGACGGTGAGGATCTCGAGCTTCCGGTGGCGTCGAGAAAGATCACCGTGCTCCTCGCGTTGCCGTCCAGCGCCGAGGAGCTGTCGAAATCCTTCTCGTCCAAGCTGCGCAGTCAGATCCGCCGCCCGGTCAAGGAAGGTCTCACCGCGCGCTTCGGCCTGGATCAACGCGAGGCGTTCTACGAGGTGTTCTCCCGAACGATGCGCGACCTGGGCACGCCGGTCTTGCCCGGGACGTTCTTTGAGCGTCTGATCGTGGCGTTCCCGGATCTCGTGGTGTTCGGCGCGGTCTACCGCGGCGACCAGCCGCTCGCGGGCGGGTGCGGCTTCGTCTGGCGGGGAGAGTTCGAAATGACGTGGGCCGGTGCGGTGCGCGAGTCCCGGACCATCGCCGCGAACATGCTTCTGTACTGGGCGTTCATGGAGCAGATGATCTCCCGCGGCGTGCGCGTGTTCAACTTCGGCCGGTGCAGTCCGGGTGGCGGCACGCACCGCTTCAAGCAGCAGTGGGGCGGCACCGATGTGCCCCTGCCGTGGCGCCAATACGCACCGCGTGGCCGCAGCGCCACGCCCTCGCCGGAAGACGCTGCATTCTCGTGGGGGCCGCGGGTGTGGCGTTGGCTACCGCTGCCGATCGCGAATCGGCTCGGCCCTCGGCTGGTCCGCTTCCTGCCGTGAGAAGGGCGCTGTGAGCGCCTGGCGACACCTGGTTCCCGCGCACTCGCCCCTCTCGATGGCGGCGCTCCTCGCCGGCGCGCGGGCGGCTGCCGCACGCAATGGCGGGTCGGCTCGGGCCGAGGAGCACGTGGTCGAGCTCCTGAAGGAGCGGTACTCCGCGATGGCCGTGCTTCTAACCGAAAGCGGTACCGCGGCGCTGACGGCGGCGCTGCGCGGCGCCCTGCGGGATCGGCCCGGTGCCGCCGTGGCGCTGCCGGCGTACGCGTGTTACGACCTCGCTACGGCGGCGGATGGCGCGGGCGTGCGTGCTTTGCTTTATGACGTGGACCCGCACACACTCGCGCCCGATCTCGGAGACGTGCAGGCCGCCCTGCGTCAGGGTGCAGCGGCGATCGTCGTCGTGCACTTGTACGGGTGCCCCATTGATCTCGCTCCACTGAATCGCCTCGCGGCGGAGGCTGGCGCCGCGGTGATTGAGGACGCGGCCCAGGCCGGCGGTGCGTCCGTGAACGGTCGCCCCGCCGGTACTCAAGGCTCCCTCGTCGTGTTGAGCTTCGGACGCGGAAAGGGGCTGACGGGCGGCGGCGGTGCGCTGTTAGCCAACGACGCCGTTGGAGAACGCTTCCTCGCACGCGCACGAGGGATGCTCGGTGAGCCGCGGCGGGGTTGGCCGGAACTCCTGACCGTCGCCGCGCAGCTACTCCTGGAGCATCCGAACCTGTACGCCCTGCCGGCGGCGCTGCCGTTTCTCCGCCTTGGCCAGACCATCTATCGCGAGCCGCGCCTCCTGCGAGCACCGACCCGCGTGTCTTGCCCGGTCATCTCCGCGACATGGACGCTCGCCGAGCGGGAAGTTGAGGTGCGGCGGTGCAATGCGGAGCGGTTGCTAATCGAGTTGCGGGGCCAGCCGGACTTCGAGACGATCAGCGCGCCCCCGAACGCACGGCCGGGCTATCTCCGGCTGCCGGTGCTGGCATCGCCCGAGGTTCGTCGCTCGGCGGCTGACACCGCGGCGCGGCGTTTGGGGGTGATGCCCGGTTACCCCAGGCCCCTCTGCGACCTCGAACGCTTCGCTCCGCGCTGCCTGAATCGGAACGCCAGCTTCCCCGGCGGTCGCCAACTCGCCGGCAGACTATGCACGCTACCAACCCACGGGCGCCTCGGGCTACGCGATCTGGAGCGGCTCGAGCAGTGGATCCGGATGGTCGGGGGGGGCGCCCTCAGGCGGGGAGCCACCGCCGGAGGTTGAGCCCGGCAGTCCACGCCCGGAAGGCGGCGTCTTCGATTCGAGCCGGGACGTTGACCCTCGGCAGCGTCCATCGGTCGGCCGCGGCTCCGTGGTGACCGTCCTCGAGTATGAACGCAGCGCGATAGCCTGCCGACCGCACCGCCTGCCGCACGCGCTCGTCCCACAGGCCATAGGGGTATGCGAAGAATTCAGGAGTGACGCCCGTGTGGCGACTGATGACGTCGCGGCTCTCCACGACTTCGCGCGGGAGGTCGCGGTCGTTCAGGGTCGGGAGCGATCGGTGCGTCGCCGAGTGCACGCCGAGTTGCAGCCCGGATCTCGCTGCCTCCGTGATCGCTTGCCACGTAGCGGGTCTTGACCAGGCTGGGGGCTGCCGGGAGCCGCGTGCGGCGGCCAAGGTTTTTACAATCGTCCCGCCGTCACCGCAATCCGCAGTGAGCCAGCGCCGATGCTGAGCTGGGGAATAGGCGCGCAACACACCCGGTTCGTCCCACCAGAAGCCATCGTCCCGTGCGGGCGCCTCCGCGATCACAAAGACCGTTGCGGGAAGGTTCAGTGCGTGAAGCAGCGGCCACGCGTGATCGAAGACGCCGGCATAGGCGTCGTCGAACGTTACGGCTGCGGCGCCGCGCAGCGATGCACCGCGCGAGAAACGGTCGACGAACTCCGCGAGCGGGAGCACATCGTAGTTGGTCGCGAGCCAGCGCATCTGCCGCTCGAAGGTAGGCACTGGCATGTGCAGGCCAAGCGTGTCCGACGCACCAGGCTCGGTCGCTGCGACCACGTTGTGATAGCAAAGAATGACGCCACCGCTCGAGAGCCGGCGAGCGAGCGTGAGCAATCCCGACACATGCAGCGCTCGGTAGTATAGCGATGTTAACCTCAAGGTAAGCCCACAGTTAGGCCGTCAAGCAGGCAAAGCAACTTCTGTGCCCAATGGTGCTTGCGTGAGTGCAGCGTCGCCATGTGGTGCGTGCGCCACACAGCGGGCGGATCGCGCGGGTACGAAGGCCCAAGTGGACGCGGTACGGATCTTGTGATGTGCTGGGCTCATGACGACGGTGTCGGTCGTGATTCCCACCTACAATCGGGCTCGCTGGCTCGGCGACGCAATCCGTTCGGTTCTGCAGCAGAGTCATCCAGCTCTCGAAATCCTGGTCGTCGACGACGGGTCGACGGATCAGACGAAGGAGTTGTGCGCGCAATTCGGATCTCCCGTTCGTCACATCCCGCAGGAGCACGCGGGCGCCGCGGTCGCGCGCAACCGCGGGCTGCAAGAGGTCAGAGGCGAGTACGTCGCGTTCCTCGATTCCGACGACTTGTGGGAGCCGAGGAAGCTCGAGATTCATCTCGCGGTTCATCGGACCCTGCCGCAGGTCGGATGGTCCATGTCGGACTCTCAGGTCATCGACGTAGAGGGGCGTCCCCTGCCGCCGCCGCAGGGATTCGCCCGGTCATTTCCGGTGTTTCGTGACCTCGGTGTCGAGCCGGAGCAGTTCTTTGCGAGCGCGATGACAGGTACGACCGTCGTCGCCGCCGGCGGCAGTCATGTCGTCTACTCGGGGGATGCGTTCGAGCTCTTGTTCCAGGGGAATTTCGCAACGCCCCAGTGCACGGTGATGCAGCGAGGCCTGTGCGAGCGTGTGGGAGGGTTCGATCCCGCGATGTTGGTGGCCCAAGACACCGAGTACTTCCACCGCGTGGCCGCGGTTTCGCCGGTCGCGGTCATCCTGGAGCCGCTGGTGAGGTGGCGCGTGGGTCTCGAAGACCGCAATACATCACCGCGCAACACCGTTCCGATCGTCCGCAACGCGCTCATCAGCGTGGATCGGGCCGTTGCCCTGCGCCGCCCGCCCACGGCGGCGATCGAGCGAGCGTATCGGCACGGGCGGCGTCGCCTGCTGCTGCGACTGGCGTATGCGCACCTCGCGAGTGTGGAGCGGCCACTGGCGCGGCAGGCCGTGGTTGCCGCATGGCAGTCGGGTGCCGGGCCGACGCCGCGATCGCTTGCGATCTTCGCGGCGAGCCTGCTGCCGCCGGGTGCGCTACGGGCGCTGCACACGCTCAAGCGGATGATCCGCCGGTGACCGTGACTACCCTACCGGCTGTCGCGCCGGTGCAACACGCGCTGGGAATCGCGGTCCCGGCCCGCACATCTTCCCCTGGCACCGTTCCTGCCACCCATCCTAGCGACATGTACGCACGGGCGCCTGCCCGCTGAGCCCGCACCACCGGAGAACACAGCATGGAGCGCGACCTCGTTTTCGACATCGGTGTCAACAACGGGGAAGACACGGCTCACTACCTGCGGCGCGGGTTCCGCGTGGTGGGTGTTGACGCCAACCCGGAAATGGTTGCCGTCTGCGAGCGGCGCTTTGAGGATGAGATTCGCACCGGCCGGCTGATCCTGCTCAACGTGGGATTAGCACCCGACGAAGGTGTCGCGAGTTTCTTTGTCTCGGAAGGCAATGGAGGTGTGTGGAGCTCGCTCGATCCCGCGCTCGCCTCGCGCGGAGACTTGGCCACTCACTCCGTCGCCGTGCAGGCTCGATCGTTGCGGAGCCTGGTGCAGGAGTACGGGGTGCCGTTCTACCTCAAGGTGGACATCGAGGGCGCGGAGCACGTGTGCCTGCGCGACATCGATCCCACCGATGCACCGTCGTACGTGTCATTCGAAGCGTCCGAGGGACGTCTGGAAGATCTGTTCCTGCTCGCGTACGCCGGCTACACGCGTTTCAAGCTCATCGACCAGTTGATCTTCCGACAGGTCATGCCGCCACGTCTGCACTCCGGCGGACTGGCCGCCGCGACGCTGGCGCGCTTGGGCAAGGAGCAGCTGCGGCGGGTTCCGGGTCTGGTTCGGGCGGTTCGCTTGGTCCGTCGCGAACGAACGGCCGCATCGGGTACGCGTGCGTCTTCGATGAGCTCGGGGCCGATGGCGGAAGAGACCGACGGACCCTGGCGCTCGGTGGAAGACGTCGCGTACGCGTGGCTCTATCACGTACGCGAGACCATCACGTCCAACTGGTACGACGTTCACGCGGCGCGATGATCCAGCGCAGCAGCCTGAGCATTGCGCTGCTCAGCGAATCAGACGGACCGGCGGGCGCCGAGAGGATGTTGCTGCAGCTGGCCGAGGCGCTGCACGATCGCGGGCATGCCGTGTGCCCTGTCGTCCCCGGCAATGGCTGCGGGTGGTTGGCGGAGGAGTTCCGGCGCCGCGGGTTTGCGCCTGAGCTGTTCGCGATTCGACGGCACCTCGATTGGCAGTGCCTGCTGGGACTCGTCCAGACGCTGCGGCGGCGGCGCGTCGAGGTCGTCCATAGTCACGACTTCATGATGGCGGTGTACGGGGCGGCGGCCGCCGGCGTCCTGCGCCGGCCGCTGGTCATCACAATGCACGGTGGGCGGTATTTCGCGGGCCGGTGGAGCCGACGCATGGCGTTGCGCTGGGCCGCGGGGCGCGCGGCGGCCGCGGTCGCCGTATCCGGCGCGCTCCAGGCGGATCTGGCGGCGGTGTTGCGACTCCCCCGCGATGTCATCCGCGTCCTGCCCAACGGCATCCGGCCGACCGCCGGCTCTCCCGACGGTATGCGTCGCGAGCTGGGCATTGGCGCTGAAGAACCGCTGATCGTCGCGATCGGTAACCTCTATCCCGTCAAGGGTCACCTTGTCTTGCTGCAGGCCCTGCGGGCGCTGCGCGAGGACCCTGCGTTCGCGCGTTGCCACGTGGCGATCGCCGGACGCGGTGAGGAGGAAGCAGCGCTGCGGGCCTACGCCGCCACACGCGGTCTCGCGCAATACGTGCATCTCCTCGGCTATCGCGCAGATGTCGCGGATCTGCTGGCGGCGGCCGACGTCTTCGCATTGCCCTCGCGATCCGAAGGGGTCCCGCTGGCGCTGCTCGAAGCGATGTTCGCGGGCAAAGGCATCGCCGCGTCAGCGGTGGGAGGAGTCCCGGAGGTCGTGACGTCAGAGCGTGAGGCGTTGCTCGTGCCGCCGGAAGATCCGGCGTCGCTCGCGTCGGCGCTCGCCCGGCTCCTCGGAGATCGCGCCTTGAGGGACGGGCTCGGCGAAGCGGCCCGCCGGCGGGCGGAGCGAGCGTTCACCGTCGAGACGATGGTCGACGGTTATCTGCGTCTCTACACGGACGCCATCGGTTCGGGGTCGGCATCGGTGTGAAGCGGACCTTGCCCCACGTTCGCTCCGACGCTGCGCCCGAGCGCGAGACGTTGCAACGCTCTCGCAGCCTCCTGCTCCTCGATCGGGCGAAAATCCAGGCGTGGCAACGACTGCTGTTCGTCGAATGCGGAGACGGCTGGATCGTAGAGGAGGCTTGGCGCCGCGTGCGCAGGGGGTATGTGTGCGGCGTGGACACGTCTGCGGCGCTGGTGGACCGCGCCACGGCGCTCCGCGGAGTTCCCGGAGCTCTCGAATTCAAGACGTGGGACGGGTCACGGCTCCCGTGCCCCAGCGGGTTTTTCCAGGGCGTGCTGTCGACCGCCGCCCTGGACCAGTGTGGTGACCCGGCAGAAGTCCTCGGCGAGATGAACCGGGTGCTCCAGCCTGGTGGGGATCTGTACCTCCTCGACCGCGACCAAACACCGCGCGAGGTCGCACCGTCACTCGTCGCCATGCTGCGTGGTGCCGGGTTCGTGGAGGCTGGGGCGCTCATCCAGGGTGATGTTCCCCTGGCGGGCGGTGAGGGCGTCGCGGCTGTGATCATCCATGCCCGCGCTACGTCACTGGCCACGCGCCCGAGGTCGACTCCCGACAGATGCAGCCTGGCCTGAGTGACGTCGATCGTTCGGCAGACGTGATCCGCCCGGCCAGCTCGGGGTTGGCGCTCTCGCTCCGTGACGACGGGCGTGCGAGAGTGCGCCAGTTCCTCATTCGTAGCATCGCTGCCGGAGCCGGTCTGCTGGCCGGCCTCGTCGTCGTTGAAGTCCTGTTGAGGGCACTGGGAGCGGCGCCCACCAACGGCGTGACCACAGTCACCGAGAAGGAATTCTGGTCCGTGCCCGGCATCCTGTCGCCAGGTCAGCGCCTCATCGACCGTCGCGATCCGCGGCTGCCGCACCGCGTGAGCACGAACAGTCTGGGTTACCGGGCCAGGGAAGTTGCCGCGCGCAAGCCGCCGGGGGAATTACGCATTCTGTTTACCGGCGACTCCTTCGTGTATGGCGACTTCGTGAACGACGATGAGACGCTGCCTGCCAAGCTGGAACAGCGCCTGAGCGGGCGCTGCACGGGCGTGCGGGTAGTGAACGCCGGCCTCGGCGATGCCACGATCGTGGAAGAGGCCCAGTTGATCGATCGCGGCCTCCGGCTCTCCCCCGATCTCGTGATCTTGCTGTTCAGTGAGAACGACATCGCCGATCTGAATCGCCCCTCCACGTGGGATCGGCTCGCCACGAATCGACGTGCCAAGTCCCGCTTTCCACTGGCGGCCGTCTATCCGGTGCTCCGGCACACCGCCGTGTGGAACTTCGCCCTGGCGGTCCGTGCAACGTGGCGCGCCCGTGCGCCCGCTGCGCAAACGATCGGGCTCAGCATGCTGTCCGCCGCAGGACGCGCAGACTCGTTGACTCGTGAGCTGCGGGAGGTCTATCGCCGTGCCCTGCTCGATGTCCGGGACACGCTGGCGAGGCGAGGCGTCCCTCTGGCCCTGGTCGCTTATCCATCGCACCTCGCGGTGACAGACGAGTCGCTGCGCGATCAACTCGCCTGGGTCACGCGAACGGCTGCGGATGCGCACCTGTTCGAGGTGAATCTGCTCGAGCCGCTGGTGGCGAGCGGGTTGCCGGCCGAGGCACTCTACCTCCTCCCCTATGACGGTCACCCGTCGCCGCGGGGCTACGAGATTACGGCGGCGTACCTCGCCGACCGGCTGGTGTCGACCGG
>Ga0137375_10010153_pt1 | contig 11158 bp, 9 predicted proteins | sample SagtaG_24_FD_104936 | JGI IMG/M metagenome (GOLD analysis project Ga0137375, IMG submission 104936) | Vadose zone soil microbial communities from Sagehorn Ranch, Mendocino, California, USA - Sage1_R_113_16 metaG | ecosystem: Environmental > Terrestrial > Soil > Vadose zone | place: USA... | reverse complement strand
GCAGATTGAGATGAAGTCTATATATTTGCAGAAAGTGATCAAATAATGTTACAGGAACCATATCCTGAGTTGGATGATTTACTTGAAATGATGGGTGAAGCCGGTAGACACCTTGCCGATATTGAAGCTAGTGAAGGTGCGGCAGGGAACATTTCTGTTTGTCTGCGTTGGCCTATAGAACTTCGTACTCGTTTCCCAGTGATTGATGGTATAGAATTGCCTCAACCTGTTCCTGAACTCGCGGGTGCAACTTTCCTTGTCAGCGGTTCGGGACGACGACTGCGCGAAATCATCGACGAGCCAACAGCCAACATCGCCTGCATTGTTGTCGATGAAGGGGGAAAGACCGGTAAGCTTTTTACATCTTATCATCGCCGTTTTGAGCGCGTTACCACTGAGTTCAATTCTCATCTTGCTGTACATTACGATCAGATTTGCGCCAGCGGGACAAACTTCCATGCGGTGATTCATGCTCAGCCGGTTCACCTGACCTATTTGAGTCATATCACGCGTTATCAGGATGAACAATACCTAAACATGCATCTTCTGCGCTGGCAACCAGAGACTATCATCAACCTTCCTGAAGGAATCGGTTTTGTGCCTTTCCGGATTCCAAGTTCGCCCGAATTGATGGAGGGAACGCTGGAGTCTCTGCGTAAACATCGCATTGTCGTTTGGGCAAAACATGGCGTGATGGCTCGTTCAGATGTCTCTGTCAAACGTGCTGCTGACCGGGTTGAATATGCCGAGACTGCGGCGAAATATGAATACCTAAACCTCTGTGTGGGCGAGATCGGCGAAGGGCTAAGTGAGGACGAGATCCGCGCCATCTGCAAGACGTTCAATGTGCAACAGAATATGTACTAGAGGCAAATATGGCTATCTCAGAATCCAATATCCAGAATGGATATACTCTTGCTAAAGAGCGCTATGCCGCACTTGGCGTAAATACCGAAAATGCGCTTACCCGCCTTGAGAAAGTGGCCATCAGCTTGCATTGCTGGCAAGGCGATGATGTAGGTGGTTTTGAAAATCCAGGCGGTGAACTCAGTGGTGGGATTGCGGCAACTGGAAATTATCCTGGCAAAGCCCGTACTGCCAATGAACTGCGCAAAGACCTGGATGTGGTTTATAGTTTGTTGCCTGGATCACATCGTTTAAATCTGCATGCCATCTACCTTGAAGCAGATAAAAAGGTGGAGCGTAATGCAATTGAGCCGCGTCATTTCTCAACGTGGAAGGATTGGGCGAAGGCGAACCGGCACGGAATTGACTTCAATCCGACCTGCTTCTCGCATCCCAAAGCCGCAGATGGTTTTACCCTGGCTCATCGCGACGCAGGCATTCGCAGGTTTTGGGTTGAGCATTGCATTGCCAGCCGTAAGATTGGTGAATATTTTGGAAAGGAATTGGGGACTCCAGCCGTAACAAATATCTGGATTCCCGATGGATATAAGGATAGCCCTGCGGATCGCCGGACTCCCCGCGAACTGCTTTGTGAATCCCTTGACTTGATCCTCGCTGAAAAGATTGACCCTCGATACAACCTCGACGCAGTCGAACCCAAACTGTTTGGCATTGGCTCTGAAAGCTACGTGGTCGGTTCGATGGAGTTTTATTCTGCTTATGCCCTGAGCCGCAAGATATTGCTCACTCTGGATTCAGGCCACTTTCATCCTACAGAGACAATTGCTGATAAGATTTCATCCTTATTGCTTTATCTTGACCAGTTGCTTTTGCATGTCAGCCGCGGCGTGCGCTGGGACAGCGACCATGTTGTCACGTTCAATGATGACCTGCAGGCGATCGCCCAGGAAATTGTCCGCAATGATGCTCTCGAGCGGATTCACATTGGGTTGGATTACTTCGACGCCAGCATTAACCGCGTCGCCGCGTGGACGATTGGTGCGCGCAACACCCTGCGCGCTTTGCTTATTGCCCTGCTTGAGCCGCAAGAAATACTCAAACAATATGAAATAGAAGGTGATTTCTCAAGCCGCCTGGCTTTGCAGGAAGAACTCAAATCCATGCCATCTGGCGCGGTATGGGATTACTATTGCCTACAGAAAAATGTCCCTATTGGCATGGACTTTATGAATGTCATCAAGGATTATGAAAAGAAGGAACTCACAAAGAGAGCGTGAGTTCTATCCTCTTTCTTCTTTCTTCCAGTGAAAGAAGAAAGAGGAAAGGTAGAATACATTATGCCTCTTGTCAAACTCTATGCCAATCTGCGGAAACTCGCAGGGACGAAAGAACTGCCTATAACGGGAGCAACCATTGGAGCGGTGGTGAACGAACTAGTTAAGCGGAATCCTCCCGTTGGCGAGGTAATCCTTGAAAACGGTAAATTGCGTCAGTATATTGTTGTTACATTAAATGGACATAACACAATTGATTTGGAAACACCTGTAACGGAACAGGACATCGTTGCTATTTTTCCGCCTATCGCGGGCGGCTAACCTCACTCCTCTCCTTCAAGGAGAGGAGAAATAAGGAGAAGCTATGGCTGGTTGGTCTGAAAAAATATTAGATATAGATTTGAACACTCAAACCTATAAAACGTATCCACTGGATATGGAAATGGCGCATCTTTTCATCGGCGGGCGCGGGCTGGGCGCACGCTTGTTGTGGGATATGGTTGGGCCCGAAGTAGACCCACTCTCTCCTGAAAATGTTTTGATCTTTACCAATGGGCCGCTGACCGGGACGGGCTACCAAACGAGCAATCGTTTCTCGGTGACGACGAAAAGCCCTCTGACAGGAACTGTCCTCGACGCGAACTCAGGCGGCTTTTGGGGGATGCAGTTCAAAAAGGCTGGCTATGACGTGATGATCATTCGCGGTAAATCCGAGAAGCCCATTTGGATTGAGATCAAAAATGATGCGATCACTTTTCACGATGCGAGTGAATTATGGGGGATGCGCGTCTTTGCTTTAACTCAGAAACTTGGTCAGAATAATAACAAGCGTAATGTGTTGTGCATTGGGCCGGCTGGCGAGAACCTAAGTCGCATTGCAGCAATTATGAACGACCGCGAACGCGCCTTGGCGCGCGGCGGCCCAGGCGCGGTGATGGGTTCCAAGAATCTCAAAGCAATTGTGATTGAAGGAAAAGATCGCCCTGAGATTGAAGACCGGGAACGCTTCAAATTTATGCTTTATGAGACGCGTAAATTGCTCGCCGCCAGTCCGTTGACAAGCCAGGCTTTGCCTGAGTTTGGCACGGTAGTGATGATGAACATTGTGAACAATATCGGTGCGCTCGCAACCCGCAATCATCAGCAGACGCAATTTGAAGGCGCGGAGGCTATTTCAGGCGAAGAGTTGACCGAGAAATACCTGGTTAAAAATTCGTCGTGTTGGGCTTGCCCGATTGGTTGCACGCGTATCAGCAGAACAGAAAAGGTCGAAGGCGAAGGTCCTGAGTTTGAATCCACGTGGGCATTTGGTGCGCAGTGTGGCATTGACAATTTGCCTACCATCATCGAAGCCAACACGCTGTGCAACGATTTAGGACTCGACACGATTTCGACTGGCTCGACGATTGCCTGTGCGATGGAACTCAGTGAAAAAGGTTACATGGACTCAGATCTGCGCTTCGGACGCGCTGATCAGCTTGCTCCCGTTATTGAAGCGATGGCCTACCGCCAAGACGTCGGTTCAGACCTGGCCGATGGTAGTCTCCGTTTAGCGACGAAGTATGGACACCCTGAGCTTTCCATGTCTGCTAAGGGGTTAGAAATGCCGGCCTACGATCCGCGTGGTATGCAGGGACAAGGCTTGCTATATGCCACTTCCAACCGCGGTGGATGTCATATGCGCGGCAACATGCTCGGGCCAGAAGTGCTTGGTCTGCCAAAATTGATTGATCGTTTTCAAGTGCAGGGTAAATCCAGTTTCGTGATTTTGCACCAAAATTCCAACGCCGCGATTGACTCGCTCGTTCTGTGCAAATTTACCAACCTGGGGGTTGCCGATGAATACTTTGCGCGTGTACTCTCTGCTGTTACCGGAATTCAATATTCGACCGGCGACATGATCAAGGTCGGCGAACGTGTTTGGAATTTGGAGCGGCTCTACAATTTGCGTGAAGGTTTTACTCGAAAAGATGACACGCTTCCCCCACGTCTGCTCAACGAAGCGCCAACGGATGGTCCCTCACAAGGCTGGGTTGTCCAACTCGAACCCATGCTCAAGGAATATTATCGCGGCCGGGTTTGGGATGAGAATGGCGTACCCACACCGAAGAAGCTGGCTGAACTTGGATTGGCGAATTTGATGTAACCTAACCCCCGTCCCATTGGGACACCCGCTTCCCTACCAGGGAAGCGGGAGGAGGGATAGGTCAGGAGAATGAATTATGATTGACCAACGTATTTACGAAATGTTCTGTGACATTGGCCGCGACCTGTACACAGCCAATATGATTTCCTCACATGGCGGTAACTTAAGCGTTCGTCTCGGTGACCGGGTTGTCATTAAACGCCGCGGCGCTATGCTTGGAAACCTCAAGCCGAATGACCTGATTGAAACTAGATTGGAGAAAAACGACAGTGGTGTGGCTCTAGCCTCCACTGAATTACTCGCACATCGCACGATTTACAAAATGACTCCTGCACTGGCAATCGTCCACTGCCACCCGCGCATGGCGATTGCATTTTCACTTTCACGGGATGAGATCGTTCCCGTCGATAATGAAGCTTCTTATTTGCTTAAGAAAATTCCAGTCGTTACAGAGGAATTCGCATCAGGCACACCTGAAATGGCAAACAAAGTCGCTACTGCCTTGCAAAATTACAAAATCATCATGTTGCGCGGCCATGGTAGTTTTGCCACAGGCCAGACTCTGGACGAGGCTTTCTTCTGGACCAGCACTCTTGAAGAAGCTTGTCAGATCGCCTTTTATGCCAAGCTCCTCAATGAGCCGTTCATCGAGTATCGCAAGATGAGCGAATCGTACAACAAGTTCTAACCCTAGTCTGGATAAAATCGCCTCCTTTTATAGGCATAGAAAATAGTTATTCACTGCGTAGAAAGATAAATATGATGGCGAAGAGTGAAGAATTTAAACACGTTAAATATCTTTGGGATAATAACATCGCGGATCAATTAGATCCTATCGAGCGATTGCGCTATCGTAGTAACATTCTTGGTGCAGACCAGCGTATCACGAACACAGGCGGGGGGAATACCTCATCCAAAATAAAAATGACCGATCCATTGAGCGGGGAGGAGGTGGATGTTCTGTGGGTCAAAGGTTCGGGCGGTGACTTGCGCACGTCCACCCGCGCTAATTTTGCTTCTCTTTACATGAATAAATTTCTTTCACTCGAAAGCATCTACAATAAGGCGGATGTCAAAGGAGTAAAGACTGAAATCGAAGACTCAATGGTGGATATGTATCGTCACACTACCTTTGGTTTGAATCCCGCGGCAAGCTCGATTGACACACCGCTGCATGGACTTATCCCGCATCGGCAGATAGATCACACGCATCCTATATCCGTGATTGCCATCGCCGCTAGCAAGGATCAGGAACGCCTGACACATGAAGTGTTCGAGGAAGAAGTCAGTTGGATTCCCTGGCAGCGACCTGGTTTTGACCTAGGATTGGTGATGAAAGAAATATTGAAACAAGACCCAGACTTGAAAGGGCTGGTGATAGGACAACACGGCTTGATCAATTGGGCGGATGATGATAAGTCTTGCTATGAATTAACCTTGACGCTCATTGAAAAGGCTGCTCGATATATCGAACAACATGATAAGGGTGATAAGACCTTTGGAGGACAAAAATACCAATCTCTCGATGAAGAGTCCCGTAATGAAATCCTTATCAAACTGCTGCCTGTGCTGCGAGGCAAGGTATCTCAGAAAAATAAATTTATCGGCACAATCCATGTGACCGAAAGTGTGCTTCAATTTGTGAACAGTTTTGATGCCCAGCGTCTTGCCGAAATCGGTACTTCATGTCCCGATCATTTCCTGCGAACCAAGATCAAGCCGCTCTATGTAGATTGGAATCCGCAGGCCGAATCGTTTGAAGCTTTGCTTGAAAAATTGGAAAAGGGACTTGCTGACTATCGCGCCGATTACACTGCCTATTATGAAGCTTGTAAACATCCCAATTCACCTGCCATGCGCGATCCGAGCCCGACCGTCATCCTGATTCCAGGATTGGGATTGATCGCATGGGGCAAGAATAAAAGCGAAAGCCGCGTGACTGCAGAATTTTATTCATTGGCAATTGAAGTCATGCGCGCCTCGGAAGCCATCAGCGAATATCAAGGTTTGACGCGTCAGGAAGCCTTTGACATCGAGTACTGGTTACTGGAAGAAGCAAAATTAAAACGCATGCCTCCCGAGAAGGAATTCGCTCGGAATGTAGTTGTAGTGATCGGCGCAGGGAGTGGGATTGGAAAAGCCACGGCTCATCGAGTCGCCAAAGAAGGCGCTCACGTCGTCTGCGCGGACCTTGCGGAAGAAGCCGCCCGCGCGACCGCTCAGGAATTGGTTGATATTTACGGGGTGGGGATTGGTGTGGCAGGAACTGGCCTCTCAGGTTGCGGTCCCGCTATTGGCTTAGGTGTAGATATTACCAAGCGCGAAAGTGTACAGGCAATGTTCGAACAAATTGTCCTGGCTTATGGCGGCATTGACAACGTCATTGTCACTGCAGGTATTTTTGTGCCGCCTGACACGAACGGCCATATTTCTGATGATCAATGGTCGCTGACCTTTGCAATTAATGTGATCGGTGCATTCATCGTTGCCGATGAAGCCAAGAAGATTTGGCAGGCACAAAACTTAAAAGGCAGTTTGGTTCTAACCACTAGTGTCAACGCGGCGGTTGCCAAACAAGGCTCGCTTGCCTACGATACAAGCAAAGCTGCGGCAAATCATCTTGTGCGTGAACTAGCGCTTGAACTCTCTCCATTGGTACGCGTCAATGGTTTGGCTCCGGCTACTGTCGTGGAAGGCAGTAGTATGTTCCCGCGTGAGCGCGTGATTAGTTCTTTAACCAAGTACCAGGTTCCCTTTGATGAAAGCGAAAGCACGGAAGCTTTGCGCGATAAACTGGCTGATTTCTATGCCCAGCGCACATTAACAAAATCCGCGGTTACACTGGAGGATCAAGCTGAAGTTGCCTATCTTTTGAGCAGCAGTAAATTCAGCAAAACGACGGGACAGATCATTAGTGTGGATGGTGGTCTGCACGAGGCCTTTTTACGATAAACACGCATAGGAGCGACCCGTTTGGGTTAGTGAAGAAGATTCATCCTACTTGGCGGGTCGCCCCTACAATTATTCAATTATGACTTAGCGTTCAACAGAACATGTTCAGCCGAAACACTTTTCAGGGCCTTCGTTCTCCGGGCTTATTGGCAAAATGGCCTATTATCGGGCTAACGATGTTTCTATTAGGCAGCCTTATATTTGGCGTATTGGCCTATAACCTGAGGACAAATCAGGCCTTCCCCCAATGGGATATGACAATCGCCAAAACGTTCCGTGCCGCTCAGACAAACGCACCATGGAGTTTGATGGAATACATCCTGTTTGGATGCTTTGTTGGCAAAGAAGTTGTTATTTTGATCGGAACGATCCTGGCGATATATTTTCTCTATAAACATTTTTGGCAAGAGTTGACGATGGTATTGATCGGCCTGGGTGGGGGTGGTTTGATCTGGTATTTTCTCAGTCGCTATTTTGACCGACCGAGACCTGCTAATCACCTTGAGGTTCTCGAATTGTCTGGTCCATCTTTCCCGAGCGGGCCTGCTCTTATGGCGGTTCTTTGCTATGGGTTGTTGGCATACATGCTGATTCCCAAAATGCCCTCCCGCTTTTGGAAGTGGTTTGTCGCCCTGATGTTAACGCTGGCCATAGCAATTATTGCCCTGAGCAGTCTCCTGTTCGGCACTCACTATGCCACAGATGTAATCGCAGGTTATGCCCTGGGCCTTGCCTGGGCAGGACTCGTGTATACGCTGGTGGAAAGAATTTTTCGGCAAGAACCGGTTGGAAATCAAGAAAATTTACAAAAGGCGAGCGCTTTCCAGGGTCTTCGCGCTCCTGGCTTGTTCAAAAGGCGGCCAATCATTGGATTTACCATCGTTCTTCTGGGTAGCTTGAGCTTCGCAGCGCTGGGGTATAACCTCCTTGCTCATGGGTCTCTCGTGCAGTTAGATATGTCTGTATACAAGGAATTGATTGCCAAAGCCAGGGCAGCTCCACCGACCGTGAATGACATCATGCTTTTTGGATTCTTTGTAGGAAAACAAGTTGTCCAGCTGATTGTGACAATCCTTAGTATCTATTTTATCTATCAACGTTATTGGCGCGAATTAGCGATGTTACAGATTAGTTCTGTAGGCGGCGGTGTGCTATGGAATTTCTTGATTGGCTATTTTTCCCGCCCCAGACCCCCGGAACAGGTGGGACTGGTCATCACCGCGATTCCATCCTTCCCAAGTGGACACGCCACGGGAGTAATCATTTGCTACGGTTTCTTGGCTTATTTGTTAATCCCCAAGATGCCTTCTCTGTTCTGGAAATGGACTGTGGGTATCGCCGCACTGTTGATCGTGCTCTTTGATGGCTTTAGCCGGATATTCCAAGGCAGTCATTATCTGACCGATGTATTAGCTGGCTATGCTCTGGGCATTGCCTGGGCTGGATTGGTGTGCACAGTAATTGAAGGAATTTTTATGAGAAGTAAGAATTAAAAATGTCGAAAGCTCAACTCTTTATTACCTGTCTCGGTGACCAGTTCTATACATCCACGCTCCGGAATATGACTCACGTTCTGGAAAAACTGGGTGTTGAACTCATCTTCCCTCCTGATCAAACTTGCTGTGGACAGCCACTCTTCAACAATGGTTTCGAAGATAAAACGCGCCCCGTGGCTTTGAACTTCATGCACGCTTTTGCCAAAAGTGACGCCCTAATTATCGGTCCATCAGGTTCTTGCGTCAGTATGGTCAAACATCATTATCCATCCTTGTTCAAAGATGGGACTCCCGAATATACGCTTGCTGTGGACATTGCCTCGCGCACCTTTGAATTTACCGAATATCTAGTCAACGTGTTGAAGGTTACAGATGTGGGTGCGGTATATCCACACAAAGTGACGTATCATGCCTCCTGTCACTATCTGCGCGAAATGGGACTCAAAACTGAAGCCAAAATTTTGTTGAATGCAGTCCAAGGTTTGGAATTTGTTCCACTCAAAGAGGAAGAAACATGTTGTGGCTTCGGCGGCGCGTTCACCGTGACATATCCTGAAGTCAGTCGCTCGATGATGGAGAATAAGGTAAAAGATATCCTTGCCAGCGGCGCAGATACGGTCGTGATGTGCGAGCCTGGATGTTTGATGAATGTCGCAGGTGGCTTGCATAAGGCAGGATCAAAGATTCGTGCCATGCATATTATTGACTTATTGGCCTCACAATGAGTCACGCGAAAGTCGCCAACTCGAGGAGCCTCTCTTCCTCTTTCTTTCTCCTTCGTGCACTTTGTGTCCTTTGTGTTTAAAAAATGAGCGAAACTCCAACCTACATTGGTTTTGAAGAATATAGCGAACACGTTCCCGCCAGCATCCCTTCTGCTGTGCAACAGGCCACCAACCGATTCATAAATGGGCGCGCCGCGCGCGTGGCGGAACTTCCTCAATGGGAAGAGTTGCGCCAGATTGGCTCAGATATCCGCTTGCACACGATCGAAAACATGGATGTGTATCTGACGCATCTGGAAGAAAAAGTAAAATCTGCGGGTGGGTATGTTCATTGGGCGGAAACTGCCGAAGACGCGAACCGAATCGTGCTTCAAATCGCGAAAGAACACAACGTCAAAATGGCGGTCAAATCAAAGTCTATGGCGACCGAGGAAATTGGATTGAACCATTTCCTCGAAGCGGCGGGCATTGAAGCGATCGAGACCGACCTTGGCGAATACATCATCCAACTGGCAGGTACCGGTCCGTCGCACATCATTGTCCCTGCTGTTCATCTCAAAAAGGAAGAGATCGCCGCGCTGTTCAGTGAGAAACTCGATATCAATGCGCCTACCGATCCTATCGAATTGGCGCGTATTGCCCGCGAGGTTTTGCGCGAGAAATTCCTCAACGCTGACATGGGAATTTCTGGTGGCAATTTTCTCGTTGCTGAAACTGGCACGCTTGTTATCGTGACTAACGAAGGCAACGGACGTATGTGCACCACCATGCCTGATGTTCACGTCGCTGTGGTTGGCATTGACAAAGTGATTCCAGATTGGGAATCGCTTACTGTATTCCTCAAATTACTTGCCCGTTCCGCCACAGGACAAAAAATTTCCACCTACACACAGTTTATTACAGGACCGCGCCGCGCAGAAGGTGAGTTCGGCCCCAAAGAATTTCATCTTGTGCTTTTGGATAATGGCCGCTCCAAAATTCTCAAGGATCCCGTTGGCCGCGAAGTTTTCAAATGCATCCGTTGCGGTGCGTGCGCTAACGTCTGTCCAGTTTATAAAAATGTGGGCGGTTTCGCATATGGCTGGTTTATATCGGGCCCCATTGGCGCAATTCTTTCGCCGCAAATGCTTGGCACTCAAACGGCGCGCGAGCTTCCCTATGCATCCACACTTTGCGGTGCGTGCGCAGACGTCTGTCCTGTCAAAATTCCTATCCCTACTATTCTTCGTCATCTCCGCCGCCGTGTAGCACAAGGCGATGACTTTGCCGAACCGACGATGCCCGCGCCGATTCGTGCCACCGCCAACCTCACCTCATTTGCTCTTGCCCAAAATTGGCTCTACCGTTTTGGAACGCGCCTTCTGCCAACTTTCATGTTCATCTTCAAGCGCGGCAATTGGATTCCAAAGGCCCCTTATCCCCTCAGCCGCTGGACGAAAGCGCGTCCACTGCCGCCGTTCACTGCCGGCTTTAGAAATTGGTGGGGGAATGTGCGCTCCGTCAATGGGAAGGACTCCACCCGATGACCAATCCCGTTATCGAAAACATTCGTAACTCTTTAGGGCGCACCGCTCAGACTCCCCTCAGCCCGCGTCCCGCTATCTATCCGCCTCGTCTCTCTGAAGCATCGGACTCTGAGATCGAGTGCTTCCTTGATGAAATCAAAAAGCTCTCGGGTGTTGGACAAAAACTTTCCTC
>Ga0137375_10010147_pt1 | contig 11163 bp, 13 predicted proteins | sample SagtaG_24_FD_104936 | JGI IMG/M metagenome (GOLD analysis project Ga0137375, IMG submission 104936) | Vadose zone soil microbial communities from Sagehorn Ranch, Mendocino, California, USA - Sage1_R_113_16 metaG | ecosystem: Environmental > Terrestrial > Soil > Vadose zone | place: USA... | reverse complement strand
TGGAAGCGGAGCGCAGAATTTCGGACATGGACGTCCACAGGCGAGCCGGCGCGCGCGGCGATCGGGCCGCCGACGAGCGCGGCGCAGAGCGCAGGGATGACCGCGGCGCCATATCCGGGCAAATATCCGAAGCGGATGTCCGTCGCCATTCGGTCACTCTCGATGAGCATGGCAAAAAGCTCCGCAAGCTCGTTCGAGAGCTTGAATCTAAAGCGAAGGACGCTCTTATCGCTTACCGGCATGCCAGGGAACTCGCCGGAGAGGTGGTGGAGAAATACCAGAACCGCGGGGAACCGCTTCCGGCGCCGGCAGTCTCCCGCGAAACTCTCGTCAAGACTCAGGACGAAGCCATCGAACGCCGGCTCGCCGGTCACACCGAGAGGCTCGAACGGCTGCGCGTCACGCTCGCTGAAGAGCACGGGCGGCCGCTGCGCGATGATCAGGAAGCGGCGCGGCTCGCGGCGCAACTCTTCACCGCCCGTACCGAATTGCGGGCCCGCGAGGAGCGCGCGGAGAGATTTGATGGGACGCGCCATCTCCGTCGGTGGGAGATCGGGGGCGAAAAACTCTCCCTGGCCGACGTCGACCGCCTGATCGAGCAGACGACAGACAGGGCGCAGTTCGTCGGAAAGCGCGAGTTTCACATCTTTCCCGGCGACCGCAAGCAGGCGAGCGCGGAGCTCGAACGCCTCGGCGGGATCAAACAAGAAATCGTTGATAAGACAGTCAAACAGCAGGACGATCTGCGGGAGAGAGCCGGCGAAGCAAGCAAGCTCCTCGATACGCTCAGCGGTGCCTACGAACGCGAGGCCTCGCTGCGCGAGCAAGCCGGGCTCGCGATGCCCGCCCCCCAGTTCACGCGCCAGGAGTTGGAGCGCGCCGCCGACAACATCGAAACGGCCCGCGACGCGGCGGCGCTCAGGAGCCTGAGTGTCTTTGAGAGGCAGTTCAACGCGTACGCCGAGGAGAAGGAGCGGTTCGAGCCGGCCGAGGGGTGGGGCCGCGCCCCCGCTCGCGCGCTCGTGGCCGAGATCTTCCACCGCGAGAGCAGCGAGCGGCTCGCAGCCTTCCGTGAACGCGGCGCCCTGCAGCCGCTTCTCGTCGAGACCTCCGGCGGTTTGGTCACTCAAAGGTTCAAGGACACCGAATCGCGATCGCTCATCGAGTTGCTGGCGCGCCCCGTGGTCGAGACGTCGGCCCAGCGCGAGATCCGGACGGGCGCGCAGGCGGCGTTCGCTCGACACGAGAATCGGCTGCAAGCCGAGGTCGAGAAGACCCGCGCCTATCTGGAGGCCGCCCGAGAGATCGCATCCAGTCAGGCCGCCGAAAGGAGCCTGCGCGCCGGGCGGGAATTGCCGGCGCCTGAGGTGGCGATGACGCCGAAGCAGACGATGATTGTGGAGATCCACGCCGAGAGACAGACCGACCCGCGGGAGAGGGAACGTCTCTTGAACCTGGCGCGAGGAAGCGCCCAGAGCCACTTCGATCCCCACTCCCATTCACATACACGCTCGCCCGAACCTGTCGCGCGCGAAGTCGCGTCTGGCATGGGGCGGGGACGATAACCTGAAGAACCGGAGAAAGGAGAATGTATGGACACGAGAAACAACAGCCGCTCGCTCTCCTCGCAGACGTCTTCGCAGCGTCTCTATGAAGACGACCATGACGAAATATCGAGAATCTGCCGGGAGAGCGGACGCAAGCCCGCCGAAGAGATCCGCGATCTGGTCAGTGAAGCGCTCTTCGCGCGCCGCAACCCGCAAGCCGACCTGAACGAGATTATGCAAACGCTTCAACAACTGGTCGAACAAAACCGGCTGGCGAACGAGCGGTATGAGCGGCTCCTGGAGAAGTATGAGCAATTGGCCGAGCGGAGCGAGAACCAGAGGAAGGGACTGATACAAAATCTGCGAGAGTTCTATGGAATACTGCTCGAAACGCTCTCCGCCGCCATAGGCGCGCGCCGGATAACCTGGAACTTCGTCGCGCACACCGTGCTCAAGCAGAGCGGGCTCAGCGATGAGCAGATCAACGAGAGATACCTCGCCGAGAAGAAGGCCTGGATCGAGGAGAAGGAACGGATCGCCAAACTTCTCGAGGAAGGCGTTAGCAAGATGCCGCCTCCGCAGTAGCGTGACCGGGGCGCATGAGCATCGAGCTTTTCAAGGAGGAGAAAACATGCTGAGACTGAACCTCAACAAGGACGACGGCCCGTCCGGGATCGGAGCCCGGATCGAGAACATCTATGAACGGATCGCGGGCGCCGACGACTATCAGCGCAATGACAGGAGCCTCACGCTGATCCAGTTCTGCGTAATCACAGTATCCGCCGTCGCCACGGGCTGCGTGAACGCCTTCGCACACAAGAACAGGATCGGGTGGATCGGCGCCGGGTTGCTGGCGATCCTCATCATCGGTTTTGTGGAGAAGTTCTATTTCACACTGCGGCATGGCCTTCAGACCACCTACAAATCGGGGACGCAGCGGCTGGCGGCGAAGCTGTGCTATCGCGTGATCCAGATCACAATTACCCTCAACGCGGCGGTCCTGTGCGTCTGGATCACCGGCGAGACGATGCCGCCGCTGCTGGAAAGTTGGAATCGATACTCTATCGTCATCCACTTCATGCTCGCCTTGCTAGGAGTAACTGCCGTTCGCGATTCAGACGCGGTGGCGACGCACAGACGGCTGGAACTCAAGGCCGAGGCCGCAAGGCAGGACCTCGTGACGCTCCGAAAGGCGACGATGCTCGGCAATCCTCTGGTGTTATTCGCCGCGAAGCTGAGAGGCTTTCTCGACGGGGTGAGGCTCGCGCGTGAGTTGATCGTAGACAAGCCGGGCCGCTCTTCCTCCGAGCGCCCCAGCCAGTCTGACGGGATCGAACACATCGCCGGCTGGAGTGGGTTATATCTGCCCGGTGAGTCTCGGACCGAGCCGGCGGACAATGTAACGGATATAGCGGGAAAACTCCAGCGCCGGTGAACGCGCACACCGAGCTTGAGGCTGACCTCCGGCTTCAGGCCAGTTCGCCGGCGCAAGATTATCGGTCCGGAGTGGGCGCCCCAAGTGGTGCGGAGACGCAACTGTTGCGAGATTCCGCGGCAGGTGGGCGAATTGCCGAGAAGCGCGAGCCCGCGCAGGGTGGGCAGGCGACTGATGAAAGGGTGGACAAGACCCGAAAAAAGGGTGGGCAAACGTCAGACGATGGGATGAGCGTAAACGATAACCGGGGTGGGCAAATCGCTAAGGAGCATGAGAATGCGCAGGGTGGGCAAGTTGTGGGTGAAAGGGTGGGCAAGACCGGGAAAAAGGGTGGGCAACCTGTAAATGATGGAATGAGCGCAAATAGCGGCGGAGGTGGGCAAACCGCGCAGGTAATCCCACTCTCTTCTGTCCACCCCAACTTCCGCGCATGGGTGGGTGACCCAGCGACTCCGAAAAATCCGGCCCTCGATGATCCGATCTCAGGCCAACAACCGGTGGATGGGCAAGCAGTGAGCTGGCTTAAAGGTCTCCTGCCGGAGTCTCACAGCGGCTGGTGGGAAGTAGGCGATAAAGGTAAAGGATTCTCGGTCAGGTTCCGGTGGCGCGATACTAACCGGCAAACTTTGCTCTTTCCGCAGATCGCAGGAGAGGAGTTCATAGCTCTCAGGCGGAGTGGCCCTGAGGAGGCCACAGGAATCTTACGCGAACGAATCAGCGCCAACCTTCACAGCTTTCTACTCAACCCGGCCAAGCGCGACAGGGCTCTGATCGTCGCCTGGAAGTTGGGGATTAATATTAATCCCGACGAATACAAAATCGCCAGCGCGGAACGTTGAGTCGCTTGTCATGCTATAAACCTTGGCCACTCAATTAGTAACACAAAATTCCCGGCATCCTGTCATGCCGAACATCTTCCTGTCATGCCAGTTCGAGACTTCATCAATATTGCGCTACTGTAAATCCTTACCATTCATTGATATAGCGAATCGGCGGATTCCTTGTCATGCCAGAAGCCCAGTCGCATCAACGAGTAACACAAAATGTCTCAGACTCCGAATGGATTCGCCTTCGATCTTCCATTTTCACCACGCCGTAAATCATTTTCTATCAATCACTAAAACAAACGTCATTTTTTGTCATGCCGTAATCCCTCTCGATTCAACTACTAAAACAACCACGATATTCGCCTCCTTTTTCTGTCATGCTCGAAGTGCTGAAGGATCAATAAGATAAACAAACTCCGAAGGAGCATGACAATTTCTATCCTGTCGCCTCACTTGTTTACAACCTTGCGGCTTGTACACAAATGATTTCGTATAACTTTCCGGGGCGGCGAGTCATTCACTCGTGGGGAGGTCCGAACAACCTTACTCGTTCGTCCGGCCCATAACCTCTTCCGGTGTTAGCTGGCCATCTAGTCCCCCGCTCGGCCGCCGCCAAGTGAGCAGGCGCCCAACTGAGTTGGCGTGCATGCCCTCTCACCTCTGATTCAGATGAGCGAACAGGTCGTTGAAGTCTCTGCGGGCTTGCTTCCGCTTTTGCCACATGGTCGTCGTCATCCGAGCTTCGACTTCGGCCCGGATCGCCGCGATGCCTGTCAGCGCCGACGCCTGAGCCTGAGCTTCCAATTTGCTGCGACCGTTCTGCCGTATTGCCGATCGGCTGCTCCGCCGGGTGATCTCTTCGCGTTTGATCAATCTTGCCATGGCGATTCTCCTTGATTGTTCGGGGCACAAGCCAGTTAGTCACAGGCATGCCTACCGCATCGACTTTTGAAAGCTGGTGTGGATAGAGAGGTGAATGGTGGAACTGGGTGTGGGACCGGGGCCTTATGGTATATTGCCTGGCATGGCATACGCCCTGTCGCGCATATGGAAGATGAAGCGGCCGAAAAGCGATGATGACGACGATATCAAATACATCATCGGTTCCACCATCGCCTTCGTCGCCATTGTAGGAGGCTATGCGTATCACGTCGGTTTTTAGGCGACATGATGCGCAGCAACTTTTATAGGAGGAGGTTTATATGTCTAACGCTTATGAGATGCTGCGCCTTGAGGCCTTGGCGCAGCCTATCGCAATCGATGGCCTTTTAGGCTTTATCAAGAAGCGTAAGGTCATTGTTATGGTTCGATTTCTCAGCCGTTTGGTTGGAACATTCAGGCAACGGTGAACTGTAAACGCGGAAAGGCCGGACGTTAATTCGCCCGGCCTTCCGCTAAAATTAGCGGATGCGAGTGACGTCGTCATCATCGCTGAAAAGCCATACCAGTGCGGCCAAGAAAAACACCGCGGCTGATAGACCGAGTCCCCACCAGTCTCCTTTCTGCCAATCAGGCTGGTAAAAGGCGAACCAGAGTGTTGCGCATAGGGCGAAGAACATCACGATGAGACTAATGTTTACTCTCATGTTTTTATCCTTTCTGTCCTGTTTGTGAAGTTGGGGGCGCTGAACTGCGGGGAGTCACTCAGCTACCCGCAGCGGAAACCTGCTCGCTTACGCCGAAGAGCGAATGGAGATACCGTTGAGGAGTGGAATGTGGGATCGTGGTTGATGCGACTCGGTGTGTGATTGAAGCCCCGGCGGCGCAAATCGCGCGCCCTTATCAGTCGGCGGCGCCAAACTCGGAAACCTGCCGAAACATCTCAATTACTCGTTGTTGCAATTCCGTCGGCTGAGCGCTATTGGCCTTCTCCTCATTGAGCTGTCGGCGCAGCTCCGGGTTCAGCGCGACGCCGGAGGTCAGCGCGGCGTGACCGTCTAGCGCTCGATCGAGATCGGCGACTGTGGGCAGTTCGCCCGGACGCATGCCGACCCGGTGAATGATCTCCTCTTCCTCATCCTTGGTGGGATCGAGGATTTGGAGAAAGAAAGTTTGGAGAGGAGGATCCCACCCCACAACGATTTCCAGCGGATCCTCGCTCAGGCGATACCGGCTCATACGAGACTCCTATGATTTGAAATCGAAGAAGACCGAAAGCCCGGGAAAGCTCTTCTTCCCCGGGCTTTCGGCGTACGCGACAACCCATACCCATTCTCAAAAAGGAATCTCGTCGTCCTCTATGGCCTTCTCCTTCGCGGTCCGCTTCGAACCTTTCTTGCCCGACTTGCCCGACCCCTTCGGAGCCGGTTTCGCGACTTCCTCAGCTTCCTCGTCCATGCCGAGTCCGGCGTCGGCTGAGGCCTGCTGCGCGGAGTCATCGCGCCGCCCCAGGAATTGCATCTCGGTGGCGGTGACTACGAGGCTCATGCGCCTGACGCCCTCGCGGTCCGTATATTCTTCCTGCCGCAGCCGACCTTCGATGTAAACCTGCCGGCCTTTAGCGAGGTACTCATTCGCCAGCTCGGCTTGGCGATTCCAGAGCGTCACGCGGAACCAGGTCGTGTGATCTTCGTACTCGCCCTCCACGTTCTTGCGCTTTTCGGTCGTCGCAATGGAAATATTGCAAACGGCCGTCCCCTGCGGCGTGTACCGAAGCTCCGGGTCCCGTCCCAGATATCCGACGATGGTGATCTTGTTGAATGACGACATAGCTAATTCTCCTTTGTTGAATCGAAATTGAAGTTGCGCGCCGGCGACTCGCCTGACGCAGTTCACGATTTATCGACCGCGAAAACCTGTCTCTCGGCCGCAAAGCCGGATCCGCAAACGTGTGAGCGTCTTTCGCCCTCCGACTCGTTCCGGCAAAAGCGAAAGCGGGAGGAGAGACGAATCTCCCCTCCCGCCGAAATGGCGCATGCGACGCCAGACTCAAGCGATCGCGGGCAAGGCGCTGGAGCCGCCGACCGCTTTTCTTTTCGCCGTCGTGGCGCGACCGCCCGATCGGCGTGAGGTCTGGCCGACCGCCGCCGAAATTTCCATTTTGCGAGTTTTGAGGGTGTCCCAAACTCTGCGGACCATCTGACCTGGTAGAGAATGAATCGGATGTTCCGGCTGGTTATCTCTGTAGAACGCCCACGCCAGGTAGCGCAGCTTCCCCGGCGTCGCGGTCTCGACCTCTCTGATGAGCCTGCGGGCCTCCTCCGACAGCGGCGCCCGTTCGAGCCGCTCGCGCTGGAGCGCGGAGGCCGTCCTGAGCAGAGTGAAATGCTTGAGGGACAGTTGGCCTGACTCCTTTGCCGCGTAGGCCTCTTTCATGGCCTGCCCGACAACATTCGTGTCCTTCGCCTTGCGGATCATCCAATAAAAGCGGCGGTAGGAGCGGTTCGAACGCATCGCAGACAGATGACAGTTGTGAGAGCAGTCGTCGAGAATCGCTTCAAGCGTGTGGCGTGTAAGGCGCTGAAGCTCCAGATTGGCCCGGGAGAAGAACCTGCCGCACTCCACGGTGGACCCCGTCACCGGGAAAGTGACGTCGAGTTCCGCGTCGACGCCGTCCCAGATATCATCGATGTTGACGCCAGCCGAGTAGGCCTGTCGCACGTAGCCCGCGAGATGACGCGCCCGTTCCGGCAGATCATCGTCCGTGAACTCATGATCCACGCGGCCGCAGCCGACCGTGCGCTCGTGAGTGGACATGCGGATGATCGCGCCGCCCTCCTCGTATTGATCCAGCGCCTGGACATATGCGAGCGCGTCGCAGATCTCTTCAATGCTCGCACCGCCATCTTCGAGGTCTTCGAACCACTGTGACCATTCGTCGTGGGCAAATCCCGCGCTTCTCCGGCGGCCGCGGATCAGCCGCTCAACCTCGACTACTTCCCTATCGAAGAGCGAACGCGGTTCCGATTCCGCGCGCAGCGCATATATGGCCTCAGAGTCGCTGTCCGCTTCATCGGTAACCGGGTTTAGCGCCGCGAGTTGCATCGCCAGGAGAGCCATCTCCTTCAACACAGGCCCCGCGCCGCGCCCGGCGATATCCTTGTAATAGTAGGAAGCGGCGACTTGCCGGTAGCGCGCGTCACCCTCCTCACAGATCGCGTTGAGGCAACGCATGAACTCGGCGGCGTCTTCCGGATTGCCGAGCTTCTTGAGCGCGTATGCCAGCGTCGCGATACGAGCTTCTTCATCTTGTTGGCTGGTCGGAGACGAATCCCCCTCGATCGAATAAATCACCTCTCCGGCGGCCGCGCAGCGCTCGAAGTCGAGCCGCCTCAGGCCGAGGCCGGAGATATGATTCGATATGTCATTGAAAGGCGATCCGTAACTTGCGGGAAAGAAAATGCTGTGATTGGAACGCAGCATGTGGTATTCTCCTTTTGTAAGTAGATTTAGATTTAAAAGAATGAGCGTGGCCAGGCGAGGTGCCTACACGCTCATTTTTTTATCGACAGCCAAAATCTATGACTTACAAAAGGAGGCGGATGGGGGAGTGTAACTTGAGCCAATTCCTTGCCGTTTAGGAACCAAAACCTTGCCGGCAAAGTTATGCTTCCAATCAATGCTTCCGGTTTGGCTATAAATTCGTGAGATTCCGTTGTGTTTTGATGACCGCGGCAAATGATAAAGCTGACTATCGGCAGGCCGTGAAGCAGTAGCTTGACAGTTTTCTTTTGATCATGACCTCCTTGATCTAGGGCCAATTCAGCGCCTGCTTAAGTCGCAGGATCGGGTAATCGTCGGGGACAAAAATCGAAACCATCGCGCCGCTCACACTTGGTGTCTCGGCCCGCGCTTATGCGACTCGCTCTATATGGTGTTTCGGTATAGCAGGAGAAAGATGTAACTCTATGGAATCCGGGCGTGTGACTTGGTGGGAAGTGTTGTATGATTGATCAATGTTGAGGAATCGTTCTGTGCCGACGGATGTCGTGCTGCCGCACATTATTTATGAGAACGTTGCCGAGGCGCTGGCCTGGCTGACCAAAGCATTCGGCTTCACCGAACACTACCGCTATGGCGATCCCGGCGGGCCGGTCAACGGCGCGCAGATGTATCTCGGCGACGCTTGGATTCAGCTCGGAAGCGAGCGGCCAGGACGCGCAAGCCCGGCCAAACTCGGTTCCTTTACCCAGTCCCTGACAGTGTTGATCACCGATGTGGATGCGCACTACAACAGAGCGAAATCGGCGGGCGCCAAGATCGTGGAGGATCTCCACGAGACGGCCTACGGCGAACAACAGTACGGAGTCGAAGACCTCGAAGGCCACCATTGGCTCTTCTCCCAGCATGTTCGGGATGTAAGCCCCGATGAATGGGGAGCGACAATAGCCGACCGTTAAGGCGCCTTTTCAGCTTCCTTAGCGTTACATTTTTCTCCTACTATTTCTACACACCTATTTATATTGTTATATTGATAAAGTGAAACCGTCGTCACCGTAGATTTTCATTAAGGAGAAGACTAGATGAATCCCCATCATCAGAGATCGACTTGGCCCGTCACGATTCTGCTGGCGACCGTGCTGCTCTCCGGGCAGCTGGCCGCCGGCCCCCTGCTATGGCAGGACCAGCCGGCGGCTCCGATTCAGGAGTTTCTCTTCATCGACACTCGGGATGCTTCGACTCTTGAAATGGAACTGAACAGCAACGCCCGATTGGGATGGCGGCTTGACCTGCTCCCCAAATCGTCCCTAACTAACTCGATCGGCGCGTTGATGACTCGCGCCGAAACAGGTAAGCGATACCAATACAAAGTGCTGGCTACACGCCGTGTCTCGACCATCGAGAAAGAGTTCACCCAGGCAGCAGCGGAGGGATGGGAGTTTCGGGGGTTGATGTCGCAGTTCGGTATGGGAGATCTGATGGTAATGGCTTTTACTCATGTCGGCGGCGAGACGTCCATGGTGCTGGAACGAGAGTCCGGAGAAACGAAGCCCCGATTTGATTACCGGCTCTTATCCGCACAGCGTAAAAAGACGATCCAGCAAGAACTCGATCAGGCCGTCGCCGAAGGCTATCTTCCGCTCGCAATGGCCGGTGGGCAGGATACCAGCGGAGCTATGGTGCTGATCGGCCCCAAGTTCGTGATCAACATCGTTCTTGGCCGCAGCCTCGAATCGCCCGATGTAGACAAAGGCCGATACGAGTACCGTCTTCTGGGAGCCGCCAAAGTCAAAACAATGGAGAAGGATATAAACCTGGCGGCAAAGGAGGGCTTTCGATATTATTTCTCAACACCTCCACTCGCCGTCATGATGCGGCGTGCAAAGGAGAACGCAGAAAAGGGGCGATATGAATATCACCTGCTGGCCACGCTCAAGAAGGCGACGATGGAGAAAGAGATGAATGAGCAGGGGGCACTCGGTTATCACTATATTGCGACCGGAGCCGGTCTCGGCCTCGCCACCTTCTTCGAACATGATACCGCCGAAAAAGCGGATAACGCGCGGCGGACCTATTTGATCCTCAAGTCGGGCAAGGACGCAACGATTCAGAAACGGATCGGTGAGTCGCTAGCCGCCGGGTGGAAGTTGCGCGATCTTACCCACCTCGGAGAATATGTCATCGTCTTCGACCGCTCGGCACCGCCGGCCGCCAACTGACGCCTTCGATCATTGATCGGCTCCTTTGTGGTCTGAATCAAGAGGCATAATAGAACCATATCCTGATTGGGCAAGACATTCCCAACGGCAAGGTTATCGGTCAGATATGCACTCACGGCAAGGTTATGGGTTAAACCTCCTCATATCACCTCAAGAGCGTCGGCGTAACTTCAGCATTTAGGATTTCGAGCGGCAAGGTTTTGCTTCAAACCCGGCAAAGAATCAATTCAAGTCACAGGGAGAGTGACGGCGTCTTGCTTCAGAGGTCGAAGAGGCTTTGCTGGGTCGCCGTTTTGGGAACGCCCATGATGAGCGGCGGATTGGCTTCAACGACTCTGGGCGACGTCGGCCTGGCGACTTCGTCCGGCCCGGCCGCGAGCGGTTCCGGTCTGGCGTCGGGGGCCGGGATTATCCATGTGGAAAGGTCGATGGGCGGCGCCTCGATCTCTATCCGCAGATTCTCCGGCGCGGAGGCCTCTTCCTCTTCGACCTCCTCCTCTGATTTGATCTGAGGGTAAGCTTTGAGCAGCATCGTTAAGGCGGCGACGCCCGCCTCCTCTTCCGCCGGAATGAAGAAGCGGTTTCGGAACTCTATCCGCTCTTCGATCAGGCCCATTTGGCGCAGCGCCGCGTAGTCAGACACCACCGACAAAGTCGGTGGCTTGATGAGTGGGGTCGCCTCAAAGGCGATCGCCCCTATGAATTAGTCTTTGGCATCACTGCGGCGTGATGCCGTTGACGGATATCAAAAGCGG
>Ga0137375_10010146_pt1 | contig 11164 bp, 9 predicted proteins | sample SagtaG_24_FD_104936 | JGI IMG/M metagenome (GOLD analysis project Ga0137375, IMG submission 104936) | Vadose zone soil microbial communities from Sagehorn Ranch, Mendocino, California, USA - Sage1_R_113_16 metaG | ecosystem: Environmental > Terrestrial > Soil > Vadose zone | place: USA... | reverse complement strand
GCGCCGATGCTGCGCTTCACCAGGACGACGTCGCCGTCGTGGACGACACCGGGAGCGAAGTCGCTGCCGGGAGGCTGCTGCTCGACGTTCGGCCGGTCGACCCGGACCGCGATCACGGGCGCGCCGGCGGCCCGGAACCGGTCGGCCAGCGCGAGGCAGGTCTCCAGCGTCTCGTCGCCGGTGTGAGGGGCCAGTGGAACCGCGACCAGGCGAGGCATCAGGTCGATCAGGACAAGTGCCGCGTTCGAGGAGGAAACGGTCGTCATGATTCGCACCTTAACGACGTACGCCGCGGGTCGGGCGCTGAGTCGCGTTAACACGGAAGTAACACCAGCGGCCGACTCGTTTCGTGGGCGCAACATTTCGTGACGGGATCTCGAAACCTCGACAGGTGAAGGTTTCCCCAACTGAGCGTGAGTCCAGGGCGACATCGGCGTCGTACCCCTGTCACGCTCCCCGTGATTGTGATCCTGGAGGTTCCATGGACGGCTACTACGCCTGGATGATTGTGGCGACCGCCCTCGTCCTGATGATGACTACACCGGCGCTAGCCCTCTTCTACGGCGGTATGACGCGGTCCAAGTCCGTGCTCAACATGATGATGATGTCGTACGTCGCCCTCGCGGTCGTCGGCATCGTCTTCGTGCTCTGGGGCTGGTCGATGGGCTGGGGCGCCGACGGCGTCGGCAACTACAACGAGAAGCTGATCGGCAACCCCTTCGACATGTTCGGCCTCAAGGGCGTGTCGCACGCGAACTACATCTACGTCCTGTTCCAGCTGACGTTCGCAGTCATCACCGCGGCCCTGATCTCGGGCGCGATCGCCGACCGGGTCAAGCTGTCCTCCTGGATCGTGTTCCTGCCGCTGTGGGTCACCGCGGTCTACTTCCCGATCGCGCACAACGTGTGGGCGGGCGGCTGGCTGTACACCCACTTCCCGAACCTGGACTACGCCGGTGGCACGGTCGTGCACATCAACGCCGGTATCGCCGCCGGTGTCCTCGCGCTGGTCATCGGTCGCCGCGTCGGCTTCATGAAGGAGCCGTTGAAGCCCCACAACCTGACGCTCACCATGATCGGTGCCGGTCTGCTGTGGTTCGGCTGGTACGGCTTCAACGTGGGGTCGATCGTCTTCACCGCGGACAACTTCGCCGACCCGGCCAAGCTCTCGGCTCAGTTCCAGTCCGAGACCGGCGTGACGTTCATGAACACCACACTGGCGACCTGCGCTGCCATGCTCGCCTGGCTGCTTGCTGAGCGGCTGCTGCACGGCAAGGCCACCTCGCTCGGTGCCGCGTCCGGTGTGGTTGCGGGCCTGGTGGCGATCACTCCCTCGTGTGGCTCGGTCGACACGCTCGGCGCGCTCGCCGTCGGTGCTGTCGCCGGCGCCGCCTGCGCCGTGGCTGTCGGCCTCAAGTACAAGCTCAAGCTCGACGACTCCCTCGACGTCGTGGGCGTCCACCTGGTCGGCGGCATCATCGGTGCCCTGATGATCGGCCTGTTCGGCACGCTCGACTCGCCGCAGGGCGTCGACGGCTACTTCCCCGAGGGCGGCGGCGGTCTCTTCTACGGCGGCGACGTCACGCTGCTCGGCCACCAGGCTGCTGGTGTTCTGTTCACCCTCGTCTGGTCCGGTGTGATCACCGCGGTGATCGCGCTCGCGATCAAGTTCACCATCGGCTGGCGGGTCTCGGAGGAGGAAGAGGTCGACGGCATCGACTTTGCCGAGCACGGCGAGTCGGCGTACGACATCCACGCTGCCACCAGCAGCGGCGGCCTCCCTCTGAACTCCGTTGTGGCCAAGGCCAAGGAGGAGGCGAACGCATGAAGCTGATCACCGCGGTCATCAAGCCGCACAAGTGGGAAGAGGCCCGCGAGGCCCTCGAGACCTTCGGCGTCACCGGTATGACGGTGTCCGAGGTCAGCGGCTACGGCCGGCAGAAGGGTCACACCGAGGTCTACCGGGGCGCGGAGTACGACATCGCCCTGGTGCCGAAGATTCGCATCGAGATCGTCGTCGACGACGGTGACGCGGACGACGTCGTCGGGATCATCGTGAAGGCCGCTCAGACCGGCCGGATCGGCGACGGCAAGGTGTGGGTGAGCAGCGTCGAGACGGTGGTCCGGGTTCGCACCGGCGACCGCGACGAAGCCGCGATCTGACCTGCGATCTGACGTGATAGCTCGGGGGCCCGGACGGTACGCCGTACCGGGTCCCGGAGCGCATCGGACCCGAGTCCCCACCGGGGGTTCGGGTTCGATGCATGTCTTGCCCGGCGCGGAGAGCCGGAGTCCGGCATCATCGACCCAGATCGTGCTGTCGGCCTATCTTCCGCACGCGACCGCGGGCGCCCGCTCGACCGGTCATTCGATCCCGGGCGCGGGCCCGAGAGAGGACACCTGATGAAGCTCGTCACCGCGGTCATCAAGCCGCACAAGTGGGAGGACGCCCGCGCCGCGCTGGAGACCCTCGGGGTCACCGGCATGACGGTCAGCGAGGTCAGCGGCTACGGCCGGCAGAAGGGCCATACCGAGGTCTACCGGGGCGCGGAGTACGACATCGCGCTGGTGCCCAAGATCCGGATCGAGATCGTCGTCGACGACGCCGACGTCGACGCGGTCGTCGACACGATCGTCAGCGCCGCGCAGACCGGCCGGATCGGCGACGGCAAGGTCTGGGTGTCCTCGGTCGACTCCGTCGTCCGGGTCCGGACCGGCGACCGTGACGAGGCCGCGATCTGAGGGAGATGACGTGACTGCCCCTGAACGGGCCGCCCGGGCCGCCGCCGCCGACGCGCTCTGCGCCGGCGTGTACGACGACTGCGGCGGCCCGGACACGGGGATGGCCATGGTGGCCGTCGGCGGCTACGGGCGGGCCGAGCTGGCGCCGTACTCCGACCTCGACGTGGTGCTGGTGCACGACGACGACGTCGACCCGGGGTCGCTGGCCGAGAAGCTGTGGTACCCGCTCTGGGACGCCGACACCTTCCTCGACCACTCGGTCCGGTCGGCCTCGGAGATGGTGTCCGCGGCCGCCGACGATCTGCGGGTGGCGCTGGGGCAGCTGGACCTGCGCCACCTCGCCGGTGACCCCAACCTGACCCTGCGGGTGCGCACCACGATGCTCGCCGCCTGGCGTCGTACGGCGCGCGAGCGGCTGCCCGAGCTGCGGGCGATGGTGCGGGCGCGGCACGACCTGATGGGCGAGCTGGCGCACACGTCGGTGCCCGACCTGAAGGAGTCCGAAGGCGGGTTGCGGGACGCCACCGTGCTCAACGCGCTGGTCGCGACCTGGCTGGTCGACGTACCCCACGGCGAGCTGGAGCGCTGCCGGCAGTCGCTGCTGGATGTGCGCGATGTGGTGCATGCGGTCGCCGGCCGGGCCACCGACCGGATCGCCCCGGAGCTCTGGGACGACCTGGTCGAGCCGCTGGGCCTGGCCGACGCGGCCGCCGTACAGGCGTCGGTGCGGGAGATCGGGCGGCGCATCACCCACATCTCTCGGCTGACCTGGCGACGGGCCGACGCGGTGATCGCGCGGCCGGCGTCGGTCCGCGGAGCGCGTCGGCCCGACCTCACCTCGATCGCTCCCGGTGTCGCGATCTCGGGTGCCGAGGTGGTGCTGGAGGCCAAGGCGCGGCCGCAGGCCGACCCGTTGCTCCTACTCCTGGCGGCCACCGAGGCCGCCGAACGCGACCTCGTGCTCGCCCCGCCGACCGCGGCCCGGCTGGCCCGCGAGTCGCCGCCGCTGCCCGCACCGTGGCCCGCGGGGGCGCGGCAGCTGCTGGTGCGGCTGCTCGCGTCGGGGCGGGGCCTGCTGGGCGTGTGGGAGACGCTGGAGGAGACCGGCGCGCTCGGCCAGATCCTGCCCGAGTGGGAACGGATCCGGCTGCTGCCGCACTCCAGCGTGATCCACCGGTTCACCGTCGACCGGCACGTAGTCGAGACCTGCATCGAGGCCTCGGCGCTGATCCGCAACGTCGCGCGCCCCGACGTACTCATGGTGGCGGCGCTGCTCCACGACATCGGCAAGGGCGGGCTGACGGAGCACAGCGTGGCGGGGGAGCCGATCGCCCGCGAGATCGCGGCCCGGATGGGTTTCGAGCCCGACGAGGTCGACCTGATCGGCACCCTGGTGCGCTGGCACCTGCTGCTCGCCGAGACCGCGACCACCCGTGACCCGGACGACCCCGCGACCGTCGAGCTGATCACCTCGCGGATCAAGACCCCCGAGGCGCTCTCGCTGCTCACCGCGCTCACCGAGGCGGACGCCAAGGCCGCCTCGCCGAAGGCCTGGTCGACCTGGCGGGCCAGCCTGGTCAAGCAGCTCGCCCGGCGCAGCCTGTCGGCCCTGCTCGCCCAGGCCGCGGGGGGCAGCGCGCCCCGGGTGCCGGAGTCCGAGGTCGCCGTCCCCAAGGCGGTACGACGCGATCCCTCGACCGTGTCGGTGGAGGTCGAGCCGGCAGCTGAAGGGTCCCGGGTCACCGTCATCTCCGGCGACCGGGTCGGGCTGCTGGCCGACGCGGCCGCGATGTTCGCGCTGCAGCGCACGTCCGTGCTCGCCGCCCGGGCCTGGGTGCAGGGCGACATCGGCGTCTCGGTGTGGGACGTCGCCGACGACCGGCTCGACCCGGCGGTGCTCCGGCAGCGGCTGGCAGCGATCGTCGACGGCCGGATCGACGCGCGCTCGCGGCTGTCGCGGCCGGCGGAGTCGAGGCTCGAGCCCACCGTGGTGGTCCGGCCCGAGGCGTCCCGGCGGGCGACGGTGATGGAGGTGCGGATGGTCGACCGGCCCGGCGTCGTACACCTGGTGTGCGCGGCGCTCGCCGACCTCGACCTCTCGGTGCGGTCGGCGCACGTGTCGACGCTCGGTCCGCAGGCCGTGGACGTGTTCTACGTGCAGGAGACGGGTGCCGGGGCGCTTTCGGAGGAGCGGGCGGCCGCGGCGGCGCACGCCGTACGCGCGGCCCTGCTGGCGACGGTTGCATGAACCCGCCGGGTTGCGCGGACCGCGGGTGAGCTTCTGGTCGGTGCGTCAGGACGGCGGGATCGTCGGCTGCGCGGCCCTGACCGTGATCGGTCCGGGTCACGGAGAGCTCAAGTCGAGTGCGCTCCGTTCGGGCGCTACACCGCGGACCCGCTGAGCCTCTTCATGACCCGTCCGACCGGGGCTGCCGGATCCTGACGATCCGCTGGCCGTGGCTGTCGATCACCCGCATCGGACGGTCGTCGTCATCGTCGGGCGATGGGGCGATCTCGGTCTGGTTGTCGTGGCTCTTCAGCTCGCGGTCGTTGCGGGACCGGCCGGGGTCGAACACATCGATGAAGTTGCCGAACGCGTCGCCCATGCCGGCGCTCTGACGTCCCGCCGAGCGCAGAGTGTGGTGGGAGACCACGAAGACGAGCACCGTCACCCCGAGTACGGCGACCGCCGTGACCACCCAACCCACCATGTCCTCACTGTAAGCATTCCCCGGTTACCCTTGTCGTTGATCCCTGCCATCTCCCCGCACGAGGACCACGCCTTGTTCGCAACTCTTTCCGACCGGCTCGCCGACACCTTCAAGAACCTTCGGGGCAAGGGTCGGCTCTCCGAGGCCGACATCGACGCCACCGCGCGCGAGATCCGCATCGCGCTTCTGGAGGCCGACGTCGCCCTGCCGGTGGTCAAGGACTTCGTGGCCGCGGTCAAGGAGCGCGCCCGCGGCGAGGAGGTCAGCCAGGCGCTGAACCCCGCCCAGCAGATCGTCAAGATCGTCCACGACGAGCTGGTCAACATCCTCGGCGGCGAGACCCGGCGGCTGCGCTACGCCAAGACCGGGCCGACGGTCATCATGCTGGCCGGTCTCCAGGGTTCCGGTAAGACCACCCTTGCCGCGAAGCTCGCCCGCTGGCTCAAGGAACAGGGCAAGACCCCGATTCTGGTGGCCGCCGACCTGCAGCGCCCCAACGCGGTGCAGCAGCTCGAGGTGAACGGCGAGCGGGTCGGCGTACCCGTCTTCGCGCCGGCGCCCGGCAACGGCGTCGGCGACCCGGTGTTGGTGGCGCAGGAGTCGATCGAGCACGCCAAGCGCAAGCTCCACGACGTGGTCATCGTCGACACAGCCGGCCGGCTGGGCATCGACGCGGAGATGATGAAGCAGGCCGTCGACATCCGCGACGCGATCAGCCCCGACGAGGTGCTGTTCGTGGTCGACGCGATGATCGGTCAGGACGCCGTCAACACCGCCCTGGCCTTCCAGGAGGGCGTCGGGTACGACGGCGTCGTACTCACCAAGCTCGACGGTGACGCCCGCGGTGGCGCCGCGCTGTCGATCGCCTCGATCACGGGCAAGCCGGTCATGTTCGCCTCGTCGGGCGAGCAGATGACCGACTTCGACCTCTTCCACCCCGACCGGATGGCCTCGCGCATCCTCGACATGGGCGACGTGCTCACCCTGATCGAGCAGGCGGAGAAGGCGTTCGACCAGGAGGAGGCCCGCAAGGCCGCCGAGAAGCTCGCCGGGACCGGTGACTTCACCCTCGACGACTTCCTCAAGCAGATGCAGCAGATCCGCAAGCTCGGCTCGCTGTCGAAGATCATGGGCATGCTCCCGGGCATGGGCCAGATGCGCGAGCAGCTCGAGAGCTTCGACGAGCGCGAGATCGACCGGATCCAGGCGATCATCCAGTCGATGACGCCCTCCGAGCGCGACAACCCCAAGATCATCGACGGCTCGCGCCGGGCCCGGATCGCCAAGGGCTCGGGCAGCCAGGTGTCGGCGGTCAACCAGCTGGTCGACCGGTTCTTCGAGGCCCGCAAGATGATGCAGCAGATGGCCCGCGGCGGCGGCATGCCCGGGATGCCCGGCATGCCGGGGATGCCCGGGATGGGCGCGCCCGGCGGCGGCAGGCGTGGCAAGGGCAAGCCGCAGGCCAAGGGCAAGAAGCGCGTCTCCGGCAACCCCGCCAAGGCGGCCGCGCAGCAGAAGGCGATCGCCGACCGGGCCGCGAAGACCGGTGGCATCGGCTTCCCGGACGGCGTCGACCTGGAGCAGGCGGCCTCCGAGCTGCAGCTGCCCCAGGACTTCTCGAAGTTCCTGAAGTAGTCAGTCCTGGCTGGCCACCCGCGCGATCGCGAGGGCGACCGCCCCGACGAGCTCGGCCCGGTCGCCCAGCTGTCCCGACCCGATGCGCACGGCCGCCGCCGTGTCGGGGTGCGCGTAACGGTCCACGGCCGACCGGATGCCCTCCACCAGCGCCTCGGACGAACCCAGCGACCCTCCCACCACGATCGCCTCGGGGTTGAGGCTGGTGCAGAGATCCGCAAGCGCCCGGCCGATGGTTCGGCCCGCATCGCTGAGCACGCGGCGTACTCCAGGATCTCCGGCGGCGTCGAGCTCGAGCATCGCATCGACGTCGAGGTCATCGTCGTACGCCGGTCGCAGCAGGCCCAGCAGCCGGAAGGCCGAGACCTCGGTCTCCAGGCAGCCCCGGCTGCCGCACCGACAGACGTGGCCGTCCTCGCGGATCTGGACGTGCCCGATCTCGCCCGCGATCCCGCTCGCTCCACGATGGAGGCGGCCGCCGAGGACGATCCCGGCGCCGAGCCCGCTGGCGACCTTGACGTAGACGACATCGGAGGCTCCTTGCGCGGCGCCGTGGTGGTGCTCGGCAATGGCGCCCAGGTTGGCGTCGTTGTCGACCGCGACCGGGATCCCGAGTCGCCTCTCCAGCTCGTCAGCGGGTGCCAGGTCGCGCCAACCGGGCAGGATGCCGCCGTAGATCCGGGCGGACCGCCGGTCGATCGAGCCCGGCACGCACATGCCGGCGCCGAGCAGGGACTCGGACGTCACGTCGGCCTGACGGGCCGCATCGGTGACCATTCGCGCGGCCTGGTCGAGGGTCGGCGCACCATGGGTATCGGTGTCGGCGGCCGCCTCCAGCTCCGTCATGATCCGGCCGGACCGGTCTGCCACAGCCACCCGGATGTGCCGGTGGCCGATGTCGACACCGGCCACTCCGCCGGGGCGCGTGGTCAGCGCCACGAGCACGGGTGGACGCCCGCTGCCGCCCTTGTACGGCGTGCCCCGGTTGCTGGTCTCCTCAACGTGCCCGGACGCGATCAGGTCGGCCACGAGCGTGGAGACGGTGGTCCGGGACAGACCGGTCCTGCGGGCCAGGTCGGCCCGGCTGAGTGGCCCGGAGCCGGCCAGGAGGCCGGTGATGGCGCGGCGGTTCGACGCGCGCAGCTGTTCGAGGGAGTGGCCTGGCACGACGCCGACAGTAGACCGATTCCTCCGAGAAGTGCACTAAAAACCGCTTCGATAGCGGTTGTTACGCATTGACTCGGCCAAATGCCTCTTCCTAGGTTCGATGTGAATCAGGTCACACTCGGCCTCGGGAGGGCGCACATGTTCGGTCACCAGTCACGTCGTCGCGGTCGTCGGACCGCCGTACTCATGGGGGCGGTCGCGGCGCTCACCGCGGCCACGCTCCCGGTCCAGACCTCGAGCGCCGAGGCGGGGCCGCCCGCCTACCGGGACGCGTCCCTGCCGGTCTCGCAGCGGGTCAACGACTTGCTCGGCCGGATGACGCTCGACGAGAAGGTCGGTCAGATGACCCAGGCCGAGCGCGGCGACGTGGCGGCCGACCCGTCGCTGGTCACCACCTGGAAGCTCGGCAGCGTCCTGTCAGGAGGCGGGTCGGTGCCCGCCGACAACACGCCTTCCGGCTGGGCGGACATGGTCGACTCGCTCCAGGCGCGGGCATTGGACACCCGGCTCGGCATCCCGCTGCTGTACGGCGTGGACTCGGTGCACGGCCACGGAAACCTGTACGGCGCGACCGTGTTCCCGCACAACATCGGGCTCGGCGCCACCCGCGATCCCAAGCTGGTCGAGCGGATCGGCCACATCACCGCCGAGGAGACCCGGGCCACCGGGCCGCAGTGGTCCTTCTCGCCGTGCGTGTGCGTGGCCCGGGACGACCGGTGGGGCCGGACCTACGAGTCGTTCGGCGAGGACCCGGCGCTGGTCGTGAGGATGGAGACCGTGATCGACGGGCTGCAGGGCGACCCCGGCGAGCTCGACAACGCCGATCACGTGCTGGCCACCGCCAAGCACTACGCCGGCGACGGGCTCACGTCGTACGACGAGAGCCTGGCCGGCACCGGTGCCTACCCGATCGACCAGGGCATCGACGAGGTCGACCACGAGACGTTCGCCCGGCTGGCCCTCACGCCGTACCCCGCCGCGATCCAGCAGCACCACGTCGGCTCCGTGATGCCGTCGTTCTCGAGCGTCGACTGGACCGAGGACGGGCTCGGCAACCCGATCAAGATGCACGCGAACGGCGAGCTGATCAGCGGCGTACTCAAGGGCGACATGGGGTTCGCCGGGTTCGTGATCTCCGACTGGCAGGGGATCCGGCAGATCCCGGGTGACTACGCCACCCAGGTGAAGACCTCGGTGAACGCCGGCGTGGACATGTTCATGGAGCCCTACTCCGGCAGCTCCGTGGGTGCGCCGGACTTCGAGGCCACGCTGATCGGACTGGTGCAGTCCGGCGACGTGCCGATGAGCCGCATCGACGACGCGGTCTCGCGGATCCTGACCGCGAAGTTCGAGCTCGGTCTGTTCGAGCACCCCTACACCGACCGCAGCAACCTCGACGAGATCGGCAGTCCGGCGCACCGGGCGGTCGCTCGCCGTGCGGTCGGCGAGTCGCAGGTGCTGCTGAAGAACGCAGGCCGCACGCTGCCGTTGGCCCCCGGCCAGCGCGTGTACGTCGCGGGCAGCAACGCCGACAACATCGGCAACCAGGCCGGCGGCTGGACGCTCACCTGGCAGGGTGGCTCGACCAACGTGATCCCGGGCGACACGATCCTGGACGGGGTCAAGGCCTCGAGCTCGAAGGTCACCTTCAGCGAGGACGCCAGCGCACCGATCGCTCCGCGTTCAGTCGGTGTCGTGGTGGTCGGCGAGACGCCGTACTCCGAGGGCTTCGGTGACGTGGGCGGGCCGCAGTGGGCCTACGACCCCGGTGACCACGGGGTCCCGCGGCCGCCGAAGACGATGCTGCTGTCCGATGCGGACCAGGCCGCGGTCCACACCGTGTGCGCGGCTACCGTGAAGTGTGTGGTCGTGGTCGTGTCGGGTCGGCCGATGGTCATCGATCCGGACCTCCTGTCGCAGATCGACGCGCTCGAGGCGGCCTGGCTGCCGGGCAGCGAGGGCAAGGGCGTCGCCGACGTGCTGTTCGGTCGCCGGCCCTACACCGGGAAGCTCCCGATGACCTGGCCGCGCACCGTGGCGCAGGAGCCGATCAACGTGGGCGACGCGGACTACGACCCGCTCTACGCCTACGGCTGGGGCCTGCGGACCAGGTGACGGACCGTCCCACCTGCTGCTGCCGAAGGGCCGGGTGTTGCTGAAGTAGGCTGCCGTCGCGTGAGCGCCGTACTCGTGGTCGATGCCGCGAACGTGGTCGGTTCCCGCCCCGACGGCTGGTGGAAGGACCGGGCCGGCGCCGCCCGCCGGCTGCACGAGGCACTGCTCGTCGGCGACACGTCGTACGACGTCGTGGTGCTGGTGCTCGAGGGCGGCGCCAAGGCCGGCGTACGACCCGGCCGGGACGGTCACGTCCGCACCGTGCACGCTCCCCGCGACGGCGACTCCACCATCGTCGCCGAAGCCCAGGCCGCCATCGCCCGCGGTGACCGGGTCGCCGTCGTCACCGCCGACCGGATGCTGCAGTCGCGTGTCCAGGGTCTCGGCGGGGTGGCGCTCAGCCCGTCCTGGTTGCTCGACCAGCTCTGAGGGTGGACGGGCGGCCGCCGGGGTAGTCCGTGACGTTCCTGTCATGGTGGCGGCCCGACCGATGGCCGGATCGTCACGGACTATCGTGACGGCCATGGAGCAGAGGGTGCTGAAGTTCGCGGGTCCGGTGCTGCCGGACGGCGAGCCGCGGGAGCTGTACGTCGTCGACGGCCGGATCACCTACGAGAAGCATCCGAGTGCCGAGGACGCCGGCTCGGGCTGGATCGTGCCGGGGCTGGTCGACGCGCACTGTCACATCGGGCTCGGCCCGCACGGCGCGGTCGAGGACGACGAGACCGAGCGGCAGGCGGTCGCCGACCGCGATGCCGGTGCGCTGCTGCTGCGCGACTGCGGGTCGGCGAGCG
>Ga0137375_10010132_pt1 | contig 11172 bp, 8 predicted proteins | sample SagtaG_24_FD_104936 | JGI IMG/M metagenome (GOLD analysis project Ga0137375, IMG submission 104936) | Vadose zone soil microbial communities from Sagehorn Ranch, Mendocino, California, USA - Sage1_R_113_16 metaG | ecosystem: Environmental > Terrestrial > Soil > Vadose zone | place: USA... | reverse complement strand
GCGCGGGCGTCGGGAAGTCAGGCTCGCCGATCTCCATATGGATCACCGTCCGCCCCGCCGCCTCGAGCCGACGCACCAACTCGAGCGCCGCAAGACCGCCATGGCAGTAGCCGGCGACCCGAAGCGGACCGTCGGGCGCGGCGGCCTGCACGGCGGCGACGTAGCGCGACGCCATGTCCTCGATCGTCTCGATGCCCTTGGCGCCATCGAGCAGTGAGTGCAGCAGATAAACGGGACCCTTGCCCTCGAGCATCTCGCCCAGGCGAAAGCCATAGAAACCCCAGCCGCAGAAGTCGCCGTGGCAGAGGAAGAGCGGCGTGCCCTCGCCAGCTCGCACCTTGGTCATCGCCTCGTCCCGGGCCGCCGCCGCGCCGGCCAGCCGGTCGCACAGCACGCGGATGGTGAGCTGGGCGCGGATGTCCGACGGGCTGATGCGATGATGCGTCGCCTCCTCGACCTCCAGCAGCATTTCGGTGGCCTGCAGCGAATCGCCGCCGATCTCGAAGAAGTCGTCGTCCATGCCGATGTCGGCGCGTTTCAGCAGCCGTTGCCAGATCTCGGCGATCAGGATTTCCAGCGGCGCGGCCGGCGGCGGCGTGTCCCGCCTGGCGTCGGCGAAAACGGCGGAGAGCCGGGGCCGCGAGATCTTGCCCGTCGGACCGACCGGCAGGCTGTCGACGATGTGGACGTGGCGCGGCCGTTGGAAGGGCGCCAGGCGCTCATAGACGAAGTCGATCAGCTCGGTCGACGCGGCGCCGGCGCCGGGATGCAGGACGACGGCGGCGCCGACATTCTCGCCGAGCCGCGCATGGGGCACGGCAAATGCCGCCGCCTCGCGCACCGCGGGGTGAGCCAACAGCGCCTTCTCGACGTCGTAGGGTGCGATCTTCTCGCCGCCGCGATTGATGATCTCCTTGGTGCGGCCGACGATGGTGAGACGCCCACGCTCGTCGACGCTGCCGAGATCGCCGGTCGCCAGCCAGCCGTCCGCAAGGCCGGTGGGCTGGCCCTCGATGTCGTCCAGCAGGTAGCCCGGCATGACACTGGGCCCGCGCAGCATGACCTGCCCGACCACGCCCGGCCGCACCACGCCCCAATTGTCGTCACGGATCGCAAGCTCGCCGTCAGGAATGCGGCCGACCACGCCCGGCTCCTCCTGAGACAGCACCGGCCCACTCATCATGCCCGCTTCACAGAGGCCGTAGAATTCGACGACAGGCTTGCCGAGCAGCCGCGTCAACTCGCGCCGGGTGTGATCGGGAAGATAGGAGGCCGTCGACAGGACGAAGCGCAAGGACTGAGCGGCGGATGCGCCGGACGACGCGCTAAGCTTCTCGACCACGGCCTGCAGGAACGCGGGCGAGGCAGTGAGCCAGGTCGGCCGCAGCTCGCCCAGCCATTGCTCGATGTCGTGCGCGCCGGCCTGCTCGGGCAACGCCACGCTGCAGCCGACCAGAAGCGGCGCCACCAACGTCGCCTTGAAGCCGGCGTTGTAATAGATCGGCATGATGCAGGCGGAACGGTCGGCGGGCGTCAGCGCCAGCCAGCGCTCCATCTTGCGCGCCATCTCGATCAGATTCCGATGCGTCACGGGCACGCGCTTGGACGGCCCAGTCGTCCCCGACGTGCGGAAGATCGCGGCCCACGATTGCTCCGTCACTTGGTGCTCCGCCACCTGACCTGACGGCGCGGCCCGGCGAACGTCGTTCACCGGCACGAGGGCGATCTCTTCGACAGAGGAAGCGGCCTTGGTCGCCTTGAAGAGGACGGGGCCACGCTCGTCTTCGCCGACCCAGGGCGGAAGGCCGATCTCGCCGGGAACGACCAGGGCATGAAGGCGGATGCGCTTCAGTTCCTCGCGCAGTTCCGCCGGCGGAAGATGGGGGTTGATGGGCACGACGGTGGCGTTGGCCGAGACGGCGACATTCAGCAGCGCCGCCTCCGGCCCGCGCTGCAGGGCGATGCCGACGCGCGACGACGGGCCGATGCCCGCAGCGGCAAGCTCGGCACCGACCTGCCGGACATGGCGTGCCAGAGCGCCGAAGGAAAGAGTCCCGAGGCCTGCGGTGACGATGGCGGGCGCCGCCGCATCGCGCGCGGCATGGCCCTCCAGGACGTCGGCGATGGTGGATGTCATTGATCCTTAGCGGGCAGCCTGTGTGACCATCGCGGCCACGACACCCCCGGCATGCGAAAGAACACGGCGGCGCACGAGGTTCCTCAAGCGTTCCTCCTACGAAGCACCGTTTTAGGATAGCGTGGGCCCAGACCGGGCGCTGAGGCGAAGTTGTGACCGGGGCACTGGCGGGAGACGCGACGATGCCGCTTCATGGCAAGGGGATGCTGATCGTGTTCTGCGAGGTGAAGGCCCGCGACGAACGCGACTTCAACGAGTGGTACAACCGCGAACATATCGACGAGCGGGTCAACCTGCCGGGTTTTCACCGCGGGCGCCGGTACGTTGCGGTGCGCGGCACGCCCAAGTACCTCGCGGCCTACGAATGCGACACGGTCGAGGATCTGGCAACGCCGGGCTACCTGGCGCTGCTCGCCAACCAGACGCCGTGGACGCAGGCGGTGATGGCGAAGTTCACCAAGTTCACGCGGCTCACCGTGCGCGTGCAGGCCGACCTCGCCCACGGCGTCGGCGGCGCCGTGGCCGCCGTGCGCTTCGTGCCCGATCCGCGCTCGCGCAAGGCCTTGGTCGAGTGGCTGAACGAGACGGCGCTGCCCAAGGCGATCGCACGGTCGGGCATGGTGGGCGCCATGGCGGCGGAGAACGATCTCGAAGTGGCCCATGCGCCCTTGCAGGCCAAGAGCATGGACCATCCGCGCGCCGATGAGGCCGAATGGGTGGCGCTGCTGGAAGGCGCCGACGCCGGCACCGTGGGCGCCGCCGCGCGGGCGGCATTCACCCTGCCGAAGCTCAGGAATTTTGGCGTTACGGTGGCACCGACGATCGGGACGTACCGTTTCCTGTTCGGCAATCAGCGGTGATGTCTTCTCATTTCCTCCCCCGCTTGCGGGGGAGGATACAGGAGGGGGCAGGCAGCAAGCCCTGCGATGGCCCATTACAGATCAGAATGATCTCATCCATCGAGAGATCATCTTCGCGGCTTTCCCCCTCCTGTATCCTCCCCCGTATGACGGGGGAGGAGATGAGAGGATGACGGAAGTTTGAGCTATCGTTGACCGACCTATCGCGTAAGGTCGCGCTGTGACCGCCAAGCAGAAGATCTTCTGGCTGCGCCTCGCGACGCTGATCGGGCTCTGCCTGCCCGCGCTGGAGCTTGCCTGGCGCTGGTACAACGGGGATCTCGAGCCACGGCCTGTGACGGTGGCCACTCATGCGACCGGCGACTGGGCCGTCATCTTCCTCATGCTGTCGCTCGCCACGACGCCGGCGCGGGCGCTGTTCGACTGGATGCCGCTGGTGCAGATTCGCCGGCGCATCGGCGTCGCCGCCGCGCTCTATGCCGGCGCGCACTTTTTGATCTACGTGCTCGACCAGAAATGGAACCTGGTCGTGGTCGCGACCGAGATCATCAAGCGCTTCTACCTCACCATCGGCTTCGTGACCCTGCTGATGCTGGTGGCGCTCGCCGTCACTTCGACCGACGGCTGGCAGAAGCGGCTCAGGCGCAACTGGAAGCGCCTGCACTGGCTGATCTATCCTGCGGCCTTCATCGCCATCGTCCATTTCTTCATCCAGTCCAAGGTCAAGATCGGCGAGCCTGCCTTCACCGCCGGCCTGTTCGCCTGGCTGATGCTGTGGCGTGTATTGCCGGCCAAGCTGCAGCGCAGCTACCTCGGTCTTGCCATCCTCGGCGTGTCGGCAACGCTCGCCGCGGCGATCTTCGAGGCGGCGTGGTATTGGCTCGTGAACGGTCGCGATCCGGCCGTCGCGCTGCTGGCCAACCTCGATCCGGAGCTCGCCTTTCGGCCCGCGCAGAAGGTGATGATCGCCTCGCTGCTGGTGATCGCGGCCGTGGCGTCGCGCCGCCTCACCCTGGCTGCAAACAAGCTCTGGACGAAGCGCTATGTCCAGTCGACTATACCGACTCCTTGATCGGAGGTCGGTATGTTGAAGAGGCGGAGTTGGCTCGGCTTGGCGCTTGCGCTGTCGCTGGCGCCGAGCGTGGTGCAGGCGCAGGACAGCGTGGTGGTGTTCGCCGCCGCCAGCCTGAAGAACGCCCTGGATGAGATCGCCGCGACCTGGGCCAAGGACACCGGCAGGCCCGCGCCCAGGATCTCCTATGCCGCGAGCTCCGCGCTGGCCAAGCAGTTGGAGCAGGGCGCGCCGGCCGACCTGTTCATCTCCGCCGACCTCGACTGGATGGACTACGCCGCAGCCAAGAACCTGATCAAGGCCGACACGCGCTTCAATCTTCTGGGCAACAAGATCGTGCTGATCGCGCCCAAGGACTCCAAGACCACGACGCTCGCGATCACCGGCGGCGACCTCGCCAAGGCGCTGGCGGGCGGCAAGCTGTCGATGGGCAACGTCGACGCCGTCCCGGCCGGCAAGTACGGCAAGGCAGCGCTGGAGAAGGTCGGCGCCTGGACCAGCGTCAAGGACAGCATCGCCCAGGCTGAGAATGTGCGCGCTGCCCTGTTGCTGGTGGCGCGCGGCGAGGCGCCGCTCGGCATCGTCTACAGCACCGACGCCACGGCCGAACCCGGCGTGAAGGTCGTGGCGACCTTCGCGGCGGATTCCCATCCGCCCATCACCTACCCCGCCGCCTTGACCAAGGAATCCAAGAGCGCCGACGCCAGGGCCTTCCTCGATTTCCTGCGCAGCGCCAAGGCACGCGCCGTGTTCGAGAAGCAGGGCTTCACGGTGCTGGTGAAGTCAGCCTCCTCGACATGACGCCGGAGGAATGGACGGCGGTCAGGCTGAGCCTGCTGGTCGCCACCACGGCGACCCTGGCCAGCCTGCCCTTCGGCATCGCCATCGCCTGGCTGCTGGCGCGCCGCCAGTTCTGGGGCAAGAGCCTTTTGGACACGCTGGTCCACCTGCCGCTGATCCTGCCGCCCGTCGTCACCGGCTACCTGCTGTTGATCTCCTTCGGCAAGCGCGGGCCGATCGGCGCCTTCCTCGACCAGGCCTTCGGCATCGTCTTCTCCTTCCGCTGGACCGGCGCGGCGCTTGCCTGCGCGGTGATGGGCTTCCCCTTGCTGGTGCGCGCCATTCGCCTCTCGATCGAGGCGGTCGACGTGCGCCTGGAATCGGCGGCAGGCACGCTGGGCGCCAACCCGTTCTGGGTATTCGCTACCGTCACCCTGCCGCTCTGTCTGCCCGGCGTGATCGCGGGCGCCATCCTGTGCTTCGCCAAGTCGATGGGCGAGTTCGGCGCCACCATCACCTTCGTCTCCAACATCCCGGGCGAGACGCAGACCCTGCCCTCGCTGATCTACACCCTCACCCAGGTGCCCGGCGGCGACGCCGGCGCGATGCGACTCACCCTGGTGTCGATCGCCATCTCCATGCTCGCCCTGCTGGGCTCGGAGCTGCTGGCCCGGCGCATCGGCGCCCATCGGTTGGTGGCATGAGCCTCGACGTCAACATCGACCACCTGCGCGGCAGCTTCCGCATCGCCGCGCGCTTTTCGGCCGCGCCCGGGCTGACGGCGCTGTTCGGCCGCTCGGGCTCGGGCAAGACCACCCTGGTCGACATCGTCGGCGGCCTGGTCCGGCCCGACCGCGGCCGCGTCGCCGTCGACGGCCAGGTGCTTTTGGACACCGAGTGCGGCGTCTTCGTGCCGAGCCACAGGCGCCGCATCGGCTACGTGTTCCAGGACAGCCGGCTGTTCCCGCATCTCAGCGTGCGCCGCAACCTGCTCTATGGGCGCTGGTTCAACCGCGAGACCGGCGAGACAACGGCCGATCTTGCCTCGGTCGTCGACCTGCTGGGCATCGGCCACCTGCTGGAACGGCGTCCCGACTCGCTTTCAGGCGGTGAGAAGCAGCGCGTCGCGATCGGCCGCGCCCTGCTCGCCCATCCGCAGCTCCTGCTGATGGACGAGCCGCTGGCCGCGCTCGACGAGGCACGGCGCGCCGAGATCCTGCCCTACATCGAGCGCCTGCGCGACGAGACGGGCGTGCCCATCCTCTATGTCAGCCACTCCGTCGCGGAGGTGGCCAGGCTTGCCACGACCGTGGTGATCCTGACCGACGGCCAGGTGACGGCCGTTGGCCCGGTCGCCGACATCCTGCCGTTGGCCGATTCGGGCGACGGCGGCAGCGTGCTCGACGCCACGGTGGCGCGCCACGACGAAGCCTTCCAGCTTTCCGTCCTGACTTCCGCCGCGGGCGAGTTGCAGGTGCCGCGGCTCCGCGCCCCCGTCGGCGCGCCAGTGCGCGCCTACATCCGCGCCCGCGACGTCATGCTGTCGCTCAGGCCCCCCGAAGAGATCAGCGCGCTGAACGTGCTGGCCGGCCGCATCGCCGCGATCGAGCCCGGCGCCGGCGGCGCCCAGGCCGAGGTCAGGCTGGATTGCAACGGCGCGGCGCTCACCGCTCGTCTCACCGCCAAGTCGGTGCAGCGGCTGGCCCTGGCGCCGGGCAAGCCGGTCTATGCCGTGATCAAGAGCGTCTCGTTCGAGCGAAGTTAGTTCATTCTCCTCCCCGTCATACGGGCACGCGTTTGGCCGCATTGCGGCCAAACGCTCGGGCCGGGAGGGGGAGAGCCTCACAAGGGATCCACGAAATACAAAGATCATGATCTGAAATGCTCGAGCAATGCGATCGTAGCCTTCCCCCTCCCTGCCTCCCCCGTATGACGGGGGAGGTGATCTGATTCTCGACAGGAGCCAGCGATGCCCCATCTCAGCATCCGCATTGATTTCGACGACGAAGGCCGGCTCGGCCCGGGCAAGGTGGCGCTGCTCGAAGGCATCGCCCGCGAGGGTTCGATCTCCGCGGCCGGGCGGGCGATGAACATGTCCTACAAGCGTGCGTGGGAGCTGGTCGCCGACATCAACGAGAGCTTCGCCGAGCCCCTGGTCGCGGCCCAGACCGGCGGCAAGGCGGGCGGCGGCGCCGCACTGACGCCGCGCGGCGAGGAGCTGATCCGCCACTACCGGGCAATCGAGCGCAAGGCGCTGTCGGCCACCGCCTCCCATCTCAAGGCATTGCAGGCGATTTCCCGCAACCGTCGCAGGAAATAACGCTATCCTCGGTGGAAATGGGGAGGTCCGCCGTGGCGCGAGCAAAAGTCCGCACAGGCATGCCGAGCGTTGCGCTGGACAAGGCGGAGTTCGCCCGCCGCGTGCGCCGCCGCTTCTACGATCCCGCCTTCACGTCGGTCGAGCAGGAGATCGAGCGCATCGTCGATGTCGCCTGGGACGGCTACAACGACGACCGCAAGTCGCCACGCACCAAGCCGGCCGGCAAAGGCTACGCCGATCCGAGCTACGAGCTCTCGGTCGAATGGTCGGAGGCGAGCCGGGCCATCAAGCAAGCCGAGCGGCAGCAGAAATCGAAGTCATCGAAGTCGCGCATCCTGCTGATCAACGGCTCCGCGCGCAGCGACCAGACCTGCCCGGGCGAGATGTCCAAGAGCTTCCGCCTGATGAAGATCGCCGAGCAGGTGTTCGCGCGCGAACGCGATTTCGAGGTCGAGCTGCTCGATCTCAGCCATCTCGCGTCGGAGTACGGCCGCAACATCCATCCCTGCAAGGCCTGCGTATCGACAGCCATGCCGCTCTGCCACTGGCCATGCTCCTGCTATCCCAACCATGCGCTGGGCCAGCACAACGACTGGATGAACGAGATCTATCCCATGTGGGCCGCCGCCCACGGCGTCATGATCGTGACACCGGTCAACTGGTATCAGGTGCCCGGGGGATTGAAGGCGATGATCGATCGTCTGGTATGCGCCGACGGCGGCAACCCGGACCCGACCTCGACCGGCGGCAAGGATGCGCAGAAGGCCAAGGAGCTCGAGATGAAGGGCTGGCCCTATCCGCGTCATCTCGCCGGCCGGGCTTTCTCTGTCGTGGTGCATGGCGATGCCGCCGGCACCGAAACGCTGCGCCGCATCCTCGTCGACTGGCTGAAGGACATGGGTCTGGTTTCGGCCGGCCATGCCGCCGAGCTCGACCGCTATGTCGGCTACTACGAGCCCTATGCCACCAGCCACGACGCGCTCGATCGCGACAAGGACTTCCAGGAGGAGACGCGCAACGCCGCGCGCGCCCTGATCGAGGCCGTGAAGCTGATGCGCCGCGGAAAGTTTGCCCAGCCCGATACCAGGCTGCGCGAGGTTCGAGCCAAGTGAGGACGTGATGTCGCCGATCTTCCTGCCCCTGACGCCGCGTTTCATCACCTTAACGCTCGCCGTGTTGGCGATGATCCTGTTCGGGATCTGGCTCTATTTCGACCAGCGTTCGATCGTGCTTGGCATCCTGCTCGGCATCTCGATCTTCCTGACCGGCGTCGGCATCATCGACCTCTTCCAGAAATCGCACGCAATCCTGCGCAACTACCCGATCGCGGCGCACCTGCGCTTCATCTTCGAGGCGATCCGGCCGGAGATGCGGCAGTACTTCTTCGAGGGCGAGAAGGACGGCATGCCGTTCAGCCGCGACCGGCGCGCCGTGGTCTACCAGCGCGCCAAGAACGCGCTCGACGTGCGGCCGTTCGGCACCAACTACGACGTCTACGTGCCGGGCTACGAATGGATGGCGCATTCGATCGCACCCACGCCGGTAAGCACCGATCCACACCGCGTCCTGATCGGCGGGTCCGAGTGCACGCAGCCCTACGCGGCCTCGATCTTCAACATCTCGGCCATGAGCTTCGGCGCCCTCAGCGCCAACGCCATCCGCGCCCTGAACGGCGGCGCCAAGCTCGGCGGCTTCTATCACGACACCGGCGAAGGCGGTTACAGCCCCTATCACCGCGAGGGCGGCGGCGACATCGTCTGGGAGATCGGCTCGGGCTACTTCGGCGCGCGCAACGACGACGGCACCTTCTCACCCGAGCGGTTCGCCGAGGGCGCCAAGAACCCGCAGGTCAAGATGGTCGAGCTGAAGCTCAGCCAAGGCGCCAAGCCGGGCCACGGCGGCGTGCTGCCCGCGCCCAAGGTCAGCCAGGAAATCTCGCTGACCCGCGGCATGCCGATGGGCGAGGACTGCATCTCGCCGTCGCGCCATTCGGCTTTCGCCACGCCGGTCGAGATGATGCGCTTCATCGCCGAGATGCGCCGTCTGTCGGGCGGCAAGCCCGCGGGCTTCAAGCTCTGCATCGGCCACGAATGGGAGTTCTTGGCGATCTGCAAGGCGATGCTGGAGACCGGCATCTATCCCGACTTCATCGTCGTCGACGGCAAGGAGGGCGGCACCGGTGCCGCCCCCATGGAATTCGTCGACCATATCGGCAAGCCGATGCGGCAGGGCCTCTACTTCGTGCACAACGCACTGATCGGCATCGGCGTGCGCGACCGCATCAAGCTCGGCGCCGCCGGCAAGATCATCACCGCCTTCGACATCGTGCGCGCCATGGCGCTGGGGGCGGACTGGTGCAACGCCGCGCGCGGCTTCATGTTCGCCGTGGGCTGCATCCAGTCGCAGCACTGCCACACCGACCGCTGCCCGACCGGCGTCGCCACCCAGGACCCGACGCGCCAGCGCGCGCTCGTGGTGCCCGACAAGATCGAGCGCGTGGTCAACTTCCATCGCGCCACCGTCCACGAACTCGCCGAGCTCACGGCAGCGGCGGGGCTGGAGCATCCCAACGAGTTCAAGCCGATCCACATCTCGCGCCGCGTCTCGCCGAGCGAGGTCGTGACCTTCGCCGACGTCTATCCGGCGCTGGCCGAGGGTGCGCTGCTGGCCGGCACGGCGCCGCCGCGCTGGACCCAGCCGTGGAACATGGCCGACGCGCATACGTTTCGCGCCGTGGCTTAGTCTTCCCTCCCCTCGCAAAGCGAGGGGAGGTGTCCGCTGAAGCGCCTGTGAAGGCGCGTAAGCGGACGGAGGGGGCATGGCGCGAAGCACTCATGAATCATGACCCCTCCGGCCCTTCGAGCCACCTCCCCACTTCGTGGGGAGGAACGATGCAGCCAAAGCTGTTGCGAATCGGCCGGGCTTGGCCCAGCAATTGGGGCAAGCAAGGAGAGGAAACCCATGACCGCGCCGTTCGACTTCACGCCCCTGCTGCCGCCCAACACGCCCGCCCCCGCCGCCAAGTGGAACGGCTTTCCCAAGTACAATTTCATCGGCGGCCACAATGACGCCAAGCACGTGCCGGTCGATGCGCTTATCGCAGCGGCGACGGCGGTGCTGAAGCGCGAGGGCGCCACGCTCGCGACCTACGGGCTGAACAGCGGGCCGCTGGGCTACCGGCCGTTGCGTGAATTTTTGGCCGGCAAGCTCAAGGGCCATGCCGGCATCGAGTGCTCGCCCGACGAGATCCTGATCACCTCGGGCTCCATGCAGGGGCTCGACCTGGTGAACAGCCTGCTGCTCACCAAGGGCGATACCATCCTGATCGAGCAGGAGACCTATGGCGGCGCGCTGACCAAGCTGACGCGGCTCGGCATCAATGCGGTCGGCATTCCGCTCGATGCCGAGGGGCTGCGGCTCGATGTGCTGAAGCAGAAACTCGAGGAGCTCAAGGCCAAGGGCATCAAGCCCAAGTACATCTACACCATCCCGACAGTGCAGAATCCGACCGGCGCCATCATGGGCGAGGCGCGCCGCGCCGAGTTGCTCAAGATCGCGCGCGAGCATGGCGTCATGATCTTCGAGGACGAGTGCTATTCCGACCTGATCTGGGACGGCAAGCGGCCGCGCTCGCTGTTCGCCATGGCCGGCGGCGAAGGCGTGATCCACATCGGCTCGTTCTCCAAGTCGATCGCGCCGGCGCTGCGCGTCGGCTACCTGGTCGCCAAGTGGGAGGTGCTGAGTCGCATCCTGGCACTGAAGCAGGACGCGGGCTCGGGCGCGCTCGAGCAGATGATCCTGGCCGAGTTCTGCAAGCAGCACTTCGCCGATCACGTGCCCAGGCTTGCCAAGACCTTGGCCGGCAAGCTGCGGACGCTGCGCGAGGCGCTGGCCGAGCAGTTCGGCACCGCGGCCGAGTTCGGCGACCCGCCGGGCGGCATCTATCTCTGGATCAAGCTGCCCGACAATGTCGACACGGTGAAGCTCGGCCAGGCAGCCCTTG
>Ga0137375_10010131_pt1 | contig 11172 bp, 8 predicted proteins | sample SagtaG_24_FD_104936 | JGI IMG/M metagenome (GOLD analysis project Ga0137375, IMG submission 104936) | Vadose zone soil microbial communities from Sagehorn Ranch, Mendocino, California, USA - Sage1_R_113_16 metaG | ecosystem: Environmental > Terrestrial > Soil > Vadose zone | place: USA... | reverse complement strand
CGGGCCGCGGTCACGCGCAGGTTGACCGGCTCGTGCACGGCCGGACGGTCGGTCGAGACGATGATCGCCAGCGCCGGCGGGGCACCGGACCCGCCCGGCGGCGGCGGTCCCGGCTGGCTCGGCGGCGGGGGCTGGCCCGGCGGGGGCTGACCGGGCGGGGGCTGACCAGGTGGCGGCGTGCCCGGCGGTGGTGGCGGCGACGACCGGGGCGTCTCCGGCCCCGACTGCTTGGTCAGGCCCTTGTCCGGGCTCTTCGGGTCGTACTTGGCGACCGGCCGTACCCCGCCGTCGAGCCGGATCACCCCGGCGCGCTCGCTCTGCGGGTCGTTGAAGAACACCACGCCGTCGCGGGCGATCAGCTGGAACGGGGCCGGCGGGGACAGCACGCGCGGCTGCGACACCACCCGGGGCCGGCCCAGGTCGATGATCCAGACCTGGCCGCTGCGGTAGTCGGGCACGAAGACCCGGCCGCCGGCCTCCACCGCCGGGCCGGGGTCGACCTGGTCGGCCACCAGGGGTACCGCCGCCCGGCAGGTCGGCTCGGTCAGCTCGCAGATGGACACTAGGCCGCGCGCGGCCACCACGTAGACGCGCAGGGCGTGCGGCGAGCCGCTCACCCGCACCCGGTCACCCGGGCGCAGGTCCAGCTCGGTGGTGTGCCGGACCGCGCCGGTCGCCGGGTCCAGCGCCGCCGCTGTGCGCCGGACCGTGTCGACGAGGACGGGGGTACCGTCGGCGAGCGCGAGCAGCCCCGCCCCCGGCGTGGTGGCGCCCCGGCGGCTGTGCCGCCGGCCGTGCTCGATCCAGATCAGGTCGCCGGTGGCGGTGTCGACCAGCCATAGCCGACCGGCCGCGTCGAGCGTGGCGGCCTCCGGCACGATCTGCGCCGCGAGCGGGACGGGGCCGGTGCGCACGGCGAGGGTACGGGCGTCGGCGGTGGTGAGCACGCCGTGCCCGGTGTCGACGGCGTAGACGGTGTCGGGCGCGGCGAACGCGGCCAACTGGGCGCCGGCTCCGGGTACCGGCGTGGCGGGCGGGCTCACCTCGAACGTCGCGCCGTCGACGCGGCGGATCGCGCCCGCGGCCCGGTCCAGCGCGTAGGCGGTGGCGCCCTGCTGCACCACGTCGAGACCGGTGCCGGACGGCGCGACCCGGACCTGCGCGGCCACCTCGACCGACGCGCCGTCGAGCAGGGTGAGCTGGCCGACCTGCGCCGAGGGCAGCCAGGCCGCGCCGGACAGCAGGTTGGCGCGCTCGGCCGGATACCCCTTGCCGATTCCGGCGGCGAGCAGCGCACCGACCACCGCGACCGAAGCCACAGCGCCGAGCGGACCGCGCCACCGCGTCATCGCCAACCTCCCCGGGCCCCCAGTCTGCCCGAGCTGTCAAGCTCAGAGCGCCAGCAGCGTGCGCAGATGCCGGGGTGGTGGCGAGCCGTGCACGAGCATCGCGTCGTGCCACGCCTGCACAGACGTGTCGGGCGGGCGGGCCTGTCCGATCGCGGACACCTCCAGGTACCCGACGAAGTAGGTGGACAGCTGGGTCGAGGTGAGCAGCCCCCGGCGCCACTTGCCGGCCGCCTCGCCCTCCTCCTGGAACCCGCGCCCGGTCATCAGCTCCATGGCCTCGGTCTCGCCGAGCCCTTCGCAATGCACGAGCTGGTCGATGATCGCGTTGAGCGTCATGCGCAGCTGCATCTTGAGCTGCTGCAGCCGGACCTGCGGCCCGCCAAAGCCGTACCGGACCATCAGCTCCTCGGCGTAGACCGCCCAGCCCTCGACGAACGGGCCGGAGAAGCCCAGCGCGCGGGCCCGGGTGCTGCCCCGGAACCGGCGCGAGTGGGCCATCTGCAGGAAGTGGCCGGGCATCGCCTCGTGCACGGTGAGGTTGCGCACCAGGTAGTTGTTGTATTCGCGGTAGAACGACTCGACCCGTTCGGCCGGCCAGTCGGCCGGGGCCGGCGCGATGCTGTAGAAGGTCGGCAGCTCGGCGGTCTCCAGCGGGCCGGCGGCTGGCAGTAGGCCACCGCGACCCCGCGCGCGAACTCCGGCATCTCCTGCACCACGCACGGATCGTCCACAAGGGACACCAGCTCGTGGTCGGTGACGAAGTCGGTGGTCTCCCGCAGCGTTTCGCGGGCCAGCTCGACGATGGTCGTGTTGTCGGGATGGTCGTCGCCGAGCCGGGCCAGCGCCGCCCGTACCGTCCCGTCGTCGGCCGTACCACCGACGAAGTGCGCCGCCTCGGCGCGCAGCTCCTCGTTCACGGCATCGAGGGTGGCCCAGGCGCGGGCCATTACCTCCGCGGCGGGCAGCTCGGTGTCGAGGGTGTGCCACAGCCGCGCCTCCCACAGCGGCCGGCCCAGCCGGGGATCGCGACCGGCCTCGTCGGCGGCCAGCCGCTTGCGCAGCCAGTCGCCGAACTCGTCCAGCGCGGCGGCGGCCCGGGCGGCGGCGGGCTCCACCCGGCCGGCCAGCTCCGGCGCCTCGGCGAGCAGCTCGGGTACCTGGTCGCGGACCAGCCCGGCAGCGCCGGCGAACTGCCCGACCGCCGTCTCCAGGTGGATCCGCGGGCAGTCGGTGAGCACCGCCCGCGCGGTGGCCAGCGCGTCGGGTACCGCGTCGAGCCGGCCGGCCAGGCTCTCCAGCCGCTGGGCGGCCGGCGCGAACGGGCGGGCGATCAGCGCGTAGAGCAGCGGTCCGGGGTTGTGCTCCAGCGGGTTCCACTCGTGCTCGCGGATCTCGGTCAGCTCGAACAGCGCCTGTTCCACCCGGGCCAGCAGCACCGCGTGGTCCACCCGGTCCTGCGGGTCCAGCTCGTCGTCGTCCACCTGGGACAGCGCGACGGAGGCGCCGTGCAGCATGGCCACGTCACCGGCAACCGCGCCGGGCGAGTAGTCGGGCAGCCGGTCGTCGTACCGGTGGTCCCCGGCGAACCGGGCGGTGTCCGGGCTGGACTCCAGGAGGGCGTCGACGATGCGCTCGGCGAGCGGCGCGAACTCCGGTGGCATACCGGCGAAGCTACCCGATGCCCGGCGGGCGCGCCGACGCATCCATCAGCGCGCTCACCTCCCGGACCGCGGCGCGGAAGCGGTCCGCCGAGCAGGCCGCGTACCCGAGCACCAGGCCCGGCGGGCCGCCCGCCCGCACCCGCGTGCCGGACAGCGCCAGCGCGCCCAGCCCGGCGGCGCGCGCCCGCCCGGCCAGCGCTACATCGTCCACTGTGGACGGTAGGGTCACCACGAGGTGCATGCCCGCCGCGACCCCGGTGACCCAGGCCCCGGGCAGGTACTCGGCCAGCGCGGCCAGCCCCGCGTCCCGCCGGGACCGGTAGAGCCGGCGGACCGTGCGCAGGTGTCGGTCGTACCCGCCGCTCGCCAGCAGCTCCGCGAACGCGAGCTGCTCCAGGACCGGCCCGCCGTGGTCGGCGGCCGACTTGGCGCGGTGCAGCGCGGCCGCGCGGGCCGGCGGCGCGGCGAGCCAGCCTAGCCGCAGCCCCGGCGCGAGCGCCTTGCTCACCGTGCCGACCAGGGCCACCACGTCGGGGTCGCGACCCTGCAGGCAGCCGACCGGCTCGCGGTCGTAGCGGAACTCGGCGTCGTAGTCGTCCTCGACGACCAGCCCACCGACCCGGTGCGCCCAGGCGAGCAGCGCGGTGCGGCGGGCGGCGGAGAGCACCACGCCGGTCGGGAACTGGTGGGCCGGCGTCACCACCACGACCCGGGCCGGGGTCCGCTCCAGGGCGGTGACGTCGAGGCCGTCGGCGTCGACGGGTACCGGCACCGGGCGCAGCCCGCCGGCCGCCAGGTGATCGCGGATCGGTGCGCTGCCCGGATCCTCCACGGCGACCACCCGGCCCGGGGCGGTACCGGCGAGCAGGGCCAGGGCCTGCGCGGCACCGCTGGTGACCACGAGGTGCCCGGGCGCCACCTGCGCGGCCCGGACCCGTGCGAGATAGCCGGCCAGCTCGGCGCGCAGCCGGGGCGGGCCGGACGGGTCGCCGTAGTCCAGGTCGGCGTCGCTGGCGGTGCGCAGGGCCCGCTCGTACGCCCGGCGCCAGGCCCAGCGCGGGAACCGGCCGAGGTCCGGGATGCCGGGGCGCAGCGGAGTGGGGGTGGGCGGCGGCTCGGGAACCGGCGCCGGCGCCACCCCCGCGGCCCCCGGGGCCACGAACGTGCCGGCACCCCGCCGCGCGACCAGCCGACCCTCGGCGAGCAGCTGTTCATAGACGGCGACCACGAGGCCCCGGGACACCCCGAGCTCGCGGGCCAGGTCCCGGCTGGGCGGCAGCCGGGTGCCCGGGCCGAGCCGGCCGGTCGCCACGGCGTCGCGCAGCGCGGTGGCGAGCTGGCCGTGCCGGGGCGGGCCGGACGGGTCGAGCGCGAACATTGGTACTCCAAACCGAGCTTCGATTGGCACTACTGAGTAGACCACCAGGCTCCGTACCGTCGCCACGTGATCCCCGCCGCGCTCGCCATGACCCTCCTCGGCGCCTCGTTCCCGGTGAGCCGCCTGATCCTCGGGTACCCGGTGCTGACCGGCCAGGCCCTGCGGTACGCGCTCGCCGCGGCCGTGCTCGGCGCGCTAGTGCGGCGCGGACCACGGCCCGGCCGCCGGGCGGTGGTCCGTCTCGTCGCGCTCGCCACCACCGGCCTGGTCGGGTTCAACATCTGCGTCCTCGGCGCGCTCCGGCACGCCGACGCGCCCCTGGTGGGTACCGTCGTCGGCGCCTCTCCCCTGGTGCTGGCGCTGCTCGGGCCGGCGCTCGCGGGACGCCGCCCGGCCGCGCGGCTGGTCGGCCTCGCGGCCGTCATCGTGCTCGGCGTCGCGCTGGTGGAAGGGGGCGGGCACGCCACCCCGGCCGGGATCGCCTGGGCACTGGGCGCGCTGGCCGGGGAGGCGCTCTTCTCGCTCCTGGCCGCGCCGCTGCTGCCGGCGCTCGGACCGGTGCGGATCTCCGCGTGGGCATGCGCGCTGGCGGTACCGCTGCTGCTGGGCGCGGCGACGCTCACCGGCGAGTGGCGGCACTGGCGGGTACCGGCGACCGGCGAGGCCCTGGGGTTGCTCTACCTGGCGCTGCCGCTCACGGTGGGCGCGTTCCTGTTGTGGTACACCGGGCTGCGCCGGCTCGGGGTCGAGCGGGCCGGCATGTTCGCGGGGCTGCTGCCGGTGGCCACGCTCGCGGCGACCGCCGCGCTCGACGGGCGGGTGCCCGGCACGCTGGCGCTGGCGGGTACCGTGATCGTCGCCGCCGCCCTGGTGAGTGCCGGCTACGCGGAGCGCTCCGCCGCCCGTACCCTCTCGGCATAGGCGAGTACCGCGCGCCGCAACGCGCCCTCGGCGTCGTCACCACCCTCGGCGACCGCGCGCAGCAACCGCTCGCCCGGCCCCTCGCCAGCAGGCAGCGGGACGGACAGGCCGGCCCGCCGGACCCGGGCCAGGACCTGCGCGGCCAGCGCGAGCGCGGGCTGGGACCGGGCGACCCCGTCGAGCACCGAGTCGCGCCCCTTCTCCGCCTTCTTGATCTCTTCCCACTGCTCGACGATCTCGTCCACCTCGTGGACCTCGGCGTCGGCGAACACGTGCGGGTTGCGCCGGATCAGCTTGTCCACCAGGTCGCCGGCCACGTCGTCGACGTTCCACGCCCGCTCGTCGGGCAGCTGCTGGGCCAGGCGGGCGTGCAGGACCACCTGGAGCAACACGTCGCCCAGCTCCTCGCGCAGCGCGGCGTAGTCCTCCGCCTCGATCGCATCGTAGGCCTCGTACGCCTCCTCGAGCAGGAACCGGGCCAGGCTCTGGTGGGTCTGCGCGCGCTTCCACGGGTCGCCGCCCGGCGACACCAGCCGGTCCATCACGGTCACCGCGTCCAGCAGCCGGGCCCCGGGCGGGTCCCACGAGCCGTACCGCAGCTCCATCACGGCCAGGCTGGGCTCGCGGGCCAGCCGCAGGCCCAGCTCCCGGGTCAGCTCCGGATCACCGGACGGGCCGACCAACCAGACCGCGTCGCCCGCGGCCAGCAGGTCGTCCAGCGGGCGCTCGCTGATGGTCACCGAAACCCCCGCCGCGCGCAGGGCCGCGGTCTGCCCGCTCTCCGCGGCGGCGAACACGGGGGTACCGCGGACCAGGTCCCACGCCTCGGCGGTGAGCAGCCCGACGGGCAGCCGGGGCGAGGTCACCAGCAGGACGATCCGCGCGGACACCGGGGTCTCAGCCTCGCACGGTCATCGCCGTCGGCGGTTCGAGCGAGACGGCGACCTGCGTGGTGACCTGCCCGATGGAGAACTGCACGGGCAGGCTCAACGGCTGGTACCGGGGATTCACGCTCACCCCGTACCGGTGCAGCGCGTCCTTCATCACCGGTCGCAGGCCCAGCGCCGCCCGCAACTGGGGCGAGTCGATCTGGTTCTTGACCGCCTCGTACTCGTCGGCCCGCACGACGTCCTGGTCCACGAGGCTGGCGAAGATCTCCCGCTTGTCGGCGTCGGTGGGCGGCTGCGGGGTACCCACCTTCGCGATCGACGCCAGCGCGGCGTCCGCCTCCGCCTGGAGCCGGATGAAGGGCCCGTCGACCCGGATCCCGGCCCGGCGCGCGGCGGCCTCGTACGGCGCGACGTCGGCCGGTGGCACCGTGAGGTTGTGCTCCTTGGCGAGGAGCCGGGCGGTCTGGCTCGCGACGAAGTTAGTCACGACGATCCGGCGGATCGTGCCGGTGGCCTGGTCCCGCACCTCCTGCGGGAACTCCTTCACCATCGACTCGACCTCGGCGTTGGTGAGCTGGGCGCTGCCCACGTAGGCGGCGACGGTGGGCAGGTCACGACAGGCCGCGAGGCCGGTGAGAGCCAGCGCGCCGGAGATGGCGACGGCGAGCAGGCGGCGCGGCATGGGTACCTCCGGACGAGTCGGTATCAACCGTCCGCCACTGTCTCACGCCCCCGTTCAGCGCCCGACGCCGGGCGTCTCGCGGGGGACCAGGGGTTCGGGCTCCTCGCACAGCAGCGGGTTGCCGATGCGGCTGAGGCTGCCGGCGCGCCGCTCGTACCGCTGGGCGAGCAGCACCCCGGCCGGCCGGCCCAGCTCGTACCCCTCGACGAACACCGCTTCGGTCCGGTCCTCGCCGTAAGTGAGGTAGCCGTCCCACGCCAATGCGACGCATTGGGTGGACTCGTCGACCGACTGCAGCGCCTGCCGGCCGACCGCGACCCCGCCCGCGACGGTCGGGCTGGTGCCGTCGTCGTCGATGAAGCGCAGCATGGTCCGCGACCCGTCGTCGCTCTGGACGAGCGCGAACGGGATGAAGCCCGCCGGCGCCGGCGCCGCGTCCTCCATCGCCTGGTCGATCGCGTCGAACGCGAGCTCACCGGCGTCCGGGCCGAGGTTGTCAAAGGTGGCTGTCGCCATGGTGGTGCCGACCTCCCCGTGATCTGTCGACGTTGACCGCGTCAGGCTAGCGGGCCGGACCGCCGTTCGGGGGGCGCCGCGTCCCCGGGCTTGACCGTGTTGATCAACTCGGCGCACCAGTCGAGCAGGGCCGTGTCACGTACCGGTTCCCCGCCGACACGCTTGGTCATCGGACGGGGTACCGAGACCTGCTCGGTCGCCGGCTTGTACACCGCGTCGGGGTAGAACCGCTTGAGCCGCAGCTGCTTGGAGTCCGGCAGCGGCAGCGGCGAGAACCGGATGTGCCGGCCCTGCAGCGAGACGTCGGTGATGCCCCGGTCCTTGGCGAGCAGCCGGAACCGGGCCACCGCCACGAGGTTGGCCACCGGCGCGGACGGCTCGCCGTACCGGTCGCGCATCTCCGCCACCGCCTCGTCCAGCTCGGTCGCCGACCGGGCCGAGGCGAGCTTGCGGTACATCTCCAGGCGCAGCCGCTCCACGCCGATGTAGTCGGTGGGCAGGTGCGCGTCGACCGGCAGATCGATCTTGACCTCGGGCTCCTCTTCGAGGCGCTCGCCCTTGAACTGCTGCACGGCCTCGCCGACCATCCGCACGTACAGGTCGAACCCGACGCCCTCGATGTGCCCGGACTGCTCCCCGCCCAGCAGGTTGCCGGCGCCCCGGATCTCCAGGTCCTTCATCGCCACGTACATACCGGCGCCCAGCTCGGTGTGCTGCGCGATGGTGGCCAGGCGCTCATGGGCGTGCTCGGTGAGCGGCCGGTCGGGCGGGTACAGGAAGTAGGCGTAGGCGCGTTCCCGGCCCCGGCCCACCCGGCCCCGGATCTGGTGCAGCTGCGCCAGGCCGAGCAGGTCGGCGCGCTCGACGACGAGCGTGTTGGCGTTGGGGATGTCGATGCCGGACTCGACGATGGTGGTGCAGACGAGGACGTCGTACTCCTTCTCCCAGAAGCCGATCATCACGTGCTCCAGGGCGTCCTCACCCATCTGCCCGTGCGCGACGGCGACCCGGGCCTCGGGTACCAGCTCGCGCAGCCGGCGGGCCGCCTTCTCGATGGACTCCACCCGGTTGTGCAGGTAGAAGACCTGCCCGTCGCGCAGCAGCTCGCGGTGGATCGCGGCGGCCACCTGCCGGTCGTCGTACGCCCCGACGAAGGTCAGCACCGGGTGGCGCTCCTCCGGCGGGGTGGCGATCGTGGACATCTCCCGGATGCCGGTGATCGCCATCTCCAGCGTGCGCGGGATCGGGGTGGCCGACATCGTGAGCACGTCGACGTGGGTGCGCAGCGTCTTGAGGTACTCCTTGTGCTCCACGCCGAAGCGCTGCTCCTCGTCGACGATCACCATGCCGAGGCTGTGGAACCTGGTCGACGGCTGGAGCAGCCGGTGGGTGCCGATGAGGACGTCGGCGGTCCCGTCGGCGGCCTTGATCAAAGTCTGCTCCGCCTCCCGCGGGGTCTGGAACCGGGACAGCTGCCGGATCTCCACCGGGAACTGGCTCATCCGCTCGGAGAACGTGTTGTAGTGCTGCTGCGTGAGCAGGGTGGTCGGCACGAGCACGGCGACCTGCTTGCCGTCCTGCACCGCCTTGAACGCCGCCCGCACCGCGATCTCGGTCTTGCCGTACCCGACGTCGCCGCAGATCAGCCGGTCCATCGGCACCGGCTTCTCCATGTCGGCCTTGACCTCTTCGATCGCGGAGAGCTGGTCGGGGGTCTCGGTGTAGGGGAACGCGTCCTCCAGCTCCCGCTGCCACGGGGTGTCCGGGCCGAACGCGTACCCCTTCGAGTTCTGCCGCGCGGCGTAGAGCTGGATGAGCTGGGCGGCGATCTCCCGGACCGCCTTGCGCGCCCGCGCCTTGGACTTGGCCCAGTCCGAGCCGCCGAGCTTGTGCAGGGTCGGCGTCTCCCCGCCGACGTACCGGGAGAGCTGGTCGAGCTGGTCGGTCGGCACGAACAACCGGTCGCCGGGCTGGCCGCGCTTGCTCGGCGCGTACTCGATGACCAGGTACTCCCGCTCGGCGCCATTGACGGTGCGCTGCACCAGCTCCACGTACTTGCCGATGCCGTGCTGCTCGTGCACCACGAAGTCGCCCGCGCGCAGCTCCAGCGGGTCGATCGTGTTGCGCCGCCGGCTCGGCAGCTTGCGCATGTCCTTTGTGGACGCTCCCCGCCCGCCGGAGATGTCGGTACCGGTGACCAGCGCCAGCCGCGACGCCTCGTCGACGAAGCCGAACTCCAGCCCGCCCGTCGTCACGACCGGCTCACCGGGCGGCGGCGCCTCGGCCAGACTGTCCACAAGGGACACGCCGAAACCGGCGTCGCGCAACACCTCCACGGACCGCTGCGCCGGCCCGTGTCCGGCGAACACCAGGACGACCCGCCAGCCGTCGCCGGTCCACCGCTTGAGGTCGTCGAGCACCCGGCCGGTGTCGCCGTGGTAGAGCGGTACCGGCTGCGCCGACAGCGCCAGCGCCCGGCCCTCGTCGGGCGTGACGCTCGCCTCCGGGATCGGGTCCTCCCACGGCTCCGGTTCCCGGGCCGGGGCGGGCGCCTCCACCGTGCCGAACGGCGACACCGACCACCACGCCTGCCCGCGGGCCAGGGCGGCGGTCCGCACGTCGGCCAGCGTGCGGAAGGCGGCGGCGCCCAGGTCGATCGGCGCCTTTCCGCCAACCGCCGCCGCGGCCCAGCTCGCTTCAAGAAACTCCGCACTGGTACGGACGAGGTCGTGCGCGCGCGTGCGGATGCGCTCGGGGTCGCACAGCAGCACCACGGTCTGCGCGGGCAGGGTATGGAGCACGAGTTCGAGGTCGCCCGGGACGAGCGCGGGGGCCAGCGACTCCATGCCCTCGACCGGGATGCCCGCGGCGAGCTTGTCGAGCATCTCCCGCAACGCCGGATGTGCTTCGGCGAGGGCGGCGGCCCGCTCCCGTACCGCGGGCGTCAGCAGCAGCTCCCGGCACGGCGGCGCCCACAGCCGCTCGACCGGTGCGATGGTGCGCTGGTCGGCCACCGCGAACGAGCGGATCTCCTCGATCTCGTCGCCCCAGAACTCCACCCGCAGCGGGTGCTCCTCGGTCGGCGGGAACACGTCGAGGATGCCACCGCGGACCGCGAACTCGCCGCGCTTCTCCACCAGATCGACCCGGGTGTAGGCCATGTCGGCGAGCTGCCGGACGACGTCCTCCAGATCGGCCGCACCGCCCTGGACCAGCTCGACCGGCTCCAGGTCCCCCAGCCCCTTGAGCTGCGGCTGGAGGACCGAGCGCACGGGCGCGACGACGACACGCAGCGGCCGGCCTTCCGGGTGCGCCAGCCGGCGCAGCACCGCGAGGCGCCGCCCCACCGTGTCCGAGCGCGGCGAGAGCCGCTCGTGCGGCAGCGTCTCCCAGGACGGATAGACCGCGATCTCCCCGGGCGGCAGCAGGCAGCCCAGCGCCGCGGCCAGGTCCTCGGCCTCGCGGCTGGTCGCGGTGATCGCGAGCACCGGCCGGCCGGCACCCGCGACCGCGCCCACCACGAACGGGCGCAGCGCGGTCGGGGCGGTCAGGTCGAGCCGGTCGGCGTCGGGGCCACCGCCTTCGGCCAGCCGCTTGGCGGCCGCCAGCGCCGGGTCGTCGAGGGCGGCGGCGAGCAGGCCGGCGAGTTTCATGGCTGTCCCCTTCGGGCATGCGGTTTTGCCCCCCATCCGCCGGGATGGGGGGTTGGCAGGCCCCAGCCTACCGCCCGCGCCGGCAGGTCGCGGTGCGCCGGAGCCGGGTTGTGGCGGAGGCG
>Ga0137375_10010130_pt1 | contig 11172 bp, 10 predicted proteins | sample SagtaG_24_FD_104936 | JGI IMG/M metagenome (GOLD analysis project Ga0137375, IMG submission 104936) | Vadose zone soil microbial communities from Sagehorn Ranch, Mendocino, California, USA - Sage1_R_113_16 metaG | ecosystem: Environmental > Terrestrial > Soil > Vadose zone | place: USA... | reverse complement strand
TTGCCCCGGCGGCTGCGCGATTCCGAATCGGCCGCCCAGGCCGCCCGGCGAAGCTTTCGGCAATGCGCCTGACGGCGGAGCGGGTGGTGGTTTCGTCGCGGGTGGCGCAGCCGGGGCCGCAGGTGACGACGGTGCCGTGGGCGGCGCCGGTTCCGGTTTCGGAGAAGGCGGTGTGGGCGCTGGGGAACTCGGTGGAGGAGCCGATCCAGGAGGAGCGGCAGCGCCTGGTCGTGGAGCGGCGGGTGCAATCGCTGGCGGCATCGTCACGGATCGGCTGGATGCCAGCCACTCGAGAAACCGCAGCTGTATCGGCAAGCTAAGCTGCCTGATCTCGCGATATGAGTATTTCGACGTCCAATGGTCAGCGACCGCTTCGAACTTCATCGCGTTCGCGAAGTCCTCACCCGTCGGATGGCCAGCCGCCGCCAGTCGCGCGCCGTCGGCGTTCGCGTTCAGCAGATGACAGCTCAAGCAGTCAGACACCCACGTGTCCGGCTGCCGCCAAACATCTTTCAGTCCGAGCGCGATTGCCTTCTCGTACGAGCCTTTCTGCTGATGCGGCGCGAGGTAGTCGGCGCCGGCGCCGTGACAAGACTCGCAGCTCACGCCGTAATCGGCGGAGCCGCGAACGACCGTCGCGTGACACTTCACGCAGATTCCGCTTGTGTCGTACACGTTGGCGAGACCAACTGCCTTCGCGTACGCATCTGAATTTGGGCGCGAGAGCAGGTTCAACGCGTCGATGTGGCGATTACCAGGGTTGCCGTCGCGCTTGTCTGCCCAGTCCTTTTCGTCCTCGTGCTCGTGACAGCTCGTGCATTGACTGGGTCCGACGAAAGCTCGTGATTGCGTTTGAGCGCTGAGGGATCCGGAAAAAGCCGTGACGAGCGCAAGTGCTGCGAGCATGCCGCGATTGCGCATTGGAGCGAGAGGAATGAGGAACAGGCGCCGCATTGGCATGCAGCTATGAGATAAGGCTCAGCTTGGCGCGAGTGTAGCACAGGCAACACGAGCCGGTCGCCAGAGCCGGCCCGTGTCAGGGAAGGATGTGTAGCGGGATGTTGAGGCAGGAGCAGGTCGTGACCGGCGTCACGTAGCCCGCTATCGCACGTTCATCTGGTACTCGTTGTAGACGCGACCCAGATTGCGGATTCGGATCTCGACGTAGCCCGCGCGCCGCAGGTAGAACTCGCCGACGCAGTAGTCGGTCTCGTCGTCGTCCACCGCCAGGCGCCGGCCCGACGCGCCGTCCACATACAGATCCAGGTCGGTGTCGCCATCGCCACGCACCACCACCTGGTGGCGGCCAGCGGACAGCCACATGCGCCAGGTATCTGTGTCGTGCGCCGCGACCTGTCCGGTCAACTCGCCGCGCGCGCGCTGGGCGCCCAGCCGCCCGTCCTCCAGTTGGTCCACCGTCGCGCGTCTTCCCTGCGCCGCCGCTGGCAGCGCCGTCAGCAGCGCCATCGTCAGAACGCCCATCGCCATCTTCGTCAGTGTTGTCATCGTCATGATGACCTCCTTTCACTAACAAAGGCGCAGGACATGGCGAAGTGGATCATGCGCACCGGTGGCGCGACGAAGCCGTTGGCTGGCCTCGCAACGGTCGACAGCTAGAGACCGATGTGGCTAACGGGAGACTCTCTTGAACGAAATGGTGGCGTTGCCCGATTTGATGCCGAGACGCTCAATGGCGGCCGCGTTTGTTGGAGTGATCGCGAAGCCGTCGCCGGTGTGCGCGACGCCGTTTCGTCGGCGATTCGACCACTATATTGGGCATCAACAAAGCCGAATCATCGGCAAAGGCAGGACTTTCGAGAAAACGGACGCAGAGCCGGGGCCGCCGCGGCACCGGCTCTGAAATTTTCGGGGTGATGGACGCCGTTACTGAACGCTGATCTGGTACTCGTTGTAGACGTCGCCCAGGTTGCGAATGCGAATTTGGATGTACCCCGCACTACGCATGTAGAAGCGCCCCACGCAGTAGTCCGTCTCGTCGTCGTCCACCGCGAGCCGGTTGCCTGCAGTGTCGGTCACATACAGATCCAGGTCGGTGTCGCCGTCGCCGTCGACCACCACACGGTGCCAACCCGCTGACACCCAGACGCTCCACGAATCGGCCTGAAACGTCGCCACCCGGCTCACCCTCGCACCCTGCGCCGACGCCGTCTGTCCCGCTGCCAGCACCGCCACCATCAGAAGTCCCACTGTCACTCGCCTCATCGCTGTCATCGCCATGATGACCTCCTTTCACCAGGACAGGCGCAGGAGGTCGAGAAGTGGATCATGCGGCGTTTCGAGGTGAGGCAGGCATGTTCTCAGTGAGGGAGAATTGCAGCGCGAATTCCACATCGGGTTTAACGGTGGCAGGGCCATCGACCGCCGGGTACCGCTCGAGCGGCTGCATCGCTGGCGAACCCCCTGCGCTTGCCGCCGCGGCCGCCGGGGTCGCAGGACTGGAGGCGACAATCGGGGCATTCCGCGGCGACACGCGAGAGCCCACGGAGAACATGGCGAACAGCGCTAAGGCGATAGTGGCGACGCCGAGAATCAGGGCGATGAGGAGCAGACGCCGCATGGGCGTGTCATCTCAGATGGGGCGGCCTTCGGCGGAGTCTAGCACAGCCGTATAGAATCGACCTCTCACAACGAACGCCCCAACGTGGCCGTTCCGAGGTGTCGCATCTACTTCGCGAGCACTTCTGCACGCCCACGCGCGAAATCGAACAGCGCCGGCTTCTGCACCCAGGCAGGTTCGAGCGTCAAACCCCGCTCGCCGTTCGGCGATGTGCCAGCGGTTCGACGCGAACCGCGCCTGATCTCGTCGTAGAGTTGCGGCACTCGATCGACCGCGTACGAAAGCCACTCCGCCATCGTGATAGCGCCGTCCTTCGGTTTGAAATCCGCCAGCTTCGACTCCAGACCATCATGCACCAGCGCAAACGTCAACAACCCGTGACCGATCCGCTGGTCCTCGAGCGCCACGTTATCGGTCTGCGTCGCCGCAAGAACGCGCATCCCCTTGTCATACGCCAACTGGCCGAGACCGCGGCTTCCCATCGGTCCCGGGCGGAATTCCCCGCTCTGGACGGCTGCGGCCGAGTGACAGGCGTCGACGATCAGCGTGAGTTCCCCGGCATCCAGATCTCGCAGCGCGCGCGACAATTCGTCGCTCGATAGCGCATGCGATTGCAGTTGAGCGGGCATATTCGCGCCATCGCTCGTATCGTGCGGCACGAGGTAAAAGACGCCGGAGTCGTCCGCAAAACCGTGACCCGAAAACGAGATCACTACGAGATCATCGGGCGTCGCCGCACGCAACCCGTCCGCGCCGCTGAGCCCAGCGATCGAAGGTGGGACGGGCGCGCGGCCGGCCAGCGTCTCCAGGACGGCAAGTATGTTCGCCTTCGTCGCGGGCGCTTCCTCAGGGGAGGCACGACCAGCCTCGATGTCGGAAATGAGCCGGATCACCGTGACGTCTTCGAACTGCCCGCTGCCGATGAGACTGTCGCGCAGCACGTTGGCCATTCGCCGCGCATCGGGCGCCGCGAAACTCAGATTCAATTGCGAGTTCTCGTAGGCGTTGACGCCGACGCTCAGCACGTATGCGCGCCGTCGTCTCGTCTGGTGCTCCGTGAGCTGAAACGTCTTACGGTCGGTCGCACTCTTCACGCGATCGGTGTTGAACGCATACGCCGAGAACTCGACTTGATTGCCTGTCGAATGACTCGCCAGCCTGACTGCCGGAAACGTGAACATCGCTTGCCTCGTCGCGCCATCGAGCGCGAGGGCACCGTCTTCAAGAGGTGCGTACCCAACAAGCCGGCCGTCGCGAAAAAGCCGCAAATCAGAGGCGCCGCTCTCGCCGGCACCGGGTTCCTGGTCCGCGGCGCGCTGACTTGACACCTGCACGGACACACGGACGGTGGATGCCGTGGGGCCGGGCCGAATGTCGGTTATCTTCACCAGCGGCTGGAGCGTATTGAGTTGCGTGAGCGGCCGCACCTTGCCGAGCGGCGCGTGCTGGACGACTCGCGTGAGCAGCCGCGGCTCGAAGTAGTCGCGCATGAAGATCTCGAGCGGCAGTGGCGTGAACGGATCCCGTGGACGGACCCATCGCAGCCCGTCCACGCGCTCGAGATCGCTCGAATCGAAGCGGCCGAGCGGATCGACGACCACCCACCGGCCGTCCCACAGCGAGATGAGCCGACAGAGCTCAACGCCAGACGAAGCGTCCCACACGTGCGTCGCGCCCTCGGTGCCGACCGATGCAATGAACTCGGCGTTCTTCATCCACACAGCCGAGGCGACGGGCGCAGGATGCATCAGTCGATGCAGCTCGCGGCCTGATGCCGTATCCCAGACGCGCACGGTGTTGTCATCGGCTGCCGTGAGCGCCGTTCGCCCATCGGGAGAGAACCGGACTGAACGAACCGCAGCCGTATGTCCCGAGAATGATCGGATGCCCTTTCCCGATTCCACGTCCCACAGATAGACTCCTGCCTCGGTCAACATGTCGCCGGTGCCGGTCAACACGAACCGCCCATCGGGCGAAAGAGCAACCGCATTCACGTCCGCCGAGTGCCCCGGTTTGCCGAGCGTCCCGTACTTGAACTCCGCAATCTGTTGGCCGGTGCGCGCGAGCCAGAGCCTCGCGGTCCAGTCCTGACTGCCGCTCAGGACGAACCGGCCATCTGGAGTGACGTCAATGGCCGTGACGGTCTGCGGATGCTGCAGCGTTTGCAGCAACCGTCCCGTGTTGGCATCCCAGACCCTAACGGACGAATCTGCCTTTTTCGATTTGTCGACGTCGGGCATTCCCGGACCGCTCCCCGTGATCACGACGCGTCCGTCGGCGGAGAATCTCACCGCCGTGATCTCGCTCGCATGTCCTTCGAACCGCCTCACTTCAGCGCCATTCTGTACATCCCACATGCGTGCGATGGCGTCTTTACCGCCGGTGAGGAGATAGCGGCCGTCCGGCGAAAAGTCCAGAGCGTCGACGCCATCTTCATCGCCGCGAAGTCTGGTCCGTTCGCCGCCCGCCGAGACGTCCCACAGATTGACGTTGAGATGATCGTTGGTGATCGTTTCGCCCGCCGTTGCGATCATCGTCCCGTCACCAGACACGGCAATCGCTTCGGCCGGGCTCGTCAAACCGTGAATCAGCGAACCAACCTCGGTTCCGTCGACTTTCCAAACCGTCGCGAGCCCGATCTCGCTCGAACAGCCAATCGCGAACTGTCGGGCGTCCGGCGCGAAGGCAGCGACCTCCGCGCCAGTGTCTTCCAGGCAGGAGAAGTTTGGTTGGTCGCCGACCCCCTTACCTGTGACCACATCGAGCAACTGCGCCATGCCGGCCACAACGAGCAGATACTTGCCGTCAGGAGAGAGCGCGACAGAGTTGATTCCAATGTCTTCGGTGAAACGGCGAACCTCGCGTCCTGTGGATAGATCCCAAAGACGCGCCGAGTAATCCTTGTTCTCGCCGAAACCGCCGGTGGAGGTCGCGGCGAGCCGGCCGTCTGCAGACACGCTCACCGAGACGATGCCGTCGCGATGTCCCTTGAGCGTTTTTCGATCACCTGTTTTGCGATCCCAGATTTGCAGTACGCCGTCGTCAGTTCCCGCGAGGATCAGCCGAGCATCGGGAGTAAACGTCGCAACGCTGATGGCGCCTGACGAAAGTCTGAATTCCTGAATCGACGCTCCGGTTTCGACATCCCATAAATGCACCGCGCTCGTTTTGTTTACGGTTTGATCCGCAGTGAGCAGGATCCGGCCATCGCCCGAAAACGCAGCCGAGGTGCTCCGCGTAAACTGATCCTCTCCTGCGACCTTCAGACCGAAACGCCGCAGCTCTCGCCCCGTGCGGAGGTCCCACAGACGCGCGGTCCCGTCCAGACTCGCCGACGCCAGATGTCGGCCGGTTGGCGAAATCGCCACGGCGCTAATCCAGTTCGTATGTCCAAGAAACGCGCGGAGCTCTGCGCCATCAGCCACCCGCCACAGCCGGATCGAATGGTCCCAACTGCCGGTCGCGAGCAACGTGGCATCTGCTGAAAACGCGAGCGCCGACAGACTGCTTGTATGACCGACCTGGACAACAAGCTCGGCGGCGTTCGCCGGTTGATCCGGCTGCGAGGTTGCGGTCGCGTCGGCCAGCTGCGGCGCGATAGCGATCGCGCCGCTTGCAAGCAATACCGCGAGCATGCCCGCGTGAGCGCGTGCCGAAACCGCGAGCACAATCAATCGCGCGAACATCTTTTCGCGCGACTACTTACGCTCGTACTTGCGAAGAACAATTTTTTGGCCGCTGGCGGGAATCAACCACAGCTCGCCGCCTTGCACCTCGATTCGTCCCTGCAGCGGTTCTTTCGAAAAGCCGGCACAGTCTGCAGGATTGCATCGTTTGATTGGTGCGGAAATGGCGATGGGCTCAGATCCGGCGGCCCGCACGTCGGCCTGGCGTTCCACGAACTGAATCCCCGCCCCTTTGCTCTTCTGCAGACAGCCGCTCAACTGATTGAGCGTGACATCGCCACTCGCGAGCAACTCCATCCGATTGATATTCAACGTGCCCGTCAGATGCGCAGGGTCGTTGAAGTCGGAGAGGAAACAGACCATCCACGATTCGGTCGTATCGAGCGGGCATTCCTCGCGCATGGTCCGGCCTTTGGTCTCGGAGACCCAGCAACCGGACGCCATCTGTTTCAGCGCGGCTTGTACGGCTGGCGATGGCGGCTCGGCGATCGCAATCTGTAGTCGCTCGCCTTCACCGAGCACGATTCTGCGCGAGAAGAAGGTTCGCGCGGCCGCCGAGGCCTCGAGCATGTGCAGCCCCGCCGGCAGCGGGAGCTCCGTCGATTCGCCCGCCCGCAACTGCACCTTCTTCTCTTGATCGATATCGAGAACGCAGTCGGAAGACGAACTGACGATGAGCACGCCCGTCTTCTGAGACGCCGTCGTCACGGCCTTGGACAGACTCATCGCCAGCACGGGGGCGAGCACAATCGTCAACGCAAATCGAATGGAGATGAATCGGCGCATACAAACCATCACGGCCTCCCTGCAGCATTCGACTCAGTCTTCTTGCCGACCGCCCCTTGTCGACGCGGCCGCTAGACAATCTCGATGGTCTATGGTAGAGCTGGCCCGGAATCGTAGCATGTCGCGAGGACGCAGATGAAAAAACAACGATCGTTGGTCCACTTGGTTGCCCTTGTCGCCACCGCCGTCGCATTCGGCCGCGCGCAAACGCCGAACCCGGTCGCAACATGGACCTTTCCGCCAGACGCGCAGTTTGTCTGGACGGGAACGGCGCTCTCAAACCTCGCGAGACAGATTGAGCGCACGGCGTGGAAACCGGCCGTCAATACCGAGCGCATGCGGGGCGGCGTCGAGGTGTACGCGAAAGTCGCACCCGCCGTGGTCGTCGTCCGCACCGACACGGGACACGGCACCGGCTTCTTCGTCAGCGCCGACGGCCAGATCCTTACCAACCATCACGTGATCGCCGATGGATTGCGGCACGATAACCAGAAGTCGGCGTCGTACGCCCTGGTGCATCTGGGGCGGCTTCAGCAGGACGGCGGCATCGAGCTCCGCGCCGAACCGGTCCGGGCCTACCTGTTGAAAGCGGACCCCGCGGCGGACCTGGCGCTGCTCAAACTCGACGCCATTCCCGCAGGATTTGCTCCCCTGCCATTTCTCCAATTCGCTGACGTGCCCGCCAAGCCCGGTGTGCCGGCGACCATCGTCGGACATCCCGCATCAGGGATGCTGTGGACGATGCGCTCGGGACAGGTGGCAGCGATGGGGCGCATGCCGGCCGACCTGGTCGATGTGGTCATGCTGCGGCTTGCCGCGACCAAGGCGCAGCGCGATCAAGTAATGCAGGAGCTCGAACGGACGCCGTCACGTCGCATCATTCTCACGTCGGCCGGCGCCAACCCCGGCGATTCCGGCGGCCCGGTCGTGGATGAGAGCGGGCGCGTGATTGCCGTCACGTTTGCGGTTCCGTCGGAGGCGGGCCTTGCGAAATTCAGTTATCACATTCATCTCGACGAAGTCCGGGCCTTCATGAAAAGCGTGCCCTCGAGCGCGATGATGCTCGTTCCAGACGCCTGGGACCTGGGGCCGTCAATCGCCTTGAGTGATGCGACAGGCGACGGAGTGCCCGACGTCCTCCTCGCCGGAACCGACAAGCCTGAGATGCTGCTTTTCGATCTGGACAACGACACCCCCGCGGCAGCTCGTCGCGACGTAGGTGCGCTCGTACGCGACCGCAAGTGGGATTTCGAATTTGCGCTGCGGGCGGTCCGTTCCGAACCGACGTCTACGGCGTTCTACGACACCGACAACGACGGCACTGTCGACCTGATTCACACCGTGCAGGACAACGATCACAACAAGAACACGAGTTTCACGCGAACGGCGAACGGCAGTTGGCGCGTGGACGAAAATGTCAAGCTCACGTTTCCGTCCGCCACGTACCTGAAAGATACGCGCCTCGGGCAGCGATTGCGAACATTGCTCGAGCGCAAGTAGCCGGCGTCAGCGTGCCGTGGTCGGCGTGAACCAGAACGCCGTCACGAGCCAAGTGCCGTCGGCAGTCATCAACGAGATACGCTCGAACACCGACGAGCTCGCGAAGCGCGTCTTGAACACGACGAACGCACTGAGGGCGCTATCTTGTTCCAGGTAGACGAGCGTTCGCTCTGACGGTGAACCGAGCTGCATGTAATTCGCGTTGAGCTGCGCAAACTGGTCGGCGTTCAACTGGCCTCGTTGCATGCTCGCGAGCAGCGCATGTGCGGCGGCGCTTCGTTTTGCGTTGAGGCGATCGAGAAACGCGAGCGCCGCGTCGCGAAATGCCGGTCCCTGTGAGGGCACGGCAATACTCTTCTCCAGCCATCTGTAATTCCATGCGCCCCACCGCGTGCCTTCACGCATCAGCGTGACACGCTGATACTGATCACCGGCAATGAACAGCACGACAGCCAGCATGCCGTCGGGCGATCGCTCTTCATAGACGACGTGCCGTCCTGTGAGAAGCGGCGTCTTGAGCGCTTCCTGCATCATCGCCGCGAACGATGATTCTGGAACCATCTGCCGCACCCGATCGGCACTGAGCGCGTACGCCGCGTTCGCATTGCGAGCATCCAGCGCTCCGAGCAGCCGCGAGGCTGTCGCAGTGGCGTCCTCGCGATCGAGCTCTTCGACGCGGCGTTCGGCGAGGCTCCGGTATGCCGACGTTGGAAACCGTTTCTGGAAGTCGTCGAACGTTTTCGTGTCTCGACGGTCCTTGATGCTTTCCCAATACGTTCGATCGTCGCCGAGCCCGCGTGACCCATCGGTAACAGTCGTCGGCCTGGACGTGGTCGTGGTCGAACCAGCCGCCGATCCTCGTGGCGACACAAACACCATGTCGCCCTGGTCCAGCTGCGCGTCGCGGAGCTTGCCAGACTTCGGCGTCTGCGCCCCTTTCGTATACCAGGCAACTTTGTCTTCGAGAAACACGCCGAGCTCGGTCGCGGTGACGTAGCCGTCTTTCGTCAGGTCGGCCTCGCCCTCGAGCGCGCTGACAAACTGCCGGCGGAACTCGCTCCTGTCGGGCACCTCCTGTCCGTCGGTGCCCGAGGTGATGAACTGCCGGACCGGTTTGGCGATCTTCTCCACCAGCGGACCGGGCGGGCCGGCGCGCGTCACGGTGAACAGCGATCCGGAAAAACAGGAGTCGAACACCATCAGCGCGTGACGCGACTCGATCTCGCGCGCGTACACCTCGATCTGATCCATGCTGATCGCTTTGGACTTGAATCCAACAGCGTCGGCGGTCGGCAGCGGCGCATCAACAGGGACGATGAATCCGAGCTGGCGACCGTCGCTGGCCTGCTGCGTATGGCCGTGGCCAGCGAAATAGATGATCAGGCGATTTCTCGGCCTGACTCCGTACGCCGCGATGAATTCGCGGAGCACGCGGTCGAAGGCGTCGCGCGCGAGGTCGCGCTCCACACGCACGGTGAACCCGTGCGTGCGCAGCACGTTGCCGACTGCAACAAGATCGGTCTCGACCCCCGGGAGCGGCCGCCAGCCGGCCCGGTAATTGATCATGCCGATCACGAGGGCATGACTCTCTTCGTAGAGCTCGACCTTCTGCCCGTCCGCGGTCGTGACTGCGGTGAGCCCGCGCGTTTGCGAGCGTGCACTGACCGTACCGAGCAATGTGAGGACGCACGAACACACGAGCAGCGGCAGCCGGCGGTCCCGCAATTGCCCGCTCATCGTCCCGTGTCCTCCCGCGCAAAATGGTCCCGGGATCGGACGGCCGCGATCCCAGGTATCAAGGAGCGAGCTACCGCGAAACCCTCCATTCGTAACTGCCGCCCGCAGGACAACGAACCGTCACGGGACCCCACGTGAGAATCGAGCCATCGGTGAACCGCGCGCGCCCGTACAGAATCGTCGGGCCTGCGATGGCGTACGTGTAGACGTCGCCCCATGGCGGCATGTTGCCCTCGAAGTCGCCATCGACGTAGACGTCGAGCCACCAGGGTGTGCGATTGTCGAAATGCACGTCGCAAATCGCTCCGCCACGCGGCTTCTCGCCACCCTTCTGCGCGGGGGCTGCGCGACCAGTCGCTGCTTTGTCGTTGACGCGACCTTCGGATTTGATGTTCGTGTCTTTCCCGCCGCGCGACGTCTGCGCTTTCGTCTCCACCGGCTGTTCCTTGGTCCCCTGCGCCACGATCGACACGGCGCCGGCAACGAACGTCGCGAGGACAATTCCACACAGACTGAAAACAGTTCGTCGTCTCACTGTACCCTCCGTTTTTCACGCTGGTTGACGAGCGTCTTGGCAATGGGCTGCAACCTATCGGGCCTCGGTCCGCCACGCCAACATCTTGATCGCATGCTTCCCTACATCCGTCTTCTTCATACCTCGGGTCGTGCCCTGTCCGAACATCGCGGTCGTCAAGAGCTGCTCGAGCAGCGACGTTCGTGCGCCACGAGTCCTCGCGAGCTCGAGCGACGGTTGGGCCAGATAGCGGAAGTCCACGCGCGGAGTAGACGACTCCACCGCGATGGCAACGACCTGCTCCCACCCGACTGTTTCGTCGTTGACGGTGAAACGCGGCGTCACGACCTCCGCACCGTGCGCCAGACGAC
>Ga0137375_10010129_pt1 | contig 11173 bp, 7 predicted proteins | sample SagtaG_24_FD_104936 | JGI IMG/M metagenome (GOLD analysis project Ga0137375, IMG submission 104936) | Vadose zone soil microbial communities from Sagehorn Ranch, Mendocino, California, USA - Sage1_R_113_16 metaG | ecosystem: Environmental > Terrestrial > Soil > Vadose zone | place: USA... | reverse complement strand
TGGGACCTTCGGTGTCGTGCGCCGCCGTCGGACGGCAATCCTGCTCGCGCTCGCTGTCCTTGCCGGCGTGCTCGCGGCCGCCGAATTGAGCGCGGCTGGAAGCGCGGGCGAGGCCCGCAGCCGCGCGCCGACGTACTACCAGCGCGTCAAGCCGATCCTCGACGCGCGCTGCGCGAGCTGTCATTCGGTGGGCGGAATCGGGCCGTTCCCCCTTCGGACATACGTCCAGGCCCGTCGCCATCGCGCCGAGATCGCTGCGGCCGTCGGCACGCGGGTCATGCCGCCGTGGCGCGCGGACCGCGGCTACCGCAGCTACCTGGGAGATCCGTCGCTGAGCAGGGCTCAGATCTCGGCGATCGCGCGCTGGGCGGCCGGAGGCGGCCCGCGGGGCAACCCGTCGGCGCCGGGCGAGCCGCTTCCGCCCGTGGGCGGCGGACTGACGCGGGCCGACGTGCGGCTGGCGCTTCCCTCCTACACACCTCGGCGGAGCAGCGGGCGCGACGACTACCGCTGCTTCGTGCTCGACTGGCCCGACCGAGCGCGCTACGTGACCGGCTTCGACGTCTCGCCGGGCGAGCGTCGTGAGGTCCACCACATGATCGTCTACGTCGCGGCGCCGGCGGACGCCGCCACCGTCGACGGCTGGGACACGCGCGATCCGGCCCCGGGCTACGGCTGCTACGGCGGCCCGAGCGCGACGGGCGCCCGCACGATCCCGGTCCGGCTACTCGCGGGCTGGGCGCCCGGATCCTCCGGGAGCGACCTCCCGGAGGGAACCGGGACGCTCGTCGAGCCGGGCTCGCGGCTCATCGTCCAGATCCACTACAACCTCGAGTCGACCGCGCCGCGTCCCGATCGCTCCGTCGTCGCGCTCAAGGTCGACGATTCGGTCGAGAAGCGCGGGATCTACGCACCGGTCGTCGACCTCGGCTGGCTGATCTCTCCCCAGACGTTTCGCATTCCGGCCGGGAAGCGCGTGACGCATTCCTGGAGCGGTGACCCGCGCCCGATGCTGCGCCTGCTCGGCTCGGATCTTCACCTGCAGGACGGCTTCGTGATCAGCTCGGTGCTCCTGCACATGCACCGGCTCGGGCAGCGCGGCCGCGTCGTTCTCGTACGAGCTTCGGGCAAGCGCGAGGTGCTGCTCTCGATCAGCGACTGGGAGTTCAACTGGCAGCGCGACTACCGGCTCGCGGTGCCGGTTCGCTTCCGCAACGGCGACCAGCTGTCGATCCGCTGCGAGCACGACAACACGCGCGCGAACCAGCCCCTGCGAAACGGGCGGCGGCCCGCCCCGCGAACGCGGACGTGGGGCGAGAACTCCTCGGACGAGATGTGCATCGGCTTCGTCTACGTCTCCGAGCCGTAGCGCCCCTTTAAGCCGTGTCCGGTGCCTGGCACCGGTCATGTCTCGAAGGGACGCCTGGCGCGGAGCTGGTTGTGACGGTCAGGCGATCGCGGCTTCGCCGAGGAGCGACTTCACCTCGGCGAAGAAGTCCGGCTCCGGCTTCACGCGGTAGTCCGGCCCGAGCGCGAGCGTCGTCTCGCCCTGCGAGGTCGAGATGGCGACGACGACAGGGATCTCGCCCGGGAACTCCTTGACCACGGTCGCGAGACTTCGAACGAGCCCGGCCGGCGCCTTCCGCGCGTCGACGCGCAGACGTACCTCGCGCCGCTCCGGGGTTGCCTCGAACGGCGTGACCTCGATCGCGAGCAGCTTCGTCTCGCCCTCCTGCTTGTGGTCGACCCGGCCCTTGACGACGAGCACCGCGTCCGTCTCGAGCAGGTCGCGCGCGGCGCCGTACACGGAGTTGAAGACGACGACCTCGGTCGATCCGGTCAGGTCGTCGAGCCGCATGAAGACCATCGGCTCGCCCTTCTTCGTCGTCAGCTGCTTGATCGCGCCGACGATGCCGCCGACTGTCACGACCTCGCCGTCGCGGCGCCGCTCGACCTCGGTCAGCGGACAGTCGGTCTTGCGCCGCAGCTGCTCGCGGATCGCCTGCAGCGGATGCTCCGAGACGTAGACGCCGAGCGTCTCCTTCTCGAGACGCAAGAGCTCGTTCTTCTCGTACTCCTCCCCGGAGATCCTCGGATGCTCCACCTCGAACATCGACTCCTGCCCGAAGAGGAGAGCCTCCTGCCGGGCAGCACCTGACCCGAGAGCGTGCTCGAGCGCATCGAACATCCCCTTCCGCGAGGCGCCGGTCGAGTCGAAGGCACCGCACTTGACGAGCGCCTCCAACGCGCGCTTGTTGACGACCTGAGGATCGACTCGCTCCGTGAAGTCCCAGAGAGACGTGAACGGGCCGGACTTGCGCGCCTCGACGATCTTCCGCGCCGCGGAATCGCCGACGTTCTTGACCGCATTGAGACCGAAGCGGATCTTCCCTTCGACGACCGCGAAATCATGCTCGGACTCGTTCACATCCGGCGGCTCGACCTCGATGCCCATCTCGTGGCAGGCGTTCACGTAGATCGGCACGCGGTCCTTCGTGTTCATCACGGACGAGATCAGCGCGGCCATGTACTCGCGGGGATGGTTCGCGCGGAGCCACGCCGTGCGATACGCGATCAGCGCATAGCCCGCCGCGTGTGACTTGTTGAACGAGTAGTCCTGCGACGACTCGGTGTCCTTCCAGAGCTGATTCGCGACGGCGGGCGTGACGCCGTTCTGCGCGCAGCCCTCGAGGAACTTCTCCTTCAGCGAGGCCATCAGCGCGTGGATCTTCTTGCCGATCGCCTTCCGCAGATCGTCGGCCTCGGCGGGCGAGAATCCCGCGATCTGCTTGGCGATCTCCATGTAGTTCTCCTGGTACACGGCTATTCCGTACGTGTCCGAAAGAATCGGCTCCAGGCGCGGGTCGATGTACGTGACCGGCTCCTGTCCGTTCTTGCGCCGCGCGTAGGCGGGGATGTACTGCATCGGCCCGGGCCGGTAGAGCGCGACGAGTGCGATCAGGTCCTCGAACTCGGTCGGGCGCACCTGCTTCAGCGCCTCACGCATCCCCGACGACTCGAACTGGAAGACGCCCATCGAGTCGCCGCGCGCGAGCATCTCGTACGTCTTCTTCTCGTCGAGCGGGATCTTCGTGATGTCGATCCTGCCGACAAGCTCGAGCGTCTTGTCGATCACGTCCAGGTTGCGCAGCCCGAGGAAGTCCATCTTCAGCAGGCCGAGCGCCTCGACGTCCCACATCCCGAACTGCGTCACCGTCTCCTCGCCCTCGCCCTTGCGCTGAAGCGGGACGACGTCGGTCAGCGGCCGGTCCGAGATGACGACGCCGGCTGCGTGGATCGAGTCCTGCCGGACGAGCCCCTCGAGCGGCTTGGCGAGGTCGACGATCTCGCGCACGAGCGGATCTCCGTCGTAGGCCGCCTTGAGCTCGGCGCCCGGCTTCAGGCACTCGTCGAGGTAGACCTTCGGCCCCTCCGGAATCAGCTTCGCGATCTTGTCGACCGTCCCGTACGGAACCTCGAGCACGCGTCCGGCGTCGCGGACGGCCGCGCGGGCCATCATCGTCCCGAAGGTGATGATCTGGGCGACCCGGTCGCGCCCGTACTTCTCGGCCACGTAGTTGATGACGCGGTCGCGCCCGGCGACAGCGAAATCGATGTCCATGTCGGGCATCGACTTGCGGCCCGGGTTCAGGAAGCGCTCGAAGAGGAGGTCGTACCGCATCGGGTCGATGTCGGTGATGTTGAGGCAGTACGCGGCCAGCGAGCCCGCGGCCGACCCCCGCCCCGGCCCGACCTGGATTCCGTTCTGCTTCGCGAACCGGACGAAGTCCCAGACGATCAGGAAGTAGTCCGCGAAGCCCATCTCGCGGATCGTCTTCAGCTCGAACTTGAGCCGCTCCTGGAGCTCGGGCGTAACCCGGTCGTAGCGCTTCTCGAGGCCCTTCTCGCAGAGCTCGACGAGGTAGTCGAACGCGTCGCGGCCCTCCGGAACCGGGAACTTCGGGAGCCGGATCGTCCCCAGCTCGATCTCGACGTTGCAGCGCTCGGCGACCTCGAGCGTGGTCGCGAGCGCGCGCGGGTAGCCCGCGAAGTCGCCCGCCATCTCGGCCGGGGTCTTGAAGAAGAACTGGTCGGTGTCGAAGCGCCAGTGGTTCGGGTTCTTCAAGGAGTCGCCGGACTGGATGCAGAGGAGCGCCTCGTGCGCGCGCGCGTCCTCGTGGAGTAGGTAGTGGACGTCGCCGGTCGCGACGAGCGGCAGTCCCGTGCCCTCGGCGAGGCGGGCGAGCAGAGGGTTGATCCGCGCCTGCGGCTCGAGTCCCGCGTTCTGGATCTCGACGTAGGTCGAGTCCTTCCCGAAGACCTGCACGAGGCGGTCGAGGTCGGCGGCAGCGTCTGCCTCTCGGCTCTCCTCGAGCGCCTTCGAGACGCGGCCGGAGAGGCAGCCCGAGAGAGCGACCAGACCCGCCGAATGCTGCTCGAGGAGGCCCCAGTCGACACGGGGCTTGTAGTAATACCCCTGCAAATAACCCGCTGAGGCAAGCTTGATCAGGTTTCCGTAACCGGTGTTGTCCTCGGCGAGCAGCGTCAGGTGCGCGTAGCCCTTCTCCTGCCGGGAGGCGTCGTCGCAGACGTAGACCTCGCAGCCGATGATCGGCTTCACGCCCTGCTCGCCGGCGTGCTTGAAGAGCTGGATCGCGCCGGCCAGCGAGCCGTGGTCGGTCAGCCCGACCGCGGGCATCTCGAGCTCGGCGGCGCGCGCCGCGAGCGCCGGAATACGGCAGGCTCCGTCGAGGATCGAGTACTCGGAGTGGACGTGCAGGTGGACGAACTCGGCGGCCAAGGCGGAGCCATTCTAGGGAGCGACGGAGACGACACTCCGTGGCGGGCATCCGTCCGCTCTCTCAGCTATGTTGTCTAAATGGAAAACAGACCTCATGCCTTCTTCGCCTTCGTCCTTGCGGTCACGGGCGCCGGCGCACTGGCGGCCGCGACGACCGAAGAAAGAGCGCCCACCTGGGCTCTCGGTTCGTCCTGGGTGTCGCCGAGAGGCTCGCGGAGATCGAAGGCGCGCTCGACGGCCTGCACGAGCGGGTTCAGATCTTGGAGCGAAGACTTGACAAAGGCTTCTCCGAGCGCGTCTAAAATGAGTGGCATGACCAAAGAGCGGACAGGCGACCCCGTACGCAGGCACCTCGAAAGATCGAGGGCGCTTGGCAGGGAGATGGAGCGTTCCGGAGCAGAGGTCGTGCGCCATTTACGCTGCGCGGCCGATCAGCTTCGCCGCCTCTCTCACTCGAGCGGTCGCTAACCGAAGCCAATCGGCCTCGCTGCCGGCGAGGCGACGGCCTTACAGTACGCGCGTGGAGCCACAAGAGTTCGTCGCGCTCGGCCATGCCGGCTCCGAGCACTACGCCGGACTGGAGACGTTCCCGAACCCGGGCGTCTCGCAGGTCGAGATGACGAGCGACGAGCTGACGGCCGTCTGCCCCGTCACCGGTCAGCCCGACCTCTACACGGCGACGATCGAGTACCGGCCCGGGCCGCTCTGCATCGAGTCGAAGTCGCTCAAGCTCTACCTCAGCGGCTACCGCAACGAAGGGCACTTCTGTGAGGCCCTCGCCGTCAAGATCCGGGACGACTGCGCCGCCGCGCTCCAGCTCCCCGCCGACAAGGTGCAGGTCACCCTGGAGCAGAAGGCCCGCGGCGGGATCACGATCACTGCAACCACCTAGCCGGTGCGACTGGCCGTCCTGACGGGGCTCTACGTGGGCGTCGTCTGCACGGCGCAGATCGGGACGAACAAGATCGTCGACGTTCCCTGGACCGACCTGACCGCGCCCGGTGGCACCTACCTGATCGGGATCGCACTCTCGTTGATCGAGCTCGCTCACCGGACGGCCCCAACACGACGCGAAGGCTTCGTCAACGCGCAGCTGATGGTCCTCTGCGGCTTCGCCGCGTCCGCGCTCCTCGCGGCCTACCTCGCGATCCTGAACGTGATGTCGCCCGACGACGAGCTCTTCGACCGCCTCGCCGGCACCTGGCGAATCGTCCTCGGGAGCCTCGTCGCCTTCGCGATCTCAGAGACGATCGACAACTCCTTCGGCGCCTGGCTGCGCGACCGCGTGCCCGACGCGGCCCGCGTCGTGGCGACGAACGCTGTCAGCGTGCCGCTCGACAGCGTCGTCTTCCTGCTCGTCGCCTTCGGCTCGCTCGAGTTCATCGAGGGCCAGATCGTCGTCAAGTACGCCGCGACCGTCCTCTTCGGAATTCCGCTCGTGGTCGCCCTCGGCAACCTGATGCGCAAGCCGTCGCACGGCTGACCGGCGTCCGCTCTCGCTTGATCGAGCTTTCTAAATCAGGTAGGACCACCCCTCACAGGGGGAGTCAGGGGTCGAAAAAAGGAGGAATGCCGATGAGGCGTCGCCTTTTCTTGTTCATCGCGCCCGCGTTGCTTGCAGGAGTTCTGTTCCTGGTACCGGGCGCATTGGGAAGCCACGCAGTCGTTGGACCCAACGTCAAGGTCACCGACGACAACAACAACGTCGACGGCGGGATCGGCAACGTCACGCCGAGCAAGGACGCTCAGAACCGCCAGTCGAACGAGACGACGGTCGCGGTCAGCACGATGCCCTCGCCGGTCACCAACCAGGTGGGCGACCTCGTCGTCGAGTCCGCGAACGACTACCGGATGGCGCCGCACTTCGGCGACACCTGGATGCCGATCTATCTCTCGTTCGACGGCGGGACGACCTGGTTCGGGGCGCCGCCGTTCCCGAACGGCTACAACACGATGGTCCCGGGCTTCCCGACGGACACGTCCGCCGCCGGGACAGCCTCGCCGCTCCTCGGTCTCGACGGAGCCGGGGACCCCGTGGTTCGCTTCGACCGCGCGGGCAACCTGCTCGTCGCCGGGATCGCGTTCAACCGAAATCGCGATCCGGGTGAGCGCCCACTCGACACGGTCGGCTTCGTCGCTCGCTACAGCTTCACGCCGGGCACCCCGGCGACCGCGAGCACGACGACGAGCGCAGGCTCGCCGCCACACTTCACCTACGACGGGACGACGATCGTCGACCGCGGCGCGGTCGGCTTCGCCATCTCACCTTCCGTGGGCTTCGCGGGCAACTTCACCGACAAGCCGTGGATGGAGGTCGATCTCAACGCGCCCTCCGCAAGCCCGTGCTCCGGCTACGTCTACTTCGCGGACACGAACTTCCACGGCGCAAGCGGCGGCTCGCCCGTCGTCTTCAGCCGCTCGACCGACGGCGGCGTGACGTGGTCATCGCCGCGGACGATCTCGACCGGCGGGCCGGGCGGTGCCCCGGAGAACCAGGGCGCAGACGTCGCGGTCGCGCCGAACGGGACCGTCTACGTAGCGTTCGAGGCCGAGGCGCATGGAGCGGCCATGATCAACTTCGTCAAGTCGACCGACTGCGGCCGGCACTGGACCCAGCCCCTCGTCTTGAACACGATCAACGCCGTGCAGGCGCCGGGCGTCGCGATGCGAACACCGACGTTCGCGTTCCTCGCGGCAGACACGACGAACTCGAACCTCGTGTACGCCGTCTACCAGAGCCTGAGCGGCGATTACGACATCTACGCGCAGCGCTCGACGAACGGCGGAGGCACGTGGAGCTCGCCCGTTCAGGTGAACGACGATCCGGGTGCGAGGCACCAGATCTTCCCGACGATCGAGGTCTCGCACGGCACGCTTCACGTCGCCTGGTACGACTTCCGCAACTCGGTGACGCCCGACAACGAGGCGCTCGACGTCTACTACTCGTGCACGAACTGCAACGGCGCGAGCTGGCCGGCGTTCGACACGCCAACACGCGTCACGAACGTCTCGCACAACCCCGAATGCCGGCTCTTCGGCGGGGGGACGGCGGCGTTCCACGGCGACTACATCGAGCTCGACGCCTTCTGGAACGGGGCGAGCAACATCGTCCACGTCGCGTGGGCCGACAACCGCAACGTCAACCCATGCGACCTCGACCCGGCGCCCGGCCCGCCGTCGGGCAACACCGGCAACAGGAACCAGAACATCTACGAGGCCAAGCTCACCGTCGGTCCATAGACCGGCGGCGGTTGGTGAGGGAGGGGGCCCGCTCGGGCTCCCTCCCGCCCTACGGCGGGGCTAGCTCTCGGCCGGGGGCGGAGCTGGCGCGGAGTCGGCCGGCTCGGTCGGCGCGGCCTCCTGCTGGAGCAGCTCGCGCATGCTGTGCGGGATCAGCGCGGGATTGAGCGGCTCTCCCTTGCGCGCCTGCGCGGCCGCGTACTTCTTCGCTTGCTTGATGGCGCGCTTCTCCTTCACCGCCATCTCGCGATTGCGCTTCGCCATCGTCTGTTGTCGCTTGGAGGTCGAGGCCATAGGGCAGAGTTCCTTTCGGTCGAGGTCGCCTTTCGGCGCTCGACCAGCCGTATCTTGCTCGACGAGCACCACCCGCCGGCTTTCCACCGGCTTCGTGGGATGGAGACAGCTTAGCGCGCGATCCGGGCCTTGCTCATGTTTTTCCTGCAAATCGCCGACTGCTACTGTGTGGACACGGGTCGGCAATCACGCCGCCCGGTGAGATGAGCTTCTCGTTCCTCCTTCGGGTGTTTCGAGGTAGGCAAGTCTCGAACCCGTAAAGGAGTCGAACAACATGTCCAAGCAGTCCTTCCGCGAGCTCGGCGCATCGCCGCCTGTCGTCGACGCGCTCGCAGCTCGCTCCATCCACGAGCCCTTCCGGATCCAGGAGCTCGTCCTCCCCGACGCGCTCGCGGGACTGGACGTCCTCGCCCGGTCGCCCACCGGCTCGGGCAAGACGCTCGCCTTCGCGGTTCCGATCGTCGAGCGGATGATGCCGGGCGACGGCCGCCCCTCGGCGCTCATCCTCGTCCCGACGCGCGAGCTCGCGGCACAGGTGACGGCCGATCTCGAGCCGCTCGCGCGGGCCAAGGGCCTGACGGTGGTCGCCGCCTACGGCGGGCTGCCGCTGGGCGCGCAGGCCAAGCGCGTCAAGCGCGCTCACATCCTCGTCGCCACCCCGGGACGCCTGGAGGACCTGGCCTCCCGCCGGCTCGTCGACCTCGGTCGAATCCAGACGCTCGTCCTCGACGAGGCCGACCGCATGCTCGACATGGGCTTCAAGCCCCAGGTCGACCGGATCGTCCGCCGCCTGCCCCGAAACCGCCAGACGATGTTCTTCTCGGCCACCCTCGACGGCGAGGCCGGCCAGCTTGCGCGCGCGTACACGAACAGCCCGTCGCGCTTCGAGGCCGACGCGCTGCCCGAGGACCCCGGCGAGATCGAGCACCGCTTCGTCGCGGTGACGACGGACTCGAAAGTCGAGACCCTCGTCGAGCACATCCGCGACTCGGACTCGACGCTCGTCTTCGTGCGCACCAAGCGCGGCGCCGACCGGCTCGTGCAGAAGCTCGCCCGGCACAACGTCCGCGCGGCCGCCATGCACGGGGACATGTCCCAGAACGCCAGGCAGCGCGCCCTCGCCCAGTTCGAGCAGGGCAAGGTGGCGACGCTCGTCGCAACCGACGTCGCCGCACGCGGGCTCGACCTGGACGACGTCACGCACGTGATCAACTTCGATCCGCCCGAGGAGGACAAGGGCTACGTCCATCGCACCGGCCGCACCGGCCGGGCCGGGCGCAACGGGACGGCGATCACGCTCGTCCTCCCCGAGCAGCAGGCCGACACGAGCCGCGTCGCGCGCAGGCTCGGCCACGTCGAGCAGTTCGAGCGGGCGGGGATGCGGTCCGCGCGGCCGAAGCTCCTCTACACGAGCCGCCGGGGCCGCCGCTCCAAGTGGTAAGCGGTTACGAGACGAGCTCTCGCATCGCGCCGACGAGCTCGCGCGCGTAACGGAGCGTCGCCTCGTCGAAGCCGTACCCGTAGTGGCGCCAGCGGCGCTGCTCGAAGAAGAGACAGCAGCGAAGGTCGCCGAGGGATCGCGGCAGCTTCCCGGTCCTCCGCCACCGCTCGAGCGCGGCGTTCGCGAGCTTCGCGCAGGCGTCGAACGAGCCCATCCGCTCGTAGCCGTTGGTCGTGAGCGCGAACGCCTGAAGGGCGTCCTCGTCGGCGTCGGGCGACGGGAGGTCCTCCGGGGTCAGCTCCTCGTCCGTTAGCGCCTGCGGCCTCGACTGACGATGAGGTTGATCTTCGAGCCCGCCGGCAGGACCCGTCCGGGCCGGCGGCTTTGGGAGATGACGATGCCCTTCTTGCGCGTGCGCGAGTAGGCGTAGCCCACCTTGCCGGTGCGGCAGTGCCGCTTCGCGATCGTCCGCCTGGCGGACGCAACCCTCGTGCCGACGACCTTCGGCACCTTGCACCGGGTGGGCGCGATCGAAAAGGTTTGCGCGACGTCGGGCGCGGCGTTGTAGCTCGCGTTCCCCGGCTGCGAAGCGGTCACCGTGCACGAGCCGGCGCCCGTCAGGTGCACCCGTGCAACGCTGACGGTGCAGTTCCCGCTCGCCGCGAAGGACACGGCCAGACCGGAGGACGCCGTCGCGCTGACGGTGAAGTCGGGGTCGCCGTTGGTCCTGTTCGCGAGCGGGCCGAACGCGATTGTCTGGTCCATGAGCTCGACCAACGCCAGGCTGTCGTATTCGCCGGCGGAGATCGCCCGCACGCGGGAGAGGCCGCTGGGCACGCTGCACTGCCCCTCGTCGGCGCCGGAGCCGCAGCCCCAGGCGACGACGGTCCCGTCACCCTTCAACGCCAGACTGTGGTAGTCGCCGGCCGAGATCGCCGTCACGCCGGAGAGGCCACTCGGCACGCTGCACTGCCCGTAGACGCCGCCGCCGCAGCCCCACGCGACGACGGTGCCGTCGCCTTTCAGGGCCAAGCTGTGTTCGACGCCGGCCGCGATCGCGGTCACGCCGGCGAGGCCGTTCGGCACGTCGCACTGCCCGTAGTCGACCGCGGGGGCGCAACCCCAGGCCACGACCGTGCCGTCGCCCTTGAGGGCCAGGCTGTCATAGTCGTGGGCTGAGATCGCGGACACGCCGCCCAGGCCGCTCGGCACGCTGCACTGCCCGTAGTTGTTGAGCTCACAGCCCCAGGCCACGACGGTGCCGTCGGCCTTCAAGGCCAGGCTGTGAGAGAGGCCGGCGGCGATCGCGGTCACGCCGGAGAGGCCGCTCGGCACGTTGCACGACCCGCCGGTGCCCCCGCAACCCCAGGCGACGACCGTGCCGTCGCCCCTCAGGG
>Ga0137375_10010128_pt1 | contig 11173 bp, 15 predicted proteins | sample SagtaG_24_FD_104936 | JGI IMG/M metagenome (GOLD analysis project Ga0137375, IMG submission 104936) | Vadose zone soil microbial communities from Sagehorn Ranch, Mendocino, California, USA - Sage1_R_113_16 metaG | ecosystem: Environmental > Terrestrial > Soil > Vadose zone | place: USA... | reverse complement strand
GTACAGCGAGATCGTCCCGTCGCCGAAGTTGGTCACGTAGGCGTACTTGCCGTCGCGGCTCACGGCGGCCCAGCAGACCTCGCTGCGCGTGTTCTTGAGTGAGCCTGTGACCGGGGCGAGCTTCGTCCCGTCCAGCGCGTACGACGATGCCGCTGCCGCCCCGACCTCGCCGCCGAAGGCCTCCGTGACGACGAGCGCGCCGTCGGGCCGGAAGTCGAAGCCGTACGGGGTCGCTCCCGAAGACTTGATCGTCATCGGGCCGTCGGCCTTGCCGTCACCGCCCAGCGCGTACGTGCTGATGCTGTCCGTGCCGCGCTCGGTGACGACGAGCGCCTTCCCGTCCGGGCTGAACGAGATCTGCGCCGGGTCGGCCGATTCGCTGCTGAGCGCCCGTGTCGAGTCTTCCAGCATCGTGAGCTTCCCGCTGTCGATCCGGAAGCCGGTGATGTTGGGTGCCCCGTTGTTGAGAACGTAGACCAGGGCTCCGTGCTCGGCGACACTCGTCGGAGCTGTTCCGCCGGAGCCGACGCGGTCGGAGAGAGTGAGGCCGTCCTCGCCGATTGCGAAGAGCGACAGCTCGTCGCTGCCCGTATTGGTGACCAGCAGCCAGCTGCGGTCGCCGCTGAGGACGACGGACGACTGTGAAGGCAGGTGCGGCTTGCCGCTTCCCTTGCCCCCGGTCTCATACCGCCCGAGCGGGGAGAGGCTTCCGTCGGCCGCCCGCCGGAACGCAACGACCTCGTTGCGCTCGGCGTCGTTCGTCTGGGTGTAGACGCTGTCCATCGTGAGTGCTCCTTCCTGGAGATCGAACTGACTCAGGCTTGTCTCCGCCGCACGCCGTGTGTTACACGAGTGCTTACGATGCGCCAGTGACTCACGATCTCGGAAACGGGCTCTTGGGCCCGTGGCTCGCAGTGCGGCTCGGCGCCGAGCCCCTCTCCATCGAGGCACGCCGGCGGGACGGCGAGCTCCTTGCCGTCCGGCCGCAGGGCGCAGAGGATTGGCTCTATCCCAGCTGGCAGTTCGGACCGGAATGGGAGGTGCGACCCGAGGTCGCCCGCGTCCTGCAGGCGGCGCGGGAGGCCGGGCTAAGCCAGGCGGAGCTCGAGGCGCTCTTCCGCCGCCGTGTGGGCCTGGCGGGCGGAAAGACGATGCTCGAGCTCCTGCAGGAGGGCGACGAGACCCCGCTTCTGCGGGCGATCAGGTCTTCCTGAGGTCGCGCCACTCGAGCCCCCACTTCACAAGGGGGAAGCCGACCGCGAAGAAGACCGAGAGGCCGAGCAGAGAGAGTGGCGCGAGGATCCAGATCTTGCCGAGCTTTGGCCGCGACGCGGTTGGATCGGTCATCGAGCCCGCGGCGAAGTCAGCCTGTGATCGCACTTTCGGCGGGCCTCCCACGGGAGCGAAGACCGCAGCCGGCATGAACGAGCTCACGAGCCAGCGCCCAGGGGCCTGCACGAGCGAGACCTTGAAAGTGACCGGGCCCACTCGAGTCGGATAACGCGAATGGAGCTGGAGCTCGACTGCGACCTCGCGGCCGGAGCGGTACGAGAACGCCCAGTAATGAAAGTGCCTCCCCTTGGCCGGGTAGGGATACACCGGGATGTCCCCGTGCCGCCAGTCCGCTCGGGAAGTGCCCACGCGTAGCGCGGGCGCGGCCAACCGGTAGGCGGCCGCGGAATCGTCCCTCCGCACCGCGGCGGGAACGAAGGCATCGAGCGTGCGGTTGATGCCGCGACGGTCGGCGGCGCTGAGACGAGGGCCTGCCGACGCCGACGGCGCGATTGCCGCTGCGACGGCGAGCAGAGCAAGACCGAGACGAAGACCGTGGCGCGTCATCAGCAGCGTGCGGGGCGACGGGGAGGAAGCGACCCGAGTGAGAGCCCGTACCGACGCGCGAGCTTGCGCAGCTTGCCTCGGTAGATCGTCATGTCGTTGTAGTTCCAGTCGCCGTGCGTCTGGCAGCGCCAGGGGCCGTAGAGCTCGTGGTGGTACGGGCTCGTGAGACTCTCGTTGTGGCCGATCACGTTGCGGAACTTGACCCCGAACCGTTGCATCAGCCAGAGAGTGAGGCGGAGCGACGAGGAGAGTTGGCGGGAGTTCGCGAGCACCTGCGCGTCGCTCGTTCCGACGTGCTCGATTCCGATCGCCGTGTAGTTGAGGCCCACCGTGTGGCGGCAAACCGTGTTCAGCTTCACGAGCTGGTAGGCGGTGCCGTCCGTGTCGATCACGAAGTGGGCGCAGATGCCCGGTCGTTCGTGGAGCTCGGGGTCCGCGGCGTCCGAGGAGAAGTAGGAGTAGACGGACGAGAAGCTGTTCGACCCGGTGTAGTGCTCGACGATGACGTGCGGGTGACGCAGCCGCCACGTTCCGGAGCCGTAGTGGCGCTTCACGTAGGCGGTCGTCTCGGCTCGCCGCTTGGCACTGAAGGGAATCGGCTTCCACACGATCCGGGGCTGCGGGACCGCGTTTCCTGCGGCCAGCGCTCCCGCCAGCATCGTCCCCGTGACGACCGCGCAAGCGCAAGCGACGCCCCACCGGCTTCGACCCCGTCTCTCGGCCACGAGTTCAGCCTAGCCGACTCTGTTACCGTCGCTTCGCGCGATGCAGCGCCCGAACAAAGTCGGCTGGTTCCTCGTCGCGTATCGAAGCTCCAGGAGTGGAGACTTTCGAGGTGAAACACACCTACACCGTCCCGATGATCGGACTCGGTGCGCTTTCGGTCGGAGGGACCCTGGCCGTCTACCTCGATCGTCGAGATACGTCGAAATTTGCCATCGATTGGGGAGCTGGGGCGTCGGGCGAAGGCGCGACGCCGCACGACCGCCTACAGGAATTGACGGACTTACGCGACTCCGGCCTGATCAGCAACGAGGAGTTCGAACAGAACAAGGAGCAAATCCTCGACGCTATCTAGAGACGTCGGCCCAATCAGCCACTAGACACCCGAGCGCCCATGTGCGATCCTGTAGGTGACAATCATGCGCTCTCGGGGTCCGTTCTCAGTCCTGCTGTGCGACGACAGCATGCCCATGCGCAGCGCGCTGCGGACCCTCATGAATGCGGACGGCAGGTTCCGCGTCGCAGGCGAGGCGTCGGACGGGGTCGAAGCGGTCGAGCAGGCGAGAGAGCTTCGGCCGAACGTCATCCTCCTCGACGTCACGATGCCGCGGCTGAGCGGGATCGAGGCGCTGCCGAGCGTCGTCGAGGAATCGCCGCATTCGACGATCATCCTGCTGACCGCCTTCTCGAGGGAAACGATCGAAGATTCCACGGCCATGCACCTCGATGCGCTTCGCGGCGTGTACTACATGGACAAGACGCGGGACGGTCAGGAAATCCTCGATTCGATTGCGGCACTTGCAAATGCTTCGCTCTCGACTAGTCTTACGCCAGTTCCTCGGGGTCAGTCCTACGGGCCGGCGCGCGGGATCAGGCGGGAATGGGTTAGGGGGTTGATCGACTCGATGTCCAGAAACAGACGGGCGGTACTTGCGGGCTTCGCGGTCCTCGCGCTCTCGTCCGCCGCTGCGTTCGTAGCGGTGAACGCCCAGTCGGCGGCCGGATCGTGCGTGCATGCCCAGACGCCGTCGCTCTCGGGCGGGATGCTCTACGGGGGAGCGACTCAGAACTGCTCCGACGGGAAGACGATGTACGCCTTCATCCAGGGCCGCCGCGGGAAGGCATCGCAGGTCTACACCCTGGCCCGTGGCTCTGCGGGGCCGCTTTCGAAGTCGATCTCGATCGGAACCGCCAAGTGTCCGTTGGCCGGGACGTGGCGCATGTGGACGCTGGCGACGCGCGGTCTCAAGACCGACACTTCGCCCGTCATCACGTATTCCTGCTGACCTAGATCCGAGGACGTTCCGCGCGGGCTGAGGCCGCGGGGGCGGTGACCCCGGTGGCGCGTCGGCCAGATCTGTCGAAGCTCGCAGTGTGAGAGCATCGTGCGCCTGTCCCCAAGCTCGCTGACCATGAAGCCCGGAGCGCTTCGGGAGCCTCACTGGCACCCGAACGCCTGGGAGGTGGACTGGGTTATCGAGGGAAGGGCCGAGCTCTGTGTCGTGAACCCTGACGACACCACGCAGACCGTCGTGCTCGAGCCGGGCGACGTCGGTTTCATCCCGCAGGCGTGGGCCCATTTCATTCGGAATCCGGGCAAGACCGAGCTGAAGATGGTGCTCACCTTCGGGAGCAACGAGCCCAACGACATCGGGCTGTCGACGATGTTCGCCGGGATGCAGACGGACGCGTTCACCGAGACGCTCGGCCTGAAGAAAAGCGGGCTGGACGGAGCCGACAAGCCCGACAAGACGCTCATCTTCGTTTCGTAGGGGAGAGTGCCCCCGCCAGGAGTCGAACCTGGGCGCCCCAGCCGCCGAAAGTCCGCTTCGCTTACGCGCCGGACTTTCGGCGGAGAGAGGACCTGGTTAGGTGCCCCCGCCAGGAGTCGAACCTGGGCGCCCGGTTTAGGAAACCGGCGCTCTATCCGCTGAGCTACGGGGGCTCGGGCGGCTCACGATAGCGACGCCGACCCCGCCCTCTCTATGGCTCAACCCTCTTCCTGCGGCTGCGGGGGCCACTCGCCCTCCCGCAACACCTTGGCGAACGACGCCGAGACGTGCTTCATCCCCTCGCGCTCGTAGAAGGCGTGCGCCCGCTTGCGCCAGGTCGCCGACTCGAGGGTGAGCGCGAAGCAGCCGTGCGTGTGGGCGCGCTCCAGTCCGGCCGCAAGCAACGCGCGCCCCGCACCCCGGCTGCGGGCGCGCTCGGTGACGATCAGATCCGGGATCCAGGCCTGCGGCGAGGAGAAGTTGAGCCGCGAGCGGTACTCCATGTCCGCGAAGCCGACGATCGCGCCTTCGTCCTCGGCTACGAGCGCCACCGTGTCGGGACGATCGAGGTAGGCCTCGAAAGCTCGTTCATACTCCTCGGCGCCGGAGCCTCCGAGCACGTCGGGCCGGCCCAGCTCCGCGAGCAGGGCTGCAACCGCCGTCCAGTCGTCGGGACGGGCCTCCCGGATCTCCACACCCAAATTTCCGCCTACGGCTCGGTCAGTCCGACGTGCCGCTCGGCGATGCAGTCGCGCGCCCAGAGCTCGGCAGCCACGACCAGCCGCTGCTCGAGCTCGTCGAGCCGCGCGTAGTCGGCAGGGAGCGCGTCGGGTGAGAGCTCGACCACCACTTGGTGGAGCGCAGCCTCGCTCTCGTGGGAGATCTCGTGCCGGTTCTCCGAGACGATCGAGACCTGGGGAGCAGTATCGAGAAGGGTCTCACCAAGCTGGTCGATCTCGGCCGGCGTCGCCTCGCGCCCCGCGAACAAGCCGAAGTTAATCCGCAACTCGAGGCCGGGAGGCTCGGTCGCGCGCGAGACGAATGCGATTGGGGCTTCGGGCTGCATGATCATCCCCTGCCCGATCGTGCGAACTTCAACCCTCGTGCGGCTCCCAGCGAAAGCCTCGTGCCGCGGCCAGGGCACCAACCAGTCCCCACGCCGCGATCGCGGCCACCCACCCGGGTTTCGCCCAGATCTCGTGCCCGTGGAGCATCACGTCTCGAAGCAGCCTGATCACGTACGTCAGCGGCAGCACGTCGGCGATCGCGCGCAGAAACCGGGGGAACGAGTGCGGTGAGAAGAACGATCCCGAGATGAAGAGCATCGGCAGGTAGATGGCGTTGATCGCCGCGGAAGAGCCCTCAGCCGACTTGACCAACGCGGTGACGGCGAGACCCAGCGCCATGAACGCGAGGGCGCTAAGGAGCAGCACGAGCACGATCGAGAAGACCCTGTGGGGGAAAGGCACGCCGAAGACGGCGCGCCCCAGCAGGATCAGAGCGACGGCCTCTATCGCGAACACGAACAAGGTCGAGAGCAGCACCGCGCCCAGGTAGGCCCACGCCGGCAGGGGTGTCGCCCGCAGGCGCTTCAGGATGCCGTTCTCGCGGCGGATGACGAGCACGATCGAGAGGCCCGCAAAGGTGGTCGCGACGACGCCGTAGCCGAGCATCCCCGCAACCAGGTAGCGCGAGCCCTTGACGTTGTCGATCCGGTCCTCGCCGTAGACCGAGCCGAGCAGGAAGAAGATCACGATCGGAAGCAGGAAGGTGAAGAACGCAAGCTCCCGGCTGCGCCAGTAGAGCTTCTGCTCGGCTCTCAGCTCATGCCAAAAGAGTCTCACTGCTCAGACCCCTCGGTGAGCGAGAGGTAGACCTCCTCGAGCGTCGGCCGCCGCACCTCGAGCCCCTCGAGCTCCTTCCCCTCGGCGAGCGCCTGCGCGGTCAGCTCGTGGAGCGTGCGCGTCGGCTCTTCCGTGCGGATGACGACCTCCTCGCCGTCGCGGCGATAGTGGATCTCCGTCGCAGGCAGCGTGCCCGAGAGCTCCGCCGGCCTGCCGAGCGCCACGATCTGCCCCTGGCGCAGGACCGCGACACGATCGGAGAGCTGCTCCGCTTCGTCGAGGTAGTGGGTCGTGAGCAGGATCGTCTTCCCGAGCGACCGCAGCCCGCGGATCGTCTCCCAGGCGGCGCGGCGCGCCCCGGGGTCGAAGCCCGTCGTCGGCTCGTCGAGGAAGAGCAGCTCAGGGTTGCCCGCGAGGGCCAGCCCGAGGTCGAGCCTGCGCTTCTGGCCCCCCGACAGGCTCTTGACGCGCGCGTTGCGTTTCTCCTCGAGCCCGATCAGCTCGATCACCTCGTCCACGTTGCGCGAGGCCCGGTAGTAGCCCGCGAAGAGGGCCAGGCTCTCGGCAACGGTCAGGTTCGCGTACATCGCGGAGGACTGAAGGACTACGCCGATCCGCTCGCGCCAGTCTCCACCGGCGCGCTCCGGGTCCTCGCCGAGGACTTCGACCGTTCCGCCGTCGCGCCGGCGGTAGCCCTCGAGGATCTCAACTGTCGTCGTCTTGCCTGCGCCGTTCGGCCCCAAGAGCCCGAATACCTCACCGGCCCGGATCTCGAAGCTGGCTCCGCGAACCGCCTCGACCTGGCCGTACGACTTCCTGAGGTCCGAAACTCTGACCGCGTTCACGGAAGGTCGATCACGACCATCCCGGCAGGCGGGAATGCCGGCTCGGGGCCGCTGGTCAGCTCGGCGGCGATCCTTCCGCAATCCGGCTGGTGGCCGACCACGACGATGCGCTCTCCCCGGTCCGAGACGGCCTCGCGGATCTCATCGGCCGTGGCGCCGGGGGCGATGCGCTCGTCTGCCTCCGTAGCGGCGCCGGTGGCGCGCGCGAGCGCCTCGCCGGTCTCACGGGCACGCAGAAGAGGGCTCGTCAGGACGACGTCCGGCTCGACCTGCTCGTCCCTGAGGCGCTCCCCGAGCTGCCGAGCCTGCTCACGCCCCTCCTCGCTCAGCGTGCGGAGCTCGTCGGGATCACCGGGCGCCGCGTCTGCATGCCGGACGAGGTAGAGCTGCACGCCCGCAGGATAAACAGCCAAGATTCCCCGACGTGAGAACGCTCCGCTACGTCGTCTGCGATGTCTTCACCGACACGCCACTCCAGGGCAACCAGCTCGCCGTCTTCACGGACGGGCGTGAGGTGGACGATGCGCTGATGCAGCAGCTTGCACGGGAGATGAATTTCTCGGAGACCGTCTTCGTGCTCAAGCCGGAGGGGGACGGACACGCGAAGATCAGGATCTTCACGCCCGAGGCGGAGGTGCCGTTCGCGGGCCATCCCACGCTCGGAAGCGCGTTCGTCCTCGCAGCGCCTCTCCAGCTCATCGAGATTCGGCTCGAAACCGGAAGAGGCGTCGTGCCGGTGCGGGTGGAGCGCGAAGGAGCCCGGATCGTCTTCGGCTGGATGGAGCAGCCCATCCCCAGCGTCGAGCCGTACGAGCCGGAGGGCGAGCTGCTCGAGGCGCTCGGCGTGAAGCGCTCCGAGCTGCCGGTCGAGCTCTACGACAACGGGATGCAGCACGTCTACGTCGCGCTCGGCTCCGAGGAAGAGGTCGCCGCGCTCCAGCCCGACCTGAGCCGGTTGCCGACTTCTGCCGTGCTGGGTGTCAACTGCTCCGCAGGATCGGGGAAGCGGTGGAAGACGCGGATGTTCGCGCCGGGCGCGGGGGTCTTCGAGGACCCGGCGACGGGATCGGCCGCCGGTCCGCTCGCGCTTCACCTCGCGCGCCACGGCCGGATCGAGTTCGGCGACGAGATCGAGATCTCGCAGGGTGCCGAGGTCGGCCGTCCGTCGACGCTCTACGCGCGCGTCGAGGGGTCGGCCGAGAAGGTCGAGCGCGTCGAGGTCGGCGGCTCAGCGGTTGTCGTCGCACACGGCGAGTTCAGACTTCCCTGAAAGCGATCCGCTCGATCTCAGGCAGCTCGAGCGCGAGCGCGCTCCAGAAGCGGCCGCCGTCGCGCGAGAGGAAGAGTCGGTTGCGGGCGGCGTAGAGAACGAGGTCTGGATCGTCGTCTGCGATCGCGACCGCGCGGCCCGCCGGTAGGCCGCCGCCGGCGTCGCGCCAGGTGCGCCCGGCGTCGTGGGAGACGAGGAGCGGAGGCCTCGCATCGACGAGCGCGACGACGGTCGAGCCCGACGCGACCGCGGCTATGACGCGCGGCAGGCCTGTCTCGACGACCTGGACGTCCTCGTGCTCGAGCTCGGCCGGCTCCACCTCGTCTGTCTCGAGATCGACCGCAAAGGCCCCGTCGACCGTCTGGACGATCGCCTTCACGAGAGGAACCGCGCCACGAGATCGCCGGCCGCTCTTGCTGCGTCGAGCGGCCTGCGGCCTTCGCTTCGAGCTGCCAGATAGCCGACGGCGAAGGAGTCGCCGGCACCTGTCGGGTCGGCTGTCCGCACCGGTCTCGACGAAAGCTCGTGAACCTCCCCGCCCGTGAGCACGACCGATCCCTGCCGGCCGCGCGTCACGACGACCTCGGGGACGCCGAGCCGCCCAAGCGCGTCGATTCCGCCGAGCGTCTCGGCCTCGTTCTCGGACAGCTTGAGGATCGAGACTGCCTCCAGCACGGCGGGGTCGAAGTCGGAGTCGAGGCGGAGCGGCCCGACAGCGGGAACACGGGCGAGGCCCTGGCCGTCGAGGGAGACCTTTCGTTCATGCGCGAGCGCGGCCATTGTCTGGGCCGGGAAGTCCGAGCGCAGCAGCGCCGCGACGTGCAGCCACTCCACGTCCGGCTTTACCGAGGCGATGTCCTCGGCCGTCCACGGCTCGCCGACGGCGTCGACTTCCATCACGCGCCTGTCTCCTTCGTACCTGAACGAGAAGGCCGTCGTTTCGTCTGTGGGGAGGATGATGGCGGGGACGGGGAACGGCTCGATCGTCTCGCCGCGCGCGACGACCTGGACGGCGAGGCCCAGGAGCGCGAGCGCCCGTGCCCCGTAGAAGACGCCTCCGCCGAGCCGCGGGGGACCCCCGCCAACGCGATCGTGCGAGAGGTTCCCCACGAGGCCGAGCGGCGCCACGCACTAGCCCAACGTTGGCGCTTTACCCGCGAAGGTGTCACGCAAGCGGAGGATCGCGCGGACGCCCCACCAGAGTGCGAGGCCGATCCCGAGCGCGAGCGCGAGGTTGACCTCGAAGCCGACGATGCCGACCAGCAGCGCGAGCGCCCAGCTCCACCAGCCGCGAAGGTCGCGCAGGAGGCCGATGTGCAGGAGCCCGGCTGTCGCCAACAGCCCAGCCAAGACTGGGAGCGGGAACGCCGTCAGCAGGCCGGCGAGACCGGAGCCTCCGACGACCGCGAGCGTAAGCAAGCTGCCGCCCATGACGAGCGGGGCGCCCCCGGTGCGGGCGCCGAAGGCGTAGTGGGCGGTCATCCCACCCGCTCCGTGGCAGACCGGCATCCCGCTGATCGCGCCGGAAAAGAGGTTGGCGCAGCCGAGTGTGCTCGCCAGCCGTCCGGGACGGACCCGGCGCGCCCGCTCGCCGAAGTACTTCCCCGCCGCATCTGCGGTCGCCAGGCACGAGTTCGCGAACGTGAGCGGAAGCTGTGCGATCACGAGCACCGTGAAGGCCTTTCCGAAGGTGTGCCAGGTGAGCGAGGGAGCCGTGATCGCCGACGGGCCCCAGGAGGCTTTCCCGGCTGCGAGGACGAGCATCGCAACGACTCCGATCCCGATCAGCACAAGCGAAATCGGCCGGCTGCGGAGCAGAAGCGCGAGCAGCACGACGCTGATTCCGAGCGGAACCGCCCAACGCGGCGCGAGCGCATACTCGTCGAAGCCCTTGGGTGCCGCGGTCACGAGCCCCCAGGCGATCTTGAGCAGCAGGAGCCCGACCGTCAATTGCACGCCGCGGATGAGAACTCGCGGGAAGGCACGGGATGCGAGATCGATGAGGCCCGTCTGCCCGAGCACGAGGAAGATGACGCCCATGATCAATGCCGCCGCTGCGATCTCGTTCGAACCGAGCCCCTTCGCGATCGCGATAGCACCCAGCGCCTTCAGCGGCTGGACGGGGACGGGGAGGCGGTACACCGCTGCGGCGAGCAGATAGAGGAGCGCGGCGGGGAGGAAGACCGCCGTCGGAGAGAGGCCGTTCTTGACGATCAAGGCGACGGCGATTGGGACGAGGACGCCGACATCTGCGACGGCGCCGGCCAGCTCGCGACGGTCGAACCGCATGAGGTGGAGCCTACTGCCGGTCGGCGGAACCGCGATGATGCACTCGTGAAACACCGGCTCCTCCTCGTGTTGGCCGTGCCAGTGCTCGCAGCCGGCTGCGGGAAGGGCACGGCCTATCAGCAGCAGACCACGCCGCCTCCGCCGCCTCCGCCGCCTTCGGTCCAGACGACTCCGCCCCCCCAGACCACCACGCTGTCCCTCTATTTCCTCCGCGACGGCAAGATCGCCGCGGCGAGGCGCGGCGTTCCTGCCACGCAACGCGTGGGTGAGGCGGCTGTCCGGGCGCTGCTCGAGGGGCCCAGTCAAGAGGAGAGCTCCGCCGGGCTGAGGACCGCGATCCCTGCCGGCACCGCCTATCGAAGCCTCTCGATTGAGAACAAGGTGGCGAAGGTTGACCTGGGCAGCGGCTTGAGCAGGGCGGCCGAGGCTCAGGTGGTGTACACGCTGACCCAGTTCCCGACGGTCCGATCGGTTCGCGTCGGCGCCGGGCAATTCACGAGAGCCGACCTCGAGGATCTGACCCCATTGATCTTCGTCGAGTCACCGGTCGTGGGCGAGACGGTGACGAGCCCGCTTCGCATCCACGGTACC
>Ga0137375_10010126_pt1 | contig 11174 bp, 7 predicted proteins | sample SagtaG_24_FD_104936 | JGI IMG/M metagenome (GOLD analysis project Ga0137375, IMG submission 104936) | Vadose zone soil microbial communities from Sagehorn Ranch, Mendocino, California, USA - Sage1_R_113_16 metaG | ecosystem: Environmental > Terrestrial > Soil > Vadose zone | place: USA... | reverse complement strand
TCCTCGTGCACGGGATCACCGGCAACCTCGCCGTCTGGCACCTGCAGATGGTGCCGCTGCTCGCGAACCGCTTCAGCGTTCTGACCTACGACCTGCGCGGCCACGGCTACAGCGACATGCCGGCGACCGGCTACGACGCAGACACGATGGCCGACGACCTGCTGCAGCTGCTGGACGCGCTCGAGATCGAGCGGCCGATGATCGTCGGCCACAGCTACGGCGCCGACATCGCGCTGTACTTCGCACACCTGTACCCGGAGCGGGTGAGTCGGGTCGTCGCGATCGAGGGGGCCCTGCCGGCCCTCGTCGGCGCGCGGAACCGCGAGGAGTGGGAGGGCTGGAGCTACTGGGTCGACATGCTCGAGCGTTCGGGCGTGCAGGTTCCGGACGACAAGCGCGCCGACGTCGTCTACCTGCTGAAGGCGAGCCTCGTGGTGCCGAAGAAGTGGGGGCCGCTCAACGGCATGCCGCGGAACCCTGCGCCGTACCTGCGGCTGGTCGACGAGACGACGATCGCCCGCGACTACGAGCGCGTCGGCTCGCTGCCTCTCGAGGCCGTATCCGAGATCGAGACGCCGGTGACGCTCCTGTGGACTGTCGGCTCGGCGTTCATGGGCACGCACGATTTTCTCGCCGGCGCGCTTCCGAACGTGCGCTCCGTGCTGTTGCCCAAGACCGAATGGGGTCATTTCGGGCCGCTCGAGCAGCCAGAGGCCGTAGCCACCGAGATCCTCTCCGCTGTGGAGGTGCAATCGCGATGAACGACGGCGTGATCGTCACCGGCAGCTCGACCGGTCTCGGTCTCGAGACTGCGCTCGTGCTGGCCGGCCACGGCTTCCGCGTCTACGCCGGAGTGCGGGACGCAGCCTCTGCCTCGGTCGTGGAGGCTGCGGCGGCGGAGCGCGGTGTCGAGCTCGAGGTCGTGGTGCTCGACATCACCGACCGCGCGAGCATCGACGCCGCGGTCGGCCGCGTCGTCGCCGACACCGGCGGCGTCTTCGCGCTCGTCAACAACGGCGGCATCGGTCTGCGCGGCTGCCTCGAGGACGTCAGCGACGAGGAGGTTCGCAGGGTCTTCGAGGTCAACGTGTTCGGGACGATCGCGATGACGCAGGCCGTGCTGCCGCACATGCGCGCCGCAGGCCGGGGACGGGTGGTGACGATCTCCTCGGTCGGCGGGCGCATCTCGTCGTTCGGCGTCGGCGTGTACTGCGCGTCGAAGTTCGCGCAGGAAGGGCTCGGCGAGGCGCTCGCACTGGAGCTCGCGCCTTTCGGCATCCGGCACGTCCTGATCGAACCGGGGATCATCAAGACCGAACGCTGGGGCGTGAACCGCGGAACCGCGGCCCGCGCCACGGATCCGGCGAGTCCGTACCACGGGCTGTTTCGCGAGAGCGAGGCGATCGCCGACCGGCTTGTCGAGCGCTCGCGAACACGGCCGCGAGACGTCGCAGACGCCGTCTACCACGCCCTCACCACCGAGAAGCCGCGGATGCGCTACGTCGTCGGACGGCCGGCGTCGGTCGTGATCTGGCTGCGCCGCCATCTACCGGCACCGCTGTTCGAGCGCGTCTACTGGGGCCCCTTCCTGCGGCGGATCCGTCGCCGCGCGGCGGTGGTGACTTAACATCGCGCGCTTCCTCTTCACGTGCTGGCCGCTGACCGGCCACGTCTTCGGCCAGGTCGCGATCGCCCGCGCGCTGCGCGACCGCGGACACGACGTCGCGTTCTATACAGGGGAGAGCGCCCGTGCCGTGCTCGAGGACGAGGGCCTCACCGTGCTCGGCTTCTCGCGCCTCGACGAGCGGCGGGCGCAGGACGCCGTTGCGGCGATCGAGGGTGGCTTCCGGCCCGGCCGGCCCGGCGGCCGCAAGCTGCTCGCGGCATTCCGCGACTGGCTGGTGGAGACGATTCCCGACCAGATCGCGGACCTCGAGCCGGTGATCGAGGAGTGGCAGCCCGACGTGCTCGTTTGCGACCTCTCGATGTGGGCGCCGCAGGTCGTCCTGTGGGAGAAGCTGGGAGTCCAGGTCGCGCTGTCGTCGACGTTCATGGGGCCCCTGATCCCCGGCCCGGACGCACCGGCCTGGGGCCTCGGGATGCCGGCGCCGCGGACGAGCGCGCAGCGGGCGGCGGCCCGCGGCATCACCCGCGTCACCGAGTTGCTCGGCATGCCACTTCGAAAACGCGTCGACGCCCTGCGCGCAGAGCACGGCCTGCCGCCGATGGGGTGCTCGGTCAACCGGTTCACGGCGCGGCTGCCGCTGTACCTCGTCGGCAGCGTCCCCGAGCTCGACTACGACCGTCGCGACCTGCCGCCATCCGTGCACTACGTCGGTGCCTCGCACTGGCACCCTGTACCCGACGAGTCCACCGAGACGTTCCTGCGCACGGTTCCGCCAGGCCGCCCCTGGGTGCACGTCACCGAGAGCACTGTCCACACCAGCGACCCGTTCATCCTGCGCGCCGCCGCGTCCGGGCTCGGCGACGCGCCGGTCGAGGCGATCCTGACCACCGGCGGTCACCGCGACCCCGCGTCACTCGGGCTCGGGATCCCCGCGCGCAACATTCACGTCGCGCGGTGGCTGAGCCACCCCGAACTGTTGCGGCGCTGCTCCGTGGTGGTGACGGCGGGCGGCCAGGCGACGATCCTCTCCGCCCTCGCCGCGGGCGTCCCGCTCGTCGTCGTCCCGACCACGTGGGACAAGCCGGACAACGCGCAGCGTGTGGTCGCGGCCGGCGCCGGCATCCGCCTAGCTCCGAAGCGGTGCAAGCCCGAGGCGCTGCTGACCGCCGTCCTCGACGTCCTCGGCGACCTGTCCTACGCCGCGGCGGCGAAACGCCTCGCCGCGCGGCTCCACGAGGCACCGGGCGCCGTGCGCGCGGCCGAGCTGCTCGAGGGCCTCGTGCCCACTCTCGCGGCAGTTGGAGGGGCACGATAAACCGGCTGGCGTTGACCGGCTCCGCGCGGACGGCGAACGCTCCGACGCGCCCGCGACTGCTCTCGTACGCCGGCCGCTGGGGGCGGGCGCGTCGCTGGCTGCCCGCCGATGCGCGGCTCGTCGTCGACGTCGGCTGCGCCTTCGGTTACGGCACAGCGGCGCTGATGGCCGCGGGCCCGCGTGAGCGGCGGGTGATCGGTGTGGAGCGCGACCCCGGGCACGTCGCCGAGGCCGCACGGCGTTTCCCCTGGGTCACCGTCGTCGAGGGTGACGCCGCCGAGCTGCCGTTCCCCGACGGTGCCGTCGACGCCGTCACGCTGCTCGACGTCCTCGAGCACGTCGCGGACCAGGACGCCGTGCTGGCAGAGGTCCACCGCATCTTGCGTCCGGGTGGCATGCTGGTCGTCAGCGTTCCGCACCGCGGCCTACTGACGGCCGCCGACTCCACGAACGTGTACCCGGCGCTGCAGCGCCGCATCGCGTCCTGGCTGCCCATGGATCCCGCCGACGATTGCGACGGCGGCGAGCACCGCCACTACACGATCGAGGGCCTGTGCGCCGCGCTCGGCCCGCGCTTCGAGGTCGACCGCGTCGCCCGCACCGGTACGGGCGTCACGGAGTTGGTTCACCTGGGGCTGCTCGTGCTCTTCAAGGGTCTCCTGCGCCGACCCGGCGCCTACCACGCGCTGCTGCCCCTGCACCTGCTCGTCTACCTCGTCGACGACCTCGTGCCCGCCGGGCGAGCCGCCTACCACCTCTCCGCACGCGCGGTCGCCAGATGAACCGCTTTCTGTTTGCATGCTGGCCGTTCGAGGGGCACGTCTTCCCGCAGATGGCGATCGCGACGGCGCTGCGACGGCACGGGCATGAGGTCGCGTTCTACACGGGGCCGGATGCCCGTCGGATCATCGAGCCCGAGGGGATCCCCGTCTTCCCCTTCGAAGCGGTCGAGACGTCCCATTACCTGCGCGTGCAGGACTCCGAGCGTCGCACGGATACCCGCCGCCAGTCCCTGCGCATCCAGCACGAGGCATTGCGGGGCTGGCTCGTGGAGTCGATCCCGGGCCAGGTCACCGACATGCAGGCGATCATCGACGACTGGCAGCCCGACGCCGTGGTCATCGACGTCGCCATGTGGGGTGCGATGACAATCCTCTGGGAATCCGTCCCGATCCCCGTGGTGCTGTTGTCGTTCATGGGGCCGATGATCCCGGGCCCGGACGCGCCTGCCTGGGGCTTCGGCTTACCCGCGCCGCGTACCGCCCGCGCGCGCGCCGCAATGACGGTGCTCACCAAGGGCACCGAGCTCGCCGGGTTCGGTCTGCGCCGGCGCGTCAACGCGATCCGGGCCGAGCACGGCCTCGGGCCGCTCGGCATGTCGATGAACGCGTTCGGCGGCCGCCTTCCGCTCTATCTCGTCGGCAACCTGCCGGAGCTCGACTACGGCCGACGCGACCTGCCGCCGTCCGTGCACTACGTCGGCCCGTGCCTGTGGCACCCACCCGAGGAGTCGGGCACTACGGCGTGGCTGGACGCTGTCCCTGCCGACCGGCCGTGGGTCCACGTGACCGAGGGCACCTCGCACTATCAGGACCCCTTCCTGCTCAAGGCGGCAGCGACCGGGCTCGCAGATCAGCCGCTGGAGGCGATCCTGACCACGGGCGGCAAGCGCGACCCGGCGTCCATCGCCCCCGCGCCGGCCTCCAACGTCCACATCACGCGCTGGCTGAGCCACGGCGAGCTGCTGCCCCGCTGCGCAGCCGTGGTGACGACGGGCGGCGCGGCGACGGTCATGGCCGCGCTGGCGGCCGGGGCGCCGATGGTGGTCGTCCCCACGACCTGGGACAAGCCCGACAACGCACGTCGCGTCGTCGAGGCCGGCGTCGGCATCCGGCTGGCGCCGAAGCGGTGCACGCCGGAGCGGCTGCGCGACGCGGTGCGCGAGGTCTTGCTGGATCCGGCTTACGCGGCGCGCGCGCGGCACGTGGCCCAGAACTTGGCAGCAGCCCCGGGCCCGGACGGCGCTGTGGAGCTCTTGGAGGGGTTGGTCGGAAATCGCGTCCCGACGGGATGAGGATGGATTACGAGAGGAGAGTGAGGAATCCGATGTTCAAGGCACTCACCAGCGCCGCGCTCCTCGCCGGGCTGGTTCTGGCGCTTGTGTCGCCGACGGCGCACGCGAAGCCGCGGCCCGGCGTTAACGAGATTGCCACGAAAGGCTTCGGCGACCAGCGAAACAGCTATGCGTGGTCGATGGCGTGGTTCAAGGGGCGACTCTATGTGGGAACCGCGCGCAGCGAATTGTGCGTGGAGAACGCGACCCTGGACTTCTACTTCCCGAACCAGGGCTGGTACACGCCGCAGCCAACCTCCGGCGTCACCTGCCCCGCGTCGATCTACGACGCCGACCTGCGCGCCGAGATCTGGAGCTATAACCCGAAAACGGGGATCTGGCAGCGCGTCTACCAGTCGCCCATGGACATCCCGAACCCGCGCGCCCCCGGGAAGTTCGTCGCCCGCGACATCGGCTACCGCGGCATGGTGGTCTACACCGAGCCCGATGGCAAGCAGGCGCTCTACGTCGCCGGCGTCACCGCGGACGAGTACATCCCGGAGATCGCAAACGACTACCCGCCGCGACTGCTACGCACGACCAACGGACGCGATTTCACTCCCGTCAACGGCGCACCGGCGACCATCCACAACCCGACCGGGATCCAGAAGCCGATCGGCTACCGTGCGATGCAGGTCGTCGACGGGCGCCTGTTCGTGACCGCCTCGGGCGGCCTCACGGGCGACGGCGTCGTCCTTGAGGTGACCAATCCGGCGGGCTTTTCGCCGACCTTCACGCAGGTCACCCCAAGCACGATGGACGTGTTCGAGCTGCAGGCCTTCGACCGGCACCTGTACGCGGGAACGGGTGACACAAAGACGGGCTACGGCGTGTACAAGTGGGACCTGCAGCCGAATGACCAGTGGCAGCCAATCGTGACCGGCGGTGCCGGGCGCGGCGCCGCGATCACGTCCGTCGTCTCGATGGCGCAGTACCGCGACCGCCTCTACGTCGGCGCCAGCGGCTGGTACGTGACGCTGTTCCCGTCGTCGGAGCTGATTCGCATCGACTCGGACGACCACTGGGACCTCGTGGTCGGAAACCCTCGCTTCGACGCAACCGGCGCGCTCAAGTATCCCGTCAGCGGTCTGCCCGACGGTTTCGGCAACATCTTCAACGCCCACTTCTGGCGGATGCAGGACTACAAGGGCGCGCTCTATCTCGGCACGAACGACTGGAGCTGGGTGCTGCGCGACGTTCCGTTGCTTGGCGACTGGCTCAAGCCCGAGTTCGGGTTCGACCTCTATGGCACCTGCGACGGCACGTACTGGTGGACCGCCACGCGCAACGCGTTCGGCGACGGCACCTTCAACTTCGGCGCGCGGACCATGGCGACGTCGTCCGACGCCGGCTTCATCGGCAGCGCGAACCACGTCCAGGGGACGGCGGTCTGGCGAGCGAACGCCCCGTCGTGTGGGGGTGCCACCGTGCCGCACCTCGCGCGGCGCACCGTCGCCCGCGTGCACGCTCGCTTGGCGCCGCCCACGCGCCTACTCGCTGAGCTCGAGTCGTGCGGCGCCGCCCTGTCGTGGGATCGTGCCCCGGGCGCCGCTCGGTACAAGGTGTTGCGCGCCTCCTACCGGACGTTCGACAACGTCCTCGTCGCGTCGCGGCCGAACCTTGCGTACGCGGGGACGCTGCTGGTGCCCCCGGCGCTCAACGTGTCCGGCGGTCGGCGCGGCGAGCTCTCCATCGCGGGGGCCTACCGTACCGTCGGCTTCACGCGCCGGACGTCGTTCGTCGACCGGGCCGCGCGCGCCGCGCAGCGCTACGACTATCGGGTCGTCGCTGTCGACCCGCGCGGACGCACCTCCGCGAGCTCCAATCTTGTGCAGGTTCCAGCGGACAGGCCCGCGGTCTCCGCAGCTGACGTCGGGGACGCCGTCGGGCGCGTCCCGTCCGCGAACGGCGACCGCCGGCTCGCCGCCGCGGCCACCGGTCCCGCCGGCGGTGATGTCCGCGACTTGCTGCACCGACTCCGCGCCCAGACGATCCATGCCGGCGCCTGCAGGAGCTGAGCGAGCGTGCGCGTCACCATCATCGCCATCGGCTCCCGGGGCGATGTCGAGCCCTACGCCGCGCTCGGCGCGGGCCTGCGACGGGCCGGGCACGATGTGCGGTTCGCGACGCACGAACGGTTCGCCGGCCTCGCCGACGGCCTCGGGATCGAGGTCGCGGCGGTAGCCGAGGGGGAGCTGAGCCGCGGGACGCATACGGACGCCGGCCGCCGCTGGGTCGAGCGCGAGAGCCGGCTGCTGCCCGGCTGGGCCGGGCTGCTCAAGGACGCCGCGTCGGTAGCCGAGCGGCGCCTGGCCGACTGTCGGGACGCGGCCGAGGGCGCGGACGTGCTCGTGGTCTCGGTCCTCGCCACGCTGCTGGGGCGCCAGCTTGCGGACGCGCTCGGAGTGCCGCTCGTGCGCGCCTACTACGCGCCGCCGGGGCGCGAGCGACGGGCGCTGGCCCGCCAGGTGGCGTGGACCGCCGCGCGCCCATGGGTCAACCGCGCGCGGCGAACGGTGCTCGGCGCCGACCCGCTGCCGCTGCGTGAGCCGATCGGCACGCTGGACCGGCGCGGCACACCCGTGCTCTACGGGTTCAGCAGCCAGGTCGTGCCGAACTTCTCGCCGGAGTCGCACGAGCAGGTCACGGGTTACTGGCGCCTGGACGTTCCGGAGGGCTGGACGCCGCCGCCCGCGCTGGAGCGGTTCCTCGCCGAGGGCGACCCGCCCGTGCTCGTCACCTTCAGCACGATGGTGGAACGGCGGCCGGTGCGGACGACGCGCCTCCTGCTCGACGCGCTGGCCCTGGCCGGGCGGCGCGGCCTGATCCTCCGAGGCCCGTCGCTGGACCCGGGCGCCGACCTCGGGGCTGACGTCATGGCCCTCGACGCCGTGCCCTTCGCGTGGTTGTTCGCACAGGTCGCGGCCGTCGTCCACCACGGCGGCGCCGGGACGACCGCGACCGCACTGCACGCGGGCGTGCCCTCCGTGACGGTGCCGTTCTTCGCCGACCAGCCGTTCTGGGCGGCCCGGATCGCCGCGCTCGGTGTCGGCACTCCGCCGCTCCCGCGGAACGGGTTGACAGCCGAGGATCTCGCGGGAGCCATCCGCACCGCCACAACCGACGAGGCGATGCGCCGGCGCGCCGGGGAACTCGCCGCGCGGCTCGCAGCCGAGGACGGGGTCGCCGCCGCCGTCGCGGCGATCGAGGCGCAGGTGCCGACGGAGACTGACCGCATCGCGGCGCGCCCCCGCCCACGGTGCCCGATGTGCGGCGCGGCCGGTACTCCGCGCTACCGGGGGGTGCGCGATCGCATCTACGCGGCGCCGGGGAGCTGGAGCGTTGCACAGTGCCCCAACGCCGCCTGCCGCACGCTGTGGCTCGATCCCGTGCCGACCGCGGCCGACATCGGCAAGGCCTACCGCACCTACTACACGCATCACGAGCCGACCCCGCCGCCGCGGGTGCGGCGGATTATCGGGCTGCTCGAAGCGGCGCGGCGCGTCTACCTGCAGCGGCGCCTCGGCTATTCGGCGCCGACCGGCAGCGCCCTGGCGTCACCGGTCAGTAGGCTGCTCGCGGCGCTGCCGGGAGGTCGCGACGCACTGGAGGACACGGCCTGCCACCTGCCTGCGCCCTCCGCGGGCGCGCGGCTGCTGGACGTCGGCTTCGGCAACGGATTGCAGTTGCGGCGCATGCGCGAGCTCGGGTGGAAGGTGACGGGCGTGGACACTGACCCCACTGCGGTCGCGGCCGCCCGCGACAGCGGCCTCGACGTCCGGCTCGGCGACCTCGCCGACCAGGCGTTCCCGGAGGGGACCTTCGACGCGATCTACTCGAGCCACGTGATCGAGCACGTCCATGAGCCTGAGTCCCTGCTCCGCGAGTGCCACCGTGTCCTGAAGCCGGGAGGCGTGCTGGTGGTCGTCACCCCCAACGCGCGCAGCTGGGGCCATCACGTGTTCGGTGAGAACTGGTTCCTACTCGAACCGCCCCGGCACCTCGTCATCGTCGGCCCGAATGCCCTGCAGGCCGCCGCACAACGTGCGGGCTTCGGCGTCGTCGAGACGCGAACCTCGGGGCGGATCGCGTTCATCACCTGGATCGGGAGCCGCGACATCCGGACCGACGGCCGCGTCACCTCCTTCCTCGGGGCGACCACGGCCCCGGTCCCGCTCGGCCGCCTGCTGCGCAGCCCGGCCGCGCACTTCGCCGAGGGGCTGCTGCTGCGGACCCGACCCGACGCCGGCGAGGAGATCATCCTGACCGCCCGGCGCACTGCGCCGGTGACGGGCGCGCCCGAGACGCGCGCCGACCGTCCCGACGTCTCAGTGAAGGCAGCCTCATGACCCGAGTCGCCGTCATCGGCCTCGACTGCGCGGAGCCGTCGCTCGTCTTCGGCTCCTGGCTGGACGACCTCCCGAACCTTCGCGGACTCCTCGAGCGCGGCACGTGGGGACCTCTGCACAGCATCGACCCACCGATCACCGTCCCCGCATGGTCGTGCATGACGAGCGGCCGCGACCCGGGCCAGCTCGGTATCTACGGCTTCCGCAACCGGGCCGGCCACGGCTACGGCGAGCTGGCGATCGCCGACTCGCGCGCGGTCGACGTGCCGCGGGTGTGGGATCACATCGGCGAGGCGGGACGCCACGTCGTGCTGGTCGGCGTGCCGCAGACGTCGCCGCCGATGCCGGTCAACGGCGAGCTCGTCTCCTGCTTCCTCACGCGGGATCCGCGCACCGACCCGTTCACGTACCCGCCCGAGCTGCGAACGGAGGTCGAGCGTGTCGTCGGCGGCCCCTACCGCGTCGACGTCCGCAACTTCCGATCGGACGACCGCGACCGCATCCTCGCCGAAGTGTACGAGATGACCGAGCAGCGGTTCGCAGTCGCGCGCCACCTGCTCGACTCGCGTCCCTGGGACTTCTTCATGCTCGTCGAGATCGGGCTGGACCGCATGCACCACGCCTTCTGGCGCTTTCTCGATCCCGCGCACCCGCGCCACGAGCCGGATCACCGCTACCGCGAGGTGATCGGCTCGTACTACCGCTACCTCGACGACGAGATCGGCGAGCTGTTGGAGCGCTTCGACGAGGACACCGTCGTCATGGTGCTTTCGGACCACGGCGCCCAGCCGATGCTCGGCGCGGTCTGCGTGAACGAGTGGCTCGTGCAGCAGGGCTACCTCGTCCTTCGCGCGCTCCCCGCCGAGCCGACGCCGTTCAGCCGCCTCGACGTCGACTGGTCGCGAACGCGTGCGTGGGGCGAAGGCGGCTATTACAGCCGTCTCTGCCTCAACGTCCGCGGCCGCGAGCCGGAAGGGATCGTGGACGCGGCCGACTACGATGCGCTCCGGGCCGAGCTCGCCGCCGGTCTCGAGGCTCTTCCCGGTCCCGACGGCAGGCCGATCGGAACGCGCGTGCATCGGCCGGAGGACCTGTGGCTCGAGCAACGCGGCATCCCGCCCGATCTCGTCGTCTATTTCGGCGATCTCGCGTGGCGCAGCAACGGCACGGTCGGCGGCGGCTCGCTGCACACCTTCGAGAACGACACCGGCCCCGACGACGCCAACCACGCACCCGACGGCCTGTGTATCGCCGCCGGCCCCGGCCTTCCCGCGGGCCGCCGCGAAGACCTGCATCTGTTCGACGTCGCGCCCACGATCCTCGAAACCTTCGGCCTACGTGTCGACAGCCACATGCGCGGCCGGCCGATGCAAGCCGTCGTCAAGGTGCGCCGTTGACAAGGCTGACCACGATGTTTACGTTTCCGTCGCCGCCGTGCCGTCGGGCGGCCCTATTGTCATTGCCGAGCAACGGCGTCTTGCCGTTTGCCGAGGAGAAGGGGGGAAGGTAATGCGTCAAACGAAGGCGCTGTATGTGCTGTTCGTACTTCTCTCTGCGGTGATGTTCCTCGCCGACGTCGCACCATCGTCGGCGGACGCCACCCCGTGTGCGGATCTGTCCATCACGGGCATCAATGTCAATCCACCCCAGCCGATCGCGGGCACGCCGGCCACGATCTCGATCACGGTCCACAACGGCGGCACCTGTGCTGCGGGCGGGTTCGTCGTCCAGTGGCGGCAGGACGTGTTCACGCTGACCGGCCCATCGAAG
>Ga0137375_10010122_pt1 | contig 11175 bp, 4 predicted proteins | sample SagtaG_24_FD_104936 | JGI IMG/M metagenome (GOLD analysis project Ga0137375, IMG submission 104936) | Vadose zone soil microbial communities from Sagehorn Ranch, Mendocino, California, USA - Sage1_R_113_16 metaG | ecosystem: Environmental > Terrestrial > Soil > Vadose zone | place: USA... | reverse complement strand
GGGCTTCACGCAGTTCGTAGGCTTTTTTCAACTCCGGCGAACATTCAAAGAGCAGCCCCAACTGCTTCTTCTCTTCTTCCTTCAAATTCTCCGGTTTGGCTCGAAACGGCCACATCACCCCTTTGAGCGCAGAGTATTCATCCTCTTGCAAAATTTGCTTGAGGTAACGCTGTTCCTCGATACGCAGCTTGTCAGCGCATCCTCGATAGGCTTTTGCCACATGAAACCGGTCGACAATGAGCGGCGCGCCGGGCAGCGATTCTTCCACCGCGTTGGCGTAGCTCTCACACATATCAATACAAACCGCAGTGATCGTCACTCGCAGACGCTCCGGGATCGTCTCAAGGAAAGCCTTGACCGTCTCCTTCTTCCGATCAGGCAGGACGCCGAGCAACCGCAATTGATCATCTTCCTGCTTGCTGGTCACAATGACGACGAAGTCGTCATGACCTTTCTTGAGCGCGATTTCGTCGATCCCTATCACCCCGAGGCTGATGAAGCTCTTCCAAGCGACTTGCGCTTTGACCTCTCGCCGCAACGCGCCGAGCACCTCTTCTTCGCTCACTTCACATTTGCGCGCCACATCGGCTTCCGTGCTGTTAATCAAGTTGAGCATCAACCATTCATCGTAGGCCTTTGTGTGCGGGCTGCGCGGCTCATACCAGGGGAGTTGCTGCGTGGTGGTCGGGCTTCCAGGACACCGCCGACAGATGAACCGTTTGGGACGCAACACGACCCAGGTTCTCAGACCAAAGACCGGCAAATGACGCAAACGAATCGGCTCTCCGTAAGGGTGCAATTCGCTGGTCTGTTCGCCGCAATGCGGACAAGTGGCGCTCTCAAGCGTGCTTTCGACCGTCACAGTCAGGTCGCGGCCATCAAGGCTGGTATGAAGCACTCGGACGTGCGGCAAATCCAATGGGACTTCAATCAAAGCTGGCATCGACAGTTCCTCCTCAAGCCATGTTGTTGTTTGACGGCTAATCTTGTCATAGGAGAAACGAGCCGAGCCAGTCAGGCGAAACAATCGATAGGCGCCCACAAGATATTGTGGACGCCACGGGAATTACGGGAGAGCCCATAAAGATCGTACTGCCACGAACGACGTTCTTCAGGACCCAACCGCCGGCTTCCTCGTAGGGGTAAGGGAACAGGCCGCCGCCGAAGGTTTCGTCGCCGAGCGGCGCGTCGGTCACTTTGAGCTTGCCAGCTACCAATCCCTCAATAGCGATGTTGGCAAGGTGCAAGGCCTTCGGGCCACCGCCCGATCAAGATGTGGTGCGGGACGCGCTGAAAGCCCATGGCTTGGCGCAACCGCTCGTCCTTCTCCAGCAGCTTGCGCGGTTCGCTGTCACTGAAGGCGCGAAGCGTCACGGCGACGGCAGCCAGCGACAGAAATGATAACGCCGGGAAGTCCCGTTTCCTGCCGCGCTTGGGCGGCCCCGGAGGCGGCGTTTGGTGTTTTTCTTTGACGCGTTCGACAAAGCCCGAGAGCGCGTCGGGATCAGTCGGAGTTTGGTTGGTAGCCATGCTCCGCACTATGCAATCACCTCGCGGTGATTGCTATCCCGACGTGGATCTCAAGTCACCTGATTGATGTCAAAGAACTGTTATTTGCACAGGCTTCATTTATATGGATAGTTCCAAAGATAGTCTCGATATCGCTATAATTGGGTTAAGCGGCCGTTTTCCCGGCGCCGAGACGATTGAAAAATTTTGGCGAAATATCCGCGACGGCGTTGAGTCAATTACCTTTTTTACTGATGAGGAATTGACGGCGATGGGGGTAAATCCGGCGCACTTGTTGGATCCCAATTTCATCAAGGCCGGGTCCATTCTCGAAGGGGTGGATTTATTTGACGCGAAATTCTTCGGATATTCACCGAAAGAAGCAGCATTGATTGATCCCCAACATCGTATTTTCCTGGAATGCGCCTGGGAGGCCTCTGAAAATGCCGGCTATCATCCGGATTCTTACCAAAGGTTGATCGGGGTATACGCCGGGACAAGTCTCAGCACGTATCTATTGTATAATCTCTTACGTCATCCGGTGTCGGCCGACGTGGATAATGGTCTTGAGATAATGATCGGCAACGACAAGGATTTTCTCAGCACCCGAGTTTCCTATGAATTGAATCTGCGCGGCCCGAGTCTCGACGTGCAGACCGGATGCTCAACCTCTCTGGTGGCCGTTCATCTCGCCTGTCAAAGTTTGCTGAACTATCAGTGCGATATGGCATTAGCGGGTGGGGTTTCAATCCAGGTCCCGCAAAGAACAGGGTATTATCGTCAGTCGGGCAGCGTCTATTCTCCGGACGGCCATTGTCGTCCCTTTGACGCAAACGCGGCAGGGACTATTTTCGGTAGCGGTGTCGGCATAGTTGTCTTGAAAAGGCTGGTCGAGGCGGTCGCGGACGGAGACTATATTTACGCAGTTATCAAAGCCTCTGCGGTCAATAATGACGGTTACTCGAAGATAGGCTTTACGGCTCCCAGCGTCGAAGGCCAAGCGCAAGTGGTTGCAATGACTCAGATGCTGGCGGGGGTTGAGCCCGAGACTGTCGGATATATCGAAGCGCATGGAACAGGAACCGCCCTGGGGGATCCGATCGAGATGGCAGCTCTGACGAAGGTATTTCGGGCAGCAACCAATAAAAAGCGCTTTTGTGCGATCGGTTCCGTCAAATCGAACATCGGACATCTGGACGCTGCTGCTGGTGTCGCGGGCCTCATCAAAACGGTTTTGGCGCTCAAACATAAACAGCTTCCACCAAGCCTGAACTTCAATGAACCGAATCCTAAAATAGATTTCGCCAACAGCCCATTTTACGTCAACACTAAGCTTTCCGAATGGAAGTCCAAAGGCTCACGGCGCAGGGCCGGTATCAGTTCTTTCGGCATCGGGGGAACAAATGCACATGTTATTCTCGAAGAAGCCCCTGCGGCTGAGCCCTCCGGGCCGTCGCGGCCTTTGCAACTTATGCTGTATTCCGTCAAAACCCCGACGGCACTGGAGCCAGCTACGCGGAATTTAATCGAATATTTAAACAATAATCGAGACGCCAACTTGGCGGACATCGCCTTTACCCTGCAGGTGAGTCGTTCTTTTCATGATTACGGGCGCATGCTTCTCTGCCGAGACATTGATGAGGCAATCAAGATACTCGAGGCTCGAGACCCCCAACGCCTAATTGCCACATTTCGTGAATCGATCAGGCGCTCGGTCATATTTATGTTTCCGGGAGGTGGAGCACAATATGCGGGAATGGGCGCAGAATTTTATCGGACCGAACAGATTTTTCGTGAACAAGTGGATTTTTGCCTGCAACAACTTAAATCTCAACTGGGATATGACTTATGGGAAGTTTTCCATGCCGACCGCCAGGCATCTCAAAAGTACCCCGAAGAGATTAGTCAGGTGTCGGTGGCTTTGCCTTATCTTTTTGTCGTCGAGTATGCTTTGGCTAAGTTATGGATGTCTTGGGGTGTTCAGCCTGAAGCCATGATCGGTCACAGCATCGGCGAGTATACAGCGGCTTGTTTGGCCGGGGTATTTTCTTTAGAAGATGCCCTATTCCTGGTGGTTGCACGCAGCCGATTGATCGAACGGCTATCGAACGGCGCGATGCTCAGTATTCCACTGGCCGAGAATGGGGTTCGCCGCCTGATGGACGGCAGTTTGGCGATCGCAGCAATCAATTCACCGTCTCAATGCGTAGTTTCCGGGGCGAGCGACGATATTGAGCGATTCAGTGAGTTGCTTCTGGAAAATGAGATTGAGTTTAGACGATTACGGATCAATGCTGCCGGTCATTCGAATATCGTGCTTCCGATCATCGATGAATTTATCAAGATTCTCGAGCAGGTAAAATTTAATCTTCCTACAATCCCCTATATATCTAATGTTACTGGTACCTGGATTACCAAAGAGCAGGCAACGGATCCAGGTTATTATGCAGATCATTTACGGAGTACCGTACGTTTTTCGGCAGGCATCGAGACACTATTGAAGGAACCCGTAATCATGCTTGAAGCGGGCCCCGGGCAAACACTTTCGTCATTAGTACGATCGCATTTAAACAATCAGTCCCCGCATCTCATCTTGCCTTCAATGCGACGTCAACAAGACCGGCAATCGGAGACTGAGGTCTTGCTTACTGCCCTGGGAAAACTTCGGCTGGCCGGTTTACCGATAAATTGGGAACGGTTTTACGAAAATGAGCGGAGGCGTAGATTGCCGTTACCGACTTATCCGTTCGAACGTCAGCGATACTGGGTCGAGCCGAAAAATTTCACCGATTATTTCGCAAACCAAAAAAGCGAGACGAACAAAATATCAGATGTTTCCCGATGGTTCTATGTGCCTTCATGGAAACGGTCGGTTCCGTTGAGTCGTCTTGCGCCGGCCGATTCCAATCATCAAAAGGATATCTGGCTGATCTTTATCGACAACGGTGAATTTTGTCAAAGACTGGTAGACAGATTGAAGGCCAAATGTCGCCTGGTTATTACGGTCGAACGAGGGGAAGGCTTTGAAAGAGTGGAGCGAACTCGGTTCGTCATCAATCCTGCGGTGAATGCCGGATACGCTCGGTTGATCGACGATTTGATCGGCGACAAAATTGAGCCGACCGGGGTGATTCATTTATGGAGTTTGTCTCAACCGCGCTTCAGTTCTGATCTTGATTCCTTTGATGTCTGTCAAGAGAGTGGGTTTTACAGCTTGCTCTACTTTGCGCAGGCTGTCGGTGAAATTGAACCTGAAGAACCGATTCATCTGTGGATAATTACCGACAACGCTCAAGCGGTCGAGAGCAGGGATCTATTATATCCTGAGAAGGTTACCATTATGGGCGCCGGTAGGGTTATTCCTCAGGAAAATCAGTATCTCAAATCTCATTTTATCGATTTATCCTTAGGGGAACCCTCGTCGTCTGATCAAGCTGATATTGCTGACCTGATTATAAAAGAGCTTGACACATTTTCAGAAGATTCAGTGGCGTATCGCGGAATTTATCGTTGGATCCAGACGTTTGAACCCGTCCAGCTTGAACCGATGGTCAAATCGCCAGAGATCCTTCGAAATAAAGGGGTCTACCTCATCACGGGGGGATTGGGAAGAATCGGACTACAGCTTGCCGAGCATCTGGCCAGAAGCGTCAAGGCGAGGATCTTGCTCGTCGGGCGATCATCTTTTCCGGAGCGGAGCAAATGGGCTGCATGGGTTGCGACACACGAAGAAGATAATGAGATAAGCTTGAAAATAAACAGACTGCTCAATATCGAAGCAATCGGTTCTGAGGTGTTGGTAGTCAAAGGCGATACGGCCGACAAGCTTCAAATGCTGAGAACGGGGATGGACGCGGTTGCACGCTTCGGGGCAATCCACGGCGTGATTCATACCGCCGGGATAACCGGAGAAAAGGCCGTTAAGCTGATCCCCGAATTGGACCGAGATCACGCCGAAACAATCTTCAGAGCAAAGGCGCAGGGTTTATATGTGATTCGTGACTTGGTACGCGAAGTCAACCCTGACTTTTGTTTGCTCTTCTCGTCCAACGCCGCGATTCTGGGCGGAATCGGTTCGGCTGCCTATTCCGCCGCCAATATGTTTATGGATGCATTCGCCATAAAGATCGCGAGTGAAAGCAACGCCTTATGGATGAGTATTGATTGGGACGGTTGGCTTGGGCAAGAGAACGATCAAACCGTTTCCGGATTTCGAACCAGCATGGATCAATATGCGATGAAACCATCGGAAAGCCTAGACGCTTTCAATCGCATTCTTTCTAGATCCGTTTCCGGTCAAATCATCGTCTCGACCGGTGATTTGCAAAGTAGAATGAAGCTTTGGGTTAAGCTTGATACTGGAAAAGATCATGTGCATTTAGCTGATGATTGTTTGGGCACTGCCCCTGCCGGCGCCCGGCAGGCGAACTGTATCTATACGGCGCCAACAAACGAAACCGAACGGATGGTGGCCGGGGTTTGGGAGGAGTTGCTGGGGATTGATCAAGTGGGCATAGATGATAACTTCTTTGATTTAGGCGGAAATTCTTTAATCGGGCTCAAGCTTATTGCCCAATTGAAACGTAAATTAAATCTTGATATTCCGATAATCAAGCTTTTCGAGGGACCCACAATCAGAACTTTTGTCCGCCTGATCGAGGCGGAGAGCGCGCCACCCGTTTCCAATTCGGATAATGAGTATCGCGGAGGGCGCCGGAGAAAACGATACCGGCAAAAAAAGGCGACCGCCTGACATGCCTATTTCTGATCTCCGCGTTTTGGAAAGTAGCGTAATCCTATGCCGGTGAAATACCACGGAAATGAAATTGCCATTATTGGGATGGCCGGACGTTTCCCGGGCGCCGATAATTTGGCTCAATTCTGGCAGAATTTAAAAAACGGTGTGGAGTCGGTATCATTCTTAACGGACGAGGAGTCTTTATTATTCGGAGCCGACCCGGAGTTGCTGGCTTTGCCAAACTTTGTGAGAGCCGCGGCTTTCATGAAGGGAATCGAGCTGTTTGACGCCGGTTTTTTTGGCTACAGCCCTAAAGAGGCTGAAATTATGGATCCGCAGCACCGGATCTTTTTGGAGTGCGCGTGGGAGGCATTGGAGAACGCCGGCTATAATTCCGACACCTACGAAGGTTCGATCAGTGTCTATGCAGGAGCGACCATCAATACCTATTTGTTGCTCAATCTCAGCTCAAACCCGCGGCTGTTAAGATCACTGGACCCTGTCCGAATCAATATTGCCAACAGCGGAGACTTCCTCACTACGCGTGTTTCCTACAAATTGAATTTAACCGGCCCGAGCCACTTAATCCAATGTGCCTGCTCCACATCATTGGTTGCGGTGCACGTTGCCTGTCAAGGGTTATTGGCGGAGGAGTCCGATATCGCTCTTGCCGGCGGAATTTCGATAAATCTCAGTCAAAGAGCCGGGTACCTCTATTATGAGGGAGGTATGTTTTCTCCTGACGGACATTGCCGAGCTTTCGACGCAAATGCGCAAGGGACTGTCTTCGGAAGCGGTACGGGAATTGTAGTTCTCAAGAGATTGGAGGATGCGCTCAGGGATAGGGATTATATTCATGCCGTCATAAAGGGATCAGCTGTCAACAATGATGGCTCCTTGAAGATCGGCTATACGGCTCCAGGAATGGAAGGGCAGGTGAAAGTTATTACGGAGGCTCTGGCCAACGCCGGTATTGAAGCCGAAACCGTCGGCTATATCGAAGTCCATGGAACAGCAACACCACTGGGAGATCCGATCGAGGTTGAGGCGTTGACCAAGGCATTTCGCAAGATTACCGATAAAAACAACTTCTGCGCAATTGGGTCCGTAAAGACAAACATCGGGCATCTCGACGCTGCGGCCGGAATTAGCGGATTGATCAAGACTGGATTGGCGCTCAAGCACAAAATGTTGCCGGCCAGTTTACACTTTGAGCGGCCTAACCCTCAGATCGATTTTCCCAATACCCCCTTCTATGTAAATACCAAGTCATCAGAATGGAAGACGAGTTCAGCGCCGCGACGCGCAGGAGTAAGCTCTTTTGGGGTTGGCGGGACCAACGTCCATGTTATTGTCGAGGAAGCCCCTGAATATGTGTCTGACACATCCGCCGAATCTGAAGCGCTCCTGCTGATTTCAGCGAAAACAACTTCCGCCCTCGACAGGATAGGAGAGAACTTAGCCGATCATATTCGTAATAACCCCGACGATAAACTTGCAGACATTGCTTATACTCTCCAGGTCGGTCGTAAACCGTTTAAGTTTCGACGCATGGTCTTGTGTCGTAATAGAGATGCGGCCATTGAGATGTTGACGGCGAAGAGCGTACACACTGAGGGCGGAGAGCTTAAGGGTAGTGAGGATTATAGGGTGGTATTCATGTTTCCCGGGCAAGGGGCGCAGCAAATACAGATGGCTGCAGGGTTATACCGTAACAAACCTGAATTTCGGCGCGTGACCGATTATTGCAGCGAATACCTCACCCCCCTGCTCGATATCGATTTAAGATTGATTTTGTACCCGGATGAAGTCTCCAGGCCGGCGGCTGAATGTCGAATCAATGAGACGTGGATTGCTCAACCGGCATTGTTCGTTGTCGAATATGCGTTGGCCAAGCTTTGGATGACATGGGGAGTTGAACCTCAAGCTATGATCGGTCACAGTATCGGAGAATATACGGCTGCCTGCCTCGCAGGAGTATTCTCCCTTGAAGATGCACTGAGGTTGGTTGCCTGTCGGGGTTTAATGATGCAGAAGTTGCCGAAGGGAGCAATGATGGCTGTGGCTATGGACGAGATGGAATTAACTCCCTATTTGGGCGGGGAGATCTCCCTTGCAGCGGTGAACTCACCGGCTCAATGTGTCGTGTCGGGTCCGGATGATGAGGTCGACGATCTTAAACGGAACCTGGAACTGGAGGGGTTGATTTGCCGGAAACTTCAAACCTCACATGCCTTTCACTCGTCGATGATGGATCCGATGATCGAGCCGTTTGTCGCACAAGCCGGAAAAATTCTCTTGAAACCGCCGACGATTCCTTACCTCTCCGGGTTGACGGGGACATGGGTGGCGCCGGAACAAGCAACGAATCCGAAATATTGGGGTGATCAACTGCGTCATACCGTGCGCTTTGCCGAAGGAATCAGCATGTTATCGCAAGAGAAACGGCGGATCTTGCTTGAAGTCGGTCCGGGGCAAACCTTGACGCGACAAGTTGCACGCAGCGGACGAGCGTCCGCCGATATTGTTCCGATTGCTTCCTTGCCCTCCGGCCGAGAAGGTAGATCGGATCGCGACGAACAGGCAGAGATCCTTACGGCACTAGGTAAGTTATGGCTTTCGGGTATTTCGATAAACTGGTCGAAATTTCATGCCGCTGAGAAACGACGGCGCCTGCCGTTGCCTACGTATCCATTCCAACATCAACGTTATTGGGTAGAAGCGAAACGTCAAAGTACGATTGCCCATCCTTCGGACCTTGTTAATTTGCCCGGTATACCTTCCGACTGCCAAGAGTCGAATGGTGAGAGGCCCGGCGAAACCCATCACCCGGAGCAAGGGGGGGTGGGATCGTACCCCGGGCTCGACGATCAAAATAATAGACTGTATCCGAGGCCGAGACTGTCAACCCCTCTTGTTCCTGCGAGAAGTGAGACGGAAAAGATCATCGCTGAGATCTGGCAAAAGACACTTGGTATAGCTAGCGTCGGTATTTTGGATAACTTCTTTGACCTTGGTGGGGATTCCCTGACGGCAATCCGGATCATCGCTCAGTTGAAAGAGCGGATGGGGGCCGATCTTCCGGTAGTGAATTTATACGAGAGTCTCAACATCAAGTCATTGGCGGAACAGTTCGAGAACAGCCGTGACGACGGATGTCGCAAACATGTCGTTGATTCCGGAATCAACGAAAGGTCAGAAAGAGTTCAATCGCGCAAACAGCATCAGGCGAATCGGCGTAATCGGCGAGTCAAAAGCTAAAGCGTAATAACCCACATTTGTACTGTCTCTTCTTCGTCCCACAAGCAGATTGCTTAAAATTCGGGCAATTCCTCAAGATCGAAGAAAATCGAGTGCCCCGATGTCACCGGGACTGATTTGGATATCGATGCGCGCAGTGTTAACCAATTTCGGCACCACCGGTGATGTCTATCCATTCCTGGCTTTGGCGATGGGGCTGCGAAATCGGGGACACGAACCGATACTCGCTTTTTCGCCTAACTTCAGAAATCAGGTCGAACGACTTGGTTTTACCTTTGCTCCTGTCGGTAAAAACCGGCAGCAGGTCCAGAATGAGACTAATGCCTTGATGATACGCATGCCGGGTTCGGTTCGGCACTTGCAGGTTATGTTCAGAATCCTGGCCGGGGATTTATCCGAAGCATTTTTCGATCTTGAGAAATGTTGCCGCCGCGCGGATGTGATCATCGCCGGACCTGGGCAGCCTGCTGCCAGGATGATTCATGAGTTGAGCGGTATTCCCTTCGTCTCCGTACAATTCTCGCACTTCGGCGGAATCGGCAGCCCGGTCTTGCGGGATCTCGGCGCGTCATTGATTAATCCTGTTCGAGCTCAGTTCGGATTGAAGCCGTTGCGTGACCCACTGACGCTGGATGCAAACTCACCGCAATTGGCATTATATGCTGTGAGTCGGCACATCTATCCGCAGGCGACGGATCGGCCTGCTCATCATCATCTGACCGGCTACTTTTTTTTGGATGATGAATCATGGGGACCGGACGACGAGCTTAATCGTTTGATCGAATCGGGTGATCCGCCTCTGGTGATCAGCTTCGGCAGCATGGCGGATGCCGATCCCGACCTGCTGAATGATTTACTGACGGAAGCAATAGGAGTGGTCGGTGGTCGCGCAATCATTCAGCGCGGGTGGCAGCACGGGTGGGGGAGATCATCCGCTTATACTTTTCCTTCAGGTATTCTCACGGTAGGTTACGTTCCGCACACATCGTTGTTTCCGCGGGCACGCTGTATTGTACATCATGGAGGCGCAGGAACCGCTGCCGCAGTCTTTCGAGCCGGAATACCCAGTGTCTTCGTGCCGCACGGGCATCTCTTTGATCAATATTATTGGGCTTTACTCGCCCGCGATTACGGATGTGCGGCCGACCCTCTACCGTATTCGCAACTTACTGCGGACAAATTGGCCGCCGCAATTACCCAAGTAACCTCCAATTCAAGCTACTGTCAAAAAGCCGACGCCTTGGGGCGGAAGATCCGCAGTGAAAACGGAGTATCAGTCGCCGTGCAGATGATTGAGCGCTTAATGGGAAAAGTTGAACGCAAGGTTGAGGCGGGAGCCGATCCGGGAATGACCGGATTTCCCGGGCCTGAAGGCCGAATTGCCAAGGTTGGGTATAAGAAGGGGTATCAGCGGCAACAACGAGATAAGAAGAGAGCTCGCTTATTGAAATCAGGGTCTCTTCCGAACTAACCGATGATCTTGACAGGTTCCTCGCAATTCTCCCGCTTACCTGCGCGTAACCAACTTAGAGGGTCGAAAAAATGAGGCTCTCCCGTAATTCCCGTGGTTGAGTCCATATGTTGTGGTTTTACTCAGGCGCATAGTGTCCATAGCCTTCGAGATCAAGAAATAAACGCTGAAACAGATGACCAAGATTGAAAATCCC